>Ga0302263_10000198_pt1 | contig 24291 bp, 22 predicted proteins | sample II_Fen_N1_4_FD_194564 | JGI IMG/M metagenome (GOLD analysis project Ga0302263, IMG submission 194564) | Peat permafrost microbial communities from Stordalen Mire near Abisko, Sweden - II_Fen_N1_4 | ecosystem: Environmental > Terrestrial > Soil > Wetlands > Permafrost | place: Sweden: Abisko... | reverse complement strand
CACGAGCTGGTGGTTGCTGATCGGAACCCCGAACTGCTGGCGGCGGTTGGCGTAGACGTTGGCGAGATCGACGGCGCCCTGCGCAGCACCCACGGCTTGGGCAGCGACACCCGGGCGCGCGAGGTCGAGCGTCATCATTGCGTGCTTGAAACCCATGCCCGGGCGCTCGCCGATCAGGTTCGCCTTGGGAACGCGCACGTGGTCGAAGTGCGTCTCGACGACGGGCACGGTGCGGATGCCCATCTTGTTCTCGATCTTCTGCACGCTGAACCCGGGCGTGCCCTTCTCGACCACGATCGCGCTGATGCGGCGCGACTTCGAGGTCGGATCGGTGACGCAGAAGACCGAGTAGATGTCGGCGACGCCGCCGTTGGTCGTCCACTTCTTCTCGCCGCAGATCACGTAGTGGTCGCCGTCCTCGACGGCCCGCACCGAGAGGCCTTGAGCATCGGACCCGGCGAACTTCTCCGAGAGGCAGAAGGCGACCATCTTCTCGCCGCGCGCGATCGCGGGCAGCCAGCGCTGCTTCTGCGCCTCGGTTCCGCCGACGATGATCGGGAACGAGCCCAGCGCGTTGACCGCGAAGGCCACGCCGAAGCCCGAGTCCGCTCGCGCGAGCTCCTCGGTGACGCGCGCGAGGGCCAGGATGCCCGCCCCCAAGCCGCCGTATTCGGGCGCGATGAACGTGCGGAACAGTCCGGCCTCGGCGCAGGCACGCGCGGCCTCCCAGTTGTATTCCTGCAGCTTGTCGAACTTGGCTGCGTTGGGACGGACGTGCTTCTCGGCGATGGCGCGCGCCTTGTCGGCGAGCTCTTCGCACAGCGGGCTGAAGGTGATGTCGTTGCGCATGGTGGTCGGCCGCGATCCGGACAGGTGGATCGGAAGCCCGCAGTATAGCGACGCGCGGCCCCGTCCCGCAGGCTCAGATCCGCTGGGCCAGGACCAGCTGCCGGGAGGAACCAGCCGCGAGGGCCGACCCGTCGAAATCGCCGTACACAGCGTTCTGGCGCAGGCCGGCTGCGTCCAGCCAACGCAGGATCTCCTCGGGTTCGTAGAGACGCACCTCCTCGCGCCAGCGCACGATCCCGGACTCGTTGTGCAGCTCCACGTCCTTGACGACCAGCTGACCGCCGGCCGAGAGCGAGCGCGACTCGACCAGCAGCGCGCCGCCACGCTCGCTGCGCGAGTAGGGAACGAGACGCGCGCGTACGTAGGCGGGGTTCATCAAGTCCAGCGCCAGGAAGCCGCCAGGTGCGAGCACGCGCGCGATCTCGAGCAGCACCTGCTTGTCGCCCTGCTCTCCGAAATAGCCGAACGAGGAGAAGAGGTTCACCACCGAATCGAAGCTCGCGTCCGCGAAGGGCAGCACGCGCGCGTCGCCGCGCAGCAGCCGGCCGCGCAGCAGCTCCCAACCTGGACTCTGCGCCGCGTGCGCGAGCAGCTCGGGCGAGAGATCCATGCCGAGCACGTCGAAGCCGCGCTCGCGCAGCGCGAGCGTGTGGCGCCCGAAGCCGCAGCACAGATCGAACACGCGCCCACGCAGGCCCTGCTGCACCAGGAAACCGGTCTCGCGCCGCGCGGACGGGAGATCGCGGTGCGGGTAGAGGCGCAAGTAGCCTTCGCGAAAGGCCTCGACGTACCAGGGATCGGCGCCCGCCAAGCCGCGCTAGCCGCCCTTCTTGCGGCTGCCGGGCTGCTGCGCCGTTGTGGTCGTCGGCGCGACGAGGATCTGGACGTCCTTCGCGCCGTTGCGGGCACGCGCGCTGCCGTGCACGCTGCCCTCGCGCGTCTGCTGAAGTCCGTCCGGATCGAAACGGGCTTCGATCTCGAACTCGTCCGGGAGCATGCGCGCCGCATCCCCGGCGCGGTCGGCATCGCACAGTCCAAAGTAGCGCGTGAGCGCGCCCTCGCGTTCCGTCCAGTCGGGATCGCCGATCAAGTAGGTGCGCGAGAGGTAGGGCAGCGTTCCTTCGCGGCCTGCAGCTCCGTCGGCCCAGGCATTCAGGGTCAGCGCCCCGTGCCTGACCTTGGAGAGCTCGCCCGTGAGCGTGACCTCGCCCGCGAGCGTCGCCGGCGCGCTGTGCACGCCTGCCGGGGCGACCGGTCCGGCATCGTCGGCGCGCTGGCAGCCAAGACAGCCGAGCAGCGTGCCGATCAGGATGAAGGATCGCGTGGCGTGGGTCATGAGGGGCGCGCGTGCGGCGCGGGCGGGCGCATTGTATAGCCTTGGCACCCCCGCCCCGACACTGCAAGGGCAAGCATGAGCGATGAATCGAACCTGATCGACCGGCCCGCGAAGGAGGCGCGCGAGGCGCGCGACCTCGCGCCCTGGGCGAGCTTCAGCGCGCGCAGCCTGGGCCGCGCCCACCCCGAGCCCGAGGACGAGTTGCGCACGGCCTTCGAGCGCGACCGGGACCGCATCATCCACAGCACGGCCTTCCGCCGGCTGATGTACAAGACGCAGGTCTTCCTGAACCGCGAGGGCGACGTGTACCGGACACGTCTTTCGCACTCGCTCGAGGTGGCGCAGGTCGCGCGCAGCCTGGCCAGCGCGCTGCGCCTGAACGACGCGCTGGCCGAGGGCCTGGCGCTCGCCCACGACATCGGCCACCCGCCCTTCGGCCATCGCGGCGAGGTGGCACTCGACGAACTTATGGCCGCGCACGCGGGTTTCCGCCACAACGCGCAGGTGCTGCGCGTGGTCGACCTGCTCGAGCGCCGCAGCCCGGACTACCCGGGCCTGAACCTGACGCGCGAGTTGCGCGAGTCGCTGCTGAAGCACGAGAGCGGCGAGCACTGGCCGGCGGAGTTCGGAGCGCGCCCGCGCCACCCCTGCCTCGAGGCGCAGGTCGTGGACCTCGCGGATTCGACCGCCTACGACATGCACGACATCGAGGATGGCCTGTATGCGCGCATGTTCCCCGAGGAGGAGCTCGAGCAGAGCTCGCAGCTGTGGCGCTCGGCGCGCGCGGAGGTCGAGGCACGCCACCCGAGCTTCCTCTCCTCGACGCACGACACGCGCCTGCGCGTGAAGCGCATCGCGAACCAGCTGATCAAGGCCTGCATCAACGACCTGATCCACGCTTCCTCGGCGCGCATCCATGCAGCGGGAGTGGGCGACGTCGTCGAAGTGCGCTCGCACCCGCGCATGCTGATCGGGCACGGACCGGAGCTGCTGCCGCAGGTGCAAGAGCTGCAGGCCTTCCTGTACCGCTCGTTCTACCGCCACCCCTACCTGATGGAGCTCTCGGACTACGCGCGCACGCTGCTCGCGGGTCTGTTCGCGGCCTACGTGAGGAAGCCGGACGAGATGTCGCCCTGGTACCGCGGCTGGGCGGTCGAGGTCGGTCTCGAACGCGCGGTCTGCGACTACCTCGCGGGCATGACCGATCGCTTCGCGGAGCAGGAGCACACGCGCTTGACCGGCAAGCGCCTCGAGCCGCCGCAGCGCGAGTGGAGCGAGCGCAGCGCGGGGTAGTGCCGCGCCGCTCGCCTATACTCAGCGGCCGTCCTCCGATGCCCGCCCTGCCGCACGCCTTCCGCGATCCTGCGCTCCTCGAGCTGGCGCTGACGCACTCCTCGACCGGCTCGGCGGCCGACAACGAGCGTCTGGAATTCCTGGGCGATGCGGCGCTCGATCTCGTCGTGGCCGAGGAGCTCTTCCGCGCGCACCCGGATCTGGCCGAGGGCGAGCTGACCGAGCTCAAGTCGCACGTGGTCTCGCGCCCGACGCTGGCGCGCGCGGCGCGCACGCTGCAACTCGAACCCGCGGCGCGCATCGGGCTGGGCTTGCGCAGGCGCGCGCTGCCGGCCTCGGTGCTGGCGAACCTCTACGAGGCGCTGCTCGGCGCGGTCTACCTCGACGGCGGTCTCGAGGCCGCGCGCGCCTTCGCGCTGGCGACACTCGAAGAGCCGCTCGCGCGCGCGCGCTCGCGGCGCGGCAGCGCCAATCCCAAGCAGGAACTGCAGCAGCGTGCGCAGCAGCGCTGGAACGAGCTGCCGCTCTACCACGCGCTCGAGAGCCGCGGCGCCGCGCACGCGCGCGCCTTCCTCGTCTGCGCCGAGCTGCGCGGCGAGCGCTTCCCGCCGGCCTGGGGCCGCACGCTGAAGGAAGCCGAGAGCTGGGCGGCGCACGAAGCGCTGCTCGTGCTGCGCGAAAGAGAGCGCGCGTGAGCGAGAGCCTCGCGCAGACGCCGACGGCCTTCGAGGCGCAGGAGCTCGATGGCGCGCGCGAGCTCGTGCAGCTCGTCGAGAGCTTCCACCAGAAGCGCGCCTTCGCGGTCGGCAACCTGTGGGGCTCCGCGCAGGCCTTCGTCCTGAGCTTCCTCGCACGCCACGCAGCGGGCCCGTGGCTTGTGATCGCCTCGACCGACGCCGAGGCGGCCGCCTTCCGCGACGACCTCGAGTTCTTCGGCCTCGATGCGCAGCTCTTCCCCTCGCGCGAGTCGATCGGCGGGCGCGCCGCGGGCGCGGATCCCGACCAGGTGCGCGCGCGTCTCGAGCTCGTGCAGCGCCAGCTCGGGCCGCCCGAGCGCCGGCCGCGCGCGATCGTGAGCTCGGCGCTGGCGCTCCTGCAGCCCGTGCCCGCGGCCGCGGACATCGAGAAGGAGTTCCTGGTGCTCGCGCGCGGCCAGCACATCGACACGGGCGAGTTGCTGGCGCGTTTCGTGCTGGCGGGTTTCACGCGCGCGCCGCTGGCCGAGAAGCCTGGCGAAGTCAGCCTGCGCGGCGAGATTCTCGACCTCTACCCCTTCGCGGCCGAGCTGCCGCTGCGCATCGAGCTGCTCGGCGACGAGATCGAATCGCTGCGCACCTTCGATCCGCTCGACCAGCGCAGTGTCGAGAACTTGAGCGAGGCGCGCGTATGCCTGGCGGCCGACACGGGCGGGATCGAGGACGGCAACGGCGTGCTGCTGCCGGCCCTGCTCTCGCGCTCGGCGGTGTGGGTGCGCGTCGAGCCGCTGCGCATCGAGGAGCGCGAGACGAGCCTGCGCATCCAGTCGCCTTCGCACGCGCGCGCATTGCTGCAGCTCGCCTCGCAGCGCGAGGGCTGCCGCACGCTCGACCTGCAGAGCCTGCCGTCGCGGGTTTTCGACCTCGATACCCGTTCGGTGCAGGCGCTCGGCGTGGGCATGCGCGAGGCGCCCGCGGCGCTGCTCGAGGCGACCAAGGAGGGCTCGCGCGCGCTGGTGCTGTGCCAGAACGAATCCGAGGCGCACCGTTTCCGCGGGATGCTCGCCGAGGCGCTCGTCGACGCGCCCGCGCAAGCACTCGCGCGCATCGAGACGCGCGTCGGCTCGCTCGCACGCGGCTTTCGCATCCCCTGCCTCGCGACGCTGCTCGTCAACCATCGCGAGCTCGCCGGCATCCTCGGCCGGCGCGCCGTGACCAAGACGCACGCGCACCACAAGGTGCGCGCGATCCAGTCTTTCTTCGAACTCAAACCGGGCGACTGCGTCGTGCATGCGGTGCACGGAGTGGCGCGCTTCACGGGGCTCGAACGCCTCGCGCGCGGCGGCGGCGAGGAGGAGCACTTGAAGCTCGTCTTCGCCGACGACGTGGCGCTCTTCGTGCCCGCCTCGCGCATCGACCTCGTGCAGCGCTTCGTGGGCAGCGGCTCGGCCGCCCCGCCGCTCGACAAGATCGGCAGCCAGTCCTTCAGGAAGCGCAAGGAGAAGGTCGAGCGCGCGCTCTTCGACCTCGCCAGCGAGCTGCTCGAGGTGCAGGCGCGCCGCGCGCTCGGCAAGCGCGCGCCCTGGAAGGAGGATGACGAGCTCGTGCGCGACATGATCGGCGCCTTCCCCTACACCGACACGACCGACCAGGTCACGGTCGACCGCGAGATCCGCGCCGACCTCGGGAGCGAGCGCCCGATGGACCGCCTCTTGTGCGGCGACGTCGGCTTCGGCAAGACCGAGCTCGCCGTGCGCGCGGCCTTCCGCGTGATCAACGGCGGCGGGCAGGTGGCGGTGCTCGTGCCCACGACCGTGCTGGCACAGCAGCACTACGAGACCTTTCGCGAGCGCATGGCCGACTTCCCGGTCGAAGTGGCCGAGCTCTCGCGCTACGTCAGCGGCGAGGAGGAGCGCTCGGTGATCGAGCGCCTCGGCCGCGGCGAGATCGACGTCGTGATCGGCACGCACAGGATCCTCTCCAAGGACGTCGCCTTCGCACGCCTGGGCCTCGTGATCGTCGACGAGGAGCAGCGCTTCGGCGTGCAGCACAAGGAGCACTTCAAGAAGCTGCGCGCGACCGTCGACGTGCTGACGCTCACGGCCACGCCCATCCCGCGCACGCTGCACATGTCGCTCGCGGGCGTGCGCGACATCTCGGCCCTGAGCGTCGCGCCCGATGGCCGGCAGGAGATCGAGACGCTGATGGGCTACGTCGAGGACGAGGACGAGCTGCGCGCGGCGCTGCTGCTCGAGAAGAACCGCGGCGGACAGGTCTTCTTCCTGCACAACCGCGTCGAGTCGATCGCGCAACGCGCGCTGCAGCTCAACAAGCTCGTGCCCGAGTGCTCCTTCGCCATCGGCCACGGCCAGATGGGCGCGCGCGAGCTGAAGCGCGTGATGGACATCTTCACGCGCGGCGAGGTCGACGTGCTCGTGGCGACGACGATCATCGAGAGCGGCATCGACATCCCCGCGGCGGGCACGATCATGATCGACCAGGCCGACCACTTCGGGCTCTCGGAGCTGCACCAGCTGCGCGGACGCGTCGGCCGCGGCCGCAACAAGGCGCGCTGCCACCTGCTGGTCGAGAAGTGGAAGCCGCTCTCGCAGGAGGCGCGCGAACGCCTCAAGGCGCTCGAGGAGCTGAACCAGCTCGGCGCCGGCTTCCAGATCTCGATGAAGGACCTCGAGATCCGCGGCGCGGGCAACATCCTCGGCCCGCAGCAGTCGGGCCACATCGGCGCTGTCGGCTACGACATGTACTGCCGCCTGCTCAAGCAGTGCGTCGACAACCTGCAGGCCGGCATGAGCATCGAGCTCGCGACCGGCAAGCACGCCGAGGAGGGCGGTGTCGACCTCGAGCTCGGCATCCGCGCCTTCATTCCGCACGAGTGGCTGCCCGATCCGCGCGCGCGCATCGAACTCTTGCGCCAGCTCTCCGCCATCGACGGCGTCGAGGACGAGGCGCGCGCGCTCGAGATGCTGCACGACCGCTTCGGGCGCGTGCCCGAGGAGGCGCGCGACCTCGTGCGGCTCTTCCGGCTCAAGGCGCAGCTCGAGCGCCTGTCGATCACGCGCCTTTCGCTGCGCGGGGACGTCTACCTGCTCGAGTACGGCGACCGCATCGCGCTGGAGCAGGGTCTGGACCTCTCGCGCGCCGAGTTGCGCCCGGTGCGGGCGGGTCTGGCGCACCTCGTCCTGCCCGAGCGCGCCCGCGAGCCGGCCCGCGCGCTGGCCTGGTTCGAAGCGCTCTTGAAGCGCGGCGCCCCGGCCGCGAAGATCGGCAGCCCACGCTCATGATCCCGCTGCTCCTCGCCGCCCTGCTCGCGCTTCAGGACCCGACCGCCAAGCCGGCGCAGTCGGAGTGGAACAAGTACGACGGCATCGCGCTGATCATCAACGAGGACACCACCACTTGGCGCGGCTTCGAGTCGCAGGTGCTGCGCATGTTCAAGGCCAACCCGAGCGCCGACAAGACGCGCACGCGCGAGGCGCTGATCGAGGAGATCAAGAACAACGCCATCGGCTCGCAGGCCGGCGCGGCGATGGACATCGATCCGAACATGATCAAGCGCACGGTGCGCGATTACGAGAAGCGCGTGATCGAGTCCAAGGGCGGAGTCGACGCGTACACGGCCTTCCTCGCCAGCATCGGGCAGACGGCCGAGAGCATGCGCACCGACCTCGGCAAGCAGGTGCTGCGCGACATCTGGGAGGCCTCGCGCATCGGCAAGGGTCCCAACCAGCAGCAGCACGTGATCGCGGACCGCTTCATCCGCCCGGGGACGCTGCGGCTCACGTACCAGCAGTTCGTGAGCGACCCGCGTGCGGTCACGATCATCGGCGGCAGCTCCGGACAGGTCGTGCTGCAGGAGCTCGAGATCGACCCGGTCAAGGTCGGCGGAACCAGCAAGGTCGAGGAGATCGCGAAGAAGATCCACGACCGCATCGCCGCAGGCGGGGATTTCGAGTCGGAGGCCCAGTTCACGATCACGAACAGCTCGACTGGCGAGCGCGATCCGATGGTGGAGGCGACACTGGCCGAGAACTACCCGCAGCTCGCGCACCTCGTCGCGAGCGCCAAGGAAGGCGAACTGCTCCCGCCCGTCCCGCCCAGCGCGAACAAGCAGGAGTGGATCATCGTGCGGCTCGTGAGGCGCATCCCCGGCACGACGCCGGGCTTCAAGGACGCGGGCGTGCAGAAGACGATCCGCGAGCGCTTCGAGGATGTGCTCGACAACCGGCGCTTGAAGCTCGCGCGCGATCAGCAGCTCGCGAGCTCCTACGTCTGGCCGCCGCGTCCTGCCGCGGCCAAGTGAGCGCGGCTACTTCGCCTTCGCAACGCGGTTGAGCACGCGCGAGACGCGCGCCTTGTAGCGCGCCGCCGTGTTCTTGTGGATCACGCCCTGCTTGGCGGCCTTGTCGATGGCCTTCATCGCGGCCGCGACCTTGGCCTTGCCGGCCGTCGCATCCGTCACGGCCAGCACGCTCTTGATGGCGGACTTCATCGAGGTGCTCTTGACCTTGTTGCTCGTGCGAGCCTTGAGGTTCTGGCGGTGTCGCTTCGCTGCTTGCTTGGTGTGGGCCATCGTTACTTCAGACGTTCCATCTTTGCGGCCACGTCTCGGTAGCCGACATCGGTTTCGAAGATTCTCGAGTAGTAGCCGCGGGCATCGGATGCGTTGCCCTCGGCCTCGGCGATCGCGCCGAGATTGTACAGCACTTCCTTGGCGCGCTCGTCGAGCGTCGTGACGCCCTCGAGCACGCGCAGGTATTCCTTGCGCGCCAGATCGATGTAACCCTTGCCCTGGAAGCACTGCGCGAGCAGCAGGCGCGCCTCGCGCGCGGCGCGCGGGTCGGAGACGCCTTTCTGGAGCTCGGCCATGGCCGCGTCCCACTCGGAAAGGCGCATCAAGCGCTTCCCGAGCTGCAGGCGCAGGGAAGGATCGGCCGGGTGCAGCGCCACGCGCCGGCGGTGATCCTCGACCTCGAAACGCAGCAGCTCGAGCTCGAGCGCGCTGGCGCGCGCCTCGTCGCCGCGCTTGCCGGCCTCGGCGATCTGCTTCTTGAGCACCTTGGCGCGCAGGTCGCCGGCCTTGCTGGCGAGTTCGAAGGAGTCCTTGCGGTACGAGAGCGCGCGCTCGGTCCAGTCGAGCGCCGACTCCCAGTCCTTGAGCTTCTCGTGCAGCTCCGCGAGCTGGATCATCAGGTCGGGGTTCTTGTCGTCGGCGAAGCGCGCCTCGAGGCGCGCGATCTGCGCGCGCAGGTCCTCGTCCGAGAGGTGCATGCGCTGCGTGCGCTCGAGGTCCTGCGTCTGCTGCTTGTCGCGCAGCTGGTCGCGGCTGTGCTGAACCTCCGGCGCATTCGCGCGCGTGAGTGCGCGCTCGGCCGAGAGGTCCTTGCGCGCCTTGATCGCTTCCTGGTCGCGCGGGTCGATCGCGAGCGCCTTCTCGTAGTACTGCAGCGCGCGCTCGGCCTCGCCCAGGCGCTGGCTCATCGCGCCGGCGCGCTTGAAGCCCTCGGGGCTCTTGGGCGCCACCTCGGTCACGAACTCGTAGACCGCGCGCGCCGACTTCGTGTGCCCGAGCTCCTCGAGCACCATGCCGAGCATCAGGTTGGCCTCCTCGTCGACCGGGTTGCCGGCGAGGTAGCTCTCGAGCGCCTTGGCGCAGGCTTCCTTCTGGCCGGTCTTGCGCAGCGTCTTCGCCAGCGCCAGCGGACCCGCTCCGCTGAGCGAGCGCAGGAAGCCGCCGCCGCCGCCCTTCAGGTCATGACGCTTCTTCAGCGACTGGCGCAAGCCCGCGCGTGCATCACCCTGGTCGGGATCGATCTCCAGGATCTGCTGGTAGAGCTCGACCGCGAAGTCGTAGTTGCGCCTGCGCGCGGCCTCCTCGGCCTTCTGGATCTGCTTGCTGAAGTCCAATGGGGGCGAAAATGGTACGGGGGGGGTCCAGCAGCGTCAACGCAAGCTATCTTCTCGCACTCCTCCGAAGCCCCCCGCGAATCCTAGATGACCCCGCCCCTCGAATTCAGCCTGACCCTGTATCCCGCGCCGATCCTGCGCCAGACCGCGGCCCCGGTCGCGGCCTTCGACGAGGAACTGCACGCGATCGTGGCCGCGATGTACGAGCGCATGCGCCAGAGCAAGGGTGTCGGCCTGGCGGCCCCGCAGGTCGGCCTGAAGCTGCGCATCCTGGTGCTCAATCCCTCGGGCGAGGAGCAGGACGACCTGGCGCTCGTCAACCCGACCATCGTCGCGCGCGGCGGCGCGGACACGCTCTTCGACGAGGGCTGCCTCTCGTTCCCCGGGATCTACGCCGAGATCCGCCGGCCCGAGCGCTGCACGGTCAAGGCCTTCGACGTGCAGGGGCGCCCGATCGAGGCCGAGTACTCCGGCTTCGTGAGCCGCATCATCCAGCACGAGTACGACCACCTCGAAGGCGTGCTGCTCGTCGACCGCATGTCGCCGACGGACAAGCTGCGCAATCGCGCCGAGCTGGAGGAGCTGGTCGCGCGCTACAAGCGCTCCGCGCCCGCGAAGTCGCGTTGATCGTCACGCCCTCACTCGCGCAGTTGCCCGCTCCACTGCCGCAGGGCTCGGTGGCGAGCATCGGTGTCTTCGACGGAGTGCATCTGGGCCACCGCGAGATCCTCGCGCGCAACGTCGCGCGCGCGCGCGAGCTCGCAGCCCGGCCGACGGTCGTGACTTTCCGCGACCACCCCAAGCAGCTCCTGCTCGGCCGCGCGCCACGCACGCTGACGAGCCTGGGCCACCGCCTGGAACTCTTCCGCCGCGCGGGCATCGAGCACACGCTCGTGCTCGGCTTCGACGAGCGCCTGCGCGCGATGCCCGCGGCCGACTTCGCACGCGAGGTGCTCGCGCAAGGTCTAGGTGCGCGGCGCCTCGTGCTCGGCTTCGACAGCAAGTTCGGGAATTCGCGCTCGGGCACGCCCGACGAGCTCGCGCGCCTGGGCTACGCGGTCGAGGTGGTCGCTCAAGTGCTCGTGCGCGGCCGTGCCGTCTCGAGCACCGCGATCCGCGAGGCGGTCGAACTCGGCGACCTCGAGGCGGCGCAGGCGATGCTCGGCCGGCCCTTCGCGGTCTACGGCGAGGTGGTGCATGGGGATGGACTCGGCGCGCGCCTGGGCTTCCCCACCGCGAACGTGGATCCTCAGCATGAGCTCTTGCCGCCCAACGGTGTGTATGCGTGCTGGGCGCGACGGCAGGGTCACGAAGGCGACGCTGCTCTCCCGGCGGTGGTCAACATCGGCCTGCGGCCCACGCTGGATACGGGATCGAGCCTGCGGGTCGAGGCGCACCTGCTGGATTTCACGGGCAACCTCTACGGCGAGGTCCTGGAACTGGAATTCGTGCTGCCGCTGCGCGCCGAACGGCGCTTCGGGGGGCTGGACGAGCTCTGTGCGCAGATCGCGCGCGACATCGCAGTGGCGCGCGGGATCCTGCTGCGTTGACGCTGGCGTCTCTCGCGGACATAATCCCGCCCCTCGTTTCCAGCCCTGGGCGCGCTGCCCGGGACTCCATCCGTGGGCAGGTAGCTCAGCTGGTAGAGCACGTGACTGAAAATCACGGGGTCACCGGTTCAATCCCGGTCCTGCCCACCACCACGACGATTCGAGGGACAGCATGCCGAGCGCGAACCCCAAGGTGATCCGCCGCAGCGACCCCGCGCGCGTGGAGATCGAGTGGGACGACGGCGCGAAGAGCTCGTTCCCTGCGCCATTCCTGCGCCGGCAGTGCCCCTGCGCGCAGTGCGTCAACGAGCTCACCGGTGAGCGCATGCTCGATCCGGCCAGCGTGCCGGTCGACCTCGTGCAGGCCGATCTTGCGCTGGTCGGGAACTACGCACTCTCGATGCGCTTCTCGGACGGCCACCACACGGGGATCTTCTCCTTTGCGTACTTGAGGCGCCTCGAGCCGCCCGCGAGCCAGGGATGAGGGAGGAAGGCGCACTGCGAGTGGCGCCCGGGGTCTCGATTCCGCGCGCGGAGATCGGGATCGAGTTCACGCGCTCGGGCGGGCCAGGCGGCCAGCGCGTCAACAAGGCCGAGACGGCCGCGATCCTGCGTTTCCATCCCGGGAATTCGAGCGCGCTCGGCGAGCGCCAGAAGGAACTCGTGCGTGAGCGGCTGAGTTCGCGCTTGACGCTCGCGGGCGAAATCGTGCTGCGCTGCACCGAGTACGCCAGCCAGGAGCGCAACGCGGAAGCCGGCCTCGCGCGCCTCGCGCGCATGCTCGGCGAGGCCCTGCGTCCCAAGACACCTCGCCGGCCGACCAAGCCCTCGCGCGGCTCGCGCGAGCGGCGCCTCGAAGGCAAGCGCAGGGACCAGGACAAGAAGCGCGCCCGCAGGAATACTGAGGAATGAGGAGCGCCCAGGAATGAGCCAAGCCCAGCAGCCGCAACACGACCCCTTCCAGGAACTCGCACGCGTTTGCGCCTCGAAGCGTCGCATCGACCGCCTGCACGCGCGCGAAGTTCTGCTAGCAATCGGCGAGCGAACCCTTTCCGGCGACGAACCGGGGGCGCAAGCATTGGCTGCGCGAGTGCGGGAATTGAGCGCGATGCGCGCCTCCGATTGGGAGCTCGCGGTGCGTGACGAAATCCTCATGGCCTCCACGGAGCACGTTCGCTCGGTCGACCCGCGCTTCCTCTCGAGACCCGACTACGACCTGCACTACACCGTCGAGGCACGAGCCACGCTCGAGGCGCGCCTGCGTGCGGCGGAGTTGATCGGAATCGAGATCCCGGCCGCTCTTCTCGAGCGCGTCGCGGCAGCTGACCGGCTGCTCGAGCCCCTGCTCCGCCCCGAGGAGCCACCCGGCGACCCCCGGGGATGAGCACTCCAGGCGCTACCGGCTGCCACAATGCGTCTTCCTTGCTTGGGACGTGCCTGCGCCATCGCAAAGCCCAAGGTCCCGACGCTTCAAACAGGCCTTCTAGCCTCCCTGGATAGGAGATTGCAATTGAGCAAAGCACCCGCCCACGGGTGCAAAGATTCAGCGTCGCAAATGCTCAAACTGATGCCCCTGTGGGTCTTATGGCCGTGATAGTTCGGCGTGCACCCCCTCTCGTGCCGACCCGCGGAGGTGTTCGGACCCGGAAACCCCGAAGGATTTGCCACAGGTCCCTTGAAACGCTCGGATACGCCCGGCAGAGTGACCCGCCATACACGGGCCCCATCCCCGATCAAAACGACTCGTTTTTCTCTCCGTCACCGCAAACACAGACTCACTGGAGTGCATTCCGCATGAACAAGCTCGTTTACACCGCCATCGCCCTGACCGCAGTCAGCGCCTCGGCCTTCGCCACCGACAACGGGTGGGTGAGCCTGGACCAGGAGATCAACAACCTGAACGCCAGCCTCTCCGCTCAAAACGCCACCGGCCCCAAGGTGGGCGGGTATGTCCAGGCCCGCTGGGAAAACTCCAGCGACATCCAGGTCGGCGACCCCGTGAGCGAAACCAACCACGACCTGTCCGGCTTCCGCCTCAGCAACGTCCGCGTCGAGATCTCCGGCGATGCCGGTTCGGACTACTCCTACAAGGTGTCGTTCGACCTCGCCAGCGGCGCTGCCGTGCTGAAGGACGCCTACGCCAAGTTCAAGATCGGTGACCAGGTCACCGGAAAGATCGGCCAGTACAAGGCCAACTTCATGCGCTCGTCGACGGTCGGCGACAACAAGCTCGCCCTGCTCGACCGCACCATCATCGGCAGCGGCACCGAGTGGAACACCCGTGACGTGGGCCTCGAGTTCGGCTTCGCCTACGACACGATCAACGCCACGGTCGGCGTCCAGAACGGCTCGGACCTCGAAGGCAAGGAGATGGAACTCTGCGCCAAGGCCACCATCAACCTGATGGGCGGCGGGGTCGGCAAGGTCGAAGGCGCTTACGGCGCCGGCGACGCCATGGCCCTCACGGCCGGCGTCTCCTACCTCAACGACTCGAACCTGGACAACGGCTCGTGCATCGGGTTCGAAGTCGAACTGACCTCGGGCCCCTTCTCGCTCGCGGGCGAAATGGTCGCGCTCGACAAGGACAACAGCATCGCGTTCGGGCCCGGCGGCGCGCTGGCCACGACGGACAGCAGCCCCTGGGACGTGACGGGCTCGTACCTGTTCAACGACATGTGGGAAGGCGTCGTCCGCTACGAAGACCTCGACGACGCTGACAACAGCACGCAGGTGACCTTCGGCGTGAACTACTTCGTCTCCGGCCACGACATCAAGTGGACCGCCGAGTACGTCGACTTCGCGACCGACAACGTCGTCGGCGACGCCAAGGTGATCGCGGTCGGTATCTCGATCTCCATGTGAGGACGAGCTGACGAACGGCAGCGGGTCGCGCGCGTCGCGATCTGAAGCCGAAAGCACAAGAGGCCACGCGCGCGTCGCGTGGCCTCTTTCTTTTTGGACTGTGGATCCCAGGAGCTCGGACGCTCGCGTGCAGAGCCTCCAGTCCGGTCGTGGTAGGCTCCGGCTCTCCTCATGGAACACGCAGGCAATCGAGCGGGAAACCGCCTGGCTCGCGAGACGAGCCCCTACCTCCTCCAGCACGCCCGGAACCCCGTGGACTGGTACCCCTGGGGCGAGGAGGCGCTGAAACGCGCACGCGCGGAGCACAAGCCGATCTTCCTCTCCGTCGGCTACTCGGCCTGCCACTGGTGTCACGTGATGGAGCGCGAGTCCTTCGAGAACGAGGCCGTCGCGCGCCTGATGAACGAGCACTTCGTCAACATCAAGGTCGATCGCGAGGAGCGGCCCGACCTCGACGAGATCTACATGAAGGCGGTCCAGAGCCTCACGGGCCAGGGCGGCTGGCCGATGAGCGTCTTCCTGACGCCGGAGCTCGAGCCCTTCTACGGCGGCACTTATTTTCCTCCGCACGGCGCCTGGGGCAGGCCCGGCTTCTCGGACCTCTTGCTGGGCCTTTCGCGCGCCTGGAAGGAGGACCGCGGGCGGATCGTCGAGCAGGGCCGCCGGCTGCGCGAGCGCATCGCCGGCGAGGGCACGCTCGATGCCCGCGGGGAGCTCCAGCCGGAGGTGCTCGACCAGTCGTTCGCGGCGCTGCAGCAGTCCTTCGATCCACTCTGGGGCGGCTTCGGGGACGCGCCGAAGTTTCCGCACGCGATGGACCTGCGCCTCTTGCTGCGGCACGCCTCGCGCACCGGCCAGGCGACAGCGCTGCAGATGGCAACCCTGACGCTCGACCGCATGGCGCGCGGCGGAATCTGCGATCAGCTCGGCGGAGGATTCCACCGCTACAGCACGGATCGCGAGTGGCTCATCCCGCACTTCGAGAAGATGCTCTACGACAACGCGCTGCTCGTGCCGGCCTATCTGGAAGCCTTCCAGGTGACACGCGAGGAGCGCTTCGCCGGCGTGGCGCGCGAGGCATGCGAGTGGATGCTGCGCGAGATGACCACGCCGGGTGGCGGCTTCGCGAGTTCGCAGGATGCCGACAGCGAAGGCGAGGAAGGGCGCTTCTTCAGCTGGACTCCAGGCCAGTTCCGCGAGTTGCTCGGCGCGAAGCTCGGCGAGCAGGCCGCCGTATGCTTCGGTGTGCGCGAGGGCGGGAACTTCGAGGGCGGGACGAGCGTCCTCTCGCGACCCGCGCCGTTCGAGGAGTTGGCAGCGCAGCTCGGCCTGGCCCCGGCGCGACTGGCCGACAGTCTGCGCGAGGCGCGCGCGAGACTCTTCGCGGCCCGCGCGCAGCGCGTGGCGCCCGCGACCGACGACAAGGTTCTCGTGGCCTGGAACGGCCTCGCAATCACGGCGCTGGCCCGGGCTGCCCAGGTACTCGACGAGCCGCGCTACGCCGACGCGGCACGCAAGGCGGCCGAGTTCATCTGGAGCTCGATGCGCACACCCGCGGGCCGGCTGCTCGCGACCGCGCGCGCCGGACGGGCGCACATCGACGCCGGCCTCGACGACCACGCGTTCCTGCTGCAGGGGCTGCTCGACCTGTACGAGACCGATTTCGACCCGCTCTGGCTCGAGCGCGCGACCAGCCTCGAGGGCGCGCTCGAAGAGCGCTTCGCGGACCGCGAGCACGACGGGTACTTCACGACCGCGGACGGACAGGCCGATCTGATCGCGCGGCTCAAGGGGCCGCAGGACGGCGCACTGCCGTCTGGAAACGCCGTCCACGCGCTCAACCTGCTGCGGCTCGCCGAATGGACGGGGTCCGCGGAGCTCGCGCAGCGGGCGCAGCGCACCGTATTGGCGCAGGCCGAACTACTGAACCGCTATCCCGCGGCCTTCAGCCAGATGCTGATCGCCGTGGATTTCCTGCAGCGCGGTCCGATCGAGGTGGTGATCGCGGGCAAGCCGGGTGCGCCCGAGTCCGAGGCTCTGCTGCGCGAGTTGCGCGCCCACTTCCTGCCCAGCCGCATCGCAGCCGCCGCACATCCGCGCGCGGACCCCGAGCGCATCCCGTTGCTGCGCGGCCGGGAGGCGCCGGAGCGCGGCGCGCTGGCCTACGTCTGCCGGAACTACGCCTGCCGCGAGCCGGTGACGAACGCCGATTCGCTGCGCCTCGAGCTCGAAAGGGTATCCCGCAGCTAGCGCTCGGGATATCCTTCGCGGTTCCGAGGAATCGCGAATGACGCAAGCGAGAGTACTGATCACAGGCGGAAGTCGTGGCATTGGCAGGGCGATCGCCCTGCGCTTCGCCCGCGAAGGCGCGCACGTCGCCGTCGCGGCGCGCGGCTCCCCTGAGCTCGATGCCGTCGTGGCAGAGATCGAGGCTGCGGGCGGGAAGGGACGCGCCGCGCAGGCCAACGTGGCCGACCACGGCTCCGTCGAGGCCGCGGTCTATCGCGCGGTCGAGTTCCTTGGCGGCGCCATCGACGTACTGGTCAACAACGCAGGCGTGTGGGAGATGAAGCCCTTCGAGAAGCTCGACGTGGCGAGCTTCAAGCGCCACCTCGAGATCAACTTGCTGGGCCCCTTCTACGTGACCTCGGAGGCGCTCGACGCTCTGCTGGAGTCCGAGCGCGCGCACATCTTCAACATCGCCTCGGTGGCGGCGCGCCAGCCCTTCCCGGGCAACGTGGCCTACTGCGCGAGCAAGTACGGACTGCGGGGCTTCGGAGACGCGCTGCGACTCGACCTCGAGGCGCGCAAGATCCGCGTCTCCACTGTCTACCCGGGCCAGACCGACACGAGCGTCTACGACAAGGCCCCCGGTACCTGGGATCGCTCGAAGATGAACAAGCCCGAGGACGTCGCGGAAGTGGTCTGGCGCGCTTGGCAGTCGCCGGCCACGCAGGACGTCAGCGATCTCGACGTCCCTCCGCGGTCCTGATCCCTCAGCGGAAGTTGCGCACGAGTCCGAGGAACTCGTTGCGCGTGCGGAAGTCGGTGCGAAAGCCCCCGAGCAGGCAAGAGGTCATCGTGGTCGAGTTCTGCTTCTGCACTCCGCGCATCATCATGCACAAGTGCGAGGCATCGGCCACGACTCCCACGCCCTTGGGCGTGAGGATCTCGTTGAGCGCGGTCGCGATCTGGACCGTCATGCGCTCCTGGACCTGCAGCCGCTTGGCGAAGACGTCGACGATGCGCGGGATCTTCGAGAGCCCGATGATTTTCTTGTCGGGGATGTAGGCCACGTGGATGCGGCCGAAGAAGGGCAGCAGGTGGTGCTCGCAGAGGCTGTAGAACTCGATGTCCTTCACGAGGACCATCTCGGAACAGTCCTCCTCGAAGACGCCGTTGCCCACGACCTCTGCGGCCGTCTGTCGCATGCCCGAAGTCAGTTCGGCCAGCGAGCGCTCCACGCGCTCGGGCGTGCGCAGAAGTCCGCCACGCGTCGGGTCCTCGCCGAGGTTCTGCAGCAGCTCACGGATGAGGTCGGATGTGCTCACACGCTCTGTCCCTGGTAGTCGACGAAGTTCTCGCGGCTCTCGTACACGCGGACGCGCAGCAGTCGACACGACTCGTTCTGCGAGATGCGCTTCTCGATACGCCCCCAGAAGGCGACCGCGACGTTCTCGGCCGTCGGGATGATCCCCTGCAGGAACGGCACGTCGCGGTTCAAGTGCTTGTGGTCCACATGGCTGACGATTTCCTCGCGCAGGATCAGCATCAAGCGGTTGAGGTCCATGACCATGCCGTTCGCGGGCAAGCCGCCGCGCACGGTGACCTCGAGGGCATAGTTGTGGCCGTGCTCCGTGTTGCACATGCCGTAGAGCCGGCGGTTCTCCTCGTCGGAGAGTCGCGGATCGTGGAGCCGGTGCGCGGCGGAGAAGGACTCGCGCCGTGTGATCTCGACGAGGGGCTGGGCCATGGTTCCCCGGGCCCGAGGCGGGGCCCGCAGAGTCCGTCCATGGTAGCGTCGCGAGCGCCCGGGTGGATGAGGCACGCCCCCGTGAAGCTTGCAGCCCGGTCCCTGGACGATTTTTCCGCCTGTGTCACTGCTTTCCGATGAGTTCGGCTGCTCATCCGAAATGGTGGTCACGGATTTCCAGGTCGGATTCCCTGGACTCCCCGGCTACTGATCCCGCCAAGGAGGATCAGATCATGAAGCGCAGCTCCTACGACAAACGCGGTGCCGAACACCTACTCCCGCTCTTGCGCTCGATTGCGAGCGAGATCAACGAGCGCAGCGACGCCATCGAGGGCCTGGAGGAAAAGTTGCTCGCCTTGCGTGGCACGGCCAAGGAGGGCAAGCCGAGCGAAGAGTACCTGAACACGCAGTCCGAGCTATCGAACCAGCGCCGCGAAGCGCGGCTCTCGAGGCTGGAGCTCGCGCGCCTTGGGTGCACTCTCGACGAGGATCGGCCCCTCAGGGTCCTGATCCCGGGCATGCAGTGGTTGAAAACAGTGCGGCCCCCGAGCACTCGCTCGGGGGCCGCTGTTTTCGGGATGCGTGTGGGAAGCTCGGTCTCGGTCGGCAGGCATCAACCGCCCGGCTTGCCGCTGCCTGAGTCGGAAGCAGGCCGATGCGGCGGCTGAGGCGGTGGCGTCTGCGGCTCCTGGCCAGCGGGCTTGGGACGCTCGGCCGGGGCCGGCTGCGGCGCCGGCTTGGGATCGTTGGTGGCGCCCTTGCCGCCGGCATCGCGCGCAGGTTCCGCGCGCTGGGCGGAGCCCTTGTCGGCCGGCAGCGGCTGCGCTCCGGGCGGCGTCGCGACCGGCGTCGCGACCGGCGCTGCGCTGCGCTTGCCAGTCGCGCTGCGGTCCGCCGCGGTCTGCTCGCTCGACTTCTGATCGCTGGAACTCGAGCTGGAGTTCGACTGCTGCGAATCGCTCGCGATCTGCCGCGCGCGGTGGATGAACGAGTCCTTGAAGGCTTGGAATTCCTGCCGGTCGACCGAACCGGTTTGCGCAGCCTTCTCCAGGCGGTCGAGCGACTGCATCAGCTTCTGGTAGACCAGCGCCTCCTTGGCCGATTCCGGGTCGCTCTTTGCGCCAGCGGCCTCTGCCTTGGCCGCGATCAGCCCGCGCAACTTCTGGAAGTCGGCCGCGGTCACCTGGCCTCCGTCGACGCGATGCTCGAGGTCCGTCGCGGCCTGGGTCATGCCCGCTTCCTCAGTGGCGACACCCGCCACGACCGGACTCGGCTGGGCTGGATTTTGGATCGCACGCGCGCGATGAATCATCGAGTCGCGCAACTGCGAATACTCCTCCCTGGAGTAGGTTCCCTGCTGCGCTGCGACTTCGAGGCGATCGAGCGACTGGATCAGCTTGCGATGCACGGGACCCTGGAGCTCGGCTTCTGCGGTCGTCGCCCCGTTCGATCCGTTGGCGGCGGCACGAGCGCGCGCGACGAGTTGATCGCGGACGCGCTGGAAGTCCGCCCGGCTCGCGTTCCCCGCCGCAGCGCGCTGTTCGAGCTGGTCGAGCGCCTGGGTCAGGCCCTGCTCGATTGCGCTCGACTCCGCGCTCGTGGCCGGGGTAACGGCCGCTTCGGCCTTGCGGAAGCGCTGCACGATCGACTCGCGGAAGGCGCGGTACTCCTCGCGCGAGAAGCTGCCCGCGGCCGCGGCTGCCTGCAGGCGCTCGAGCGACTGCATCATCTTGCGGTGCGCCGGGCCCTGCAACTCGACTTCCACGGCGCCGGGGCCGTTGGCTCCATTCGCGGCCGCACGAGCGCGCGCCACGAGTTGGTCGCGCACGCGATCGAAATCCTCGCGCGTGGCATTCCCTGCAGTGGCGCGCTGCTCGAGGCGATCGAGCGCCTCGTTGAGCCCTTGCTCGATCGCCTGCACGTCCGGGCTGGCCGGATTGCCCTGACCTGCCGCAGCACCATTCGCGGCATTGCGCGCGCGCTTGACGATCGACTGCCGGAAGTCCTGATATTCCTCGCGCGAGAAGGTCCCCGCACCGGCGGCGTTGCGCAGCCGCTCGAGGGACTGGAGCAGCTTGCTGTGCAGATCGGACTTCTCGCCCAGAGCCGCATCCTCGCCCTTCGCGGCGCTGTCGGCCGCGCGCGCGTCGGCGAGCAGCAGCTCGCGCACCCGGTCGAAATCCGCCCCCTTCGCCTGGCCAGCGCTGGCCTTCACCTGCAGCGCGTCGACTGCGTCGGTGAGCGCGCTCGGCGACTGGTCCTGGGCTTGCGCTTGCTTCGCGGTTCGGCGCGCCTCGGAAAGACTCGGCTGCGAATTGCGCTCGCTCGCCTTGGCCTTGCGCGCCGCAAGGATGCGGGTTGCCTCCGCCTCCAGGTCCGCAGCAGGCTTGACATCAGCCGCCAGCAGGCGCTGTCGATAGAAGACGATGAACTCGTCCTTCGACCAGAACTCGTCCCGGTCCACGTCCACTCCGCGCGTCTCGCTGCGGCCGAGTTGGAAGACGGCCACTTCCTCGGGGCTGAGCTTCCCGTCCTTGTTGCTGTCGACCGCGTTGAAGGTTTCCAGAGCCTGCGCCAGAGTCGCCGTCCGACCCTCGTTCGCGGAACTGGTGGCTGCGGGGAAGATCAGGCTGGCCAGGAGGCCAAGGTTCGAGATTGCGTTCATGGTCGTTGCCTCGGGAGTCGCCGGTTGAGCGGGCACCCAGGTGCGAAGCCCGTGCCACAGCCTGCACAGGCATGTCGATCTTCTCAAGTGACGCCCTGCAAAGGAATTGGGATACTTGTGCGGGCGACCGTCCAGGGCGCAGAAGTCCACTCGATGGGACAGGTCTGCTCTTTGGTTCCGTCCGCCGTTCGGTAGCCTTGGCGCCCCGATGAGCACCTTGGTCCTTGGAATCGAGTCCTCCTGCGACGAGACCGCTGCCGCCGTCGTCCGCGACGGCCGCCAGATCCTGTCCTCGGTCGTCCACAGCCAGGCGAGCTTGCACGCCGTCTACGGCGGGGTCGTGCCGGAGATCGCAGGTCGCTCGCACCTCGCGCAAATCCTCCCGGTGGTCGACGCGGCGCTCGTACAGGCCTCGACCAGTCTCGAGCAGATCGATGGGATCGCCGTCACCAACCGCCCCGGCCTGATCGGCTCGCTGCTCGTCGGGCTTTCGGCCGCGAAGGCGCTCGCGTGGCCGCGCGGGATCCCGATCGCCGGGGTGCACCACATCGAGGCGCACGTCTACGCCGCCACCATGGAGCGACCTGAACTCGCCTATCCGAGCCTTGCGCTGGTGGTCTCCGGCGGCCACACCGCGCTCTATCGGGCGCGCTCCCCGCTCGTACTCGAGTTGCTCGGCACCACCCGTGACGATGCGGCGGGCGAGGCCTTTGACAAGGTCGCTTTCATGCTTGGCCTGGGGTATCCAGGGGGACCGGCGGTCTCGAAGCTGGCCGAGAGCGGAAACCCGCGCGCCGTGCGCCTGCCCGCCTACCGCAGCCGCGAGACAGCTCCCTCGTTCTCGTTCAGCGGCCTGAAGACCGCGGTGCTCTATCACGTCCGCGGCCAGGACGCTCGCAATCCGCTCCCGCCGCCCGAGGCGATCACCGACCGCGCCGACGTGGCCGCATCCTTCGAGCAGGCCGTCGTCGACTCCCTGGTCGAGGAGTGCCTGCGCACCGCCCGGCGCGAGGGCTTGCAGCGGATCCTCGTCGCCGGCGGCGTCGCCTGCAACCGCCGCCTGCGGCTCGAGATGACCCGCCGTGCCAGCGCGGAGGGCCTGGAGGCCATTTTCCCCTCCCCGGCCTACTGCACCGACAACGCCGCGATGATCGCGGGTCTGGGCTTCCAGATCCTCAGCGCGGGCAAGGCGGACACGCTGGCGCTCGATGCCGCGCCGCGCTGAACGCGGATCCGCGCCCTCGGTTCTGACAGCAGCCCTGCCCACTGCTAGAATCTCCGCCCGATTTGGGTGAGAACGGACTGCGCGAGATCCTCGAAGCACTCCGCGACGGCCGCCTGGACGTCGAGGGTGCGCTGCGCCGTTTGAGTTCCTTCCCGGTGCGCGACCTCGGTCACACGCAACTCGACACACAGCGCGAGCTGCGCTGCGGCGGCCCTGAGGTCGTCTACGGCTCAGGCAAGTCACCCGAGCAGATCCTGGAGATCGGCGCCGCGCTGCTCGAGCACCACGATCGGCTGCTCGTGACGCGCATCGCACCCGAGGCGGCCGAGTTCGTGATGCGCCGCCTGCCGCGCGCCGTTCACAACCCGCTCGCGCGCACACTGCACGTCGAGCCGCAGGCCGGGATCGAGGCGCAGGGTCTCGTTCTCGTGGTCTGCGCCGGGACCTCCGATCTGCCCGTGGCCGAGGAAGCCGCCGTGAGCGCGCGCCTGATGGGCGCGAGAGTCGAGCGCATCCAGGACGTCGGCGTGGCCGGCATCCACCGCCTGCTGGCTCACACCGAACGCTTGCGCACAGCGCGCGCCCTGGTCGTCGTCGCCGGCATGGAAGGCGCCTTGCCGAGCGTCGTCGGCGGCCTGGTTTCCGCCCCCGTGATCGCCGTGCCGACCTCGGTCGGTTACGGTGCGTCCTTCGGCGGGCTCGCCGCGCTGCTCGCGATGCTGAATTCCTGCGCCGCGGGCATCGCGGTCGTGAACATCGACAATGGTTTCGGCGCCGGCGTGATGGCCGCGCGCATCAACGCGGGGGCCCGCTCCCCCATCCCGGAAGGAAGCAGATGAAGAAGGCCTGGATCGCCCTGGAAAACGGCCTCGTGATGCAGGGCAACGCCGTCGGCGCCGAAGGCGAGTCCGGCGGCGATCTCGTGTTCAACACCGCGATGAGCGGCTATCACGAGATCCTGACCGACCCCTCGTACGCGGGGCAGGTCGTGATCATGACCTACCCGCTGATCGGCAACTACGGAGTCGCCGACGAGGACTCCGAGAGCGCGCGCGGCTGGGCCGAGGCCTTCGTGATGCGCGAGATGTCCGCGGTCGCGAGCAACCACCGCGCCAACGCGACGCTCGTCGACTGGCTCAAGCGCAACAAAATCGTCGCGATCGACGGCATCGACACGCGCAAGCTGACGCGGGAGGTGCGCACCGGCGGCTCGCAGCGCTGCGTCGTCTCGACGCTCGAAGGCGACCCCAAGTTGCTGGTGGCCAAGGCGCGCGCGATGCCCTCGACCGACGAGCGCGACCTGACCGTGGGCGTCACCTGCAAGGAACCCTACTCCTGGACCAAGGCCTACGAGGAGTCGTACCCCGAGCTGATCCCGCTCGTGCGCGAGAAGAAGCGCATCCGCTGCGTGGCCTACGACTTCGGCGCCAAGCGCAACATCCTGCGCAGCCTCGTGCACTGCGGCTTCGACGTCACGATCGTGCCGGCGCACACCAAGGCCAGCGACGTGCTCGGCATGCAGCCCGAGTGCATCTTCCTCTCCAACGGCCCCGGCGATCCGGCCGCGGTCAAGCCGGCCATCGAGGCCGTCTCCGAGCTCGTCTCGAAGAAGCCGGTCTTCGGCATCTGCCTCGGCCACCAGATCCTCTCGATCGTCTTCGGCGCGAAGACGAAGAAGATGCCCTTCGGCCACCACGGCGCGAACCACCCCGTGCGCGATCTGCTGACGGGCAAGGTCGAGATCACGAGCCAGAACCACTCCTACGCGGTCGAGATCGAGACCCTGCCGAAAGACGTCGAACTCTCGCACGTGAACCTCAACGACCACACGGTCGAGGGCATGCGCCACAAGAAGTTGCCCGTCTTCAGCGTGCAGTACCACCCCGAGGCGGCACCCGGCCCGCTCGACAGCGCGCAC
>Ga0302263_10000193_pt1 | contig 24688 bp, 22 predicted proteins | sample II_Fen_N1_4_FD_194564 | JGI IMG/M metagenome (GOLD analysis project Ga0302263, IMG submission 194564) | Peat permafrost microbial communities from Stordalen Mire near Abisko, Sweden - II_Fen_N1_4 | ecosystem: Environmental > Terrestrial > Soil > Wetlands > Permafrost | place: Sweden: Abisko... | reverse complement strand
TACGGCGTCGAGCTGATCGGCGCCTCCATCGAGGCGATCGAGAAGGGCGAGAACCGAGAGTCCTTCAAGCGGATCGTCGAGGCCCTGCCCCCGGAGTGGGGCGCCGAGGTGGCCGCGTCGCGGATCTGTCACACCATGGACGACTGCCTCGGCGCGGCCGGCGAGCTCGGCTACCCGGTCGTCGTACGGCCCAGCTTCACGATGGGCGGCGCCGGTTCCGGCCTGGCGTACGACGAGGAGGACCTCCACCGCATCGCCGGCCTCGGCCTCTCGCTCAGCCCCACCACCGAGGTGCTCCTCGAGGAGTCGATCCTCGGCTGGAAGGAGTACGAGCTCGAGGTGATGCGCGACCGGGCCGACAACGTCGTGATCGTCTGCTCGATCGAGAACGTCGACCCGATGGGCGTCCACACCGGCGACTCGATCACGGTCGCCCCGGCGCTGACGCTCACCGACCGCGAGTACCAGCGCCTCCGCGACATCTCGATCGGCGTGATCCGCGAGGTCGGGGTCGACACCGGCGGCTGCAACATCCAGTTCGCCGTCAACCCCGTCGACGGCCGGGTCGTCGTGATCGAGATGAACCCGCGGGTCTCCCGGTCGAGCGCCCTGGCGAGCAAGGCGACCGGCTTCCCGATCGCCAAGATCGCGGCCAAGGTCGCCATCGGCTACACCCTCGACGAGATCCCCAACGACATCACCACCCGCCCCGGCGGGCAGAGCACCCCGGCCAGTTTCGAGCCGACCCTCGACTACGTCGTGGTGAAGGTGCCGCGGTTCGCCTTCGAGAAGTTCCCCGGCGCCGACCCGACGCTGACCACCCACATGAAGTCGGTCGGCGAGGCGATGGCGATCGGCCGCAACTTCACCGAGGCGCTGCAGAAGGCGCTCCGCTCCCTGGAGAGCCCGGGCGCGGTCTTCGACTGGCACCAGGAGTGGGTCGAGCTCGACAAGGAGACGCTGCTCGAGCAGATCCGGGTCCCGCACGACGGTCGGCTCAAGCTCGTGATGGACGCGATCCGCGCCGGGGCGACGCCCGAGGAGATCTTCGAGGCGACGGCGATCGACCCGTGGTTCCTCGACCAGCTCGCGCTGATCAACGAGGTCGCCGCCGAGGTGACCGCGGCGCCGGAGCTGACGCCCGGCCTGCTGCGCCTGGCCAAGCGGCACGGCTTCTCCGACCTCCAGATCGGCAAGATCCGAGGGATGTCCGCCGACGTCGTACGCGGTGTGCGTCACGCACTCGGCATCCGGCCGGTCTACAAGACCGTCGACACCTGCGCCGCCGAGTTCGCCGCGGCGACGCCCTACCACTACTCGACGTACGACGAGGAGACCGAGGTCGCGCCCCGCACCAAGCCGGCCGTGATCATCCTCGGGTCGGGCCCCAACCGCATCGGGCAGGGCATCGAGTTCGACTACTCCTGCGTGCACGCGTCGTTGGCGCTCGGGTCCGGGCCAGGGGGCGCGGGCTTCGAGACGATCATGGTCAACTGCAACCCCGAGACCGTCTCCACCGACTACGACACCTCCGACCGCCTGTACTTCGAGCCGCTGACGCTCGAGGACGTCCTGGAGATCGTGCACGCCGAGCAGAAGGTGGGGCCTGTGGCCGGCGTGATCTGCCAGCTCGGTGGCCAGACGCCGCTCGGTCTCGCGCAGGGGCTGGAGGACGCCGGCGTCCCGATCGTCGGTACGACGCCCGAGGCGATCCACCTCGCCGAGGAGCGCGGCGCCTTCGGGCGGGTGCTCCACGAGGCCGGACTCACCGCCCCGCTGCACGGCATGGCGTCGTCCTACGACGAGGCGGCGGCGATCGCGTCCGACATCGGATACCCGGTGCTGGTCCGCCCGTCGTACGTGCTCGGCGGCCGCGGCATGGAGATCGTGTACGACGACGGCGCGCTCGAGGGCTACATCGCCAGGGCCACCGCGATCAGCCCGGAGCACCCCGTCCTGGTCGACCGGTTCATCGACGACGCGGTCGAGATCGACGTCGATGCGATCTTCGACGGCGAGGAGCTGTTCCTCGGCGGCGTGATGGAGCACATCGAGGAGGCGGGGATCCACTCCGGCGACTCGGCCTGCGCGCTGCCGCCGATCACGCTCGGCGACCGCGAGATCGACCGCATCCGCGAGGCGACCGAGGCGATCGCCCGTGGCGTCGGCGTGCTCGGCCTGATCAACATCCAGTTCGCGCTCGGCTCCGACGTGCTCTACGTGCTCGAGGCCAACCCGAGGGCGAGCCGCACCGTCCCGTTCGTGTCGAAGGCGACTGCTACGCCGCTCGCCAAGGCCGCCGCCCGCGTGATGCTCGGCGACTCGATCAAGCAGCTCCGGGCCGAGGGCCTGCTGCCGGCCTCGGGAGACGGCGGGTCCCTCCCGGCGGACTGCCCGATCGCGGTCAAGGAGGCGGTGATGCCGTTCAACCGGTTCCGCCAGCCCGACGGCCGCTACGTCGACACCGTGCTCGGCCCGGAGATGAAGTCGACCGGCGAGGTGATGGGCTTCGATGCCGACTTCGGCCGCGCCTTCGCCAAGGCCCAGGCCGCGGCGTTCGGGCCGCTGCCGACGTCGGGCCGGGTGTTCGTCTCGATGGCCAACCGCGACAAGCGGACGATGATCTTCCCGATCAAGGTCCTCTCCGACCTCGGCTTCGAGATCCTGGCCACCCAGGGGACGGCCGACGTCCTGCGCCGCAACGGCGTCCACGCGACCGTCGTACGCAAGCACTTCGACGGCCCGGGACCGAACGGCGAGCCCACGACCGTGCAGCTGATCGCCCACGGCGACGTCGCCCTGGTGGTCAACACACCGCACGGCTCGTCGGGCAGCGGAGGATCGGTGCGTGTCGACGGCTACGAGATCCGCACGGCCGCGGTCCGCGCCAACGTCCCCTGCATCACCACCGTCCAGGGGCTCGGCGCGGCCGTCCAGGGCATCGAGGCCCGCATCCGTGGCGACATCGGCGTGTGCTCGCTGCAGGACTGGGCACGGCGTTGACCTACGACGCCCTGTTCGACCGGGTCTTCACCCGGATCGACCCCGAACGCGCCCACGAGCTCGGGTTCCGCGCGATCCGCCTCGGCGCCCCCCTCACCCGGCACTGGTCGACGCCCAGAGGCGCTGACCAGGCAGGAGCCGACGACCAGCAGCGCCGACCCGGCAGAAGTACACCGGTGACGGCGATGGGTCTGGAGTTCCCGAACCGGCTCGGCCTGGCCGCCGGCTTCGACAAGAACGCCGTCGGGATCGACGCGCTGGCTGCCCTCGGGTTCGGTTTCGTCGAGGTCGGCACGGTCACCGCCCAGCCCCAGCCGGGGAACCCGCGCCCGCGCCTCTTCCGGCTGACGCAGGACCGGGCGATCGTGAACCGGATGGGCTTCAACAACGACGGCGCCGAGGCGGTCGCGGAGCGGCTGGCGCGCCGTGCCGCGCGGTTCGACCGCCGCGACCGCCGCCTGGCCGGCCGGATCGGACAGCGCCCCACGCGACGTCCGGTGCTCGGGATCAACATCGGCAAGACCAAGGCGGTGCCCGAGGACGACGAGCAGGCCGTGCTCGGCGACTACGCGTTCAGTGCCCGCCTGCTCGCGCCGTACGCCGACTACCTCGTGGTCAACGTCTCCTCGCCCAACACCCCGGGACTCCGCAGCCTGCAGGCGGTCGACCGGCTGGGTCCCCTCCTCGACGAGGTACGCCGGGTCGCCGACGAGGCGGCCGGACGCGACGTCCCGCTGTGCGTGAAGATCGCCCCTGACCTGGCCGACGACGACGTGATCGCCGTGGCCGAGCTGGCCCGCAGCCACGACCTCGACGGGATCATCGCCACCAACACCACGACCTCCCGCGACGGCCTGAGGACCGACCCCGCCGAGCTTTCGGCGCTCGGGGCCGGCGGCCTGTCCGGCCCGGCCCTGGGGAAGCGCTCGCTCGAGGTGCTGAGGATCCTGCGCGCCCACGACCCTCGGATCGCGATCATCTCCGTCGGCGGGATCACCACCGTGGACGATGCCCGAGCCCGGATCCACGCCGGTGCCGACCTCGTCCAGGCCTACACCGGTTTCGTCTACGGCGGCCCGCGGTGGCCGCGCCGGATCGCGGCCGGGCTCCCCGGATGAGCGGTGCCGGTTCCACCCTGGTCCACGACCCGACGGCCCCGCACCGGAGCCGGAGCGCGGCCGCCCTGGCAGAAGGAGACGAGACATGACGAGCTTCGGCGCACGGCTGCACGCGGCCGTGCAGGAGCGAGGCCCCCTCTGTGCAGGGATCGACCCGCATGCGTCCCTGCTCGCCGACTGGGGCCTCGCCGACGACGTCGCCGGGCTCGAACGCTTCGCGCTCGCCGCGGCCGAGGCCCTGGCCCCGCGGGTGGCGGTCGTGAAGCCGCAGTCGGCCTTCTACGAGCGCTTCGGCAGCCGGGGCATCGCCGTGCTCGAGCGGCTGGTCGCGGCCTGCCGCGACGGCGGTGCGCTGGTCCTGCTCGACGTCAAGCGCGGCGACATCGGCTCGACCAGCCAGGCGTACGCCGACGCCTACCTCGACCCGTCCTCACCACTGGGCGTCGACGCGATCACGGCCAGCCCCTATCTGGGCTTCGGCTCGCTGACGCCGATGATCGACACGGCGCGCCGGCACGGACGCGGTGTCTTCGTGCTCGCCCTCACCTCCAACAAGGAGGGTCCCGAGGTGCAGGAGGCGCGGACCGCTCGCGGCACCGTCGCCGACGACGTGCTCGACCACCTGCGCGAGCTCAACCGCGACGCCGACCCGCTCGGCGACTTCGGCGCCGTGGTCGGCGCCACCATCGACGGCCGCGACCACCGGCTCGACATCAACGGCCCGATCCTCGCCCCGGGGTACGGCGCCCAGGGCGGCACGCTCGCCGACCTCCACCGGATCTTCGGCGCTGCTGCCCGCCACGTCCTGCCCAGCACGTCACGCGAGCTCCTCGGGGCCGGACCTGCCGGCCTGGCTGACGCGGCCGACCGCCTGAACGACCAGCTCCGCGAGCTGCTCGGATGACCCGAGCCGGCCTGGGCGCGGCTGCGCTGGTGGTGCTCCTCCCGCTGCTCGGGGGCTGCGGCCGCGGCCAGAGCTATGCGACGCGGTCAAGGACCACCAGGCGGAGCTGGGGTCGATCGTCGAGAGCGGCGACCCGACGGCCCTGATCCAGGCGCTCCCGGACTTCTCGGACCTGACGGGCAAGGCGCCGGCCGACGTCACGGCGGACTGGAAGCTGCTGGTGGCCCGGGTCACCGCCCTCCAGACCGCCCTCGACGATGCCGGCATCGACGCCGCGTCGTACGACCCGCGCCATCCGCCGACCGGGCTCAGTGCCGAGGACCGCGACCTGATCCGGGGTGCGGCGGCGCAGCTGGCGGCCACCGACACCCAACAGGCACTGGCGAACGTCCAGCAGGAGGTGCTCGACGTGTGCCACACCCCGCTGCAGCTCTGAGACCGGGATCCGGCCGCGAACTGACCCGTCCGCGTTGCCGCTCCGCGCGGTTGCTGACTAGATTGGCGGCCGACCCGCGGACTCTCGAGAACACGAAGGAAGTGCCTTGGCCCTCCCACCGCTCACGCCCGAGCAGCGCCAGGCCGCACTCGACAAGGCCGCGGCGTCGCGCCGCGAGCGCGCCGAGGTGAAGAACCGCCTCAAGAACTCCGGCGCCTCCATCTCCGACGTGCTGCATGAGGGCCAGGGCAACGAGGTCATCGGCAAGATGCGGGTCGTCGACCTGTTGTGCTCGATGCCGGGCGTGGGCAAGGTCCGTGCCCGTCAGCTGATGGAGCGGATCGGGATCGCGGAGAGCCGACGCGTCCGCGGTCTGGGCACCAAGCAGGTCGCTGCGCTCGAGCGCGAGTTCGCCCCCGGCGAGTGAGCCTGACAGAGCCCGCCTCCCGTCCCACCCGCCTGACGGTCCTGGCCGGACCGACGGCGGTCGGCAAGGGGTCGGTGTCGGCCGACATCCGCGCCCACCACCCCGAGATCTGGATCTCGGTCTCCGCCACCACCCGTGCCCCGCGGCCGGGCGAGGTCCACGGCGTCCACTACTGGTTCCTCTCCGAGGCGGAGTTCGACGCCCTCATCGAGCAGGAGGCTCTCCTGGAGTGGGCCGTCGTACACGGCACCGCCCGCTACGGCACCCCCCGCGCTGCGGTCGAGGAGATGCTGGCAGCGGGCCGACCGGCCCTGCTCGAGATCGACCTCCAGGGTGCCCGGCAGGTGCGTGAGCGGATGCCGGAGGCGCTCTTCTGCTTCCTGGCCCCGCCCTCCTGGGAGGAGCTCGTACGTCGGCTCGTCGGCCGCGGCACCGAGAGCGAGGAGGAGCGTGAGCGCAGGCTCGCCAGCGCCCGGCTGGAGATGGCCGCCGAGCCGGAGTTCGACGCGGTCGTCGTGAACCGTGAAATTCACGCTGCCGCGGAGGAGTTGGTAACCTTGATGACTGGGCACCTTGGCCCACCCACCTCCGACGACTTGTGAGGCATCTGCGTGTCTGCACCCACCCCCGCTGCCGAGGGCGTGACCAACCCCTCGATCGACGACCTGCTGACCAAGACCGACAGCAAGTACAAGCTGGTCCTCTACAGCGCGAAGCGTGCGCGCCAGATCAACGCCTACTACTCCCAGCTCGGTGAGGGCCTCCTGGAGTACGTCGGCCCCCTCGTGGACACCCACGTGCAGGAGAAGCCGCTGTCGATCGCGCTGCGCGAGATCAACGACGACCTGCTGACCTGTGAGGACGTCGACCCGGCCGAGCTCGCCGCCGAGGAGGAGGCCAAGAAGGCCGCCGCCCTCGAGGCCGGCTTCTCGACCGACAGCTGAGTCTCGTCCCGACCATGACCGACGTGGCCGCGACCGTCGCCCCGGAGGGGGCGGGGTCGCGGCGTTCCGTCGTCCTGGGGGTCTCGGGCGGCATCGCGGCGTACAAGGCGTGTGAGCTGCTCCGCCGGTTCACCGAGAGCGGCCACGACGTCACCGTCGTCCCGACGGCCGCGGCGCTGCAGTTCGTCGGGGCCGCCACGTGGGCGGCCCTGTCGGGCAAGCCGGTCGCCACCGAGGTCTGGAGCGACGTCCACGAGGTGCCCCACGTCCGGATCGGCCAGTCGGCCGACCTCGTGGTGGTTGCGCCGGCCACGGCCGACCTCCTGGCCCGTGCGGCGCACGGCCGGGCCGACGACCTGCTCACCAACGTGCTGCTGACCGCCCGCTGCCCGGTTGTCTTCTCGCCCGCGATGCACACCGAGATGTGGGAGCACCCCGCCACCCAGGCCAACGTCGCCACGCTCCGCCAGCGCGGCGCGCTGGTCATCGAGCCGGCGGTCGGACGGCTCACCGGTGCCGACACCGGCAAGGGCCGGCTGCCGGAGCCCGACGAGATCTTCGCGCTCTGTCAGGACGTCCTCGCCCGAGGCGTCGTCCGTCCCGACCTCACCGGACGCACGGTCGTGGTGTCCGCCGGCGGCACCCGCGAGCCGATCGACCCCGTGCGCTTCCTCGGAAACCGGTCCTCCGGGCGGCAGGGCGTGGCGCTGGCCCGGGCCGCCGCTGCGCGCGGAGCGGACGTCACCCTGGTGGCGGCCAACGTGTCCCTGCCCGACCCGGCCGGCGTCAAGGTGGTCCGGGTCGAGACCACCGAGGAGCTGCGCGACGCAGTCGTGTCCGCCGCCGTGTCGGCCGACGCGGTGGTGATGGCGGCCGCCCCCGCCGACTTCCGCCCCGTGACCACCACCGAGGCCAAGATCAAGAAGTCGGGCGACTCCGCACCGACGCTCGAGCTGACCCAGACCCCCGACATCCTCGCCGAGCTGTCCCGCGACCGGTCGCGGCCGGGGCAGGTGGTGGTCGGCTTCGCCGCCGAGACGGGCGACGACACCGGTTCGGTCCTCGACCACGCCCGGGCCAAGCTCGCCCGCAAGGGATGCGACCTGCTCGTCGTCAACGACGTCGCGGGGGGAGCGGTCTTCGGGTCCGCCGACAACCAGGCCGTGATCCTGTCGGCCGACGGCGACCGGCGGGACGTACCGTTCGGGTCGAAGACCGCGCTGGCCCACGTCATTTGGGACGAAGTGGCCAGCAGGTTGCAAGATTGACCACCTACTGCTGCCACCGCCTCAGTCATCACCACGCCGAAACAGGAGCATCGACACCGTGACCGGACGCCTCTTCACCTCCGAATCCGTCACCGAGGGACACCCCGACAAGATCGCCGACCAGATCAGCGACTCGGTCCTCGACGAGATGCTCCGCCAGGATGCCCATAGCCGCGTCGCCGTGGAGACGCTGCTCACCACGGGTCTCGTCGTGGTCGCGGGCGAGGTCTCCACCACCGGCTACGTCGACGTCAAGCAGATCGTGCGCGACCGGATCCTCAGGATCGGCTACGACTCGTCGGAGAAGGGCTTCGACGGCCACTCGTGCGGCGTGATGGTGGCGATCGGCGGCCAGTCCGGTGACATCGCCCAGGGCGTCGACTCCGGGCACGAGTCGCGCACCGGCTCGGTCGACGCGATGGACAAGCAGGGCGCCGGCGACCAGGGCCTGATGTTCGGCTACGCCTGTGACGACACCGACGTGCTGATGCCGCTGCCGATCACGATGGCCCAGCGGCTCGCCGAGCGTCTGACGGCCGTCCGCAACGACGGGACGCTGGCCTACCTGCGGCCCGACGGGAAGACCCAGGTCACCATCGAGTACGACGCCGACAACCGCCCGGTGCGGGTCGACACGGTCGTGCTGTCCACCCAGCACTCCGACGAGACCGAGCTCGACGCGCTCGAGAGCGACGTCAAGAAGCACGTGATCGACCCGGTCCTCGAGACCTTCGACATACCCTCCGAGGGCTACCGCCTTCTGGTCAACCCGACCGGCCGCTTCGTGGTCGGCGGTCCGATGGGCGACGCCGGCCTGACCGGGCGCAAGATCATCGTCGACACCTACGGCGGCATGGCTCGCCATGGTGGCGGCGCGTTCTCCGGCAAGGACCCGTCGAAGGTCGACCGCTCCGCGGCCTACGCCATGCGCTGGGTGGCCAAGAACGTCGTCGCTGCGGGCCTGGCCCGCCGCTGTGAGGCGCAGGTCGCCTACGCGATCGGCAAGGCGCAGCCGGTGGGCGTCTTCATCGAGACCTTCGGCACCGGCGTGATCCCCGACGAGGAGATCCAGCGGGCCGTCCTCGAGGTCTTCGACCTCCGCCCGGCCGCGATCATCGAGGACCTCGACCTGCTCCGGCCGATCTACGCCAAGACCGCGGCGTACGGCCACTTCGGGCGCGAGCTGCCGGAGTTCACCTGGGAGCGCACCGACCGGGTCGACGAGCTCCGCAAGGCCGCCGGCCTGGTGGACTGACCCACGCCTGGTCGCGCGCAGATCGTGACCAGTTCTTGACCCTGCAGTGACCCCTGCCATGTCTCGGCGCTGACTAGATTGCCCGGGAGACGTACGGCCGGACGGGGGCGATCGAGTGAGATCCCACGCTGCAGCGCTGGGTGCCGTGCTCGCGCTCGCCGCCGCCGCACTCACCCAGCTCCCGGCGAGCAGTGCGCCGGTGCCTGCGTCGCCTCGCGGTGCGACGCCGTCCGCCGGGGCCGAGGGCGCTCTTCGGGTCGGGCGAGGCGCCGACGGGTCCGTCCGCACCTTCTCGGTGTCGCGAGAGGCCCGCGACCCGGCTGTCGACCGGTCGACCGACACGCGGACGGCGGCCCGCCTCCACCTCGAGCGGTACGCCGCGCTGCTGGGCGGCAGCGGCTCGAGCTGGGTCGGCGGCACGGTGACCCGGACCGTGACCGGCGACGACGTCGTCCGGTTCCGGCAGCGACGCGACGGGCTCCTGGTCGTCGGCGGAGCCGTCGCGGTCGACCTGCGTCCTGACCGCCAGCTCGCCTCGGTCACGGCCTCGGTGTCACACGCGAGTGTGCCCGCCGCGACATACCCGCGGCGGGCCGCTGTGCGCGAGGCGCTGGCCGTCGCCGCCAAGCGGCTCGGCGCCGACGCCGGGGTGCAGCCCACGGCCGACCCACCGGCACGGCGGCTCTACGACCCGGCCGCGCTCGGGGTGCCGCGCACCTCCGACCCGGCCACCCACGCCCGCGGGGTGTGGTGGGTCGAGGTGCACGCAGGTCCGTCGTTCCACAGGCTGGTGCTGGTCGACGACCGCAGTGGCGCCGTGGTCCAGGACCTCGACCTGGTCGAGCACGTCGACCGGGTCGTCTGCGACCACCACAACGACCTGACCCAGCTCGACCTGCCGTGTACGCAGGACTTCGCCCGCACCGAGCACGGTCCGGTCAGCCGGGTGAAGGACGTCAACGACGCGTTCGACCTGGCCGGCGCCGTGTCGACGTTCTACCGGCAGATCGGGCACGTCGACCTGACCCGGCTGCTCGGCGTCGACGAGGGCGACCACCGGAGTCTGTCGTCGACCGTCCGGTACTGCGACCCCTTCGCCCCGCCGGCGTTCTGCCCGTTGGCCAACGCTTTCTGGAACGGCGTCGGGATGTTCTACGGCCAGGGCTTCGCCTCGGGCGACGACGTCGTCGGCCACGAGATGACCCACGGCGTGATCTCGCACCACGCCGACCTCTTCTACTGGGGCCAGTCCGGCGCGATCAACGAGTCGCTGGCCGACGTGATGGGCGAGATCGTGGACCACCGGCACCGGGGGCCCGGCGACTCCCCGCACAGCTGGACCATCGGCGAGGACCTGCCGATCGGCGCGATCCGGAGCATGAAGCACCCGGGGAGGTTCGGCCAGCCCCAGACCATGACCGGGCGGCGCTACGCGCGCGGTGCGGACGACAACGGCGGTGTGCACACCAACAGCGGCGTCGGCAACCGCACCTTCTACCTGATCTCCCAGGGCGGGAGGCAGGCCGGCCGGACCGTGCACGGCATCGACGGGCCGTCGCTGAGGAAGTCGGCGACGCTCTACCTCGACGTGATCGAGCACCTGGTGTCCGGCAGCGACTACGCCGACCTCGGCGCCGTGCTCGACCGCAGCTGTCACGTCCTGGCCCGCCACCACACCGTGGGGATGACCGGGGGCGACTGCCGCAACGTCCACCGGGCCACCCGCGCGACGCGGTTGCGCACGACTCCACCGCGGGCGAAGCAGCCGCCCGACGCGCCGATGGCCTGCCCGAGGGGCGCCGGCCCCGTGCGCTTGCTGTTCGACTCCGAGAAGGGGCACCCGGCCAGCAGGTTCGACGCGGGGCCCACCTGGGTGCGCGCGCCGAACCAGTCGGTGTTCCCGCCGGTGTCCGCCAACGCCACGTCGGGCCGCGCGTCGTGGTTCTCCAGCGAGCCGCAGGACACCACGGTCAGCTCCCTGACGATGCGTCCCGTCGCCCTCCCGGCCGGCCGCCCGGCGTACCTGTGGTTCCAGCAGTGGCGTCTCCTGGAGGCCGGCACGAACCTCGACGGCACCCAGGTGAACTACGACGCCGGCACGGTCGAGGTCGCCGACGCCACGCGCGGGCTGCCGGCCAGGCCTGCCGAGGCGCTGTCGTGGGTCAACGGACCCCACGACCTGATCACCGACGTGTTCGGGAACCCGTCCGCGGGCCGGGTCGGCTTCAGCCGGGACAGCCACGGGTACCTCGCCAGCCGGATGGCGCTGACCAGGTACGCCGGGCGTGCGGTGTCGCCGCAGTTCACGATGAACACCGACAACGACAGCACCGAGCAGGGCTGGTACCTCGACGACGTCCGCGTCTACACGTGCGGCCGCGCTCCGGTGCCGAGGAGCACTCCGCAGATCACCGGCACCCCGACGGTGGGGTCCCGGCTCACGGCGGTCCCGGGTCGCTGGGCGCCGTCCGACGCGACGCTGGACGTCGAGTGGTGGGCGGATGGTCAGCGGATCGCCGGCGCGACCGGCACGTCGTACGACGTGCTGGGCACGGACCTCGGGAAGCGGATCTCGGTGAGGGTGTCCGCGACCGCCCAGGGCCGGCACGCGTCGACGTTCTCGGCGGCCACGTCCCCCGTGACGAACGGGTGAGCGGCGCCGTCGTCGACGACGGCTGGTAGAACAGCCGCCGTGGCCGACCGCCCCGAGCGCACGCGCGAGATCCCTCCCGAGACCCTGCCGGGTCTGCGGGAGGCGGTGCGCGCCGCCCGGCCGAGACGGGCCGCCACGACCGAGCCCGTCGCGGCGGTCGACCCGGTCGCGCACGTGCTCGTGGAGACCCCGCTGGCCCACCTCGACCGACCGTTCGACTACGCCGTCCCGGCCTCGATGGGCGAGACTGCGGTCGCCGGCGCCCGGGTCAAGGTGCGCTTCGCCGGCAAGGACCTCGACGGCTACATCGTCCGGCGCGGCACGCACACCGACCACACCGGCGCGCTCACGCCGCTGCGACGGGTGGTCAGCTCCGAGCCGGTGCTGCGCCCGGCGATCGCCGAGCTCGCCGGGCTCCTGGCCGAGCGCTACGCCGGCACCCGGGCCGACGTCGTACGGCTGGCCGTGCCACCCCGCCACGCGACCACGGAGAAGAAGCCGTCGGCGCTCGAGGAGCCGGTCGCCGTCGACCCCGGGTCGGCGGCCGCGGCGTGGCGTGCCTACCCGGCTGCCGGGGCGTTCCTCGCCCATCTCGCAGGCCGGGGCTCCCCACGCGCGGTCTGGTCCGCGCTTCCCGGGGAGGACTGGCCACGGCTGCTCGCCGAGGTGGCCGCCGCCACGCTCGCCGGTGGACGAGGCAGCGTGCTCTGCGTCCCCGACCACCGTGATCTGGCCAGGCTCGACGCCGCCCTGACAAGCGTGCTCGGGCCGGGACACCATGTCGTGCTCACCGCCGGGGCGGGGCCGGCCCGGCGCTACCGGGAGTTCCTCGCCGTGGCCCGGGGCACGCGCCGGATCGCGGTCGGCACCCGCGCGGCCGCCTTCGCACCGGTCCACGACCTCGGGCTGGTGGCGATCTGGGACGACGGCGACGACCTGCATGCCGAGCCTCGCGCGCCGTACCCCCACGCGCGCGAGGTGCTCCTGACCCGGGCCCAGGTCGAGGACGCCGCGGCGCTGGTCGGCGGCTTCGCCCGCAGCGTCGAGGCCGAGCAGCTGGTGGCCACCGGCTGGGCCCACGAGCTCGCCGCACCCCGCGAGGCGCTCCGGGCCGCGGTCACCGTGTCCGTCACCGGCGCCACCGACCTCGAGCTCGAGCGCGACCCGCTCGCCCGGGCGGCGCGGATGCCGAAGCAGGTGACCCATGCCCTGTCGTCCGGCCTGGTCCGCGGCCCGGTCCTCGTCCACACGCCCCGCCGCGGGTACGCCGCGTCCCTCGCCTGTGAGCGCTGCCGTGCGCCGGCCCGCTGCGAGGTGTGCACCGGCCCGCTCGGGGTGTCGGGCCCGACGGCGCCCCCTGCCTGCCGCTGGTGCGGCACGGTCGTCGACGCGTGGGCCTGCCCGGTGTGCGGCGATCGCGGGCTCCGGGCGCCGGTCGTGGGGGAGCGGCGCACCGCCGAGGAGCTCGGACGCGCCTTCGCCTCCACCCCCGTCGTGGCTTCGGGCGGCGACCACGTCGTCGCCTCCGTGCCGGCCCGGCCGGCGATCGTGGTGGCCACCCCGGGCGCGGAGCCCGTGGCCGAGGGCGGCTACGCCGCCGTGGTGGTCCTCGACACCTGGCTCGCCCTGGCACGGCCGGACCTGCGGACCGAGGAGGAGGCGCTGCGTCGCTGGTGCGGTGCGGCCGGACTGGTCGCGCCCGGTGGCTCCGTCGTCGTGGTCGGCGACCCGTCCCTCCCCGTCATACAGGCGCTGGTGCGCTGGGACCCGGCCGGCTTCGCCCAGCGAGAGTCGGCCGCACGGGCCGAGGCCCATCTGCCGCCGGCCAGCCGTCTGGCCACCATCACCGGCGAGCCCGGTGCCGTCGACGATGCGCTCACCCTCCTCGACCAGCCGCCCGGCACCGAGGTGCTCGGTCCGGTCGAGGTGGCCGACGGTGCGTCGCGCGTGGTCGTGCGCGTACCCCGTGCCCACGGCCCGGCGCTGTCGCGTGCGCTGGGCGAGGTGCAGCGGGTGCGCTCGGCCCGCAAGCTCGATGCGGTCCGGATCCAGGTCGACCCGGTCACCCTGTGAGGTCCGGTCACCGGGTGAGGTCCGGATCTGCCGACGAGCGACTCCTAGGTGGGGTAGGTGACCAATTGTGGGGATTGCCGGGTGGTGGTCCGCCCCTACCTTGAAGCCAGGACGGTGTGACATGACCCAAGCCCCTAACCGCACGCGCTCGCGGCTCGCGTTCGCTCTTGCCTCAGCCACGGCGGTCGGTGTGGTCCAGCTGGGCGGCATGTCCGCCGCGCAGGCGGCCACCACGGTGCCCAGTGCGCCCAGTGCGACCGTCGGGTTCAACGGCATCGTCCACACCGTGGCCTACGGCGACGGCGTCGTCTACGTCGGTGGTGACTTCACCGCCGCGGTCCAAGGTGGCCAGACCATCGCGCGCAACCACGTCGCCGCGATCAACGAGTCGACGGGCCAGCTCCTGCCCTGGAACCCCGGCGCCGACGGCAGCGTCCGCTCGGTCGTCGTCGACCACGGCTCGGTCTACATCGGCGGCGCGTTCACGCATGCCGGCGGCGCGCTCCACCGCCGGCTCGCCCGCGTCGACGCCGGGACCGGAGCGGTCGACAACGCGTGGACCCCCTCGGTCGGTGGCACGGTCCGAAGCGTCGCGGTCACTCCGTCGCGGGTGTACGCCGGTGGCGCCTTCACGACAGCCGCCGGCCAGCCGCGCAGCTATCTGGCCGCCTTCAGCACCAGCACCGGCGCGCTGGACCCCGACTGGGCACCCGTCGCGAACGGCTACGTGTGGGACGTGCGCGCCGCCAACGGCTGGGTGTACGCCGGCGGCGAGTTCACCTCGGTCAACGGCGACATCCACGGTCGCTTCCTGGCCTCGCTCGACCCGGCGACCGGCGCGATCCAGCCCGGCTACAACTCGCAGGTGACCTACACCGTCTTCGACATGGTGGTCACGCCGTCGCTGATCTACGCGGCGGCCGACGGCGCGGGCGGACACCTGCGCGCCCTCAACCTGAACGGGTCGAGCCGCTGGACCCTCACCGCCGACGGCGGGGTGCAGGCGGTGGCGGTGGTCGGCGACGCCATCTACATCGGCGGTCACTTCGACAACATCTGTACGACGGCGCGGAACGCAGCCCAGGGTGGCGCCTGCCTTGACGCTCAGGTCTCGCGCAAGAAGTTCGCCGCGGTCGACGCCGACGGCATCCTGCAGAGCTGGGCGCCGATGGCCAACTCGGCGCACGGCGCCTGGGCGCTGGCCGGCGACCCGGCGACCGGGCGGCTCGCGGCCGGCGGTGAGTTCACGACGTTCAACAACGGCCGCATCAAGCAGCCCTACTTCGCGCAGTTCGGGTGATCACGCAGGCGACCACGGCGCACAGCGTGGGCGGCTCCTAGACTCGGGGCATCGTCCGGCCTCGACCGGCTCGACCAGCGAGGTAGAGGAGCTCCGTGGCCATCCAGCCGATCCGCCTGTTCGGTGACCCGGTCCTGCGCAAGCCGGCCCTGGAGGTCGTCGACTTCGACCGTGAGCTGCGTCGCCTGGTCCAGGACCTGACCGACACGATGCTGGAGGCGCCGGGTGCCGGCCTGGCCGCGCCCCAGATCGGCGTCGGGCTGCGCGTCTTCACGTGGTACGTCGAGGGCGAGGTCGGACATCTCGTCAACCCCGTGCTGACGCTGTCCGAGGAGCAGCAGAACGGCCCGGAGGGCTGCCTGTCGATCCCCGGGCTCTCGATCGACTGCCTGCGAGCGCTGTCGGTGGTCGCCCACGGCTTCGACCAGTTCGGCGAGCCGGTCACCGTCGAGGGCAGCGAGCTGCTCGCGCGCGCGATCCAGCACGAGACGGACCATCTCGACGGGGTGCTCTTCCTCGACCGGCTCGACCCCGCGCACCGCAAACTGGCGATGAAGGAGATCCGCGAGTCCGAGTGGTTCGGCCTGGCCGGAGCCCCGACGATCAAGGTGTCGCCTCACCCGACCGGCGGGCTCGGCCTCTGATGCGGGTCGTCTTCGCCGGCACGCCCGAGGTCGCCCTGCCCGCGCTGGCCGCTGTCGCCGGGTCCGCCCACGAGCTGGTCGGGGTCGTCACCCGCCCCGACGCACCGACCGGGCGCGGACGCAGGCTGGCGCCCTCACCGGTGGCCGAAGCGGCCGAGGCCCTCGGCGTACCGGTGCTGAAGCCGGGGCACCCGCGCGAGCCGGAGTTCCAGGCCGCGCTGCGCGTGCTCGCCCCGGAGGCCTGCCCCGTCGTGGCCTACGGGGCCCTGCTGCCGCAGTCGGCGCTCGACATCCCGCCGCGCGGCTGGATCAACCTGCACTTCTCGCTCCTGCCCGCCTGGCGGGGCGCGGCGCCGGTGCAGCACGCGATCTGGGCCGGCGACGACGTCACCGGGGCTACCACGTTCCGGATCGTCAAGGAGCTCGACGCCGGCCCGACGTACGGGCTGATGACCGAGACCATCCGGCCCGATGACACCGCCGGCGAGCTGCTCGCACGGCTGGCCGACGGCGGCGCCGGACTTCTGGTGGCCACGCTCGACGGGCTCGCCGACGGCTCGCTGGAGGAGCGCCCGCAGCCGGGTGACGACGTGTCGTACGCGCCCAAGATCACCGTCGACGACGCGCGCGTCGACTGGTCGCAGCCGGCGGCCGTCATCGACCGGCAGGTCCGCGCCTGTACGCCGGCCCCCGGCGCCTGGACGACGTACGCCGGGGAGCGCCTCAAGCTCGGTCCGCTCACCCTGGCCGACGGCTCGCTGCCGCCGGGTGAGCTGATGGCCGGCAAGAGCGCGGTGGTCGTCGGTACCGGCACCCGCGCCCTCCGGCTCGGCGACGTGCAAGCGACCGGCAGACGCCCAATGCCGGCGGCCGACTGGGCGCGCGGACTCCGGCTCACCGGTGGCGAGGTGCTCACGTGAGCCGCCCGGCGCGGGTCTCCGACGTCGATGCGATCTGCCGGTCTCTGCCGGAGGTCGAGCTCGGTACGTCGTGGGGCGACCGCCCGACGTACCTGGTCAGGCAGAAGCCCAAGCCCCGCGGCTTCGTGCTGGCGCGCGCCCCGCGGCACGACGCACTCGACCCCGAGACCGGCGAGGAGTACCAGGACCTGCTGGTGGTCCGCACGCCGAGCGCGGAGGACAAGGCCGCCCTGGTCGAGGCCGAGGGACCGTTCTTCACCATCGACCACTTCCGGGGCTACAACGGCGTCCTCGTCCAGCAGAGCCGCCTCGGTGAGCTCGACGTCGAGGAGCTGCGCGAGGTGCTGACCGACGCGTGGCTGGCGGTGGCACCGAAGTCACTCGCCAGGAAGTACCTGGCCGGTCTCGACCCCGCTCGACCACCGGGGGACACGTGAGCACGCCGGATCCGTCGCGGCGGGCGGCGTTCGAGGTGCTCAAGGCGGTCCGGACCAAGGACGCCTACACGAACCTCGTCCTGCCCCACCAGCTCGGCAAGTACCGCCTGAGCGGGCGCGACGCGGCGTTCGCGACCGAGCTGGCGTCAGGCACGATCCGGCGGCAGGGGACGTACGACGCGATCCTCGCCGCGTGCACCGACCGCCCGCTGGCCAACACCGCGGCCAAGGTCCTCGACGTCCTCCGGCTCGGGTGCCATCAGCTGCTCGGGATGCGTGTCGCGCCCCACGCGGCGATCAGTACCAGCGTCGACCTGGTCCGGTCCGAGGTCGGCCCGGGTCCGTCCGGGTTCGTCAACGCCGTCCTGCGCAAGGTCTCCGCCCACGACCTCGACACCTGGCTCACCCGTCTCGACGCCGACCGGGCGACCCGCTACTCCCATCCGCAGTGGATCGTCGAGGCGCTGACCGAGGCGTTGGCCGAGGCGGGGGGTGGCGACGAGATCGACGCGCTGCTCGCCGCGGACAACGCACCCCCCGCGGTCACGCTCGTCTCGCGGCCGGGCCGCTCCAGCCCCGACGAGCTCGCCGGCGAGCCGACTCCCTACTCGCCGTACGGCGTCACCTCCGCCGGCGGCGATCCCGGCGCACTGCCGGCCGTCGCCCAGGGACGCGCCGGGGTGCAGGACGAGGGGTCGCAGCTCGTCGCGCTGGCGCTGGCGTCGGCGCGGATCGACGGCGACGATGCCCGCTGGCTCGACCTGTGCGCCGGCCCGGGCGGCAAGGCGGCCCTGCTGGCGGCACTCGCGGCCGAGCGCGGCGCCCGGGTGGTGGCCAACGAGCTGCAGCCCCATCGCGCCGAGCTGGTACGTCGGTCGCTCGCCGGCGCCGACGGTGTCGAGGAGGTCACCGTCGCCGACGGGACCGCCCCGCCCTGGGAACCCGGGTCCTTCGACCGGGTCCTGGTCGACGCCCCGTGCACGGGCCTCGGTGCTCTCCGTCGCCGCCCCGAGGCCCGTTGGCGGCGCCAGCCGGAAGACCTCCGGTCGCTGGTCCCCCTCCAGCGAGCCCTGCTGGCCGCTGCGACGGACCTGGTGCGTCCGGGCGGGGCGGTCCTCTATGCGACCTGCTCGCCCGTGCTCGCCGAGACCCGTGACGTCGTCGGCTCGCTCCTGGTCAAGCGCGACGACGTGACGCTGGGCGACGCCGCGGCGCTGATGACGGCAGTCGCCGGCCTGCGCAGCGACGTGCCCGACTGTGCCGGCCCGCTCCAGGGAACGGTCCAGCTCTGGCCGCACCGGCACGGCACGGACGGGATGTTCCTGGCTCTCCTCCGCCGCGCCTGAGCGGGACCTGGTACACCCCGGGCTCAGTCCGTGAGGTGGCGGAGGTAGGCCTCGGGAGCGTCCAGGAACCGCCGCCAGTGCCAGACCAGCTCGAGCTCCTCCCAGGTGGTCTCGCGGTAGCCCCAGTCGCCCACCTCGAGCAGGGTGGCGCCCGGGAGGGCGGCGAGCACGGGGGAGTGGGTGGCGCAGAGCACCTGCCCGCCATCGGCGGCCAGCGACAGCAACGAGTGCATGAGGCTCAGGGTCGACGTGAACGAGAGGGCGGCCTCCGGCTCGTCGAGGCAGTAGAAGCCGGGGGAGTCGAAGCGGCGACGGATCACGGCGAGGAACGACTCACCATGGCTCAGCTCGTGGAAGGCCGGGTCCTGGCGGAACTCGTCCTTTGGTGAGCCCGGGTTGTCCTCCAGATAGGTGTAGAAGCCGTGCATCGTCTCCGCCCGCAGGAAGAACCCCCAGCGGCCGGCGCCCAGCCCGCGCCGGAGTCGCAGGCTGCGAGAGAGCGGGGACTCCGAGCTCCGGGTGCCGTGCTGGCTTCCGGTCGAGCCACCCTCGGACCCCAGCCCGTAGGCCATCGCGACCCCTTCGACGAGGGTCGACTTCCCGGAGCCGTTCTCACCGACCAGGAACGTCACGCCCTTGGGCAGCGTGAGTCCTTCGTGGAGCAGCTGCGCGACCGCCGGGACGTCGGCCGGCCACTCGCCCGGTGGGAGCCCTCGGTCGGGGTCGGCCTCGACCCGCACCACCGGCGGCTGGTCGAAGTCCATGCCCGCACCCTAGGGGCGGAGCCGACTAGGTTGGGGGCATGGCGTCGCCGTTCACCGAGGTCGAGGTGGACAACCGCGTCGTGAAGGTGACCAACCCCGACCGGGTCTACTTCCCCGAGAGCGGGGCGACCAAGCTCGACCTGGTCGACTACTACCTCAGCGTCGGTCCCGGCATCGTCAACGCCCTGTTCGAGCGGCCCTGCATGCTCCACCGGTTCCCGACCGGGCTCTCGGGCGAGAAGGTCCACCAGAAGCGGCTCCCTGCGGGTGCGCCCGACTGGGTCGAGACCGTGCGGCTCCACTTCCCCCGCTGGAACCGCACCGCCGACGAGCTCTGCGTGACCGAGCTCGGAGCGGTGGTCTGGGCGGTCCAGATGTCGACCGTCGAGTTCCACCCCTGGAACAGCCGCCGCGAGGACCCCGAGAAGCCCGACGAGTGGCGGATCGACCTCGACCCCGGCCCGCTCAGCGACTTCGCGCAAGTGCAGCGCGTGGCAGGCGTGACCCACGAGATCCTCGACGAGCTCGGCGCCGTCGGCTACCCCAAGACCAGCGGCGGCAAGGGCCTCCACGTCTACGTGCGGATCCGTCCCGACCACGGTCACAAGGAGGTGAGGCGTGCCGCGCTCGCGTTCGCCCGCGAGGTCGAGCGGCGGATGCCCGACGACGTGACGACCCTGTGGTGGCGCAAGGACCGCGACCCGCATCACCTCTTCGTCGACTACAACCAGAACGCGCGCGACCACACCATCGCCGCGGCGTACTCCGTGAGAGGCCTCCCCGACGCCCGCGTCTCGACGCCGGTCCGCTGGGACGAGGTCGACGACTGCGATCCACACGACTTCACGATCTTCACGGTGCCGGAGCGCTACACCGCCCTGGGCGACCTGCACGAGGACATCGACGACCACGTGTTCGACATCGACCCGCTCCGGGAGTGGGCCGACCGGGACGAGGCGGCCGGTCTCACCTCGACCACCGGCCACGACGACCCGACCGAGGAGGAGGACGCATGAACCGGGTGGTGGACCTCGCCGACGCGCTGGCGCTCTTCTCCGAGCACTGGTCACCCAAGGTGGTGGCCAGGCTCAACGACTACGAGATCAAGCTGGTCAAGCTCCAGGGCGAGTTCACCTGGCACAGCCACGACGACACCGACGAGCTGTTCCTGGTCATCGACGGGACGCTCACGATCCAGCTCCGCGATGGCGATGTGGTGTTGCGCAACGGCCAGCTCTACGTCGTACCCCGCGGCGTCGAGCACTGCCCGATCACGAACGGCGAGGTCAGTGCGATGCTGATCGAGCCCGCCGGTGTCGTGAACACCGGTGGTGCCGGTGGCGACCTCACCGCGACCTACGACGACTCGTTGCTGGAGTGAGCCGCACCTAGGATCGCAGCCGTGCCCCCCGCTCCGCGTGACCCTGACCAGTCGGACGCCCAGGACCCCGCCCATGCGGCCGTCGCCACGTACGCCGCAGCGCACGACGACCTCGTGCTCGCGGGGGCGGAGGCGGTGGAGCTCGTCATCACCCTGCTCGACGAGGCGGGCATCAACTACCTGACCGTCTCGGGTCGGACCAAGAGCGTCGCGTCGTTCGCCGAGAAGGCGGTCCGGTCGGTCGACGGCGTCCGGCTCTACGACGAGCCGTTGCGCGAGATCGGCGACCAGCTCGGCGTCCGCGTGATCACCTACGTCCGGGACGACGTGGACGCCGTGGCCGACCTCCTCGCCGACCAGGTGGTCGTCAACGACGACCGCGACCTCGGCCGCGAGACCGCCAGCGAGGGGAGGTTCGGCTACGCGAGCCGACATCTCCAGATCGCCCTCGACGCCGCTCGCGTCGGCCAGCCGGCGTACGCCCACCTGGCGGGCCGCAACGTCCAGGTCCAGATCCGCACCGTCCTCCAGCACGCCTGGGCGGAGTTCGAGCACGACATCCGCTACAAGGGCACGGTCCCCGCGGAGCACGCCCACGACTTCGACCGGCGTTTCACCCTCGCCGCGGGGTTGCTCGAGCTGGCCGACCAGGAGTTCGCCACCATCCGCGACCGTCTACGCGGCCAGGTCAGCAGCGCCGGACAGGCCGAGCCCGTCACCCCCGACGACGACCCCCGCCTCGATGCCCGTGAGCTGGCCGCGTTCCTCGCCGGTCAGTACGCCGACGCCGGGTGGTCGCGGGCCGATCACTACGACTGGGTGTCCGGGCTGCTCCTCGAGCTGGGCATCACGTCGCTCGACGAGCTGGGCGAGGTGCTGCGGGCCACCGACGAGCAGCTGATCCGGGAGCGGATGGACTACCGCTACCCGCCGGGCGCCGTACGCCGGCTCGACGACGCCCTCCTGGCGACGTACGGCGAGACCTACGTCGGGCTGCACGGCAACGCCCACCGCGAGGCAGCCTTGCGGGCACGGCTCGACAAGCTGAGCCATCCCTCGGAAGCCACGCCCTAGGATCGGCGCGTGGGCATCCAGATCACGCCGAGCATCCTCTCCGCCGACTTCGCCGCCCTCGGCGCCGAGGTCGCCCGGATCCCCAGCGCTGACTGGGTGCACGTGGACGTGATGGACAACCACTTCGTCCCGAACCTGACGTTCGGACCGACCATGGTCGAGGCCCTCGTGGGGAGCACGACCCTGCCCGTCGACGCACACCTGATGATCACCGATGCCGACCGCAACGCTGCGGCCTACGTCGAGGCCGGCGCCGCCAGCGTGACCTTCCACGTCGAGGCCGCGACCGCGCCGGTACGGCTGGCCCGCGAGATCCGCCGCCAGGGGGCGCGCGCGAGCATGGCACTCCGGCCGGCCACGCCGATCGACCCCTACGAGGACCTGCTCGCCGAGCTGGACATGGTCTTGATCATGACGGTCGAGCCGGGCTTCGGCGGCCAGAGGTTCCTCGACCTGTGCCTGCCGAAGATCCGTCGGGCGCGCGAGCTGATGGACAAGCACGGCGTCGAGACCTGGCTCCAGGTCGACGGCGGGGTCAGCCTGGAGACCATCGAGCGCTGCGCCGAGGCGGGGGCCGACGTCTTCGTCGCCGGCTCGGCCGTCTTCGACGCGGGAGATCCCGACGCGATGGTCGCAGCGCTCCGTGCCGCCGCCCAGGGCGAGACCGCCTGAGCACCACCACGTGAGACGCCCCTGGACCGCGGAGTAGGCTGGGGCCTGCAAGAGCCAAGTGCTCGCGTGCTCTGGGGGCGGTGGAAATCCGCACCGGCGGTGACTGGGTCGAAGCGTCCTCGCTTCGCTCGGAAGTCCGCGACCCGGTCTCAGCCAGAGGCCGGTTGACCAGGTGGAACTCCTGGACCGACGGTCAAAGTCCGGATGGGAAGCGCACGCAGGGTGAGGCCGTCGGTCGAGCGGAGTCGAGACCACGGCGCCGCCCCGATGCCCCGGAGTCCGCGACCGGACCGGAGGGGCGCATGAGCTTCAGCGAGAACGAGCGGGCGGCGATGCGTCGCGCCCTCGCGCTGGCGGCGAGTGACGGCGTACCCCTGGGACCGAACCCGCGCGTCGGGTGCGTCCTGCTCGGTCCCGACGGCCGGACCCTCGCCGAGGGCTACCACCGCGGCGCCGGCTCGCCGCATGCCGAGGTCGACGCCCTGGCCCAGGTCGGCGGTGTGGCGCCGGGCGCGACCGCCGTGGTGACGCTCGAACCCTGCAACCACACCGGCCGGACCGGGCCGTGCTCGCAGGCGTTGCTGGCTGCCGGCGTACGTCGGGTGGTCGTGGCGCAACCCGATCTGAACCCGGTCGCGACCGGCGGCGCGGAGACGCTGCGCGCGGCCGGCGTCGCGGTGGAGACGGGCCTCCTGGGCGACGAGGCGCGTGCCCTGAACCGGGTCTGGACGTTCGCCGTGGAGCGCGGCCGACCGTTCGTGACCTGGAAGTTCGCCACCACGCTCGACGGGCGCAGCGCGGCCGCCGACGGGACAAGCCGGTGGGTGTCGAGCCCGGCCGCCCGCCTCGACACCCACCGGCTGCGGGCGCTGTGCGACACGATGCTGGTCGGGGCCAACACCGTCGCCGTCGACGACCCCCACCTGACCGTGCGCGACCACGAGGGCGTCCCCCTGCCGCGCCAGCCACTGCGAGCGGTGATGGGGGAGCGCGACCTCGGGCCCGACCGACGGATCTTCGACGACGCCGCCGAGACCGTCCACCTGCGCACCCGCGACCCCGAGGCTGCGCTGAAGGATCTGTTCGCCCGCGACCGGCAACACGTGTTCCTCGAGGGTGGTCCGACCCTCGCGGCTGCGTTCGTGCGGGCGGGACTGGTCGACGAGGTCGTGGCCTACGTCGCGCCGATCCTGCTCGGCTCGGGGCCGACTGCTGTCGGCGACCTGGGAATCACCACGATCGCCGAGGCACTGCACCTCTCGGTCACCGACGTGACGGTGCTGCCGCCGCTGAACGACGGCGACGACACCGACGTACGCATCACCATGAAGGGAGCCTGATGTTCACCGGGATCGTCGAGGAGCTGGGCACCGTCGAGGCGCTGGAGCGACAGTCGGACGCCGTCCGGCTCACCGTGCGCGCCGCCACCGTGCTCGAGGACGCCGGGCTGGGTGACTCGATCGCGGTCAACGGCTGCTGCCTCACCGTGACCGACAGGACCGACAGCACGTGGACCGCGGACGTGATGGCCGAGACCCTCGCCAAGACCGGGCTCGGCGCGCTGGCTCCCGGTGACCGGGTCAACCTCGAGCGGGCGGTCACGGCCGGGACCCGGCTCGGTGGGCACCTCGTGCAGGGTCACGTCGACGCCGTCGGTCACGTCGTACGCCGTGACAAGGGAGACCACTGGGACGTCGTGACGATCTCGCTGCCGCCCGGTCTCGCGCCGTACGTCGTCGACAAGGGCTCGATCACCGTCGACGGCGTCAGCCTGACGGTCGTGGAGGCCGGCAGCCTGATCCCCGAGACGCTCCAGCGCACCACGCTCGGCTTCCGCGAGCCGGGCGACCCCGTCAACCTCGAGGTCGACGTGATCGGCAAGTACGTCGCCCGCCAGCTCGACGCCCAGCTCGACACCCGGCTGGCGCACCTGGCACGAACCGAAGGGTCCCGCTCGTGAACGTCCTGCAATGGCTCTACGACGCGCAGGTGACCATCGCCGGCCACCCGATCACGTGGCGCGAGATCCTCGGCAACGGCTTCGGTTTCGCGTCTGCGGTCGGCGGCCT
>Ga0302263_10000192_pt1 | contig 24700 bp, 23 predicted proteins | sample II_Fen_N1_4_FD_194564 | JGI IMG/M metagenome (GOLD analysis project Ga0302263, IMG submission 194564) | Peat permafrost microbial communities from Stordalen Mire near Abisko, Sweden - II_Fen_N1_4 | ecosystem: Environmental > Terrestrial > Soil > Wetlands > Permafrost | place: Sweden: Abisko... | reverse complement strand
GACCCGGCCTGACGCCCACGGGCACGAAGATCGGCCGGAATGACCCGTGCTGGTGCGGATCGGGACAGAAGTACAAGAAGTGTCACGGGGCCTGACCGGGTCCAGGGCCAGGGATCTCGTGCGCCTGTTCCTTGCCGGTTGCCTCGCCTTCGCCTTTGCCGCCACCTTCGCGACCGTCCGCATCTGGCAGCAGGGCGCCCAGGACGAGCAGCGGCCCGCCGACGCGATCGTCGTCCTCGGCGCCGCCCAGTACGACGGACGCCCGTCACCCGTGTTCGAGGCGCGCCTCCAGCATGCCGTCGCGCTCTGGAAGGCGGGGGTCGCGCCGTACTTCGTGGTCACCGGCGGCAAGCTGCCGGGTGACCGGACCACGGAGGCGGCGGTCGCCCGTGCCTACGCCATCGCCCACGGCGTTCCAAAGGAGGCGATCTTCGGCGAGGACGAGGCCCACAACACCCTGACCTCCCTCGCGGCCGTGGCCGCCCGGATGCGGGACCGGGGGCTGGGGTCGGCGGTGATCGTCTCGGACCCGACGCACATGCTCCGATCCCTGCGGATGGCCGGCGACCTTGGCCTCGAGGCCTGGGGATCGCCCACCACGACGTCCCCCGTCGCCGGGGACCCGGCCCAGGCGGTCCGCGCGACCCTGCACGAGCTGGGGGCCCTGGGGGTCTACTTCCTCACCGGCGGGGCCCCCGCGGTCGAGCAGGCGGGAAGCTGAGGGTCGGGCAGGCAGGAGGCCGAATGCCGGCCATCCGGCCGATCGACAGTCCACGGGGACGCCCCGGTGGGAACGATTTCCGTGATCGATCACGCTCGAGACGACGCTGGGGCCGGAAACGGCCCAGAATGGCGCGTTTTTCGCGTCCGAAACCCGTTTCCCCCTCTTGGAATGCGCCGAACGCTCTCCTATACTCGGGCGTAGTCCTTCGCCACCCAGGGACCGGCGCCGAGCCCCAAGCACCGCCCAGAGCTCCTCGCGGCGCCCCCGTCCCGAACTGTCACGCTCGACCGACAACCGAAGGGCCAGAGAGAGGGAGCTGTGAAGCAGGCCGAGGAAGCCCAGTTCGTGGATCTCATCGCTTGCGAACGGGACTGCCGGTCCTGCAGCTATGCCGCAGCCCTCGATTGCGATGGCAACTGTGGCGTGTGCACCCACAACTCGTATTGCCCCTGCGTGAACCCCGTAGTCGCCCGGAGCAAGACAGCCCTGCGGCTGATCGAGCTCCGTCCGATCCTGCTCCAGGACCTCCAGGTGCGCGGCTAGTGGACGCCGCTGCCACAAGGGACCTGGCGGAGCGGATCCGGTCGACCTCGGGGCGGCTTTGACCTAGCCGCCAAGGAGACACGCGTCGCCGAGCTGGATGCCCGTGCCATGGATCCGGGCTTCTGGGACGACCAGCGCGCCGCGCAGAAGGTCACCCGCGAGGCTGAGGGCCTGCGTGACGAGATCACCCTCTGGAGGTCCCTGGAGAAGCGCGCCCGAGACCTCGAGGAGCTGCTGGACCTGCTCGCCGACTCGCCCGATCCGGAGACCGAGACGGACGTCGAACGCGAGGCGGACGGGCTCCGTACCGAGTTCCAGCGCGAGCGGACGCTCCTGCTCTTCTCGGGCGAGTACGACGCCAAGAACGCGGTCCTGACGATCAGCGCGGGCGCCGGCGGCACCGAGGCCACGGACTGGGCCGAGATGCTCCTCCGCATGTACCTCCGCTGGGCCGAGCGTCATCGCTTCCGGACGGACATCATCGACTCCCAGGAAGGGGACCAGGCCGGGATCAAGAGCGCGACGGTCGAGATCACCGGGCGGTTCGCCTACGGCTGGCTGCGTGTCGAGCGCGGCGTCCACCGCCTCGTGCGTATCAGCCCCTACGACGCCCAGAAGCGACGTCAGACGACCTTCGCCCTGATCGAGGTCATGCCTGAGGCGGACGAGGACGTCGAGATCGAGCTCAACTGGGACGAGATCCGGACCGACACGTTCCGGTCGTCGGGCGCCGGTGGCCAGCACGTCCAGAAGACCGAGTCGGCGATCCGGTTGACGCACATCCCCACCGGCATCGTCGTCTCCTGCCAGAACGAGCGATCCGCCACCCAGAACCGCGAGATCGCGATCCGCGTCCTCAAGTCCCGGCTCCTGGAGCTGGAGCTGGAGAAGCGCGAGGAGGAGCTGCGCAAGCTCCGCGGCGAGCACGTGACCGCCGGGTGGGGCAACCAGATCCGCTCCTACGTGCTGCACCCGTACCAGATGGTGAAGGACCTCCGTTCCGCGCACGAGACGTCCAATACCGGCGCGGTGCTCGACGGCGACCTGGACGCGTTCATGCAGGCCGAGCTCGAGCGGGTCGCCACCGGGCGACCGCCGTCCGCGGACGACGGGGACGCCTGAGCCGGTGCGACCCGCCCGCACCGTCACCTGCCGGCCGGGCCGGGACACCGATCTCGACGCGTGCATCCGGACGTGGAAGGCCGCCCTGGAGGGCTACCAGGCACCCCTCGGCCTCCCGCCGGTGCCCGAGGACCTCGGCCCGCTGCGGCGGCTCCTGGCCCACACGCTGACCACGGACCCGGACCGGTTCTGGGTCGCGGAGGATCCGGCCGACGCACGCGTCGTCGGCTTCGCATCCGCCACGGTGCGCGAGACACTCTGGTTCCTGGCCATGCTGTTCGTGAGCCCGGAGGCCCAGGCCGGCGGCGTGGGGACCGCGTTGATGGACCGCGCGCAGGCAGGACGGGACGTGGACCCGGGCGGCCCGGCGATTCCGGGTCCCGACGCCCCGCTCGACACGGGGATCACCACCTGGGGCATGGGCACGGACACGGCACAGCCCATCTCCAACGGTCTCTACGCCCGACGCGGGATGCTGCCGCGCGTCCCGGTCTGGCGCCTGTCCGGGGAGCCGCGGCGCTGGTCCGCCATCCCGCCACTCCCCGCGGCGCTGGAGTCCGTGCCGTTCGAGGCGCTCGCCGCCGACGGCCGGGATGGGCATCGGCGCCTGGCCGAGATCGTGGACACGCTGGACCGGGAGATCGTGGGCGTGTCCCACCCGGCCGATCATGCGTACCTGCGGCGTGACGGCCGGACCGGGTTCCTGGTCCGGGAGCGCGGCACCGGGCGGGCGCTCGGGTACGGCTACGGGACGTCGGCGGGGCGCGTGGGACCGGTCGCTGCAGTTGATCCCGCCCTGCACCCGGCGATCCTCGGCACGATCGTGCGGGAGGCGCCCGTCCTGGGCCCGCTGGCGACCTGGGTCCCCGGCACCGCGGCCGAGGCCACGCGGGCGCTGCTGGACGCCGGCCTGCGGTTCGACGGCTTCCCCGCGCTCGTGTGCTGGTCCGCGGCCACCCACCCGTTCGAGCGCTACCTCCCCATCTCGCTCGCGCTGGTGTGAGGCGGGACCGGCCGGCGGGTGCGGCGCCCCCCTGTGCTAGCCTCGAGCCCGAGCCATGACCGTCTCCCCCGGCCCGACCCCCTCCCTGATCGACCGCCTGACCGGCCGCGGCCGGCCCGTGCGCGGCGACCAGAACGTCGTGGTCCTGCACGACGTGACGATGCGCTATCCCAACGGCAAGGAAGCCCTGAAGGACGTGGACCTCGTCGTGCCGGAGGGCGACTTCGTGTTCCTCGTCGGGCCGTCGGGCGCCGGCAAGTCCACGCTGATGAAGCTTCTCATCCGCGACCTGCTTGCGACGCACGGCGACGTCCTGGTGGACGGCCACGACCTCGCCCGGATCCCGCGCCGGATGGTGCCGCGCGTCCGGCGCAAGATCGGCATCGTCTTCCAGGACTTCAAGCTGCTGCCGCGCAAGACAGTCTGGGAGAACGTCGCCTTTGCCCTGGAGGTGACCGGATCGCCCCGGCGCAACATCAGGCCGTCCGTGGACAGGGTGCTGGCCCTGGTGGGGCTCACCGCACAGGCGGACCAGGTGCCCACCCAGCTCTCCGGCGGCGAGCAGCAGCGGACGGCGATCGCGAGGGCGCTGGTCCACGACCCGCGGCTGATCATCGCGGACGAGCCCACGGGAAACCTGGACCCCGTCATCAGCTGGGAGATCATCCAGCTCCTGCTCCGGATCAACGAGCTGGGTGTCACGATCCTGATGGGGACCCACGACGCCGAGGTGGTCACCGCGCTCCGCAAGCGCGTGGTGGCGCTCGAGGACGGCCGCGTCATCCGCGACGAGACCGGTGCCGCCTACCACCGTGAGGACTGACCGACGGTGCTGACGTTCGTCGTCTTCTCGTTCCGCCGGGCCTGGCAGGGGTTCTGGCGCAACGCGCTCATGAGCCTCGCGGCCACCCTCACGATGGTCCTGATGCTCCTGCTGCTCGCAGGCTTCTTCATCCTCCAGAACGTGCTCCTCGCCAGCCTCTCGTACGTGGAGCAGAAGGTCGAGGTCGTCGCCTACATCGAGAACACGGCGACGCAGGGCCAGGTGGGTGAGCTGGTGGCGAAGATCGACGCGATGCCGGAAACGGCGTCGGTGGAGTTCGTCTCCCGGGACGAGGCGCTGCGACGGTTCCGCGAGACCCAGGCGGCGCAGGGCCGCGAGGACCTGACGAAGTACCTCGAGGCCAACCCGCTCTACGCCAGCATCAACGTCAAGCTCACCGCGCCCGGCGACCTGGATACGGTGGTCGCGGCTCTGCGGGACGAGCCCATCGTGCGCAACGTCCTCAACATCGAGGCGCTGGTGGACCGCGTGGTCACCGTGACCACCTTCGTTCGCACCGCCGGCGTGGCGATGGTCGCGATCGTCGGGCTGATCGTGCTGTTCATCATCGTGAATACGATCCGGCTGGCCGTGGTGGCCAGGGCCGAGGAAATCGAGATCATGCGCCTGGTCGGCGCGTCCGACGCGTTCATCCGCTGGCCGTTCGTGTTCGAGGGGGCGCTGGTGGGACTGTTCGGGGCGCTGATCACGCTGGGCCTGCTGTACGCGGCCGCGGACCCGCTCTCATCCGCGATGGTCGGCTTCTTCAACGTCCTGCCGCTGCAGTTCGGGTCCCTTGCCCGGGACACGGCGGTGATCGTGACCGCGACTGGCCTGGGACTCGGCGTGCTGGGATCCTGGCTCTCCGTCCGGACGTACCTGATCCGCTGACCTGCCCCCGGAGCCCGCACGCTCCGCGGCACCGTCCCCGGCACCCGGCCACGCGCGCTCCTCCGCCCGGATCAGGGACCGGTTGTACGCTGGCGCCCCGCGCCCGGAGGGCGCTGCCACCGATCGAGAATCACCCATGTCCCCCGAACCGACCGCCGCGCACGACGAGGCCTCACCGTCGCCCGAGGCGCCCGGAATCCTCGAATCGCCCGTGGCCTCGTCGCCGCCGCACGTGCCTTCGCCGGATGCGCCGTCACCGGACATGCCGGCATCGGCCCCGACAGCCGCTCCGGGATCGACATCGGGTCGCCGCGGCGGCGTCCTGATCGTCGCGCTGTCGCTGGTCGCGGTCCTCGCCGGCGGCGCGCTCTTCCTCTCCGGATGGACGCTCGGCCACCAGTCGGCCATGACCCCGGGGACCCCGGCGGGCGAGTCCGAGGCGTTCCAGGCGTTCTGGGACACCTACCGCGCCGTGACGGACCGGTACGCCGGTGGCACGGTGGACCGCCGCAAGGTCATCGAGGGTGCGATCAAGGGGATGATCGCCGCGCTCGACGACCCGTACTCCATGTATCTCACCCCGGAGGAGTTCAAGCAGACGCTCCGCGACATCTCCGGGGAGTTCGAGGGCATCGGGGCCACCATCGGCACCGTGGACGCGGCGGGCAACACCTCCTCGTGCACCACGATCGCGGCGGACTGCCGGCTCGCGGTCGTTGCGCCGATCGCCGGCTCGCCGGCGGAGAAGGCCGGCCTGAAGCCGGGCGACGTCATCGAGACGATCGATGGCGCGTCCCTGGACGGCCTCACCGTGGACGCGGCGCGCGGCAAGATCCGCGGCCCGAAGGACACGGCCGTGCGCCTCGGGATCGTGCGGGACGGGCAGGCGCAGGAGATCGAGATCGTGCGTGCCGTGATCGTCACCCCCGAGGTCGAGTCCAAGGCTCTTGCCGACGGCACCGTGGGCTACATCCGCCTGTCGGGGTTCTCGGACCACTCCGCCGACGCGCTGCACAAGGCTGCGACGGAGAACGTTCAGGCGGGCCGGAAGAAGCTGATCCTCGACCTGCGCGGCAACCCCGGCGGCTTCGTGACGGCCGCGCGCGACGTCGCCAGCCAGTTCCTTGCCGACGGCACGGTCTTCTGGGAGGAGGATGCGAGCGGGAACCTGACCGAGTCTCAGGCCAAGCCCGGCGGGGCGGCGACGGACCCGAAGATCCAGCTCGTGGTCCTGGTGGACGGGGGCTCGGCGTCGGCGTCCGAGATCGTGGCGGGGGCGCTCCAGGACCGCGGCCGGGCGAAGCTGGTCGGCACGAAGACGTTCGGCAAGGGAACGGTCCAGCAATGGACGCAGCTCGAGGGCGACAACGGCGGGTTCCGCCTGACCATCGCGAAGTGGCTCACCCCCGACAAGACGTGGGTGCATGGCGTCGGGATCACGCCGGACGTGGTGGTCGACACCGCGCCCGCGAAGCCGGGTGACGACCCGGTGCTGGACGCGGCGCTCAAGGAGCTGGGGGTGCCGGCGACGAGCTTCGGACTCCGCCTCGCCGCCTGATCCGGTCGTGCCGCGCTCCAAACCCGGGGTTGCGCGGATCCGCGTCATCGGCTAAGTTCCTCCCGAACGAAAGGAGGTGATGTGCAGTGATAGATCGTTTTAGTTGCTGCACCACCTCGTTGGAGATCGCCGCCTAGTTGCGATCCCGACGGGTGGTCGGTAGCAATTCGAACGCCGGTCCGGCAACGGGCCGGCGTTCGTGCGTCCGGAGGCCGGCGTCGCTCGTGCGACACTGGCCGTCCACCCCCACGAGAGGAGCACCACGATGGGCGATACGATCGCCCAGAACCGACGGGCCCGTCACGAGTACAGCATCGAGGACACCTTCGAGGCTGGCATCGTGCTGCGCGGCACCGAGATCAAGAGCATCCGCGCCCACAAGGTGAGCCTCGCGGACGCCTATGCGCGGATCGAGCGCAACGAGGCCTGGATCGTCGGGCTCCACATCGCCCCGTGGGAGTCCACCGACCTCCGGTTCAACCACGAGCCGAAGCGCGCCCGCAAGCTGCTCCTCCACCGTCGTGAGATCGACGAGCTCCTGGGCAAGACCAAGGCCAAGGGCCTGACGATCGTGCCCCTGTCGATCTACATCTCGCGGGGCCGGGCGAAGGTCGAGCTGGGACTCGCGCGCGGCAAGCAGACCTGGGACCGGCGGCGCGAGATCGCGGAGCGCGACGCGAAACGGGACATGGAGCGCCAGGTGGCCGACGCGCGCAAGCGCTGATACAGGTGAAGGGCGGCCCAGGGGACCGGCCGTTCGGCGGTTCGACTGAGGAGGCGATCGATGCGGCTCGCGCGGATGCTCCAGGCGGTCGACCTGCACGCGGCGGGAGAGCCCGGCCGCGTGATCGTCGGCGGGGTGCTGGACGTCCCCGGCGCCACGATGCTCGAGAAGGCGCGCCACCTCGAGGACCACGGCGACTCGCTCCGCAAGCTGATGCTCCGCGAGCCGCGCGGCTACCCGGCCCTGTGCGCGAACGTGATCCTGCCGCCGACGCACCCGGACGCCGACGCGGGCTACGTGATCATGGAGCACGTCGAGTACCCCGGCATGTCCGGCACCAACACCATCTGCGTGGCCACCGCGCTGCTCGAGACCGGCATGCTGCCGATGACGGAGCCGGCGACGGTGATCACGCTGGAGGCGCCCGCCGGTCTGATCCGGACCCGCGCCGCCTGCACAAACGGCAAGGTCACGGGTGTGACGTTCCGGAACGTGCCTGCCTTCGTGACCCACCTGGACGCTCCCGTCGAGGTGCCGCACCTGGGGACGGTCACGGTGGACGTGGCGTACGGCGGCATGTTCTACGTCATCGCGGACGCGGAGGCGCTCGGGTTCCGGCTCGTCCCGGACGAGGGCCGCGACATCACCCGCGTGACCGAGATGATCAAGACGGCGGCGGCCGAGCAGCTGCCCGTCGTCCACCCCGAGCAGCCCGGGTTCGCGGGGATCACCATCGGCCAGCTCTCGGGCCCGCCGCACGATTCGCGAAACTCCTGGCGGAACGTGACCACGGTCTCGACAGGGGCGCTGGACTGGGCAAGACCGGCGACCTGGACCGGCGTCATCGACCGGTCGCCGTGCGGGACCGGCACGTGCGCCAAGATGGCCGTCCTCCACGCGCGTGGCCGCCTCGGCGTGGGCGACGAGTTCCGCCACGAGGGAATCCTCGACACGGTGTTCACCGGGCGCGTGGAGGCGGAGACATCCGTGGCCGATCGCGCCGCGATCGTGCCGTCCATCACCGGCACTGCCTGGATCACCGGCTTCGCGAGCTACGTGGTGGATCCCTCGGATCCGTTCCCGGACGGGTACACGGTCGGGGACATCTGGTAGGGGCGACGCGGGCTCGAATGCCGCGCGGGATCACGGCTGCGCACCATCGGACGGTGGCAGCGGCGCCGGGGAACCGGGGGTGGCCGGCGACCGTCCGGGCGATGGACGTCCCACACGGGAGAACAACGACGATGAAGCGACTCATTGCCAGCCTGACCACGCTCATCCTCGTCGCCGGATGCGGCTCGGCCGCGCCATCCTCCCCGGGTGTCCCCGCAATCACGCCTGGCACCGACGGCATCGCGCTCGCCGCGGTCTCGGTCCCGCGGCTGGCGACGTCCGTTGACGACGCCGCAAGGGCAGGCGACGCGGTCAACGCGTTCGGGCTCGACCTCTACGCGAAGCTCGTCGCCGCGGACCCGTCGGCCAACCTCGTCTTCTCACCGGCGAGCATCGAGCTCGCGCTGGCGATGGCCCGCGCGGGGGCCAGGGGCACGACCGCGACCGAGATGGACGCCGTCATGCACGCGCTGGGAACGGACGCGAACGCCGGCTGGGTCACCGCGCTGGACCAGAGCCTCAACAACAAGACCGCGACCTTCCAGGACGACATGGGCCACGCCCAGGACGTCGTCCTCCGCTCCGTCAATGCGCCGTTCGCGCAGCGGGGCTTCGCGCTCGAGGCGCCGTATCTCCAGGCGCTCGGCGAGCGGTTCGGCGCCGGCCTCCGGCTCGTCGACTACATCAATGCGACCGAGGCCGCGCGCAAGGCGATCAACGACTGGGTGAACGCGCAGACCGAGCAGCGGATCCCGGAGCTGCTGGGGCAGGGCACCCTGGACGACCTGACGCGCCTGGTCCTCGTGAACGCGATCTACCTCAAGGCGGCGTGGCAGACGCCGTTCGAGGAGGGCGCGACGGCGCTCGCCCCGTTCACCCGCCCCGACGGCAGCACCGTCGACGTCCCGATGATGCACATGGGCGGCGAGCTGCCGTACGCGACGGGCACGGGCTGGCAGGCGGTCGAGCTCCCGTACGTGGGCGGCAAGCTGTCGATGCTGGTGATCGTCCCGGACGACCTCGCCGCCTTCGAAAAGACCCTCGACGGCGCGTCGCTCGCGGCGATCGTGGACGGTCTCGCGACTCGCCACGTGTCGGACCTCGGCCTCCCGAAGTTCGGGACGGAGTCGAAGGTGGAGCTGAAGAAGGTGCTCTCCGCCATGGGCATGCCGACCGCCTTCACGGATCGCGCGGACTTCTCGGGAATCTCGACGGAGGAGCCCCTGCTGATCGACGCCGTGATCCACCAGGCGAATATCGACGTGGACGAGAACGGCACCGAGGCCGCGGCCGCGACGGCCGTCGTGGCACGAGCCGCGTCTCTCCCGAGCGACGCGGTCACTCTGATGGTGGATCACCCGTTCCTGTTCGCGCTGCGGGACAAGGACACGGGTGCCGTGCTCTTCCTCGGCCGGATCACGGAGCCCGCGACCCGGTCCTAGTGCCGCGCTCTACCCGGCAGGAGCGATCCGCGGGACGCCCGAGCGCGCGAGCCGCTCCTCGAACCGCTTCGCGGCCGCGTCCAGCTTGTCCAGGTGCTCCGCCAGCCGGCGGCGGGCCTCCTCGGCGGCGGCGTCCAGGCCAGAGAGCTCGAACACGCCCCAGTACCTGATGATCGGCAGCAGGACCTCGTCGCGGTGGACCCGCAGGTCGTAGATGCCGGCCTTCGCGATGTCGGCGGCCTTGCGCAGGAAGTTCGGGATGCCGGCGCCGGGCATCTTGAAGGCGAGCACCTCGTCCACGATGGCGCGCACGGCCGCCGACGGCTCGATCGCGATCGCGGCCTTCAGGATGTCCCGGTAGAACACCATGTGCAGGTTCTCATCCGCCGCGATCCGGACCATGATCCTGTCCGCGACGGGGTCGTCCGAGTAGCGCCCGGTGTTGCGGTGCGAGATCCGGGTCGCGAGCTCCTGGAACGCCACGTAGGCCAGGCCGTGGAGCGTGTCCGGCGAGGCCATGTCGTAGCCGCGCTCGAGCTGGTTCATCCGCCCCCGCTCCAGCAGCACCGGGTCGATGTTGCGGGTGACGGTGAGATAGTCGCGCAGCACGATCGCGTGGCGGCCCTCCTCTGCCGTCCAGCGCCCGACCCAGGTGAGCCATGCGCCGTCACCCCGACCGAACATCCCGTGGATGAGACGGTGGTAGCTCGGCAGGTTGTCCTCGGTGAGGAGGTTGATCTCGAATGCCGTCTGGGCCACGCCCGTCAGCCGCGGCTGGTCGGGGGTCCAGGGCTCCGTGTCGAAGTCCCGCCCGAGGCGATACGGGATGTAGTCGTGCGGGAACCACTCCTGGGCCACCTTGAGGTGGCGATCGAGGAGCCGCCCGGCCTCCGGCTCCAGCTCTTCGAGCAGGCGTCGGTCGAGGGCGGGGACGTCCGTGGCTGGCGTCGTGTTGTCGGACATGGGTCACCGGAGCGGGGGATGGGACGCGGCGCTTGCCCGCGGTTCCGCGGAGCGTAGGGTCCGGATGGTACGCGCCGAGGCCACTTCGGTGCAGGGGTGCAGCCACCAGGGGGACTGGTGCCGGCCCGTGACCTGGTGGACGGCCGCGGACAGGCACTCGCACGGGCCGCTTGCAGGCAATCACAGGGCGCGTGATAACCGCGGACTTCGCGGCTCTAGCCCCCACGCGGACAAGGCGCCAAGCGTCGTTCCGGTTGCGAAGATGCGCTCCCACCCGTGTGGCGGATACAAGGACAGGTCCAGCTGGATCGACCTGATCTTCTACCCGTGCAGTGGGTGTGTGATTGGGGTCCGGGCTCGGGACGCCCGGTTCCACTCCCGTGGCGCGTGGCTGCGCAACCACTCGCGGATAGCACTCGCCAGCAGCCTGGGTGGTCGAGATGGGCGGTGGAACCGGCGGCCCTGGAACGGGCCCAGCGGCCGAGTGTCCCAGAGCGGCCGGTGTCGGCGGCCAGCGCGGCCGGTTGGCCCCGACGCGGCCCGGTGCTACCATTCGCTCCCCGAACGGTGGTTCGGTCCTGTGGGGATGCGTGGTTTCGACAGGGCTTGGCTGCCAGGGAACGCGAGCCGAGGTGCCGTCAGGCCTCGTTAAACCGGCGGCAAAACGAAGTAACTGCCAACAAGCAGCCTGCTCTCGCCCTCGCCGCTTAGGCGGTAAGGTGAGCATGGAAGCGGCCTCCCCTTCGCGGGCCGTGGAAGTGTCACTCAGCGAAGGTGCGACCCGGACCAGCGTCACGTAGTCCGGAGCCAAGCCCGATCTAGGGACACGTGACTGGGCCGGACGGAAGCCTGCCGATGGGCGTCCGACCGGCTGACGAAAATCATCGGACACGCTCGTAGTGGGTCCTGGCGAAGGGTTCTGGACGGGGAGTTCGACTCTCCCCCATCTCCACCAACTCCCCTGTGTGAAATGGTGTTGTCGATCCGATCGCGGTCGACCTGTCCAAGTCGGGCGGGGTCACCGGCTGCGAGCCGGACGCCGACTTCCTCCTCACGTACCCCGCACGGACCCCACGGTGGTCAGACTGCCGGCAGCACCTGGGACGTCTGCGCGGAGTTCCTCGACGGCGATGCCTGCTCTGGGGCCTCCCCGAGATGAAGGCGACCGCGCGCATCACGGTGGCCGGATGAAGGACGGCTGATGGCGACGCGGCGGAGACTGCGACCAGCGACGATCGTTCTCGCGGCGTGCCTGCTGGCCGCGTCGGCGGCTGCGGGCTGCGGCCTGTTGCCGTCCGCGTCCTCCGTGCGGGACCTCCACGTCGAGAACGGGACCACGAGGGCGATGACGGTCCTCGTGGACGGCGTCCTCGTCGCCACCGTCGCGGCGGGCCAGTCGGAGACCGTCGCCGAAGGCAGGCTCCCGGCCGGCGTCTGGTCCGTCGAGGCGAGGCTGCCAGGCGGCAGGACCGTCCTGCGGGCCGATGTCGACAAGAGCCGCGCGAGCCAGACCGACAACTCGGGGTCCGGTTCGGGCGCACGCGTCGACCTCTCCTGCGGCCGGCTCGATATCTGGGTCGGCGTCCCGATGCTGGGTCCCGCGCCAGGGCCGGGCGCGCCCGGCGACTGCGATGGCTGAGGTGGTCACGCGAGGCCGCGGGGGCCCACCAGCCCGAACCCCTGCGCGATGAGCAGCGCGCCGAACACCACGAACGTGGCCGCGGCGAAGAGCCGTATCGCGCGTTCCGGGAGACGGGTCCCGAGGATCGCCCCGAGGCCGATCGCGAGCGCATCGGCGGCGACCATGCCGGCCGTCGATCCGAGCCAGACGGCGAGAGGCGCCTCCGTCGTCGCGAGCGTGATGGTCGCCAGCATCGTCTTGTCGCCCAGCTCTGCGAGGAAGAAGGCCGTCCCGATCGTCAGGACCGCCCACCGGCCGGTTCTGGTCGCCCGATCCTCGTCGTCGTCGCCCAGCTTGTCGCCCCGGAGCGTCCACGCCGCGAAGACCAGGAACGCGAGCCCCGCGACGACCTGGATCGCCGCAGTCGGGAGCGCGAGCGCGAAGGCAGACCCGAGCAGCACCGAGCCCGCGTGGACGAGCAGCGTCGCCAGGGTCACCGCCACGAGGACCGTCAATGCCCGGTAGCGCGTGGCGAAGGCCATCGCCATGAGCTGGCTCTTGTCGCCGAGCTCGGCGAGGAAGATGACCCCGAACGAGAGCAGGAACGCGTCCATCAGGACTCCGGTGGTGGGCGGCGCCGCTTGGACTCGACGGGTCGCGGCTCCGCGTCCGGATGGTCCGGGCGCCGTGGTCGCTTTGGCGTCGCGCGCCATCGTACGCGGGCCCCGGAGTGCGTACCCTATGCGCCACGCAGCAGGAGGTCGAGATGGCGGAACGACGGCGAGTGGCGGTGATCGGGCCCGGGTTCATCGCGCAGCGGCACCTCGAGGTGCTGAGCACCGAACCGGACGTGGAGCTGGTCGGCATCCTGGGCCGCCGGCCCGGCCAGGCCGATGACGCCGCCCGGCGCTTCGGCGGGCGGCCGTACGATAGCCTCGAGGCGATGCTGGACCGCGAGCGCCCCGAGGCGGCGTGGATCTGCCTCCCGCCCGATGCCCACGGCGAGCTCGAGCTCGCGCTGATCGAGCGGGGCATCCACCTCTTCGTCGAGAAGCCGCTGGCGGCAGACGAGGCGACGCCCGAGACGATCGCCGCGGCCATCGATGCGGCGGGCCTCATCGCCGGCGTCGCCTATCACTGGCGCGCGATGGACACGCTCCGCGAGGTGGGGGACATCATCGCCGCCAACCCGGTGAAGCTCCTCAACGGACACTGGCACGACAGCCTCCCAGGTCCGGCCTGGTGGCGCGACGAGGCCCGCGGCGGCGGGCAGATGGTCGAGCAGGCGACGCACCTCGTCGACATCTCGCGGCGGCTGCTGGGCGAGGCGACTGTCGTCGCCGCCACGGCGGACCGTCACCGGCACCCGGACCACCCCGACATGACCGTCGCCGACGTCAGCACCGCCATCGTGAGGTACGACGCCGGGCCCGTCGGCACGTTCACGGCCACGTGCATCCTGGGAGGGACGAGCGCGCAGGAGGTCCGCCTGTTCGCGGACGGCCTGGCGATCACGATCCGGCAGCAGGGCGTGTTGTACGAGGATGCCCGGACCAAGGCGGTCACCGCCACGGACGGGTTCACGGGCAGCCGCCTGTGGGGTGTGACGGCCACGCGCTCTGTGCCCACGGGCAACGACCCGTTCCGTGACGAGGATCGCGCCTTCCTGGACGCGATCCGCCATGGGGACGCAGGCCGCATGTTCAGCAGCTATGGGGACGCGCTACGCACGCACCGCCTGACGTGCGCCATCCGGGAGGCGGCCCGCGCCCACCCCTGATCGGGGGCTCTCCGGACGTTCTCAGGCGGCCTGCGCGACGGGTGCGGCCTCCGGGTGCTCGTCTCCGAGCGCCACGTACAGCTCCTCCTCCTGCGCCATGTGGAGCCGCAGGATCGCATCCAGGCCGTAGAGCACGCGGCGCAGGTCGGTGAGGTCTGCGGGTCCGGGACCTTCCTCGGGGATCTCCGCCACCAGGCGGTCCATGAACCGGATCAGGTGGAAGATCTCGGTGTGCGTCCGGTGGAGGGCGGCGGTCACGTCATCATTGCCGACCGCGCTCGCGAGCAGCGGGAAGATCTCGCGGTCCTCGCCCTCCTCGTGCGGGATGAGCGTCTCGGTGAGGAACGAGCGGATCCCCTTCAGCTCGACGAGGGCCCGCTCCGCCGGCAGGGACCCCAGCCCGTCCGCCAGGGCCCGGATGCGGGCGATGGACGGTGCGAGCTCGCGGTGCTCGTTGCGCAGCCGGATGCTGATCTCCGTCCAGCCCGGGATCTTCGGGGTCTTCTCGAGGCCGCCCGTCAGCGCGCGCAGGGCGTTGAGGATCGTGACGACGTCGATGGCCTCCTGGAGCAGCGCGCCCGCGACCGGCGGCAGTGCGCCGGTCATGGCGACGAGCATGGCCGCGATCGACAGGCCCATCCCGATCGCCACGCTCTGGATCGCGATCGTGCGCGACCGGCGGGCGATGCGGATCGCCTCCGGGAGTCGGTCCAGCCGGTCTACGGTGATCACGATGTCGGCGGCCTCGGAGCTGGCCGTGGCCCCCCTGGCTCCCATCGCGACGCCGACGTCGGCGGCGGCCAGGGCGGGCGCGTCGTTGATCCCGTCGCCGACCATCACGAGGATGCCGTTGGCCTCGGCGCGCTCGTCCGTGACCGCATCCACCTTGTCGGCAGGCGTGCGCTCGGCCAGGACTGCGTCCACGCCGATCGCCGCGGCGACCATGTCGGCGACCCCGTAGTGGTCCCCCGTCACCATGACGGTGCGCCGCACGCCGGCGCGGCGGAGCGAGCGGATCACCCGCGGCGTCTCCGGACGGATCGGGTCCTCGAGCACGAGCGCACCGACCAGGAGGCCGTCGACGGCCACGAACACGCTGGTCGCGCCCTCGAGGCTCACGCGGCGGCGGACGTCACGGGCCCAGCTGGGCAGCCCCGCCCCGCCGCTGGCGAAGTCGGGTGTGCCGGCGAGGACGGCGCGGCCACCGACGCTGCCGGAGACCCCGGACCCGGGCACCTCGACGACCCCGTCGGGAAGGACGAGCACGACTCCGCGCTCGCGGGCGCCGCCCACGATTGATGACGCGAGCACGTGCGGCGAGACCTGCTCGAGGGAGGCGGCCACGCCCAGGACGTCGTCCGGGGTCCAGCCGGGCGCAGTGACCACGTCCGCCAGGTGGGGCCGGCCGGCAGTCAGCGTGCCGGTCTTGTCGAACAGCAGGACGCGGGCCCGCGCCAGGGATTCCAGGGCCCCTCCGCCCTTCACGATGATCCCGCGGCGGGCCGCGCGGCTGATCCCGGCCACGATCGCGATGGGCACCGCCAGCAGCAGGGGGCACGGCGTGGCGACCACCAGGACCGAGAGCGCCCGGACCGGATCCCCGGAGAGGGCCCAGGCCAGCCCGGCCAGCCCGAGGGCGAGCGGGACGAACAGGAGCGCATACCGGTCGGCCAGCCGGACGAACGGCGCCTTCGATGATTGGGCCTCCTCGACCAGGCGCACGATGCCCGCGTAGGTGCTGCGTTCGGCGGTCGCGGTCGCCAGGAGGTCGAACGGGGCGCCGGCGTTGACCGTGCCGGAGCTCACGGGGTCGCCGGCCTCGCGGGTGGCGAGGCGCGACTCGCCGGTCAGCGCCGACTCGTCGAGCACCGCCGGCACGCCGGTCACGGTGCCATCCACCGGCACGACCTCGCCCGGCTTGACCAGGATCCGGTCGCCGACCTCGACCTCCGCGATCGGGTGATCGACGATCTCGCCGCCCTCGTGGCGATGGACGATCCGCGGGGCCCGCGAGATCAGCGCCGACAGCTCGCGGTGGGCCCGGCCGTCGGCATACCGCTCGAGCCAGTCGCCGGTGGCGAGCATGACGGCGATCACCGCGGCGGTGAGCGATTCGCCGAGGAGGAGCGCCCCGCCGATCGCGAGCACGGCGATGATGTCGACACCGGCCTCGTGCTCGAGCAGGTCCGCGACGATCGAGGCCACGAGCCAGATCCCGACGATCGCTGCCGGGATGGTCCAGGCCCACCATGCGAGCGACTCCTGGCCGGCGACCGTCGCCACGATGCCGAGCACCAGTCCGCCGACGGTGAGTGGCAGCATGGTGCGCTGGGCAAGCGCATTCAGACGGCCGAGGATCCGGATCATCCCCCGATGCTACCGGCGATCAGGGGGCCGGGACCCTGCCGGTCGGACCGGTTCTCCGGTCAACGCGTCCCGGTGCCCAGGCGCCGGCGGCGCGGCGCGATCCCCAGCCCGGTCCCCAGGCTGCCGAGGAGGTCGTCCGCCCATGCGCCCACGCCGCTCCACACGCGATCCACGCCTGCCGCCCGGAAGACCGACGCCGGCGTCGTCGTCCCGACCGCCACGAACGAGGCCCCCGCGGCGCGTGTCATCTCGAGGTCCACGGGGGTATCGCCCACGTAGGTCGTGTCCCGGGGGGCGACCCCCAGCTCCTCCATGGCCAGCAGGAGGGCCTCCGGGTGCGGCTTCGAACGAGCCACGTCGTCCGAGTAGAACGCGGTCTCGAACACGCCGGTCAGGTTCAGGCGGGCGATGCTCGGCTCGACCACGGCCCGCGTCGACGCCGTCACGAGGCCGACGCGGATGCCGTGCGATCGCAACCGGCGCAGGGCCGGCCTTGCCCAGGGGAGTGCGCGCGGCCGCATCCTGACCATCTCGTCGGTCCACCGGCCCGCCATCTCGTCCCAGAGCTCCGGCGGGATCCCGAGCTCGCGGTACGACTGGCGCCAGTCCGGCGTGTAGCGCTCGCGGAACCACTCGCGGCTCATGGTGATCCCGTACGAGCGCAAGGCGACGACGTTGGCGCGGTAGATCATGGACATCGTGTCCACGAGGGTCCCGTCCCAGTCGAACAGGACGGCGCCCGGGAGGCGGCTTGTCGTCACCCTCCGATCGTAGGGGACATGACCCCGGCGCGGGCCGTCAGCCGGCGAGGCCCAGCCCGATCGCGACGACGCCGAACGCCCCGATGACCAGGGCGGACACGACGTTGAACCCCCGCACGACGCCCGGCGTGAGACGGGCGCGGAATACGGCGACGGCCCCGGTCAGGATCGCCCACCAGGCGACCGACCCGGCGAACACGCCCGCCACGACCAGGAGAGCGCCACCGGGGCCGCCGGTGCCCGCGCCGATGCTCGCGAACAGCGCCGCGAAGGACAGGATCGTGGCTGGGTTCGTGAGGGTCAGGCCCACCATCGTCGAGAATGCGGCCGCCGGCCCATCCAGGCGCCGGGTGACGGGCAGGGACCCGGCGCCGGACCGGCCCACGGCGTCTGGGCGCTCCCGCGCGACGGGTCCGGTCAGCGCCATCCGGAGCGTCCTGGCGGCCATGAAGACGAGGATCGCCCCACCGACGATGCCCAGCAGCCGGCCGAACCCGACCAGGAGCTCGGTGATCGCCGTGAGCCCGAAGGCCGCGATCGCGGCGTACGAGGCATCGGCGGTCGCGACCCCGAGCCCGGACACGAACCCGTACGCCCAGCCCCGGTCGATGGTGCGACGGATGACCAGCAGGCCGATCGGGCCGAGCGCGAAGGCGACGGCGAAACCGATCGCCAGGCCCCGGACGAAGAGGTCCGGGGTCATGCGACGGCGTTGACGCCGGAGCCTGCCGGACGGCCCAAGCGCGGCGTCATCACAGGTCCGTCACCGACCCGGCGGCCGCCGTGTTCGCTCAGGGCGTCCTGGTCGCGCGTCGAGGTCATCCCCCAGCGGCTTGGAGGCACCTCGTGACGAAGTGGGACGGCTAAGGGTTTCGGGGCAGGACCACCACGCGCCGGTTCGGCTCCTCGCCGATCGACTGGGTGGACACGTCCGCGTTGTCGCGCAGCGACAGGTGGATCCAGCGCCGCTCGAGGGCGGGCATCGGCTCCAGCTGGAGCATCTTGCCCGTCTCGACGACGCGCTGGGCCGCCCGGGTCGCGAGATCCACCAGCTGTCGCTCGCGGCGGCCGCGGTAGTCCTCGACGTCCACGAGAACCCGGGTCCACTGGCCGGTGCGGCGCGAGAGCATCAGGTTCACGAGGTGCTGGAGCGCGGAGAGGCGCTCGCCCTTGCGGCCGATCAGGGAACCCAGGGCCTCCCGATCGGCGCCCTCGCCGACCACGTTGAGCCGGCTGGTCTCGCCCTCGCGGATCTCGACGGTCACGCCCTCGAAGCCGAGGTGACCCATCAGCGTCTCGAGGATCTCCCGGCCGGCGGCGAGCGCCTCGGGCGTCGCCTCCGCGGCCTCGAGCTCGGCGCGCTCCATGGCGAGCGAGCCGCGCGCCGTCGCCACCTGGGCGACCTCGGCGGCGGTGAGCTCCGACCCGCCGCGGGCGGGCCGGTCGCCCACAGGTCGGTCGTCGCGGCGGGGCGGACGGTCGTCGCGGCGCGGGGGACGGTCGTCGCGGCGGGGCGGGCGGTCACCCGCAGGCCGGTCGTCCCGGCGCGGGGGACGCTCACCCGTCTGCTGGCCGCCTGCGGGGCGGTCGTCGCGGCGGGGCGGACGGTCACCCGCCGGTCGGTCGTCCCGGCGGGGCGGGCGGTCGTCGAAGCCGCGGTCCTCGCGGGGGCGCGGGGTCGGGAGCGGCTTGGACTCGGCGGCCTCGCGCTTGGGCGCGGAACCGCCGAGGGCGCTCCGGGGCGCCGCAACGATCCGGGCGGGCTCCGCGCCCATGCCGAGGACGCCCCGGCTGCCGGGCGTGAGGATCTCGAAGTCGAGATCGCCGAGCCCCACCGCGAACTGGTCGCAGGCGGCCTTGATGGCCTCTTCGACCGACTTGCCGGTGAACTCCTGGTATTCGCTCATGTCAGCGTCGTCTCCCTCGTCGGCCGCCGCGCGAGCGGTTGGGCCGGATCGTCGATCGGGCGGAAAGGTCACGGTCGACGGCTTTCGAGCGCTCCGCCGCGCTCTTGTCTTGACCGGGGGGAAGGGGCTTGGGCTCGGGCAGCGTCACCGCATACCGCGGCGTGTGGTTCAGCGCGAACGCCGGGTGCCAGCCGAACAGCGGGAACGTCCCGCCAAAGCCGACCACGAGGTACTGCTGCCCGATCCTGATCACAGAGGACACGATCCAGTAGATGAACAGGCCGGCCGGCAGCATGCCACCGTAGAGGATGGAGATGAGCGGCAGGAAATAGGCCATCTGCCGCTGGACCTTCGCGTTGGGGTCGTCCGCCATCCGCGGATCCTGGGGCGGCAGCATCTGGCGCGACGACACCAGCTGGGTCATGGACGAGATGATCGCGAGGATGCTGATCCCGAAGCCGAAGATCGCCAGGCCGGTGGTCACCGGTTCCGGGATGCTCCAGTTGATGCCGAATGCGAACGGGTTGAGGCACGGGTTGATCACGCGGCCCGCTGAGTTGAAGATCGGGGCCGGGTCGCACACGATGTGGAGCGGCACGGCGAGGTTGATGCCGAAGACCTGCAGCATCGGCGTGATGTCGTAGTTGGTGAGGCCCTGGCTGATCACCGAGTACATCGGGATCAGGAGGAGCATCGGGAGCAGGGTCGGCAGGCAGCCGCCGGCAGGGTTGAGGCCCCGCTGCTTGTAGAACTCCTGGGTCGCGGCCTGCTGCTTGACGCGGTCGCCCTTGTACTTGCGCTGGATCTCCTTGATCTCCGGCTGGAGCATCTGCGTCCGCCGCGTGGAGACCAGCTGCTTCCGCGTGATCGGCGTCATGAGCAGCATGATGATGACCGTCAGCAGGATGATCGCGATGGCGATGTTCTGGCCGACCAGCTGGTAGAGCAGGACCAGCGTGATGAACAGGGCCTTGAAGATCGGCGTGAACGCCCAGGCCAGGAGCGACACCGGGTTGGCGCCGGGGCTTGCCGGCTCCAGCGGGGCCTGGGAGAAGCTCGGGATCGGCGTCGGCGACCCGCTGCCGGTGGTCTGTGTTCCCGGCACGCAGGCCGAGACGACCAGGGCCAGGACGACCAGGAACAGGACGGGGGCCAACCGGACGAGGATCTGCTGAAGCTGGGTCACGCGGTCGTTGCGGGTCACGCGGTCGTTCTCGTATCCGTTATTGGACCGGGTCATAGCCGCCCGGGTTCCAGGGATGGCACCGGCTGATGCGCTTCGCGCCCATCCAGGACCCTCTCAGCAGGCCGTACTTCTGGATCGCCTGCTCCGTGTAGCGTGAGCACGATGGTTCGAACCTGCAGCCGGACGGCAGCCACGCGAACACGACGCGGTAGAGGCGGATGAGCGCCACCCCGATCGTGACCCCGGCTCGTCTCACGACTCCGTCTGACCTCCGAGAACGCCCCCTGAACGGAGGACCCGGCGCAATGCTCCGACCAGCGCGTCGTGGTCGGCCTCGACGATCGCGGGCCGGGCGATGATGAGAACGTCCCAGCCGGGCTGGAACGAGGGCGCCATCGCCCTGAGAACCTCGCGGATCCGGCGCCGGGCGCGGTTCCGGACGACGGCTCCTCCGAGCCGCTTGCCGGTCGCGAACCCGAATCGGGTCTGGTCAAGGTCGGTCCGGGAGAACCGTCCGACCAGCAGCGGGTGCGTCTTCGCGACGCCTCCCTCCGCCAGCCTGGCGAAGTCGCCCGGGCGAGAGAGCATGACGAGCCGCAGCGAGTTGTGACTGCGTTCGCCGGTCAGGCCGAGAGCTTCTGCCGGCCCTTCGCGCGCCGCGTTGCGAGCACGCGTCGGCCGCCCGGTGTCTTCATGCGGGCGCGGAACCCGTGTTCCTTGGCGCGGTGTCGCTTCTTGGGCTGAAATGTCGGCTTGCCCATCGGGACTGTCCGTGATCCTCTCCGTCCGGCCCTGGGGACCCGGAAGCTCCGACCCCTTAGAGGCACGCAAACGCGCCGAGCGCTCAAGAGCGCGGCGGCGCGTGTTCGTCCGGGGGATGATATGGCGCCATCCGAAGGGGTGTCAAACGGGCGGCGACCTGGATCGCGTCCGCGCGCTCGTGTGCGCGGGCAGCGGCCGCCGACCACATGTCGGGCCGCAACTCCACTGTCACGCACGATACCCCCAGGGAGTATGCGCGAATCGCCTTGCGACGCTCCCGAGGCGCGGTGTATTGTTCGGCAGCCTCAGGTACCGGGACGCCACCGGGACCTCACCGGGGACCCGAAGACGGGGACCCGATGTCCGCTGAGCGGTGCCTGTCGGAGATCGAAGTCGCGGCGTCCGCGAGCACCCCTCGTTCGGGACCGCGGTCGGCGTTACCCATCGCAAGCCTTGTCAAGCCCGGGATCACGATCGCAGATGGACGCGAAGCAGGTCTGGCGCGCGGCACTCGGAGAGCTTCAGGTCTCCCTGTCGCCCGCTAACTTCGAGACCTGGCTTCGGGATACCTACCTCGTCGAGGTCGAGGACCAGCGGTTCCGGATCTCGGTTCCCAACGGCTTCGCGAAGGACTGGCTCGAGTCGCGGTATCGCCCGCTCATCTCCCAGACCCTCGCACGCGTCGTGGGCTACAGCGTGCAGGTCGAGTTCGTCGTCACCGCTGCGGGCGATGCCCAGGCGCAGGCTTCCACCGTGGCTGCCCAGGCCGTCCGCGTGGAGCCGACGCGCATGGGCGCCCCGGAGGGTTCCGGCGGCGGGGCCACGTATCTCAACCCCCGCTACACGTTCTCGAACTTCATCGTCGGGTCCGCGAACCGCCTCGCGCACGCGGCCTCGCTGTCCGTGGCGGAGCGTCCCGGGCACGCCTACAACCCGCTGTTCCTGTACGGCGGCGTCGGCCTCGGCAAGACGCACCTGATGCACGCGATCGGGAACGCCGTGGTGGCGAAGTTCCCGCGCAAGCGGGTCGTCTACGCCACCTCCGAGAAGTTCACGAACGAGTTCATCACCTCGATCCAGCAGGGCCGAATCGACGAGTTCCGCGCCCGCTACCGCCGGATCGACCTGCTCCTGATCGACGACATCCAGTTCATCGCGGACAAGGAGCGGACCCAGGAGGAGTTCTTCCACACGTTCAACACGATCCACGAGGACGGCAAGCAGATCGTCCTGTCGTCGGATCGTCCGCCGAAGGCCATCCTCACGCTCGAGGAGCGTCTTCGGAGCCGCTTCGAGTGGGGCCTGATCGCGGACCTGACCGCCCCGGACCTGGAGACGCGGATCGCGATCCTGCGCGCCAAGGCCGAGGAGCAGGGCACGCCGATCACCCCGGACGTGATGGAGTTCATCGCCCGCAAGGTCGTGTCGAACATCCGGGAGCTGGAGGGCGCGCTCAACCGGATCGTCGCCTACGCATCGATGGGCGCGATGCCCGTCTCGATCGAGCTGGCCCAGGCCGTGCTCTCGAACGTGCTCTACAACCCGAAGAAGCGCCAGGTGACCCCGGAGCGGATCGCCCAGGCGGTCTCGGAGTACTACGGCGTCGGCATGGACCAGCTGCGCGGCCAGAAGCGGGAGAAGAGCATCGTCGTCCCGCGGCAGGTCGCCATGTTCCTGATGCGCGAGGAGACGGACGTCTCGCTCCTGCGCATCGGCGCAGAGCTGGGCGGCCGCGACCACTCGACCGTGCTCCACGCCTGCGGCAAGATCAACCGGGAGATGCAGGTCAACGACGAGATGCGCCGCGAGGTGGCGGCGGTCCGGGAGCTGATCTACTCGGAGTGACCCGCAGCGGTCATGAAGCGGAGTTCGCCGCGCGCCGAACGGCGCCCGGGCGGCCTACTGCCCTTTGGGCGTTCTCCTGATCGGGTTCGCCTGTTGGACCGGACACGTGGCCGGCGTGGATCAGCGTGGGGACAACGGGTGGACAAGAGGCAGAACCGGGTGATACCGCCCTCTCGACGGGGGACGTGGTCGGGGACAAACGGGCCCTCCGGACACCCACTGGGGACAACCTCTCCACCAGGGGCCGTTCATCCACGGCCACGTCCCCGCGCCACCCCCGGGTCAGCCCGGTTCGCTCCACAGGGTCATCCGGTGCGTGCACACGGATTTCCCGCACGAACGAGCGTGCCCGTCCACCGAATCCACGGCATGATGACGGTGATGACGAGATGAGAAGATAGACCGATCATTCCACCCCACGGACAAACCCCGCGAGAGGCGGGGCCGCCGTCGTCCGGCACCGGGACGCCCACGACGGCCGCCTGCCAACCGCCCGCCCAAAGCGCTTGCTGGAGACCACCCGACGTGAAACTCTCGGTCATGCAGGAGAACCTGGCACGCGGCCTCTCCGTGGTCTCCAGGGCGGTCTCCAGCCGAAGCACGCTGCCCGTGCTCGCGAACGTCCTCCTCCGCACCGAGGATGCCGGGCTCAAGCTGACGGCGACGAATCTCGAGATCGGGATCACGTACTGGGTCCCCGGCAAGATCGAGACCGACGGCGCCACCACCGTCCCCGCCCGCCTGCTCACGGACCTGGTGAGCTCGCTCCCGAGCTCGGAGAAGGTCGACCTCGAGCTCCAGGGGCTCGACACGCTCCACCTCCGCTGCGGGCGCTTCGCCACCCACGTGAAGGGCATCGATGCAGACGAGTTCCCGACGATCCAGACGGCGGGGGAGCGCCCGACGACGCGCATCTCCCAGAAGGTCCTCAAGAAGGCGCTCGCGGAGACGGCCTTCGCCGCGGCGAGCGACGAGGCGCGCCCGATCCTGACCGGCGTGCTGGCCAAGTTCGAGGGCAGCCGGCTGACCCTGGCGGCCGCCGACAACTACCGGATCGCGGTCCGGTCGATCGACATCCTGGACCCGGTCGAGGCGGTCTCGGTGGTCATCCCCGCCCGTGCCCTCAACGAGCTGAGCCGGATCCTCGCCGACACGGACGATCCGGTGGAGCTGGTGCTGGCGACGGCCCGCAACCAGGTGCTGTTCCACCTGGAGGGGATCGACCTCGTGTCGCGCCTCATCGACGGCCAGTTCCCGAACTACCAGCAGGTTCTGCCGGCGAGCCATTCCTCGCGCGCCGAGATGGACCGCGAGGAGCTGTTGAGGGCAGTCCGCCCGGCGGCGCTGATCGCGAGCTCGTCGGCCAACATCGTCAAGCTCCAGGTGGGCGGCGAGGGATCCGGCATCACCGTGACCGCGACCGCCGAGGTCGGCGACTACACCGGTGACGTCGAGGCGACGGTCGAGGGCGACGCGACGACGATCGCGTTCAACGCCCGGTACCTCAACGACGTCCTCACCAACGTGGACGCGGACCGGTTCTCCCTCGAGCTCAACGGGCCGCT
>Ga0302263_10000189_pt1 | contig 25197 bp, 26 predicted proteins | sample II_Fen_N1_4_FD_194564 | JGI IMG/M metagenome (GOLD analysis project Ga0302263, IMG submission 194564) | Peat permafrost microbial communities from Stordalen Mire near Abisko, Sweden - II_Fen_N1_4 | ecosystem: Environmental > Terrestrial > Soil > Wetlands > Permafrost | place: Sweden: Abisko... | reverse complement strand
CGGACCCGGCGTACGACGAGGGGTCACCGCGGCCAGGCGGCGTACCGGCGGCTGGACCTCCGGCGGGCGAGGAGCGGTCACGGTCATCGCGTCCCCCGCGGGGGCCGGACGAAGAAGCGCATGCCGGCGGTCAGGCCGAGCGCCAGCAGAGCGACCAGGACCAGGGCCGGGATGAGCCCCTGCGAGATCCGGGACGACACGGCCTTGGTGGGAGGCATGGCGGCGACCACCTCGGTCGTCGTCCCGGGGTCGGTGGACGCAGCGGGGGCGTTCGACGGCGTGTCCCCCGCCGGGGCGTCCGTGGGCAGATCGGCGCCGGGCTGCGCCGGGGGCACGTGCGGGTTGCCGTCGTGCGTCCCGCCGGACGGGGTCTTCGGTGGCGCCGGCTCCTTCTGGGCCGCTACCGCGTCTGCGACCTGCTGCGCGGAGACGTAGAGCTTCTTCGTCAGGCCGCTGTCCCGGATCGGCAGGTAGCCCTCCGGGAGCTCACCGTTGCCCGAACCGGGTCGCTGGCCCTCCGTGATCGAGACCCGGATGAACTGCGCGACCTTCTCGGCGTCCGCCCGGTCGAGGTGCTGGGTCTTCGCCGCGGTGTACACGATCATCGAGCCGGGGTATGCGTGGGTCGAGGCCCGCAGCGCCTGCATGTCCATCGTGAACGGCTGCATCCGCTTCTGCTGGGTGGCGAGCCGGACGGCGGCCGCCAGCGACGCGCTGCTCGGGGCGACGAAGTGTCCCGGGCGGGTCTCGAGGGCCGCACTGCGCAGCCCGTAGCGGGCCACGTCACCGAGGCTGACGATGCCCAGCATGAAGCGCGAGCCGTACGCCTGCGGGTCGACCCGGCCCAGCTTGTAGAGCTGCGTGCTCTGGTCGAAGTCGCAGCGCGTCTGCACCTCGGGCCAGCCGTCGAGCAGCGCCTCCGCGATCGTCGACATGGTGCTGACCGGTGCCGCGATCTGGTTGAAGTAGACGGCGGGGTGCTTGCGCCGGCAGTCGCTCTGGGTCTTCGGGATGTAGCTGTCGAGCAGCGGCCACTCGTCGCGCGGCAGCTTCAGCCCGCGGTAGGCCGGGTTGACCTTCATCCCCCACGGGTCGGCCTTGCCGTCGAGCCAGGCCATCGCCGCCTTGTCGTGGGCGATGTAGTCGGTGATCCGTTCGACGACATCCGACGGGATCGACAGCGAGAGGACCGTGGCTGCCGCTTCGCTGTCGTTGGTGCTCAGCCCCGGGTTCAGCTTCCGGAACTCCGGGTCGCTCATGATCGACAGCGGGTTCCCGGTGATGCCGGGGTGCCCGCGGCCGAGGTCCGACCCGAGGTAGGACTCCGTCATCAGCTTCGCCAGCAGCCGAGCGTCCAACCGCAGGTTCGTGTACTCACCCTTGTTGTCGGGCCGGTCGATGACGTAGCCGATGGAGAACCCGGTGACCGCGGTCGGCGCGAAACCGACCGGGTCGGAGCTGGTGCGCGCGTGCTCCGAGGAGACCTCGGCCGCCGGGCCGCCGCCGGACTCCATCAGGTTCCACCCGGCGGCGTCCGACATCGCGTTCATCTGGAACTTGAACCGTTGCTTGTTCAGGCAGTACGCCGGCGACCACTGCAGCGCGGCCTCGGAGAGGAGCTCCGACCCGTAGAAACCGGTCGGAGCGCGCGGGTCGAGCACGTCGCAGGTGTCGGGGGGCAGCCCGAAGGTGATCGGGACGGAGAACCGGTTGCGCCAGTTCGTCGCCGACCACCACAGGGACGGCGAGACCGCCTGGTCGACGCCTTGTCCGGAGAAGTTGCTGCTGCCCGGTGGGAACTGGCCGCCCCGCCGGCACGCCTGGTCGGAGCTGGTCGGCGGCGACGACGGCTGGTCACAGCTGAGCCCGTTGATCGGGATGACCACGATGGAGCAGGGCACGTCGTGCGCACACCCGAGGGAGGCGTTCTCGACGTCTGTACGGACCTCGAACTGCACCGCACCGCGCCCGGACCTGTCGGTGAAGGCCGCGACCTCATTCGGCGGGAACGCCGAGCCCACGGCCGCCTCGGGCGGCATGTGCGCGGAGTCGCAGGCCGGGAAGACCTTGCCCTTGGGGTTCCGGAAGGGCGTGAGGTGGGTGAAGTAGCCGGGGATGCTCGCGGTCGGGCAGACGCTGGTGCTGGGGAACGGCGTCATCCCCGACAGCGGAGCCTTGTCTGCGGCGCCGGCGAAGAGATCGTGCGTCCAGGCCGCGTCGCTCCCGGACCGCGTCACCTGCGAGCGCTCGGCCACGGACCCGGTCCAGCAGGTGTCGGGCGAGATCTGCTGGGCCTTCGGCAAGGTGGGGTCGTCGAGGCCACGGCACTCGAGGATCACGACGGGGTACTCCTGCTGCAGCCCGTTCTCGCCGTACGGGTTGGCAGCGCGCCCGGCGCTCGGCTGGGCACCCTTCCAGCTGATCCGGACACGCTCCCGGCTGCGCAGGTTCTCGGTGCGGTCGACGTGCACGGTCACCTTGTGCGTGGGGAAGCTGAACGTCGACCCGTCGGCGTTGGTGAAGGTCCGGGTGAGCTGCTTCGTCCCGGTCCACGAGGTGCCGTGCGCCGAGGGCGGGTCCGCGGCGGCCGTCGTCCCGACCAGTGCGGCGCCGGCCGTGCCGACCGCGAGCGCAGCCAGCAGCCCCGCCGCGGAACGGCGAGCGGCGCGGCTCACCGTTCGCCTCGTGGGCGCCGGGCGCGCGAGGCGACGTAGAGGCCCGGGACCATCACCAGGGCGAGCAGCTCGAGGGCCGCCAGCCAGCCGAACGCGCGGTCCTGCGCCGGCCGGTCCGAGACCAGCGTCGTCGCGTTCGCGTACACCGCCGCCGACGACCCGCCGGCCTGGGTGACCGTCGCCCCCGTGGCGGGGTCCACCCCCTGCTGCGCCGGGTCCGTCGGTGGCGCGTTCTGGGAGCCCGTCGGACCCGACCCGCCGGGACCGGAGGAGGGCGACCCGCTCGGGCCGGTGCTGGACGTGCTGCCCGGGGTCTGGCTCCCGTCCGTGGACGGCTGGTTGGTCCCGGTGTCGGTGCCGCACGGACCTGCGCCCTGCTTGTCGCAGGCCGCGGGCATCGGCGCGATCTGGGCCAGATGGTTCTCCGAGAGGTGCCCGGCCACGAACGTCGGGTTGTGGCACGTCGTGACGTTGCGGTTCGTCAGGTTGACCTTGGGATCGGCCTGCTTCAGCTTCGCGATCTCTGGAAGCCGGCCTGCACCAGGTTGAGCGGCAACGGCGAGTAGCCGTAGGGGCCGGCCTTGGTCTGACCCGAGCAGAGCGAGTAGTAGAGGAAGTCCGCCAGGGTCTGCCGCTTGGCCGTCGTCATCCGTGGGTCGTCCGAGCCGGTCGGGATGATCATGTAGGAGTACGACGAGATCGGGTACGCCCGTGGGTCGGGGTTCGTGTAGACCCCGTCCAGGATCTGGGTCAGGTAGAGCTGCGACGACTTGTCCTGGTTGATCCTCGCCCTGGTCAGCGCGACCGCGGTGTTGTACTGCGTCGGCTCCACGTAGTAGCCGGCCTTGTTGAGCACCTTGACCACGGGGTAGTTCTTGTTGACCGGGTAGGAGTACTCGACGTACCCGATGTCGCCGTTCCCGGCGAAGCTCGACACCGTGTTCATCACCTGGTCGGAGCCCGCCTGGCCGACCATCCGCGATCCCGGCTTGATCGGGTAGTACGACGTCAGCCCCGAGTGGCCGTAGTAGGGGCGCCAGATCGACGGGTACTGATGGTCCAGCCAGGTGGTGAGCTGGGCCGTCGTACCCGAGCCGTCGGAGCGGACCACCGGGGTGATGGCGAGATCGGGGAACTTCCGGCCGTTGTTGTCCTTGGTGATGGCCGGGTCGCTCCAGTTGGTGATCTTGTTGGTGAAGATCTTGGCCAGCGTCTCGCCCGACAGCCGGAGGTTGCGCACCATCACGCCGCCGACCTTGAGCTGGTAGGTGAAGGCTGTTCCGCCGGCCACGATCGGCAGGTAGGCGTACTTCCGGCCGTTGCTGGTGTCGGCGTTCCCCTGCTCGTCCGTGCCCTGGTAGGGGATCTCCGAGATCGCGAAGTCGGTGCTGTCGTTGGCGAAGTCCCGTCGGCCCTTCGACGATCCGCCGCCGGTGTAGACCACCTGCATGCCGTTGGCGTTCACGTCGGAGATCCACTGGGCCACGATCAGCTGCGACCAGGTGGAGCCCGTGCCCTCGATCTGTGCATAGACGGTCGCGTGCGCAGCCCCCGGCGAGCTCAGCACCACGGAGGTACTGAGCAGGAGGAGCAGGAACGTGCGCAGCCGGGTCATCGGGGGTCCTCGCTGGGTCGGGAGCGGAACGGCAGGCGGCCGGGCCCACGGACGGTGGACTCGGGGCCCGGCCGGGTACGGGTGCGGCGAGTACGCCGCGGCCGCGCGATCAACCGCGCGGTGATGAAGAGGATGAGCACGAACCCGAGGAGCACGGTCGAGGCGGCGAACGCCCGCGCGATCAGGTCGGGCTCGCCGCTGCGCACGGACGTGAAGATGTACAGCGGCAGCGAGTTCATGACCCCGTGGGTGGGGTTCGTGACCAGGAACGACGATGCGCCGCTGGTGAGCAGGACGGGGCTGGTCTCGCCGACGCCCCTCGCGACGCCGAGGATCACGGCCGTGGCGAGGCCCGGCCTGGCCGTCGGCAGGATCACGTGCCGCACGACGCGCCAGCGACTGGACCCGAGCGCCAGCCCGGCCTCGCGCAACCCGCCCGGGACGACGCGCAGCACGACGTCCGCCGCCCGCGCGATGATCGGCAGCATCATCACGCCGATCGCCATCGACGCCGCCAGCCCCGAGGGCGGCAGGTTGAACGTCACGATGAAGACCGTGTAGATGAAGAGGCCGGCCACGATCGAGGGCAGTGCGGTCATCGCCTCCACCACGGTGCGGACGACCGTAGCGAAGCGGCCCCCGACCTCGCACATGAAGACGGCCGTCCCGATCCCGAGCGGGATCGTGACCAGCAGCGCGAGCGCGATCTCGATGATCGAGCCGACGATCGCGTGCAGGATGCCGCCCTTGGCGTAGGAGTCGCGAGGCCCGACGCCGGCCATGTCCTCGGTGAAGAAGTTGAGGTGCAGCAGCGCGTGCCAGCCCCGGGCGAGGACGAAGACCATCGTGGAGAGCAGGGCCGCCATGACCACGACGGCTCCCCCGGTCACCACCAGCGAGGCGACGCGGTCCTTGACGTCGTTGCGGGTGCCCGAGAGCAGGGTGACCACCACGGTCATCGCGATGCTGGCGACGAACCAGACGACGAGGAACCACGCCCAGCCCTGCAGCGGGAGGACCTTCTCGCAGAGCAGCCAGGTCAGGGCGAGGGCGCCGAGCAACGCGCCGTACCGGTCGAAGCGGTCGCTCGCGCTGGCGCGCCTGATGGCGCTGCGCGGGACCTGGGGCGGGGCGTCGTCGTCGTACGACGGGAGAACGGTGCGGCCCTTGGCCTCGGTGACCGTGGTCATCAGGTCTCCGTCCCGATGCCCGAGCGGCTGCGGTTGACGATGATCGCGGCCAGGGTGTTCACCACGAGGGTGATCAGGAACAGCACGAACCCGGCGGCCAGCAGGGCGGAGAGCTGGATGTCCGTCGCGTCACCGAAGCGGCCGGCGATCAGGGCGCTGATGGTGTTGGTGCCGACCTCGAGCACGCGGGGCTTGATCACGAACTCGGGTGACACGATGAGCAGCACCGCGATCGTCTCGCCGAGCGCGCGACCGAGGCCGAGCATGCTGCCGCCGATGATCCCGCCGCGACCGAACGGGAGCACGACGCTGGTGACGACGCCCCAGCGGGTCGCCCCCAGCGCGAGCGCCGCCTCGCGCTCCCCCGGCGGGGCCTGCGAGAACACCTGCCGCATCACGGCGCAGGCCATGGGTAGCACCATCCCGGCGACGGCGATGCCGGCGCAGAAGGCGCTGGCGACGTAGCGGGACGCGTCCCAGACGGCGGCGTTCGCGTCGGCGTCCACGGAGAAGAACGGGATCCACCCGAAGTGCTGCTGCAGCCAGTGGGCGAGGGCAGCTGCGTGAGGCATCACCAGGAAGAACCCCCAGAGGCCCCAGATGATCGAGGGCACCGCGGCCATCAGGTCGACCATCGAGACGAGGGCCGGCCGCACTCGGAGCGGCGCGTACTCGGTGATGTAGAGCGCCGTCAGCAGCGCCAGCGGGAACGCGAAGAACATCGCGACGGCGGCGACCTCGATGGTGCCGACCAGGACGGCTGCGATCCCGACGACGTCGCTCTCGGGCGACCACTGCTGGGTGGTGAAGAACGACCACCCGTAGTGGCGCAGCGTCGGGAACGCCTGCCAGGCCAGGAACAGGCCGACACCCCCGGTGATGACCAGCACCGAGGCGCCGATCATCCGGAACGTGTACTCGAAGACCGCGTCGGCTCCCGTGGCCTTGCGCGAGATGGGGCGTGGCAGGACCCCGTCGTCGTGGGGCACCTGCGCAGGAATCGTGGTCACCTAGGTAGTGCTCTCGTTGTCGGCCGGCCCCACCGTGGGCCGAGACGGGAGCAGCGTGGGGAGCGCACCCCAACGGGAGTGCGGACTCAGGTGAACGAGACGAGAACAACCAGATGCCGTTGCGCGAATCCCCAGCCTGTATTGGGGATTGTGGTGCTTCCGGGCCACGTGCGTAGCGGATCTCGCGTCTGCTCGACACCCTCATGACGCCTGTCGTTCATGTTGGCGTGTCAGGTTCCCGACCGTGGACGGCTGGGTGGTCGCGTCGGACCGGGTGTCGCGGATCGTGCTGCCCGCCGCCTACCGGGCCGGCAGCCAGGTCGCGCAAGGGGCTCAGCGGGTGCCCGAGAAGTGGGGACACGCGGTCGACCAGGGAGCCGAGCAGACGCTGTGCGGCCTACCCGTCCGCGGCCTCTTCCGCTTCGACGCCCTGCTCTTCGAGCACCTCGGGCATCACCTGCGCTGTCGGGTCTGCGACGAGGTCGCGGGTCACCCGCATGCGTCGCCGGTGTCGGGCCATCGCCGCCAGGCGAGCACCGGACCCGTCGCGGCGCAGGTCTCAGCCGGCGAGGCGGGTGGCCACGGCGGCGACCCGCTCGTCGGTGGCGGTGAGGGCGACGCGGACGTGACGCCGCCCGGCGGCGCCGTAGAAGCTGCCCGGGGCGACGAGGATCCCGAGCCCGGCGAGGTCGGCGACGGTGTCCCAGCAGTCCTGGTCACGGGTGGACCAGAGATAGAGGGACGCCTCTGAGTGGTCGATCCGGAAGCCGGCGCGCTCGAGGGCGGACCGCAGCGTCGTACGGCGGGCGGCGTAGCGCGCGTGCTGCTCCGCGGCGTGCGCGTCGTCGGACAGCGCTGCCGCCATCGCGACCTGCTGCGGCCCGGGCTGGATCAGACCGAGGTTCTTGCGGACCGCCAGCAGCTCCGCGACGACCCCTGGGTCGCCGGCGACGAAGCCGCAGCGGTAGCCGGCCAGGTTGGACCGCTTGGACAGGGAGTGGACGGCGAGGATCCCCTCGTGAGACCCGCCGGAGACGTCGGGGCGGAGCACGGACAGGGGCTCGGCCTCCCAGGCGCAGTCGAGGTAGCACTCGTCACTGACCAGGAGCGTCCCGCGCTCGCGACACCAGTCGACGACCTTGCGCAGGTGCTCGATCCCGAGCACCCGGCCGGTGGGGTTGGCCGGGGAGTTGATCCACAGCAGCGCGGGGCGCTCCGGACCGAGCTGAGTCAGCGAGTCGGCAGCGAGCACGCGGGTGCCGGCCAGCGCCGCGCCGACGGCGTACGTCGGGTAGGAGAGCTCGGGGTGGACGACGAGGTCACCCGGCCCGAGGCCGAGCTGGGTGGGCAGGGTGGCCACGAGCTCCTTGGTGCCGATCACGGGGAGTACCCCGTCGACGCCGAGCCCGGTCACGCCGTGCCTGCGGGCCAGCCAGTCGACAGCGGCCTGGCGCGTCTCGACCCGGCCGATGGTCGTCGGGTAGCCCGGCGAGTCCGACGCCGACGCGAGAGCGCGACGTACGACGTCGGGCGTGGGGTCGACGGGCGTGCCGACCGAGAGGTCGACGATGCCGTCAGGATGCGCGCGCGCCCGGACGGCGTATGAGGTGAGCTGGTCCCAGGGAAAGTCGGGGAGCCGCTGGGAGACCGGCCCCCGGGTCACTCGTCGTGCTCTTGCGGCGGGAGCGCCGCGACCAGGGCGTGGTCGTGGTCGATCTCGCCGAGCTTCGCCGCACCACCGGGCGAGCCGAGGTCGTCGAAGAAGTGGACGTTGGCGTCGTAGTAGCCCTTCCACTCCTCGGGGGTGTCGTCCTCGTAGAAGATCGCCTCGACCGGGCAGACCGGCTCACACGCACCACAGTCGACGCACTCGTCGGGGTGGATGTAGAGCATCCGCTTGCCTTCGTAGATGCAGTCGACCGGACACTCGTCGACGCAGGCCCGGTCCTTGAGATCGACACACGGCTGGGCGATGACGTAGGTCACCTGGGTCCTCCTGACGACACGGTTGCGCGGTTGCACCGCAGCCTAGTATCCACCCGTGTCCGACAGCGGTACCGCCCACGGCCTGGGCCCCCATGTGGTGGGTCAGCGGGTCGTCGTACGCCGAGTGGTGCGGGGCGAGACCGGCCCCTCCGGAGGCCCGGCCATGACCGACGTGCTCGGCATCTGCACGTCGTGGCGGGACGGGGTCTGCACCGTCCGGCCGGAGGTCGGGGCCTCGGTGGACATCCCGCTGGCGGACATCGTGACCGGCAAGCCCGTCCCGCCACGAGCCTCGGTGCGGCAACGGGTGTCGGCCCGCGACGCCGAACGCCACTCGCTGCCGCTGTGGCCCTTCGTCGAGCGGGTCGCCCTCGGTGAGTGGGAGCTGCGGACCGACCCCGCGCCGGTCGGCCGGCTGCTCAAGCGGGCCAACTCGTGCCTCGCCTTCGGCGACCCGGGGATGGCCCTGGCCGAGGCTGCCGGCGTGGTGCGCGACTTCTACGACGCGCGCAAGCGCGAGGGGCTCGTCCAGCTCGAGCTCGGGTCTGCCCAGGAGTCGGCCTTCGCCGACCTCGGGTGGACGGCCGTAGCGGGTGGTGACGCGCACTTCATGGTGACGTCGCTGGCCATGGCCTGGCGCAGTGCGGGCCGGGACACCGAGGTCGAGGTCGAGGAGGACGGCCCGCGGGTGCGCGTCGTACGCCTCGAGAACGGCCAGGAGATCGGGTCCGGACGGGCCGCGCTCGATGGCGACTGGCTCGGCCTGCACGGCCTCGGCGTCGTGCCCGAGCATCGCGGCGAGGGCCACGCCACCGCGATGATGGCGGCCCTGCTGGAGTGGGGTGCCGAGCAGGGGGCGACGACTGTCTGGCTGCACGTCGAGACCGACAACGAACCGGCCCTTGCGCTCTACGGCGGGCTCGGCTTCCGGATCCACCACACCAACCGCTATCTGCGGGTCGGCTCCGGGTAAGGGGCTCGCTTCCGGCCGTTTCCGCTCCGGCGATGCCGGGTCGGAACGTCCTTCCCCCTAGACGAAGACCTCGGGACGCTCGGCCACGCGGGCGCGCTCGCGGGCCGTCAGCAGCTCGTCGAGGCGGTGGTGCACCTCGTCGTACTCCGCCTCGTCGGCCGCCGCGTCGATGCGGGCCGCGATCGCCCGCAGGCTCGCCTCGATGCAGCCGACCTCCTGAGGGATACGGCGCGTGATCAGGAGCTCGAGGGCTTGGTGGCGAGTCATGGCGTTCCCCTCCCTCCTGGATGTGTACCCAGTCTTTACCTTCCTCAATCCTCCGCGCCAGTACCGGACGCGGGTCGTCCGGAATCGCGGGTACGGTGCGGCCATGGCCATAGCCCGTTTCCCGAGCGTTGTCCTCGACTGCGCCGATCCCGTCGTCCTCGCGACCTTCTACGGCTCGATGCTGGAGTGGAGCGTCGAGGCCACGCCCGACTGGGCCGACATCCGCGCCGACTACGGCGCGTGTCTGTCCTTCCAACGCGTCGACTCCTACACCCCGCCCGACTGGCCGGGCCAGGACGTGCCTCAGCAGATGCACCTCGACGTCGTCGTCGACGACCTCGATGCCGGCGAGGAGGCCGTGGTCGCCCTCGGTGCGACCAAGCATCACCACCAGCCGGGCACCCGCTTCCGGGTCTTCCTCGACCCCGCCGGACATCCGTTCTGCCTCTGCCTCGACTGATATGTAGGTCCCTGCTGTCAAGTGGCAGGGTGAGGCGCCGCCACGGCTGGCTTGTCGTGGCGGCGCCTCTGTTCTGGCTGAGGGGGGTTCTGGACGCCTCGAGCGGGTCTTGCGACGCTTCGTGGTCGAGACTGATATGCGCGGGTTGGGTACCGCAGGACGGTGTTCGGCTGGAACGCTCCGCTTGATCTGAGGTCGAGCGTCACGAGGGTGCTCGTGGCTCACAGTCGAATCGCGGGTCGGTTCTGCACGTGCCGTTGGCGTCCGGAGCTGCCTCCTCGGTCAGGTCGGATGCCGGCTGGTCAACCGGTCACACCATCGAGACCGGCAGCAACCACCGATCGTGCGTGCACATCCAGGCCGACACTCGTATGCTCAATCATCACCGGGGCCTCCTACGACTGTGGATAGGCCGAGCAGGCAGCCCCTGCTCGGTAACCCACGAACATGCGTATGAGAGGCCCCGGCCCGCAACCCCTCAGGGCGAGGCGGTCACGTCATACCGTCTGACTGGCTTCAGGCGGCGACCACCGCGGTGGCCCGATGGGGCATGCTGTCACGCTCGCACCGGCAGACGTTCCAGGTGATCTCGGAGGATGACGGGTGACTGACTGGCACGCAGTGAAGGAGGCCGACTACGCCGTTCCGTCCGGAGGACGCACGCCTCGGCTATGCGATCGCCCTGACGTTGACCCGGACCGAGCTCAGCACTGCTGACTCCCTCAGGTGGGTGGAGTCCGTCGAGGACAGCTGGACCAGACGAGAGCCCGGGCCGCCGCCCCCGTAGGTGGGCCATGCGTCTCGCACGCTCCGCGTCGTGCTGGCGCTGACCGTGACCGGAGCGCGACCGAGCGGCGCTGCCGAGTCGGTGGCGCACGCACACCCACCCGACCTGCGAGGTCGGGCTCCTTGGAGCTCTGCACACCCTGACGCCGTACATGTGGTGAGTGACGCAGTGCTGCACCTCGGAGATCGCGGAGTTCGCGCGCCGGGTGAGTGTGGCAGCAGACGGGCCGTCAGTGGAGCTGGGTGAGCGAGAGGACGTTCCCGTCGGGGTCGGTGAACCACGCGATGCGATCGCCGTGCGGAGTCGTCCACACACCTTGGCCGTCCTGCTCCATGCCGTCGTAGCGAGCGAACGCGACGCCGACCGATTCCAGTCGCGCGACCGTGTCGCTGATGTCAGCCACGCGCCAGCCGAGCACGGTGTAACCGGGGTGGGCGACCTCGGCCACGGCGGTGATGCGCAGCATCGTGCCGTGCGCGTCGAACACGCAGGCATACGCGTTCTCGTCCACGAGGGTGAGCCCGAGAACGGCTTCGTAGAAGGAGCGCGCCCTGGCCAGGTCCCGGGTGGGGACGAACGCGATCACGTCGCTCGTGGCTAGCACGTAGACCCCTCGGCGTCGGCGACAACAGGCCCCCATTGTGCCGAGCCCCACGCCACCGGTCGGGCACGCTGAGAGCGTGGCGGGCGAACCGTCCTGGGCGACCAGGGGTCCGTGGGACCGGCAGCATCGGGCCACGTCGACGTCAGGACCGCACGCCTCACTCACCGACCATGACGCGCCCGCCGCTGGTGGTGGGGTGGACGTGGGCGTGCGGCGTGTCCTGCCGCACCGAGCTCTGCGCCTGCTGTCCAGGCGCACCGGGATGGCTGGCGTGGTGAGAGAGGGACAGCGCCACGGAGCCGGCCCCGATGGCCACCACGGCGGCTGCCGCGGCGATGAAGGGAGCCGGCCGGTGGTGGATCGACGATGCAGTCATGATGACCTCCGTTGATGGGTTGGTCGTTCGACAGTGGTCCGAGCGTCGACACAACGGAATGCGACGTTCGACGCTGGAGGATCGACGTACGCGTTAACGCGTATGTCTCGTGGGGCACGGTCGCCGTAGCCTGGCGGGACTGACAGAACGGAGGTACCGCCGTGACGGGTACCTGGGTGATGACCGATACCGACATCCGCGCCTTGCTCGGCGTGTTCGACCGGTGTCAGCCCGCCGCCGACGACGACATCTTCTATGCCGACGTCCTCACCGGCCTGCGCGAGCTGATCCCGTGTGACGACATCACCTTCCAGCTGATGGACGTCGCCGAGCAACGAGTGAAGCTGCTGTTCGTGACCGACGAGGGAGTGCAGCGCGAGGAGTCCGTCGGCGCGACCGACGAGTACACCCAGCTGTTCTGGCAGGAGTTCTGGGAGGAGGACGGCTGCGCGGGCCCGCTGACCACCGGCGACTACTCCACGCTGCTTCATCAGGCGGAGCTGTGGAGCCCCCGGGCCTGGGCGAACACGCCGCTGGGTTCGGCGTACGCCGCGCTGGGGATGAAGGACGAGATCCTGGTACCGATGACGCCGCTGGGAGGCACCGACCGACGCCTCCTGCTCTTCCGCGGCCAGGACAGCCCCGACTTCTCCGAGCGGGAGAAGGCGATGCTCGCTCTGGCACGCCCCCACATCGCCGAGCTCCACACCCGCCGCGACCGGGAGCTCCGTGGCGAACCGCACCTGACCCCACGGCAGTGGGAGGTCCTGCGCCAGGTGGCCACGGGAGCGAGCAACACGCAGATCGCTCGCACGCTCGGCCTCTCGGACGCGACCGTGCGCAAGCACCTCGAGAACGTCTTCCTGCGCCTCGGCGTGCAGAGCCGGACCGAGGCCCTGGCTCGCGTCCACGCATTCCTCGACGCAGCCTGAGCCGTACGTGCCGGCTCAGACTGGCGGCGACTCGGGCCGTCGGGCGGCGAGGACGGTGAAAGTGCGGCCGATCGGTGAGGTCCATCGGTAGGAGCCGTCCGGCAGGCGTCGGTATCGCCACCGGGTGTGGGTCTTGGCGCGGTGATGTCGTCGGCACAGGGGTGCGAGGCCCTCGGGGATGGTCTGGCCGGGTGGGCCGCCGTGGTCGAGGGGTAGGTAGGGGGTGATGTGGTCGAGGTCGCAGGCCCGTGACCCGCGCCGGCAGCCGGGGAAGACGCAGTGTCGGTCGCGGAGCCGGACCAGGTCGGCCATCCAGGCGGGCGGGTCGTGCTGGTCGACCGCATCGTGACGGCGTAGGTCGAGGACGGGTCGGACGATGACGGTGCTCCCTGCGAGCCAGGTCGCGAGCAGGTCGGAGGACACCGTGCCGAGCCCGTCGATCGTGACCGCGGCCGGGAAGGTGTCGAGGTCGAGCAGCGCGGACTCGTCGAGATGCAGCCAGAGCACGGGGCCGGCCTTGATCGGGTTGGTGATCTGCGAGGAACCGCCGGTGAGGAGGTCGAGGGCGCGTTGCGGGTCGGCCAGCACCCCGACCGCACGGGCTCGTCTGATGTCGAGGTCGTCCGGGTCGCCGCACTGCTTGAGGGCCTCGGCGGTCCGGGCGACGGCCCGGTCGAAGGCCACCGCATCCTGGGTGTCGAGCGTCATCACCACGTCGGTGGTCGCCGGCGAGACGCCGCGGCGCAGGTCGACCCGGCGGGCGGCCAGGGCGTTCTCCTCCTCCGCGACCACCAGGTCGGGCTCGTGGTAGAGCCGCGCCTCGCGGACCAGGGCCTCGACCCGGACCCGGTCGAGATGGGCCGGGTCGGCAGAGACCAGCCGGTCGGCCCACCGGGCCGCCTCATGGGACAGCTTCCGGGTGTGCTGGGCGACCTCACGAGCCAGGTGCACGGGGACCCGCAGCTCCAGCACCAGCGACCACAACCGGTGCAGGCGGTACGTCAGCTCCAGGCCGTCACCCATCAGCAGCTGGGCGCCCACCGCGGTCCAGCCCAGTGCGGCACCCAACTCCACGGGAGCGAACTCCGCGACCAGCGGAGCACCCTCGCCGGCGAGCGGCAGGAACCCCTCCCCGAACAGATCGCTCGGGTCACCCCACCCCGCGGCCTCCACTCTCCCGCCGGCTCCCGGACCGGCCGGGTTGGCCTCGGCCCACTCGACCGCGGCCACCAGCAGCTCCACCTCCGCGGACCGCTTCGCCGCAAGGGCATCCACGGCACGGTCCAACACCAGAGCCGAGCCCGCTCCTGCCGGACGATGCGCTGTGGTGGTCATGGGACTACTCAAGCACCGACCACCGACACTCAGTGCCGAGAATCCCCAGTATCCACAGGGGTCTCGGATCCTGTCGACGCGGCGGGACGTCGCCCGCTGCCGGTCTTCGCTCAGGCCGAGGTCGCCGCTCCCCGGCCCAACGCGCGGGTCAGCAGCAGCCGGCGACTGCGGGTGCCTGTCTTGGTGAAGATCGACTTCAGGTGGTCCTGCACCGTGTGTGGGGACACGAACATCGATGCCGCCACTTCGCGGGTGTCCCGACCCTGGGCCAGGTGGGACACCAGCTCTCGCTCGCGCGGCGTCAGCCCGTGGGACCGTGAGAAGACGTCCAGCCGCTCGGCCGGCGAGCTCCGCTCGATGGCGACCGCGATGACGCTCCCAGGCGAGAGGCGCGAGGCACGCAAGGTGAGCCACACGCCGTCCACGAGGTGTACCCGGGCCATGGCTTCGTGGTCGTCGACCTGCACCTCCCGAGCCAGGAGCTGAGCGGCGACGTTGTAGGCACACGCAGGCACCGGTGCGAACCCGTCAGCACGCGGAAGGAGCACCTCGAGGAGCGCGTCCGAGGCCGACGTCTGACCCACGACCTCGAGATGGTCGTCGAGCAGGAGTACGGCGGCTCCCAGCGGCGCAGCCGGGTCGGCCGTCACGTCGTCGAATAGCAGCGCCTGCTGCCGACGTTGTACGACGGCCAGTCTCGGCGCGAGGTCGGCCAGCAGGGCCAGGTCGTCCTCGTCGTACACCCGACCCGACCAGAGCTCGAGGAAGCCCCAGGTCCCGAAGGGGTCCCGGAAGACGACCGACGCCACGTCGGCCACACCGTGGTCCCGGAGCGCCTCGCGCCAGACCAGGCTCTCCTCCCTCCGGTCACCCAGCGCCGCGACGCCGTCGAGGTCCGTCCATCGGTTGACCGGCGTCTGGTACCTCAGCCGGACGACGCGGGGCAGCTCCCGCAGGTCGGGCACCGAGGCCAGGGGATCCACACCCACCGTCGTGGCAGGGTCCGTGCCCACCCAGGCATACCAGTCGAAGCTCAGGGCGTCCCGGAGCCCGGCGAGCACTTCCGAGCGGTAGGAGCGCGAGTCGGTCACGTCGTCGAGACGGTCGAGGACCTCGTGGATCCTCCGCCTCCGCGACACGCGCATGCTGCGAGCGTACGCACGCTCGTGGCCACTCACATCCCCACAGACCTGGGATGGTCCGGCACCTCTCGCGACCGGAGACTGGTCGCATGCAGACCCTTCGTATCGAGCACCCGATCAGCGACTTCACCCAGTGGAGACGCGCCTTCGACGCCGTCGCCGAGGCGCGGACGGAGGCCGGCGTGCGCTCCCATCGAGTGCTCCGGCCCACGGACGACGACCGCTACGTGCTGGTCGACCTCGACTTCGACACGGTGGAGCAGGCGAGGGCGTTCCTGGGCTTCCTCCGCACCCGCATCTGGAGCTCGCCCGCGAGCAGCCCGGCGCTGGCCGGCGACCCGGTCACCCGTGTCCTCAGCGTCGAGATCGACTCCCCGGCCGCCTGATCCGTCGGCGACGCACGCGTCGACTCTGATTGGTACGAGGCCCCGCGCTCGCCGTACCCTGGTCCCGGCGACCGCGGGGCCTGACGAACCCCCTCCGACCCGGGAGCGAAGCGGCCGCCCGTGCGTACGACGTGACAGCGGCCCCGACCGAGAGGCACGGGGACCGAGGCCGGGGCTGACCCGGCGAAGGTGTGGTGGCACCGCGACCTTGCCCCCGCCCACACCTCCAGGGCCTTGCCGCTACTGGAGGACGCATGACACGCACACTCACATCCGCACTCCCCCACGCGACCCCTGGCTCCCAGGTCCTGCTCCAGGGCTGGGTCCACCGCCGGCGCGAGCTGGCGAAGATCACCTTCCTGGTGGTCCGCGACCGCAGTGGTCTGGCGCAGGTCGTCCTGCCCGCCGGTACGCAGGTCCCGCCGGAGGAGACGACGGTCTCCGTCACCGGCATCGCCACGCCCAACGAGCAGGCGCCGGGCGGGGTCGAGGTGACCGAGGCGACCGTGACCGCGCTGACCGAACCGGCGGAGACGCCGCCTTTCGAGCTGTGGCGACCGAACCTCACGGCCGGGCTGCCCGCCCAGCTCGACCATGCACCCGTCTCCTGGCGTCACCCCGCCCAGCGCGCCAAGTGGGAGCTGGCTGCGGCCAGCCTGAGCGGCTTCCGGAGCACCCTGGACGGCCTGGGCTTCACCGAGATCCAGACCCCGAAGTTCGTCGAGTCCGCGACCGAGAGCGGCGCCAACGTGTTCGCGGTCGACTACTTCGGCAGGCCGGCGTACCTCGCCCAGAGCCCGCAGTTCTACAAGCAGCAGCTGGTCGGTGTCTTCGAGCGGGTCTACGAGGTCGGCCCGGTCTTCCGCGCCGAGCCGCACGACACGGTGCGGCACCTCGCGGAGTACGTCTCGCTCGACGTCGAGCTCGGCTTCATCCACGACCACCGCGACGTCCTCGCGATGCTGCGCGAGGTGGTGGCCGGGATGGTCGCCGGCATCCGCGAGCACGCGGCGTACGCCGTCGAGCGGACGGGCGCGGCGGTGCCGGAGGTGCCCGAGGAGCTGCCGGTGCTCCACTTCAGCGAGGCGCTCGCCCTGGTCGGCGCGGACCCCGACGAGCCCGACCTCGCGCCCGAGCACGAGCGGGCGCTCGGCGCGTGGGCCAAGGAGGAGCGCGGCAGCGACTTCCTCGCGGTCGAGGGCTACCCCATGGTCAAGCGGCCGTTCTACACCCACGCCCAGCCGGACGACCCACGCTGGTCCAACAGCTTCGACCTGCTCTTCCGGGGCATGGAGCTGGTCACCGGTGGTCAGCGCCTCCACCGCCCCAGCGACTACGACGCCGCGATCCGCGCCCGCGGCGAGGACCCCGAGGCCTATGCGGCGTACCTCCAGGCGTTCCGCCACGGCATGCCGCCGCACGGAGGCTTCGCGATCGGGCTGGAGCGCTGGGTCGGCCGGCTGGTCGAGGCCGCCAACATCCGTGAGGTCACGCTCTTCCCGCGTGACCTGCACCGGCTGGCGCCGTAGGGGGTGCTCAGTGCGCGTGCGGCCGGCACACCACGGCCGGCACGGGCGCGTAGTGGACGGCGTACGACGAGCTGTGGTCGGCCTCGCCCGAGCCGAGCGCGGCGAAGGTGCGGGTGACGGTGACGTCGAAGCCCTGGAGCCCCGGTCGGTCCTGGCAGCCCTTCCCGTTGTGGACGACGCGCCCCGCCGGCACGACGTTCGCCGGGGTGCTGTGGCGGGTGGTCACCGACCACCGTGGCGTCGACCAGAGGCTGACGGTTAGTGAGCCGTCGCGTGCGGATGTCGGCCGCACCACCTCCACCGAGACCAGCACGCCGTACGCCGCGTTGTCGGTGAAAGCGAGGTCCTGCCCGTTCCGCAGGGTCGCATCTCGCCCCATCGGGTAGTCACCGGTGAATGCCGGCAGCATGGCGTGCGAGCCGAGCGGGAGACCGCCCAGCCAGGCGGCGTTGAACGTCGCGGTCGCGAGCCGGGTCGACGCCTGGTCGCCGGGCACGTCGCTGCCGAGCACGTCGCGCAGCGACAGGCTGTCGTCGGGCTTCAGCACCGTGGCGTCGAGGTGAGCGGCGGCGGAGATCAGCGCGTCGGTCTGAGAGCCGCGCGGCAGCGTGACGGTGGCCGAGGAGATCTGCCGACGGATGCCGAGCTTGCGCGCATCGGCGCTCGTGAACGACGCGGGCGCACGGCTCGCCTGCACGTCGGCCGTCCGGTCGGGTGCGCGGACCGCGGCGACGAGCGCCGTAGCGAGGTCGGCGGGGGCGAACACCGTCCCCGGGCGGGACGGCACCACCTGCGGGCGGCCGTCGACCAGCGCGACGGTCGCGTCTCGCGGCGCGTCGGCCGGGGAGCGGGTGAGGCGGTCGGCCACGGCGCGGGCGAGGCCCTGTGCGCGCACCGTCGGACGCAACCGGTGACCCGCCCGCTCGGAGCCGAGCAGCCCGGCGTACGACGAGGGCGGCAGCCGAACGGTGTCGTGGCCCAGCCGCAGGGTCACCGTCGAGGCCATCGCCGGGTTGGCGAAGCCGATCACGAAGCGGTGCACGGCAGCGGCGTCGATGGCCGGCGGCGTCGCCACCAACGGCAGCTGTACGCGCGGGTCGTCGCTCAGGAAGGCGTTCCAGAACTCCGTCCCGGCCCCCTGCACGTCGACCTGGAGCCCGTCCTGCGGCGGCACGACGACGAAGCCGTCGCGATGGAAGACGACCGCGCCGTCCGCGGGGTCGCTGCCGTCGGTACGGTCGAGGTGGTTGACCAAGGCCGCCAGGCGCGACTGGTCGAGCTGCTTGACCGGCTCGAGCTGGTCCCCGCCCGCGTAGTAGGCCCACAACCGCGAGAGTGACCAGCTGCGCTCCGCCCCGGCGGCGTGCACGGAGGCCGCGTAGTCGACGTCGAGGCCGACCTGCTGCGGACGTACCTTCATCGTGCGGCCGTTGACGACGACCGTGAACGGCGTACGGGCCCGGCCGGCGAGCCCGTCGCGCAGTACCGTCGCCGCCGCGACCGGACTGTGGCCGCCGATGTCGACACCTGCGACGCGGGTGTGGACCGGGACCTTGTTGCTCGCCGCGAGGTAGGCGGCCACGTAGCAGCCGCCGACCAGCAGGGCGAGACCGAGGACGAGCAGCACGACGACCCGACCGCCCTCACTCTCCGGGCCTGGTCGGTCTTCTCGCCGGGTCTGGCGCGCCACGGCGAAATGCTAGGTCCCGACGACCCCTCCGCGTGGGCATACGCGCCGATTGGCGTCTCGGTTCACAGACCCGCGAAAAGGTCCGTCTCGAAACCGTCAGGCCCGGCCGGACCAGGCCGTCCCTGGGCGATCCGGAAGTTCTCGGTGCCCCAGACGCGGTCACCGACGTTGTTGGAGAGCGCGAAGAACGGGCCGTCGACCGAGATCTGGGTGCGGTGGGCGCGCAGCGCCTCCATCTTCAGCTCCACGTAGTCCACGGCGTCGACCGCAGCCGAGAGGTCCGCGTCGGGCGTGGTCATGGGGAGCGGGCCGTCGGGGTCCAGGCCCCGGAACGTCGTGGTGTCGCCCGCGGCGCGGAGCTGCCTCAGGCGTGCGCGCATCCGGCTCTCCGACATGGCCAGCCAGTAGATCTTGGCGATCTCCCACGGCTGGCCCAGGTCGCGGCGGTACGTCGGCACGGCGGCCAGCTGAGCGCCGTACATGGCGACCCGATGGGCCTGGATGTGGTCGGGGTGGCCGTAGTTGCCGAACTGGTCGTAGGTGACCAGCACCTGGGGGCGCACCTCACGGATCACCTCGACCAGCAGCGTGGCCGCGTCGGTGAGGTCGGCGTTCCAGAACGCGTTCTCGTGCACCACGTCTCCGGGGACCGCGTGACCGTCCTCGTGCCATTCCATGCCGGAGTCGCGGTAGCGCCCGAAGCCGCCGAGGAAGCGGTGGTCGGTGACACCGAGGATCTTCATCGCGTCGTCCAGCTCGCCCCGGCGGTGCTCGGCGAGCTGGTCGTCCCGGTCGGCGGCGAGGTGCCCGAGCTCGGGTACGAGGATCTCGCCCATCTCGCCACCGGTACAGGTGACGAGCGTGACGCCGCGGCCCTCGGCGACGTACTTCGCCATCGTCGCGCCGGTGCCGATCGACTCGTCGTCGGGATGCGCATGGACGAGGAGCAGCCGCTGGGCCGGAGAGTCGCTCATGCCTCCGACCCTAGGAGCAGCGTGCGCACGGCCGGGAGGAAGGGTCGGTCGGGCTCGAGCCAGTCGACCTCCTCGAGGCGCTCGGGCGGGAGCCAGCGCAGCTCGTCGTGGTCGTCGCCGGGTCGCGGGTCGCCGTCGGCGAGGTGGCACACCGCCACCCGCAGCACGTGGCTCGTCCCGATCGGCTGGTCGCCGTCGAGCCACCGGTCGAGGGTGACTCCGCAGCCGAGCTCCTCACGGATCTCGCGCACGAGAGCGGCGCCGGGCGACTCCTCCGCCTCGACCTTGCCGCCCGGGAGCTCCCAGCGACCGGCCGCGGCCGCCGGCGTCGTACGCCGGGCAGCGAGGAGCCGGCCGCCCCGGACGATCGCAGCTCCCACGACGAGGGCGGGGGCGGGCGTCACGGGGCCAGGGTCGAGGCCGCTGCCGGGGCGTGCGGCGCCCGCTCGGTCGGGACCGGCACGGGCAGGGTGCCGGTGTCGAGCGCCGGTACGCCGAGCTGCCGCACGTAGAGCGCCAGCCAGGCCGAGGCGAGGCAATGGGCGGCGTACTCCTCACGCCCGGGGTAGGTGTCCTGCCGCGCCGCGACCGACGGGTCGACGGAGTAGGTGCGTCCGTCGGCGGTACCGCTCGCGGCGACCAGTGCCCGCTGGCCGCGCTCGTGCTGGGTCAGGGCATGGCCGGCCGGCCACCCGGTGGCGTCGAGGTACTTCGCGTAGACGAGCGCATGGGCGTCGAGGCTGACGAAGTGCGCCCGGCGGACCACGCCCCAGTCGTCCCCCTGGGGGTAGTAGATCCTGCTGGTGCCCGGCACGTAGACCGTGCCGCCCGGCTCGGCGTACGTGCCGCCGGCGGGACTGTCGGCCCCGGCCTGGAAGTCGTGGGTGCTCAGCGAGGAGTACACGAGACCGCCGTCGTGGAACATCGCCTCCGGCACCCGCTGACGGGCGAGGCGGTCGAAGTCGGCCGTCAGCCACAGCAGCTGGATGTTGGCGGCGTAGTCGGGGTGGATCCGCTGGTGGTTCTCCACGGTGCCGTCGAGGTAGGCGTTGTAGCCCTGCAGACGGTCCTGGCCGGAGACGCCGTTCACCAGGGTCGCCGACGTCACGTCGGCCCGCGTGGAGTACGCCGCCACCGCGAGGTCGGCCGACTTGGCTCGCCAGAGTGCCGCGTGCGGGGCCGAGGGCATCATCGCGGCCGCGAGCGCCAACAGGCCGGCGCTCCATGCGCACTCCTCGGCCTTGGTGTCGCCGGGGGTCAGCACGGTGCCGTCGGCGAGCGCCCAGTAGGGCACCGCGAGCTGCGTCTCGCGGTCGGCCTCGGCGGCCATCATCGCCACCACGTCGGAACGGGTCTCGGGGCTGAGCCGGTCCCAGACGAGCCAGGCGGCGGCACCGGTCAGCATCGCCCAGTGCGCGGTCTCCCAGCCCAGTCCCCATCCGCCGGGCGTCACCGCCTCGTGCTCGCAGGCGATCGAGCGCACCAGCTGGCTGACGTAGGCCGTCGCATCGCCGGCGGACCGCCCGACCACCTTCGGGTCGGCGGCACCGGTCCGGAGTCCGATGGCCACGGTCAGCGCCGACATAGCGGGCAGCCGGATGGCGAGCTCGTCGCTGCGCCCGCCGAGCAGGCTCAGGTAGGAGCTCGACCGCGTGGCGCGCCACAGGGCGTCGTACTGGTCGCCGAGCAGGTAGCGCTCGGCGGTCTGCAAGGAGCCCCGGACCTGCCGGGTGGTGCGGTCGAGCACGGCGCCGGCGTGGCGGTCGAGCATCGTGCTCGGGACCACCAGGCTCGCGTCGCCGCGCGGCAGGTCGGCTCGCGTGGGGCAGGTCCCGCCGACGGTCGCGACGGGCACGCGCCAGGTGGCGGGCACGTCTCCCGCGTCGTGGTCGAGGGTCGAGGTGACGGCCGCTCGGGGGCGCACCACCCGATTGCTCAGGTACCACGTGCGACCGCGGACGACGCCGATGCCATCGGCGCCGTTGCCATCCCAGTCGCCGGTCACCGGGTGGTCGTCGGCTCGGCCGAACGACAGCGTTCGCGTCTGCTCCAGGTCGGTCAAGGAGTTCGCGATCACCCATCGCCCTGCGTCGAACAAGCCGATCCCGTCGGCGCCGTTGCCGTCCCAGTCGCCCACGACGGGCACCCCGACCGGGGCCCCATCATGGTCGTCGCTGGTGACCTCGCCGAAGGTGAACTGGCGCCACACGGTGGCCGACGCGCCGGTGGGGATCGGGCCGAGCGTGAGGTACCACGTCGAGTCGCGCACCACGCCGATGTCGGTCACGCCGTCGCCGTTCCAGTCGCCGACGACCGGGATGTCTCCGGAGTGCCCGAAGCTTCCCGTGACGTCCGGTCCCTTGGTCCGGACCACCTGGTTCCACAGCTGCCACTGGCCGTGGGCGAAGATCCCGGGCGTCTCGGCCCCGTCGCCGTCCCAGTCGCCCATGACACGCGTGCCGTGGGAGGTGAGCGCCGGGAGCCGGTAGCTGACGAGGTCACCGCGGGGCACCCGGGCCTCGAGCTCCTGCGGGCCGGCGTACGCCGGGACGTTCACGGTCCTCGGCGTCGTAGGCGGCGCGGCGGCGGCAGCCGTCGCCGCGGCGGCCGAGGTGGCGGACGTGGTGGCCACGGGCATCAGCACGCACACGATCGCGGCAGCGAGACCGTAGGTCGCGCTGCGTGACCCCCGTCGCGCCATCTACCCGTGCCCCTCTACGGCTCGCGCCTCCACCGAGAAGACCGCCCGAGACTACCCGTAACGGACGTGGATTGCCGCCCGATCCGCGCAGCGGGGGCGGGCCGGCTCAGCGGGTCGGCCGCGGCTGGCGGGCGAGCTGCCGGCTCTGTGCGACCAGACGACCGGCGGAGTCCCAGACCTCGCAGTCCTCCTCGAACATGCCGCCGGCCAGGTTGCGCGTCTCGTGCCGGATCTTCAGCCAGCCCGGCGCCGGCCTCGCGCGGACGTGGGCGGTCAGCTCGAGCGTCGGCGCCCAGCCCATCCGGCCCAGCTCGAAGGTCACCGGTGGCAACGCGTCGACGGCCTGCAGCAGGGAGAGCGGGTCGGGCTCGCGGTCGTCGTTGAGCCTGAACCAGGCCTGGATCACCGGGCGGCCACCGGGTCGGCCGACGGCCCAGCCGGCCGAGGCCGGGTCGAAGAGCATCGTGAACCGGCTCTGCAGCGGCGGCGCCGCGGCCCGGTGCTCCTTCGGCGCGAGCGCCAGGCCCCAGCAGTCCTCGCGTGGCGGCAGGTCGGGCTCGGTGGCGCTGGTCTCCACGTCGTCCGGGAGGCCGTCGAGGTCACCGAAGGTGGCCAGGGCCGTGAGGCGTGGCGTGCCGTCCTGCACGATCTCGGCCGCGAACGTCGACAGGGTGCCACCCTCGCGGAGCCGCCGCGTGGCGACGGTCGCAGGGCCAGGCGTCGAGGCGGCGAGGTAGTAGACGCTGACCGTGAGCGGGTCCGGGTGCATCGACGAGCGGCGTACAGCGTGGGCCAGGGTGGCGAGGAGGTAGCCGCCGTTGAGCCCCCCGCCGACCACCCATCCCGGCCGCAGGTCGGCGGCGTACTCCTGCTCGCCCGTCGGGGTCACCGCGATGTCGCGGTCGAACTCGGCGGTCATGCCTGCGAGCGTAGTGAGGAGGCGCTACGGCACGATGGGGGTGTGACCTCACGGCAGCCGCGCTGGGTGTACGACGAGGGCGACGAGCCCGATCCGCGTTTCACCCTCGCCAACGAGCGGACCTTCCTGGCCTGGGTGCGCACGTCGCTCGCCATGCTCGCGGGTGGGGTCGCGCTGCATGCTCTCACCACGCCCGGACCGCACGACCTCCGGACGGTCCTGGCGGTGGGTCTGATCGTGCTGGGCGCAGCAGTGGGCCTGGGGTCGTTCGTCCGCTGGGCGCGGGTCGAGCGGGCGATGCGACGACACGAGCCTCTCCCGTCGTTCGGGCTCGGTCTGGTGATGACGGCGGCACTCGTGGTGGTGGCCGTACTGCTGGTCGTCGTCCTGGTCTGAGTGGTCAGGCCTCGACCCAGAAGGCCTTGTAGGACAGGGCCGGGTGCCGGTGGGGCCGCGTCGTACGGCCCACGACCGGATGGCCCCACGACTCGACGGCCGCGGCGAGGTCGTCGCGGTCGGTCTCCTCGTTGTGGGTACCGACCACGAGTCGGCCACCCGGCTCGAGGAAGGTCAGCAGGTGGGCGACGTACTGCTCGCGGCTGCGGTCCGGGACGTAGTCGAGTCCCGTGCGGACGTAGTCGAAGCGGCGGGGAGGCCACCACGTGGCCGCGTTGGCGGTCCAGATCCGATCCGCCCACTGCGGGCAGCGGTCGCGGGCCAGGTGGGCGAGGCGGGCCGAGATGTCGACGCCGTACGGCTCCAGCACGTGGCCGTCCGCGCCGCTCCACGCGGCGACCGACTCCATCAGCAGCCCGTTCGCACAGCCGACGTCGAGGAAGGTGCCGTCACGGTCGACCGCGTCGAGGACCAGGCGACGGCCTGCTCCCAGGACCGGGCGTCGCCGCTCTTGCCGGACTGCAGCTGCGGGGTCTCACCCGCCAGGTAGGCCGGCTCGACGAGCGCGAGGACGGCCGCATGCCAGCCGTCCTCGTCGATCTCGCCGCGGTCGAGCGCGGCGTCGATCTCTCCGAGCTCGCGCCAACCGCGCTCCCTGGCGCTCTCGAGCTCGGGGTCGGAGGGGGACGCCATGCCCCCATCCTGTCGCGGGTCGCGTCAGGCGGCGCGGTGGTGCGTGAGGCGGCAGATCATGGCGCGGAGGCCGGAGTCGGCGTGACGGGGGCGGCGCAGCGGCAGCATGTCGGTGCGTCCCTCGTGGAGCGCGATCATCAGGATCGCCTCCTCGTCGTACTCCGCCGCGAGGCGGTCGGCGCGGTCGAGATCGTCGTCGCCGACCGCGGTGTTGACGGACTCGACGTAACGGTCGTGCAGGACGTTGAGGTCGTCGATCAGGCGGGGCATCTGGTGTCCTTCACTGGTTGTCTTGCTGGCACCTACCAGTGTGCTCCGATCTATTGGAACGATCCAATCATCGGCGCTGTGATGTCGCTCTCCTGCCACGCAGAGGGGTCGGCCGCCGAGTGGGTACGTGAGTCAGCTCGCCACGGCAGCGGCGTCCTTCGGCAGACCGTCCGGCTGCTGAAGGTCGACCCCGACACCGCTCGCGCCACGATCGACGCGGCTCTCTCGACGTGAGCGCTCCGGTCCGGCCTACCCTCGCGTCATGACCAGGTACGTCATCGGCCCCG
>Ga0302263_10000188_pt1 | contig 25228 bp, 25 predicted proteins | sample II_Fen_N1_4_FD_194564 | JGI IMG/M metagenome (GOLD analysis project Ga0302263, IMG submission 194564) | Peat permafrost microbial communities from Stordalen Mire near Abisko, Sweden - II_Fen_N1_4 | ecosystem: Environmental > Terrestrial > Soil > Wetlands > Permafrost | place: Sweden: Abisko... | reverse complement strand
TGGGCGTCGGGCCCTTGCCCTCCAGAGCCTTGCGGCCGTGCCCGCCGGTCCCAGCGGTGGTGCTCTTCTTGGTGCCCTCCTTGCGGGTGGCGCCACGGCGCTGCGAGTTGCCGGCCATCACTGCTCCTGTCCACGGGGGGCGAGCGTCCATCGAGCGCCGTCGCGGGCGTCTTCGACGACGACACCCGCCGCGGCCAGCCGATCGCGGATCGCGTCGGACGTCGCCCAGTCACGGGCCGCCCGGGCGGCTGCCCGGGCGTCCAGCTCGGCGTCGACCACGGCGGCCAGCGCGCGCTGCGCGCGGTCGTCGTCACCGGAGCGCCACTGCGGCGAGCCGGGGTCGAGTCCGAGCACGTCGAGCATCGCGCGCAATGGCACCACCGCCGCGCGCACACCGGCGTCGTCGCCCGCGGCCAGCGCCGAGTTGCCGGCGCGCAGCGTCTCGTGCACGACGGCCAGTGCCGCGGGCACGGCCAGGTCGTCGTCGAGCGCCGCAGTGAAGTCCGCGGGCAGCGCGACCGCCGCCACCTCGGCGTCGGTCACCGCGCCGACCCGCTCGGCCGCGCGCGCGACGAACCCGGCCAGCCGGTCCCAGGTGGCCCCGGCCTCGCGCAGCGTGTCGTCGGTCCACTCCAGCATCGAGCGGTACTGCACGGCCGTCAGCGCGTACCGGACCACCGCCGCCGGCGCCTGGGCCAGCACCGCGGTCACCAGCAGCCCGTTGCCCAGCGACTTGCTCATCTTCGCGCCGGACTGGGTCACCCAGCCGTTGTGCAGCCAGTACCGGGCGAACCCGTAGCCGGCCGCGCGCGACTGCGCCTGCTCGTTCTCGTGGTGCGGGAAGCGCAGGTCGAGGCCGCCGCCGTGGATGTCGAAGTCGTCGCCGAGGTACCGGCGGGCCATCGCGGAGCACTCCAGGTGCCAGCCGGGCCGACCGCGTCCGTAGGGGGTGTCCCAGGACGCCGTCTCCGGCTCGCCCGGCTTCGGCGCCTTCCACAGGGCGAAGTCGCGGGGGTCGCGCTTGGTGGCGCCGGCGGGCTCGTCGTCGGGCGCGGCCTCCATGTCCTCGGGCCGCTGGTTGGTCAGCGAGCCGTACCCGGGGTACGAGCGGGTGTCGAAGTAGACGTCACCCGGAGCGGCCACGTAGGCGTGGCCGCTCTCGACGAGGCGCGTCATCAGCTCGACCATCGCGGGCACGTGACCGGTGGCCCGCGGCTCGTACTCGGGCGGCAGCACGCCGAGCGCGTCGTAGGCCGCGGTGAACGCGCGTTCGTTCGTCATCGCCCAGGCCCACCAGGCCACCCCCGCCTCGTCGGCCTTGGCCAGGATCTTGTCGTCGACGTCGGTGACGTTGCGCACCATGGTCACCCGATGACCGCTGCGGCGCAGCCAGCGCACCAGCACGTCGAACGCGACCGCCGAGCGCACGTGGCCCACGTGCGGCGGCGCCTGCACCGTTGCGCCGCACAGGTAGATGCCCACGGAGCCGGCCTGGAGGGGGACGAAGTCGCGCACGGTGTGCGTGGCGGAGTCGAACAGGCGCAAGGTCACCGCGCCAGGTTACCGGGGGGTGGACGCCGCGGCAGCGACGGACCGGCCACCGCCGGTTCCCACCCCGGGCAACGCCAGCACCCCGGCGACCATCGGGACCACCAGCAGGAACAGCGCCGGGATGACGAAGCCGTACCGCAGGTCGAGCACCGTGCCCACCACACCGACCACACCGGCGCCCAGCACCGCACCCACGTAGTTGAAGTAGTTCAGCCGGCCGACGACGATGTCCGTCGATCCCGGCGCCACGTCGCCCGCGGCCGAGAAGGCCATCGGCGGCAGCACGCCGAGGGCACCCGCCAGGGCGAATCCGCCGACGGCCATCCAGGCGCCCGCGCCCGTGACCACCAGCGCGAGCCCCACCACACCGAGCAGCGCCCCGGCCCGCACCACGCTCACGCGGCCCCAGCGGTACACCGCGCGGTCGCCGAGCAGGCGAGCGACGAGGGTCACCCCGAGGTACCCGGCGTAGCCGAGCGGGCGCACCGCGTCGCTCGCCCCCAGCGGGCCGGCCAGGTAGAGGGCGCTCCACGCGGAGACGGCGGAGTCGACCACGTAGTACGCCACCAGCACGGCGCCGAGCAGCAGCACGGGCCGCCACGGGACGAGCGGGCGGGGCAGGCCATCGACCGCCACTGCCATCGCCCCACCGACGGCCGCGCTGCCGATCTGGCTCCCAGGCGCCGGCGTGGCATCGATGACGTCCGCGCGCGGCGTCCGCCACCCCCAGCGCGCCACGCCCAGGCTCACCGCGGCGGCCACCGGTACGCCGAGCACCAGCACCGCGACGACGGGCCGCTCCGGCCACCGTCCTCCGGTGACCGACACCGCCAGCGCACCGAGGATGCCCGCCGCCGACCACGCGCCGTGGAACGACGCCAGCACCGACCGGCCGTAGACGTGCTGCACCGACAGCGCCTGCATGTTCGCGGACGCGTCCACCAGGCCCAGGCCCAGGCCGTACACCACCAGACCCGCGACCAGAGCGACCAGTCCCGGTGCGACCGCCACCACGGCCAACGCCACGCCCAGCGCCGCGACGCCGACCACCAACCCCGCCCGGCTGCCGCCCCGGCCGTCCGCGATGTGCGCCGCGGCGACCGTGCCGAGGGCAGCGGCGATGCAGACGGCGAGCACCAGCAACGTGATGGCGCCGGTGCCGATGGCGTGCCGCTCCGCCAGCACCGGCAGGCTGGTCAGCACCAGCGCGTACGAGAAGCCCTGGGCGGCGAAGGCGCCCGTGGTCGACGCGCGGGCGTGCCGCGCGGCTGAGTCGACCGTCCCGGTCGTCGTCTCGGGCCCCGTCACCGAGCCGCGCGCGCGATGGCCTCGTCGAGCGCTGCCAGCGCCGGCTCGCCGGGCGCCGCCGAGGTGGGCTCGTCGGGCCCCGGGCGCGACTGGGACATCAGGAAGCCGCCGAACGAGTGCAGGGTCTTCAGCGCGGCCTCGTTGTCGCCGTCGGCCAGCCAGGCGAGCGTGATCCCGTCCGTCGCCATGACGACCAGCCGGGCGAGCTGCTCGATCGGCAGGGTCCACTCGATGCCAGAGACCTCGGCCACCGCCTCGAGGAACTGCCGGGCGGCCGCGTGGCTGACCGTGTACTGCTCGACGGAGACCTGGCGCAGCTCCGGGTGCCGCATCGAGTGGGTGGTCAGCTCGTAGCTGAGCAGCTGGGCGCCGGCGGTGGCGCTGATCCCGGCCCAGAGGGAGTCGATCGCCTGCTCGACGATCTCGGCGGGCTCGGCACCCGGCTGTACCTGCATGAGGCCCTGGTCGAGGTTCTGGCGGGTGATGTCGTGCGCCATCGCCAGCAGCAGCTCGTTCTTGTCCTCGAAGCAGTAGTGCACCACGCCGAGGCTCACCCCGGCCTGCGACGCGATCGCGCGTACGGTCGCGGCCTCGATGCCGTCCCGGCTCGCGACGAACATCGCCGCCGCCACCAGCTGCTCGCGGCGTTCCGCCACCGGCATTCGGACCATGGTCCCTCCCCCGCCGGGACGCCCCGGCCCCGCGCTGCACAACCCACCGCCGGGTCGACGAAACCCAACGTGACGACTGTCAAGGATGACACACACTGGCGGGCCGTACCGCCGGTTCGACCCGGGTCATGGCCACGATCACGGGGTGAAGACGCTCAGGACGCGCCGGGCTGATCCCCGACGGGCAGCACGATCGCCGTGGCCAGCGCCGCGATCCCCTCGCCCCGGCCGGTGAGTCCGAGGCCGTCCGTGGTGGTCGCCGAGACCGACACCGGGGCACCCGCCGCGGCCGTCAACGCCGCCGCCGCCTCCGCGCGCCGGGCGCCGAGCCGCGGCGCGTTGCCGATCACCTGCACCGCCACGTTGCCCACCACGAAGCCCGCGGCCCGGACCCGGCGGGCCATCTCGGCGAGGATCGCCGTCCCGGCGGCGCCCCGCCACACGGGGTCGGACGTGCCGATCTGCGAACCCAGGTCGCCCAGTCCCGCGGCGGCCAGCAGCGCGTCCGCGGCGGCGTGCGCCGCCACGTCGGCGTCGGAGTGCCCGGCCAGGGGTCGCTCCCCGGGCCACGTGAGCCCGGCCAGGTGCAGCACGGCACCGGCGGGCGGGTCGGGGTCGTAGGCGTGCACGTCCACGCCGATGCCCGTCCGGGGGACGGGTGCGGCACGGGCCGGCAGCGGCCCCTCGCCATCGTCCCGCGCCGGCTCGGCCGCGGCCAGGTCGCGCGCCGTGGTGATCTTGGCCGCGCGCTCGTCACCGGGCACCACCCACACCCGCACCCCGATCGCCTCCACCAGCCCGGCGTCGTCGGAGGCCGCCGTCGCCTCGTGCTGCGCGCGGCCGGCCGCAGCCGTGTGCGCGGCCGCCAGCACGTCGGGCGCGAAGCCCTGCGGGGTCTGCACCGCGCGCAGCAGGCCGCGCGGCAGGGTCTCGACGACAGGCTCCCCGGCGCCGTCGCCGACGCCGACGCGCTTGACGGTGTCCGGCACCGGGAGGGCGGGGACCACCGCAGGGTGCCCCGCACGCACCGCGTCGACCACCCGGCGCACCAGGTCGACCGGGGCGAACGCGCGGGCGGCGTCGTGCACCAGCACCACGTCGACGTCGTCGATCACGTCGTCCTGCGCGCGCAGCGCGGCCAGGTCGGTCAGGGCGTCCAACCCGGCGGCGACGGACGCCTGCCTGGTCGGCCCGCCGGCCACCACCACGGCCTCGGGCGCCACCGGTGCCAGCAGCTCGCGCGCGACGCCGCGCTGATCGGCCGGGACCGTGACCACCAGGTGGGTCACACCGGCGGCGAGCAGGGTGCGGGCGGCGTGCACCAGCAGCGGCACGCCCCCGACCGGCACGAACGCCTTCGGCAGCGGGTGGCCCAGCCGCGAGCCGCTGCCCGCGGCGACCAGGACGGCGGCGACGGTCATCGTCGGGGACGCCGCGTCGGAGTCATCGTCGGAACTGCCGGGCCGGCACGCGTCGGCTCAGGACGCGAGGACCTCGTCGAGGATGGCCTCGGCCTTCTCCTCCTCGGTGTGCTCCGCCAGCGCGAGCTCCGAGACGAGGATCTGCCGGGCCTTGGCCAGCATCCGCTTCTCCCCCGCGGACAGGCCGCGGTCCGCGTCACGGCGCGACAGGTCGCGCACGACCTCCGACACCTTGATCACGTCGCCGGACGCCAGCTTCTCGAGGTTGGCCTTGTACCGGCGCGACCAGTTGGTCGGCTCCTCGGTGTAGGGCGCGCGAAGCACCTCGAACACCCGGTCCAGGCCTTCCTGGCCGACGACGTCACGCACGCCCACCAGGTCGATGTTCTCGGCGGGCACCTCGATGGTCAGATCGCCCTGGGCGACCTTCAGCTTGAGGTAGACCTTGTCCTCTCCCCGGATCGTGCGGGTCTTGATCTCTTCGATCAGCGCTGCTCCGTGGTGCGGATAGACAACGGTCTCCCCAACGGCGAAGGTCATCGTGTGGTGTCCCCTCTCGGCCCGTCGCCCAGGATACCACCGGGGGGCTTCGCACCTTTCCGACCTGATCCGTCGGCGCAGGTCAGAGGCCGCACCCGGGACGGACCGCCCAGCAGGCCTACCCGAACCGTCCGGAGATGTAGTCCTCGGTCGACTTCTCGTGCGGTGCGGAGAAGATCGTCGAGGTGTCGTCGATCTCCACCAGCTTGCCGGGCTTGCCGGTGGCCTCCAGGTTGAAGAAGCCCGTGCGGTCGGACACGCGCGCGGCCTGCTGCATGTTGTGCGTGACGATGACGATCGTGTAGCTGTCCTTCAGCTCGGAGATCAGGTCCTCGATGGCGAGCGTGGAGATCGGGTCCAGGGCCGAGCACGGCTCGTCCATCAGCAGCACCTGCGGCTTGACCGCGATGGCCCGGGCGATGCACAGCCGCTGCTGCTGGCCGCCGGACAGGCTCGCCCCCGGCCGGTCGAGGCGGTCCTTGACCTCCTTCCACAGGTTGGCCCGGACCAGGGACTGCTCGACGAGCTCCGCCGAGGCCGCCTTCGGCAGCCGCTTGTTGTTCAGCCGCACGCCGGCCAGCACGTTCTCGGAGATGGACATCGTCGGGAACGGGTTGGGCCGCTGGAACACCATGCCGACCTGTCGCCGGACCGCGACCGGGTCGACGCCGGGGCCGTAGAGGTCGACGCCGTCCATCGCGATGGTGCCCTGCACCGTGGCGCCGGGGATCACCTCGTGCATGCGGTTGATCGAGCGCAGGAACGTCGACTTCCCGCAGCCGGACGGACCGATCAGCGCGGTGACCGCACGCGGCTCGATGGTCATGGTGACGTCCGCGACGGCGAGGAAGGACCCGTACGAGATGTTGAGGTCCTTGATGTCGATGCGCTGTGCCATGGTGTCGTCTCCTGGGGGCGGGCGCGGTCAGGCCCGGGTCTTCGGCGCGAACCAGCGGCTGACACCGCGCGCCACGAGGTTGAGGAGCATGACGAACAGGATCAGGGTCAGCGCCGCCGACCACGACCTGTCGTAGTTGATCGTCGAGATGCACGCGGCGTCTCCGGGCGTGCAGGGCACCAGCCCGGCCGCGAACTGGCGGTAGACGTACACCGGCAGCGTCATCATGTTGCCGCTGAACACGTTGCTGTTGATCGAGTCGCTGGCACCGACCGTGATGATCAGCGGCGCCGTCTCGCCGATCACGCGGGCGATGGAGATCATCACGCCGGTCGTCAGGCCGGCGACCGCGGTCCGCAGCACCACCTTGACGATGGTCAGCCACTTCGCCACCCCGAGCGCGTAGGAGGCCTCGCGCAGCTCGTTCGGCACCAGCCGCAGCATCTCCTCGCTGGACCGGATCACCACGGGTGTCATGAGCACGGACAGCGCCACCGCGCCGACCACCCCGCTGCGCGCACCGGGCCCGGCGACCAGGAAGAACAGCGCGAAGGCGAACAGCCCCGCCACGATCGACGGGATGCCGGTCATCACGTCGACGAAGAACGTCACCGCTCGGGCCAGCGGCCCGGTGCCGTACTCCACCAGGTAGATCGCGCTGAGCAGTCCGATCGGCACGCTGATCAGGGTGGCGAGCGCCGTGATGAGCACCGTGCCGAGCAGCGCGTGGTACACCCCGCCGGCGTCCATGCCGCCGTACACGTTGCGCATCGAGTGCAGCAGGAAGTAGGCGTCGAACCGGCCGAGCCCGCGCGAGAGCACGCTCCAGATCAGCGACACCAGGGGGACCATCGCGGCCACGAACGCGGCGTAGATCACCACGCGCATGATGCGGTCGGTGCGCCGGCGCCGGGGGTCGACCTCGGTCAGCGCACGGCGCAGGTCCTCCGCCGTGCGCGCGGCGTCGGAGGTGGGGGTCACGTCGATGGCGGCCATGTCAGTTCGCCCCCGAGAAGTCCTTGCGCCGGGCGACGATCGCCCGCGCGGCCATGTTGACGAGCAGGGTGATGACGAACAGGGCGAGACCGGTCGCGATGAGCGTCGAGCGGCCGATGTTGTCGGCGTCGTTGAACCTCGCGGCGATGTTCGCGGCGATGGTCTGCTGCTGGCTCGCGACCAGCAGCTTGAACGAGTAGAGCAGCCCCGGCGACAGGATCATCAGCACGGCCATCGTCTCGCCCAGTGCGCGGCCGAGGCCGAGCATCGACGCCGACACGATGCCGGACCGGCCGAACGGCAGCACGGTCATCCGCACCAGCTCCCACCGGGTGGCACCCAGGGCGAGCGCCGCCTCCTCGTGCAGGCGGGGGGTCTGCAGGAACACCTCGCGGCTCACGGCGGTGATGATCGGCAGGATCATCACCGCGAGCACCAGCGAGGCCGTCATCAGCACACGCGGCGGGTTGGAGGCCAGCCCGTTGGCGTCACCCGCGAAGAGCGGGATCCAGCCCAGCACGTCCACGAACCACTGCCAGAGCGGCTGGACCGCCGGGGCCAGCACCAGCACCCCCCACAGGCCGAACACCACCGACGGGATCGCGGCCAGCAGGTCGACGACGTAGCCCAGGGCGGCCGCGATCCGTCGCGGCGCATAGTGGGAGATGAACAGCGCGATGCCGATCGAGACCGGCACGGCGATCGCCAGCGAGACGAGCGCCGCCAGCACCGTGCCGAACACCAGCGGTCCGACGACGGTCCACAGGGTGCCACCGTCCGGGATCCAGCTGACCTGCGCCGCGAGGTCGCCCGAGGTGAGGGCCGGCGCTCCCTGGACGACGAGGAACGCGGCCACCGCGGCCAGCACCAGCAGGATCAGCACGCCGGCCGACACCGCCAGGTAGCGGAACGCCCGGTCCATGCCCCGATCCGTGGGACGGCCGCGCTTCGCCTTCCGACGGGTCGTCGACGGCGGCACGGGCGCGGCGCTCACGGCGGTGGACGAGGCCACAGGCGGTTCTCCTCCTCGGATGGATGGTGGCACCGGCCGGCGGCCGACCCGCGGGGGGGTCGACCGCCGGCCGGTTGCGGTCAGGACTTGACGGTGATCGCGGCGATCGCGGCGAGGACGTCCGTGCGCAGCGCGTCCGAGATCGGCGCGGAGCCGGCGGCCGTGGCCGCCTGCTGCTGGCCCTCGGACGAGGCGACGTAGGACGCGTAGCCCTTCACCAGGTCGACCGTCGCCTGGCTGTCGTACGTAGTGCACGCCAGCAGGTAGGAGACGAGGATCGCCGGGTAGGCGCCCGCGGCGGTCGTGGTGCGGTCCACCTTGATGACGAGGTCACCAGCGGCGCGCGAGTCGTCGCGCGGCGAGGCGTCCACGGTCTTGGCGGCAGCGTCCGCGGTCGGCGCGACGAACGCGTCACCGACACCGAGCGAGACCTTGCCGAGGGTGCCGACGGCGGACGCGTCCGCGTAGCCGATGGTCCCCTTGGCGGCCTGGATGGTCTGCACGACGCCCGAGGTGCCGTTGGCACCCTGGCCCACGGCGACCGGCCAGGTGTTCGAGACCTCGGAGGTCCAGACGTCCGGGGCCGCCTTGGACAGGTAGTCCTGGAAGTTCTTCGAGGTGCCGGAGTCGTCCGAGCGGTACACCACGGTGATCGCGCCGGACAGCTTCGCGTCGGCGTTCAGGGCGGTGATCGCCGGGTCGTCCCACTGCGTGATGGTGCCGTTGAAGATCTTGGCCACCACATCGGTGGTGAGGTCCAGCGTGGTCACGCCGTCGAGGTTGAACGCGACGGCGATCGGGCTGATGTAGACCGGCAGGTCGATGCCCGCGCCGCCGAAGCAACGCGCCGTGGAGCTGGCGAGCTCGTCGGCGTTCAGCGCGCCGTCCGAGCCGGCGAAGTCGAGGGAGCCGTCGAGGAACCCCTTGCGTCCCGCGCCGGAGTCGGTCGCGGTGTAGTTGATGGTCACGTCGGGGTTCGCGGTCTGGAACCCGGCGCCCCAGGCCTGCTGCGCCTTCTCCTGCGCGCTGGACCCACCGCCGTTCAGGGTGCCCGTCAAGGTCGATGTGGCGGCGGTGGTCTCCCCGCCTGCCCCGGTCGACGTGCCGGCGGGGGTCGGGTTGTCCGAGCCGCAGGCTGCCAGGGCCAAGGTCAGCACGCCCACAAGGGCGGCCGCGCCGAGGGTTGCATTCGTGCGCTTCACTGTGTTCCCCATCTGTCCGGTCGGCGCGCACGGATCGTCGCGCCTCGACAGCGACGCTAGGAGCCACGGGTGTCCGGCCGGCCCGGACCGGGTGAACGGCGGGTGAACGATCGGCGACGACTCGGTCCGCACCGGCCGGAGCGGGCGCTGCGCCGCTCCGGGCGCCCGGCGGTCACTCGTCGGAGAGCTTGTACCCCAGGCCCCGCACGGTGGTCAGCAGCACCGGGTTCGCCGGGTCGGCCTCGACCTTGGCCCGGATCCGCTTGACGTGGACGTCGAGCGTCTTGGTGTCGCCGACGTAGTCCGACCCCCACACCCGGTCGATCAGCTGGCCGCGGGTGAGCACCCGGCCCGGGTTGCGCAGGAACAGCTCCAGCAGCTCAAACTCCTTGAGCGGGAACGCCACCCGGCGCCCGTGCACGCGCACCTCGTGGCGCGCCAGGTCCATCCGCACCGGTCCGAGCTCGATGAGGTCGGGGTCGTCGTCCTCGTCGGCCACGTCGGGCGCCGGGGCCAGAGCCGGGGCCGCCGGACGCGCCGCGTCGTGACGGCGCAGCACCGCGCGGATGCGGGCCAGCAGCTCGCGGGACGAGTACGGCTTGACCACGTAGTCGTCGGCGCCGAGCTCGAGGCCGACCACCTTGTCGATCTCGCCGTCCTTCGCCGTCACCATGATCACCGGCACGTCGCTGGTGGCGCGGATCTGCCGGCACACCTCGGTGCCGGGCAGGCCCGGGAGCATGAGGTCGAGCAGGACGAGGTCGGCGCCGTCCGCGGCGAAGCGTTCCAGGGCTTCGGGGCCTGTCGCGGCGGTGGACACCTCGTAGCCCTCCCGGCCCAGCAGGTAGGCGAGCGGTTCGCGGTAGGACTCCTCGTCCTCCACGATGAGGATGCGGGTCACGGCTCTCCTCGTGCGTCCAGGGCCGCGCCGACGATCGGCGGGGCCGGTACGGGTTCCTCGGCCAGCGGCAGCCGCAGCGTGAAGGTGGACCCCCGGCCGGGTTGCGACCACACGGTCACCTCGCCGCCGTGCTCCGTCGCCACGTGCTTGACGATGGACAGGCCCAGCCCGGTGCCACCGGTGTCCCGCGAGCGCGCCGGGTCCACCCGGTAGAAGCGCTCGAAGACCCGCTCCTGCTCGGACGGGGCGATGCCGATGCCGGAGTCCACCACGGCGATCTCGACGAGGCCGTCGACCGCCCGCACGCCCACGCCGACCCGGGTGGCGCCGGGCGAGTAGGCCACCGCGTTGTCCAGCAGGTTGCGGACCGCGGTGACCAGCAGGTTGCGGTCGCCGAACACGTGGGCCCCGGGCAGGGTGCCGACCTCGAGGGTGACGTGCCGCGCCGACGCCGTGGTGCGGGCGCGGTCGACGGCCTCGGCCACCACGTCGTCCACCGCCACCAGGCGCGGCTGGTCCAGCGCACCGGCCACCTGCAGCCGGGACAGCTCGATGATCTCCTGCACCAGGCGCGCCAGCCGGTCGGCCTCCACCTGCATGCGGCCGGCGAACCGCCGCACGGCCGCGGGGTCGTCGGCGGCGTCCTGCACGGTCTCGGCCAGCAGCGTCAGGGCGCCGATCGGGGTCTTGAGCTCGTGCGAGATGTTCACCACGAAGTCGCGGCGCATCGCCTCGACGCGGCGCGCCTGCGTGAGGTCCTCGGCGAGCACCAGCAGGTGCTGCGGGGTCACCTGGGCGACGCGCACCTGGAGCAGCACGGTGCCGGAGCCCACCGGCCCGCGCGGCAGGTCGAGCTCGGCGTCGAGGATCACGCCGTCGCGGCGCACCTGCGCCACCATGTCGCGGATCGCGGGGTGGACCAGCCTCCCGTCGCGCACCAGCCCGAGGGCGTGCGCCGGCGGACCGGCACGCAGCACGCGGTCGGCATCGTCGAGCACCACCGCGGCGGACCGCAGCACGGCCAGGGTGCGCACCAGACCGTCGTCGAGCTCGGCCGGCGGCTGCGGCGGCACCTGCCGCTGCGTCCGCTCGCTCCACCAGAACGCGAGCGTGGCCCCGACGCCGACCAACAGGCCGACGAGGCCGACCACGAGCCCGGTGACACCTTCCACGCACGTCACACTAGGGCGCACCACGGGCGCCGCGGTGTCGCGCCGCCCGGCTGCGGGTGTTCCACGACCAGTGTTCACCTCGCGGGGCCCTGCCGTTCACCTCCGGGTGGGAGGCTGGGAGCCGGTACACAGGACCCGAGAGGACGACATGCGCGAGATCTTCGAGGCCGAGCTCACCGCACTCGGTGACGACCTGCGGGCGATGGCAGGGCGCGTCGAGCACGCCATCACGGCCGCGGGCCGGGCGCTGGCCACGGCCGACCTCCAGCTGGCCGAGGCCGTGATCGCCGACGACCTGGCGATCGACGCCCTGGAGCGGCACCTCGACGAGCGCTGCGTGCACCTGCTCGCCCAGCAGCAGCCCGTCGCCACCGACCTGCGGGTCGTGGTGTCCGGTCTGCGCATGAGCTCGACGCTGGAGCGGATGGGCGACCTCGCGCGGCACATCGCCGAGATCGCCCGGTCCCGCTACCCGCGCTCCGCGATCCCCCCGTCCCTGACCGGGACGTTCGCCGAGATGGACGTCGCCGCGATCCGCGTCGCGACGCGGATGTGCACCCTGCTCGCGTCGCGCGACCTCGCGCTCGCCGAGAGCCTCGAGGCGGACGACGACCTGCTCGACGACCTGCACTCCGACACGTTCACCGCGATGCTCGGTGGCGGCTGGGTCGGCACCGCGCAGCAGACCGTCGACGTCACGCTGCTCGGCCGCTACTACGAGCGGTTCGGCGACCACGGCGTGAGCATCGCCCGCCGCGTGGTGTACCTGGTCACCGGCGACCTGTCGGCCGCCGAGCCCCTGCACCTGCAGGCCTGAGCGCGCCGGTCGGCCCCGGCCGATCGGTCTGAGCAGCTCCGGCGTGATCGCCGTGATCGGCGTGATCGGCGGGCCTCCCGGCACGCTGCGCGTCAGGTAGCGTGCGTCGCGTGACGGCGACGCCTCCCGGATCACCAGCCATCTCCGTGCACCTGGCGACCGTCGACGACGCGGCCGCGTGCGCCGCGATCTATGCGCCGTACGTCACGTCCACCTGCATCTCGTTCGAGAGCGTTCCGCCGACGGTCGACGAGATGGCCGGCCGCATCGCCCGCGCGCTCGTCGCGCACGCCTGGCTCGTCGCGCTCGACCCGGCGGGGACGGTGGTCGGCTACGCCTACGGGGGGCCGTTCGCCGGACGCGACGCGTACCGGTGGTCGTGCGAGGTGTCCGTCTACGTGCGCCAGGGTGTGCGGCGCACCGGCGCCGGCCGCGCCCTGTACGAGGCGCTGCTCGAGACGCTGGCCGGGCGGGGCTATCGGCGGGTGTTCGCCGGCATCGCGCTGCCCAACGAGCCGAGCGAGGCGTTGCACCGCGCACTGGGCTTCACCCCGTCCGCGGTGTACCGACGGGTGGGCTGGAAGCAGGGCCGCTGGCACGACGTCGCCTGGCTGCAACGCTCCCTCGGCCCCGGCCCGGAGGACGCGCCGCCCGCGCCGCTCGTCTGACGACGACCGAGCCCGCGGCACCGCCTCGTCGGCAGGCCGCGGGCTCGTCGTCCGCAGGGGTCTCCGTGCTTCGCGGGGTCTACTTGCCCTGGTTGGCCACGGCCTTGATCGCCTCCGCGGCGGCCTCCGGGTCGAGGTACGTGCCACCGGGGTTGACCGGCTTGAGGGTCGTCTCGTCCAGCTCGTACAGCAGCGGGATGCCGGTGGGGATGTTGATGCCGGCGATGGTGCCGGCGTCGACGTCGTCGAGGTGCTTGACCAGCGCGCGGATGGAGTTGCCGTGCGCCGCGACCAGCACCACCTTGCGCGCCTGCAGGTCGGGCACGATCTGCGACTCCCAGTACGGCAGCGCGCGGACCAGCACCTGCTCCAGCGCCTCGGCCCGCGGGATCGGCTCACCCGCGTAGCGCGGGTCGGAGTCCTGCGAGAACTCCGAGCCGAGCTCGATGTCGGGCGGCGGCGTGTCGTAGGACCGGCGCCACAGCATGAACTGCTCCTCGCCGTACTCAGCGAGCGTCTGCTTCTTGTCCTTGCCCTGGAGCGCCCCGTAGTGCCGCTCGTTGAGGCGCCAGGACCGCTTGACCGGGATCCACAGCCGGTCGGCGGCGTCCAGCGCCAGGTTGGCGGTGACGATCGCGCGGCGCAGCAGCGAGGTGTGCACCACGTCCGGCAGCACGCCCGCGTCCGTGAGCAGCGTGCCGCCGCGCACCGCCTCGGTGACGCCCTTCTCGGACAGCGCGACGTCCACCCAGCCGGTGAACAGGTTCTTGGCGTTCCATTCGCTCTCGCCGTGGCGGAGCAGCACGAGGGTGTAGGTCATGGCCACCATCCTGCCGCAGGCCTCGCCCGCCCGCCGGGACTCCGGTCCCCGTCCCGGGACCCCGGTCCCCGCCGTCGCCCGCTCGTGCGGGGGTCTACGGGTGGCGGCGGCGCTCGTCGGCGACGACGTACACCTTGAGCAGCTGGTCGGCGGCGGTGTCCCAGCCGAAGCGCTCGGCGGACGGCCGCGCCGCCGCCGCCCACGCGGCCAGCGTCGCCCGGTCGGCGAGGGCCTCGTCGAGCACCTGCGCCCACACCACGGGGTCGTGCCCGGCGACCAGCCGACCGGACACGCCGTCGTCGACGATGCTGCGCAGCCCGCCGACCGCCGCCGCGACCACCGGCACCCCCGAGGCCTGCGCCTCGGCGGCCACCAGGCCGAACGACTCCGACCGGGACGGCATGGCCACCAGGTCGGCCGCGTGGTACCACCGCGCGAGGTCGGTCCGGGCCGCGGGCGGGCGCATCACGACGTCGTCGGACACCCCCAGCGTCTGGGCCAACGCCCGGAGCTCGCGCAGCGCGCTCGCCCGTCCGCTCGGCCCGCCCAGCACCACCAGCAGCGGCACCGGCCGCCCGCTCGCCCGCAGCACGCCCAGGGCGCGCACCAGCACGTCGGGGGCCTTGAGCGGCTGCACCCGGCCGGCGAACAGCACGATGCGCCGGTCCGCCGGCAGGCCCAGGGCTACCCGCGCCGCGGCGCGTCCCCCTGGGCCGCTGGGCGCGAACCGGTCCAGATCCACCCCGGGCTCGACGATGTGCACGCGCGCCGGGTCCGCGCCGTACAGCTCCACGAGCTCGGCGGCCTCGGCCGGCGTGCTCGCCACCAGGGCGTCCGCACCGTCGACGACCCGGTGCTCGCCGGCCACCCGCACCGCCGGCTCGCCGTCCTCGCCGGGCGCCAGCGCGGAGTTCTTCACCCGGGCCAGGGTGTGCGCCGTGTGCACCAGCGGCGTGTCCCAGCGGTCCGCGGCGACCAGGCCCACCTCCCCGGACAGCCAGTAGTGCGAGTGCACCACCTGGTACCAGCCGGGGGCGCGCGCCGCTTCGTGCCGCAGCACCCCCGCGGTCATGCTGCACAACACGCCGGGCAGGTCGCGCTTGTCCAGCTGCTCGAAGGGGCCCGCGGGCACGTGATGCACCAGCATCGGGGGCGTCACGCCCGCCGGCACCTGCGCGGCCAGCAGCACCGCGCGCGCGTCGTCGTCGGACAACCGCCGGCCGTCGGCATCCGTGCCGGGTAGCACCACGGTGTCCGGCTGCTCGGACGACGTCGCCCGCGTGAACACCTCCACGCGCGCGCCACGCGCCGCCAGCGCGTGCGACAGCTCGAGCACGTAGACGTTCATGCCGCCGGCGTCGCCGGTGCCGGGCTGGTCGAGCGGGGAGGTGTGCACCGAGAGCATGGCGACGCGAGGCGCCGGCTCAGGGGTCATCGCACCATTGTCCCCCACGCCCCTGGCTGCCTTCCGCGCGGGCTACTCGCGCCGGGCCGCCGTCAGACGGGAGCGGAGCGCGGCCAGCTGCCCGTGCAGCTCATCGGGCACCCGGTCGCCGAACCGGGCGAAGTACTCGTCGGTGAGGTCGCACTCGGCCAGCCAGGCGTCGGGGTCGACCGCCATCAGCTGGTCGTACGCACCCTCGGGCAGGTCCAGACCGGTGAGGTCGAGCTCGCCCGGCGCGGGCAGCACGCCCACCGGCGAGTCGACGCCCTGGACGCTGCCGTCGAGCAGGCTGAGCGCCCACGCCAGCACGCGGGAGTTCTCCGAGTACCCCGGCCACAGGAAGGACCCGTCCGAGCCGCGGCGGAACCAGTTCACGCCGAAGACGGCCGGCAGCCGGGCGCCCCGCGCCGCGAGCGCGGCGCCGATCTCGAGCCAGTGACCCCAGTAGTCCGCCATGTTGTAGCCGCAGAACGGCAGCATCGCGAACGGGTCGCGGCGCAGCACGCCGAGCGGGCCCTCGGCCGCGGCGGTCTGCTCGGACGCCACCGTGGCGCCGAGGAACACCCCGTGCGCCCAGTCCCGCGCCGCCAGCACCAGCGGCACGTTGTGCGCGCGCCGCCCGCCGAACCAGATCGCGTCGATGGCGACCCCCTGCGGGGCCTCCCAGTCGTCGGCGATGGAGGGGCACTGGCCCGCCGCCACCGTGAACCGGGAGTTGGGGTGGGCGGCGAGCCGCCCACAGCCCGGCGTCCAGTCCTCGCCCCGCCAGTCGACGAGGTGCTCCGGGGGCGTGGCGGTCAGGCCCTCCCACCACACGTCGCCGTCGTCGGTCAGGGCGACGTTGGTGAAGATCACGTCCCTGGTCAGGGTGGCGATCGCGGTGGGGTTCGTCGAGTCGCCGGTGCCGGGCGCGACGCCGAAGAAGCCCGCCTCGGGGTTGATGGCGCGCAGCCGCCCGTCCGGGCCGGGGCGCAGCCAGGCGATGTCGTCGCCGATCGTCTCCACGGTCCAGCCCGGCACGGTCGGGCGCAGCATGGCGAGGTTCGTCTTGCCGCACGCCGACGGGAACGCCGCCGTGAGGTGGAACACCCGCCCGGCGGGGCTTGTCACCTTGAGCACCAGCATGTGCTCGGCCAGCCAGCCCTCGTCGCGGCCCATCACCGAGGCGATGCGCAGCGCGAAGCACTTCTTGCCCAGCAGCGCGTTTCCGCCGTAGCCCGAGCCGTACGACCAGATCTCCCGCGTCTGCGGGAACTGCACGATGTACTTCGTCGTGCTGCACGGCCAGGGCACGTCCACGTCGTCCGGCCCCAGCGGCGCTCCGACGGAGTGCAGGGCCGGCACGAAGAAGCCGTCCGTGCGCTCGAGCTCGGCGAGCACGGCGTCGCCGACCCGGGTCATGATCTCCATCGAGACGACGACGTACGGCGAGTCCGTCAGCTGCACCCCGATCTGCGAGATCGCACCACCGACCGGCCCCATGGAGAACGGCACCACGTACATCGTGCGGCCGCGCATCGAGCCGGCGAAGACGCCCAGCAGCTCGGCGCGCATGGCCTCGGGCTCGCGCCAGTTGTTCGTCGGGCCGGCGTCCTCCGGCGTGGCCGAGCAGATGAACGTGCGGTCCTCCACCCGCGCCACGTCGCCGGGGTCCGAGCGCGCCAGGTAGCTACCGGGACGCAGCCGCGGGTTCAGTGCGATGAGCGTGCCGCGGTCGACCATCAGGTCGGTCAGCCGCCGGCGACCCTCAGCCGAGCCGTCCACCCACTCGACCGCATCGGGCTCGGTCAGCGCCGCGATCTGCGCCACCCACTGCTCGATCCGGGCGCGGGCACCCGCGTGGCCGGACGAGGAGTGGGGCGCGTCCCGCGCCGGGACCGGGCCCGCGACGCGGGAGGGGACGGGGGGCGGTTCGGTCAGCGTCATCGCAGTCTCCCGAGTGTTGACCGTCATTGGTCGCGACCACTGTCGAGGTTTGCACCCCTGAACTGCAAGGGTCCAAGTTCCCCACTTCGCCCCGGAGGGGCTCACGCCACGCTCGAAGAACCGCGGGCACCACCTGCACCTCAGTCCAGCAGCGCGTGCCGGACGATCGTCGCCTCCCGACCCGGGCCGACCCCGATCGACGAGATGCGCACCCCGGAGATCTCCTCCAGGTGCAGCAGGTAGCGCTGCGCCGCGGCCGGCAGGTCGTCGAACTCGCGCGCACCGCTGATGTCCTGCGACCAGCCGTCCAGGTACTCGTACACCGGCCGCGCGTGGTGGAAGTCCGACTGGTCGGCCGGCATCTCGTCCACCCGGCGCCCGTCGACGTCGTACGCCACCGCGACCGGGATGCGGTCCCGGCCGGTGAGCACGTCGAGCTTCGTCACGACGAGGTCGGTCAGGCCGTTCACCCGGGCCGCGTACCGCACGACGACGGAGTCGTACCAGCCCGTGCGCCGCGGCCGGCCGGTGGTCGTGCCGTACTCGCCGCCGATCTCGCGCAGCCAGTCCCCGTCGGCGTCGAGCAGCTCGGTGGGGAACGGCCCCTCGCCCACGCGCGTCGTGTAGGCCTTCGCCACCGCGACCACCCGGTCGATCCGGGTGGGCCCGACGCCCGATCCCGTGCACGCACCGCCGGCCGTCGCCGACGACGACGTGACGAAGGGGTACGTCCCGTGGTCGACGTCGAGCATCGTCGCCTGGCCGGCCTCGAACACCAAGGTCTTGCCCTCGTCGAGCGCCCGGTTGAGCATCAGCGGGGTGTCGGCGACGTGCGGCCGCAGCCGGTCGGCGAAGCGCAGCAGGTCCTCGACCGTCTCCTCCACCGTCACGGCGCGGCGGTTGTAGACCTTGACCAGCAGCTGGTTCTTGCCCGCGAGCGCACCCTCGACCTTCTGCGTGAGGATGTGCTCGTCGAAGAGGTCCTGCACGCGGATGCCGATGCGGTTGATCTTGTCGGCGTAGGTGGGGCCGATGCCGCGCCCGGTGGTGCCGATCCGGCGGCTGCCGAGGAACCGCTCCGTCACCTTGTCGATGGTCCGGTTGTACGGGGCGATCACGTGCGCCGCGGTCGAGACCAGCAGCGCGGACGTGTCCACCCCGCGGGACTCGAGGGCGTCGATCTCGGAGAACAGCACCTCGATGTCGATGACGACGCCGTTGCCGATCACCGGCACCACGCCGGGGGTGAGGATTCCCGACGGCAGCAGGTGCAGCGCGTACTTCTGCCCGCCGACGACGACCGTGTGACCGGCGTTGTTGCCGCCGTTGAACTTCACCACGATGTCGGTGCGCGACCCGAGCTGGTCGGTCGCCTTCCCCTTGCCCTCATCGCCCCACTGGGCCCCGAGCACCACGACGGCAGGCACGCTGCCACCCCACTTCCGCTGCCCGCAGGAGGACGGAGCTCCGGCGGCAGCGGGCCGGGGTCCCGCACGAGGCTACCGAACCCACCACGCCCGTGGATGATCCGCCCGTCGGGATGCAGCGCGGCGCCCGCCGACTTAGCCTCACCTTGCCTCTGCCCCCGGCCGACAGGTCGTCACCGTGTTCGAGATCTCCGCGTCCGCGACGTCGGCGACGATCGTCATCGCCGGCGACCTCGACGTCGCCGAGCGCCATCAGTTCCCGGACATGGTGGCGCGCGTGGTCGCGCTGCGCCGCCAGCTGCTGGTGATCGACATGTGCGGGGTGACGTTCATGGACTCGGCCGGCGCGGCCTTCCTCATCGCGCTCGCCGACGCCGGCCGGCGCCGGGGCGCCGCGACCGTGCTGCGCGGCACCGACCCGCGCGAGCTGTTCGTGCTCGAGGTGTGCGGCTCGCTGGACCTGTTCCGGATCGACACCGAGCACCAGTGCGAGGACACGCCGCCCCGCGTGCGCGCCCTTCCTCCGGAGCCCCCGCCGGCCTGAGCAGCCCGCGGGCGTGCCGCACTGCCCCGCGCGCCCGGCTCACGGCGCTCGGGACGCTACCCAGCGCCGCCGCCGATCGTCTACCGTTCGTGCTGGCGGCGTGCGCCGCGACCACGCGAAGCCCACCCGGGGCCCGCCGGAAGGAGCACCGTGCAAGACGCGAGCACCCCGACGCCGGACGAGCTGGACGAGACCGCGACCGCCGCGCCGACGGGAGAGCCGGGCACCGTGCAGGTGATCGTCGGCGCCGACCGCACCCGCATCGTGCTGTCCGGCGAGGTGGATGCCGACATGGCCACCGAGCTGTCCGAGGCCTCGGCCGAGGCGGAGTCCCGTGGCCTGCCGGTCGAGGTGGACGCCCACCACGTGACGTTCATGGACTCCTCCGGTGTGGCGTTCCTCGCCCGGCTGAGCACGCGCAGCTCACGCCGGGTGCGGCTGCTGCGGGTGCCGCCCACGGTGCAGTTCCTGCTCGAGGTCACCCGGATCGGCGAGCTCGTCGACGTGGTCGACGCGGACACCGAGCCGTTCGAGCCGCTGGACAGCGCTCCGGGGCCGGAGCACACGGCGTCCTGACCGCCGTCCCGACGAGGACACCACCGCAGAAGGGCCCGGGATCGCGGCTGGCGATCCCGGGCCCTTCCGTGTGGCGTCGTCCGACGGTCGCCCGTCGGACCGGCGTCGCTAGGCCATCCGGTGGCCGGCCGAGCCGAGCTGGTGCGCCGCCTCGGCGATGCGGGCGGCCATGCCGCCCTCGGCGAGCTTGCCCCAGGCGCGCGGGTCGTAGGCCTTCTTGTTGCCCACCTCGCCGTCGACCTTGAGCACGCCGTCGTAGTTGGCGAACATGTGGCCGACGACGGGCCGCGTGAACGCGTACTGGGTGTCGGTGTCGACGTTCATCTTGATCACGCCGTGGCTGACGGCCTCGGCGATCTCCTCGGGCGTGGAGCCCGAGCCGCCGTGGAACACCAGGTCGAACGGCAGGTCCTTGCCGACCTTGGCGCCGACCACCCGCTGGATCTCACCGAGGATCGCCGGGCGCAGCTTGACGGCGCCGGGCTTGTAGACGCCGTGCACGTTGCCGAAGGTCAGGGCGGTGAGGTAGCGGCCCTTCTCGCCGGTGCCCAGGGCCTCGATCGTCTTCAGACCGTCGTCGGGCGTGGTGTACAGCTTCTCGTTGATCTCCGCGGTGTGGCCGTCCTCCTCGCCGCCGACGACGCCGATCTCGATCTCGAGCATCGTGCGCGCCGCCGCCGACAGCTCGAGCAGCTCCGCGGAGATGATGAGGTTCTCGCCCAGCGGCACCGTCGAGCCGTCGAACATGTGCGACTGGAACGTGGGCAGCTTGCCGGCCTTGACCTGCGCGGCCTCGAGCGCCAGCAGGGGGCGCACCCACGTGTCGAGGTTCGCCTTGGTGCAGTGGTCGGTGTGCAGCACGACGGTCACCGGGTAGCCCTTGGCGACCTCGGCGGCGTAGGCGGCGAGCGCGAGCGAGCCGGCGACGCGGTCCTTCACCGTGGAGCCGGACGCGTACTCGGCACCGCCGACCGAGACCTGGATGATCCCGTCGCTCTCCGCCTCCGCGAAGCCCTGCAGCGCGGCGGTGATCGTCTGGGACGACGTGACGTTGACGGCGGGGTACGCGAACTTGCCGGCCTTGGCCCGGTCGATCAGCTCGGCGTACACCTCGGGGGTCGCGATGGCCATCGATGATTCTCCTGCTCCGTGTGGGGGACTTCCCCACGATCCTTCCACTGTCCGACCCCGCCCACAGTGGGACCCTGGCCCCGCGCGCCCCGGGGCTCACGGGTGCGTTGCGTACCCTGTCCCCATGCCGACGACCTTCGCCCTGGCCGAGCTCGCCACCGCAGCCGCCGGCACGGTGCACACGCTGGGTCCGGACTGGCTCGACCCGCAGCACATCATCGACTCGCTCGGCACCGCGGCGCTGCTGGGCGTGATGGTGATCGTCTTCATCGAGGTCGGCCTGCTGTTCCCGATCCTGCCCGGCGACTCGCTGCTGTTCACCGCGGGTGCGGTGGCGGCGCGGCCAACCTCCCAGCTGCCCGACATCTGGCTGCTGTCGCTCATCCTGGTGCTCACCGCGTACGCGGGCACCCAGTGCGGGTACCTCATCGGACGCACGCTGGGGCCCAGGGTGTTCGCGCGGCCCGACTCGCGGTTCTTCAAGCAGAAGTACGTCGACCAGACAAACGCCTACTTCGAGCGGTACGGCGGACGCACGCTCGTGGTGGCGCAGTTCATCCCCTTCGTGCGCACCTACGCCTCGGTGGCGGCCGGGGTGGGCCGGATGCGCTACCGGCACTTCGCGTTGTACAACGGCATCGGCGTCGTGCTCTGGGCCGGCGGTGTCACGTGGCTGGGGTACGCGCTGGGCAACGTGCCGTTCGTCGCGCACAACATCGAGGCGCTGCTGGTGCTCATCGTCCTGGTCTCGGTCTCGCCGGTGATCATCGAACTGCTCCGGCACCGCCGCCACGCCGCCCGCGCCGCGCAGCCGGCCGCTACGGACCCCGCGGCCGCGGACCCTCCCGCGTAGGCCCTGGTCAGCGGGGCCCTTCGTCCCGCGCCCGCGCCCTGCCTGGGGCGTCATGCTGTGGTGTGCGTCACGCCGAGCTGACCCAGGTGCTGCGCGCCGCGAACCCCTGGTGGTCGCGGCGGGCCCGCTCGTCGTGGGTCGCCGTCGACGAGCTGCTCCGCGGGCGCGACCGGCACGAATGGGCTCCGGCCACGCTGGCCGGGCGCACGGCGCTCGCCGAGATCGGCGCGCCGGTGCGGCCCGGCACCGCCGTGGTGCTCACCGGACCGCGCGCCATCGGCAAGAGCACCGCCGCCCGCGACGCGGTGCTGCGCGTGCTGTCGGACCCGGACGTGGACGCCCGGTCGATCGTCTGGGTCCCGGTCGAGGCCGGACCCGGCGACCCGTTCCCCGACCGGTCGGCGCTGGACGCCGACGACCTGGACAACGTGCTGAACCGGCCGACCCGCATCGGCGCCCCCGCGTGCGACGGGCCGCGCCTCGTGGTGATCGACGAGGTGGCCGGCGTGCCGGGATGGACCGAGGTGGTCACCCGGGGCGCCGCGCACGCGCAGGTGCTGCTCACCACGTCGGTCGGAGGCCAGCAGGTCACCGACCTCGCCGCGCACTACCCCGGCCGGCTGACGGCGGCAGCGCTGCGCCCGTCCACCCTGGCCGAGCTGCTGGCGGGCAACCCCGGCGGCGACCCGCAGGTCACCAGGACCGCCTACCTCGAGCACGGCGGCTACCCGCGCGCGGTGGCCGAGCACCGGGACCTGGGCGCGGTGGGCGTCGAGCTGGTCGAGCTCGTCGCATCCGGACTGCGCCGCGACCTCTGCACGGCCGGGACGGACGCCCCGTGCCGGCTGAACGACCTGCTGTCCGCGATCTGCCGCACGGCGGGCCGGTTCCTCGAGCCGGGTGCGATCGCCGCAGAGCTGCAGCTGCCCGCCACGCAGGTGGAGCACCTGCTCGACCGGCTGGCGGACGCCGGCGTCGTCGATCCGCACCGCGGCCTGCTCGACCCGCTGCTGCACCGTCTGCCGGCGCTGCTCGACCCGAGCGTGGTGTCACCGAGCGCCGACCACGTCGCCGCCTTCAGCCGCTGACCGGCCTCCGCGGCCGGGTCGTCGTCGAGCCGCAGCCGGCGTCGTCGTCGGGCTGCGGGTCAGAAGCTGACGGTCGGCGCCTGCCGGACCTGCGGGTCCTCCGCCTCGAAGTACTCGGCGCGGGCGAAGCCGAACATGCCGGCGATGATGCTCGTCGGGAAGGTCTCGACCTTGGTGTTCAGCTCGCGCACGTTCGCGTTGTAGAACCGGCGACCGGCGGCCACCCGGTCCTCGGTGTTCGCCAGCTCGGCCTGCAGCTGCTGGAAGTTCTCGCTCGCGCGCAGCACCGGGTAGTTCTCGGCGACGGCGAACAGCCGGCCCAACGCCTGGTTCAGGACGTTCTCCTGGGCGGCCTGCTGCGCCGGCCCGGCACCGGGCCCGGCGGCGGCGGCCCGCGCGGCGGTCACCTCGTCGAACACGGCACGCTCGTGCGCGGCGTAGCCCTTGACGGTCTCGACGAGGTTGGGGATCAGGTCGTGGCGCCGGTTGAGCTCGACGTCGATCTGCCGCCACGCCTCCTGCACGAGGTTGCGCAGCCGGACGAGGCCGTTGTACTGCGCCACCGCCCAGAGCAGGACGATGACGATGAGGACGACGATGACGATCAGAGCGATGGTGACGCCGTTCACGGGACTGCCCTTCGCTGCGGGGACGGTGCTGGCATCGTAACCGTGCCCGGCCCGGCCGGGGGCTGAGGCGTTCAGGAGATGGGCTGCACCAGGGGGTCGTAGCCGTGCTCCTGCCACACGTGCCGCGGTATCGAGGCGACCACCGCGGACAGCACACCGAACCGCGCCGCCATCGAACCGAGGTCGCTCGCGCCGGGAGCCCACGACAGGATCCAGGTGCCGTCGGTGCGCCATGCGCACTCGCGGGCGTCGCCGCGCAGCAGCCGCTCCATCAGCCGCGGGTGCAGGACCGCGTACGCGATCCGCCGGTCGTCGGAGCGCACCCGGAATGCGCGGTTGAACTCCTCGAACTCGAACTGCAGGTCCTCGCCGCCGAACGCGTGCGCCATCCGGGTCACCACGTTCTCCGGCTCGACCTCGACCACCGGCAGGTACGCCGGCAGCGCGAGCGCGACGACGTGCACAGTGTGGGTCTGCTCGTCCTTCCCGCTGCCGGTGCGCCACGTGTACGCGAAGGACACCGCGTCGCGCCCCGAGAAGCGGCCACGCAGCACCTCGCGCGCGTGCCGTGCGCGCCCGACGCCGAACGGAGCCCGGGTGGACAGGGCGACCAGGGAGTCGTCGGAGTCGGTGTACTGCCAGCCGCTGGCCAGCGCCCATGCCGCCAGCGCGCGGCGCCGCCGCGACTGCGACACGACCGCGAGCACCGCGACGCCCACGGCGACGACAGCGAACAGCACGACCATCGCCCCGGCCATCCCCGACCCCATGACGTCCGTCCCTCTGCTCGGTGCCGGTGCCGACCGCGACCGCGACCGTCAGGCCAGGCCGAGGTCGGCCAGGCCGTACAGGAAGTGGTAGGGCAGGCCCGCTGCCTCGACGCGCTCGCGGGCGCCGGTGTCGCGGTCGACGAGCACCGCGACGCCGAGCACGTGGGCGCCCGCCTCGCGGGCCGCCTCGACCGCGGTGAGCGCAGAGCCACCGGTGGTCGAGGTGTCCTCGACGACGACGACCCGCCGGCCGGCGATGTCCGGCCCCTCGATGCGCCGCTGCAGGCCGTGCGCCTTGGCGTCCTTGCGCACGACGAACGCGTCCAGGGCCAGACCCCGGCTCGCGGCCGCGTGCAGCAGCGCCGTCGCCACCGGGTCGGCGCCGAGGGTCAGGCCGCCGACGGCGTCCACGTCGGCCGGGCCGAGGCCGACCTCCTCGAGTCGGTCCAGCAGCACGTGCCCGACCAGCGGTGCGGCCACCGCGTGCAGGGTGATGCGGCGCAGGTCGACGTAGTAGTCGGCCTCCCGGCCCGAGGCCAACCTCACCCGGCCGTGCACCACGGCGAGGTCGCGGATGAGGTCACGCAGCTGGGTGCGGGTGTCGGTCACGGCGGTCAGGCTAGCGTTCGTCGGGCGGGGCGACGATCGCCTCACGCAGACCGGACAGCGCCCGCACCGTGGACCGGGGCGCGAGCCGCAGCGCGCCGGACGCCAGCCGGTAGCGCAGCGACGGCGTGGAGATCACCGCGCCGCGTCGCACGTCGGCCAGCGCGCGTGCGACGACGTCCTCCGCGTCGAGCCACGCCACGCCGGGGTAGGCGTGCACGTCCTGGCCGGAGCGCTCGTGGAACTCGGTGTGCGTC
>Ga0302263_10000185_pt1 | contig 25329 bp, 23 predicted proteins | sample II_Fen_N1_4_FD_194564 | JGI IMG/M metagenome (GOLD analysis project Ga0302263, IMG submission 194564) | Peat permafrost microbial communities from Stordalen Mire near Abisko, Sweden - II_Fen_N1_4 | ecosystem: Environmental > Terrestrial > Soil > Wetlands > Permafrost | place: Sweden: Abisko... | reverse complement strand
TGCCGTCGTTCGCGAGCCGGTCGAAGGCCGCCGGGGGTGTGCGCCACACGTCTGCCCGGGGGTTCTGGATCTCGCGCCAGACACGCTCCGGGGTGCACGGCAGGTCGATGTGCTTGACGCCGAGGTGCTTGAGCGCGTCGACGACGGCGTTCTGCACCGCGGGGGTGGAGCCGATGGTCGCGGACTCGCCGATCCCCTTGGCGCCCATCGGGTTGACCGGCGTCGGTGTCTCGGTGTTGGAGGCCTCGAGCATGATCCCGTCGGCCGCGGTGGGGATGGCGTAGTCGGCGAAGGAGCTGGTGATCGGCGTGCCCTGCTCGTCGTAGACCATCTCCTCCCAGAGCGCCTGGCTGATGCCCTGGATCGCACCGCCGTGCTGCTGGCCGGCGACGATCAGTGGGTTGAGGATCCGGCCGCAGTCGTCGACGGCGACGTGACGGATCGGCTTGGCCTGGCCGGTCTCGAGGTCCACCTCCACGATCGCGACGTGCGCGCCGAAGGGGAACGTCGCGCCCTTCTGTGTGAAGTCGGTGTCGACGCCCAGCCCCCCGTCGTGCTCGTGGGCGTAGGCGGCGAGGTCGGGCCAGGACACGTGGGAGCCCGGGACACCGGCGACCCCGAACCCCTCGTCGTCGAGCGTGACGTCCTCGGCGTTTGCCTCGAGCATCCGGGCGGCGACGGCGATCGCCTTCTCGTGGAGCTCGTCGGCGGCCTTGGAGACGGCGTTGCCGCCGAGCTGGAGCGAGCGCGACCCGCCTGTGCCGCCGCCGGTCCGCACGATGGCGGTGTCGGACTGCCGGTAGGTGATCCGGTCGAGCGGGATCCCGAGCCGGTCCGCGACGATCATCGAGAACGACGTCGCATGGCCCTGGCCGTGGGCCGAGGTGCCCGACATGACGGTGGCCGAGCCGTCGGGATGGATCTGGACCGAGCCGAACTCGGAGCCGCCGAAGCCGGTGATCTCGACGTACGTCGACACCCCGATGCCGAGCAGCCTGCTCTCGCCGGCGTCGATCCGGCGCTGCTGCTCCTTGCGGGCGTCGTCGACGTCGGCGATCCGCAGCGCCTCCTCGAGGGGAGCGCGGTAGTCGCCGTTGTCGTAGGTGACGCCCGTCTGCGTCGTGTAGGGGAACGCGTCGGCCGGGATCAGGTTGCGCCGACGGATCTCCTCAGGGCTCAGCCCGAGCTCCAGGGCGGCGACGTCGAGGACCCGGTCGAGCGCCGCGGCGGCCTCGGGCCGACCTGCCCCGCGGAACGCGCCGACGGGAGCGGTGTTGGTCATCACGGCGATCGCGTCGAAACGCAGGCGCGGGATGACGTAGGGACCCTGCGCCATCATGTACGTCGGTCCGACCGCAAGCGCGCCACCGAAGCCGGCGTACGCCCCGCACTCACCGAGGACCCGCATCCGCAGGCCGGTGATGGTGCCGTCCGCGGTGAGGCCGAGCTCGACGTACTGCACCTGGCCACGGCCATGCATCGAGAGCATCGCCTCGCTCCGGGTCTCGGACCACTTCACGGGATGGCCGAGCCGGCGGGCGGCGAGCGCGATCGCTGCGTGGTCGGGCCCGGTGCCGGCCTTGCCGCCGAAGGCCCCGCCGACGTGGGGCGCGACGACGCGGACGTGGGCGGCGTCGACGCCGATCGCCTTGGCGAGCAGGTCACGCGCCATGTGGGGGTGCTGGGTGGAGACCCAGGCCTCCATCCCGTCGGCGGTGGGACGGACCAGGATCGCGTTGCCCTCGATCGGGGCCGTGGCGATGCGCTGGTTGACCATCCGCACGCGGGTCACATGGTCGGCGTCGACGAGGACGTCCGCGGGATCCTTGGCTGCGCGCTGGGTCGCGATGTTGGAGCCGATGGCCTCGAACTGCAAGGGGGCGTCGTCGGCGAGCGCCTCCTCGACGTCGGTCACCGCCGGCAGGTCGTCGTAGTCGACATCGACCAGCTCGGCGGCGTCCATCGCCTCGGCCCGGGTCTCGGCGACGACGAGGACGACCGGGTCACCGACGTAGCGGACCTTGTCGACGGCGAGGGCTGCTCGGCCCGCCTGGTCGTTGACGTCGGCGAAACCCGAGAGCGGTTGGCGGCCGAGGTCGTCGGCGGTGTAGACGGCGAGCACGCCCGGCGCGGCCGCCGCCTGGGAGGTGTCGATGCCGGTGATCCGGGCGTGTGCGAACGGGCTGCGGACGAAGATGGCGTGGGCGACGCCGCCGCTCTCGAGGTTGTCCACGAACGTGCCCTGACCGAGCAGGAGCTCGAGGTCTTCGACACGGCGGACTTCGGTTCCAAGGATCGATCCGGGCATACGAGGCAGCCTACGCCAGAACCGGCGACGCTCTCCGGAAGGCCGACAGCGGACACGCGAGACGGCCCCGCCCGGGTGGGCGGGGCCGTTCGCGTGGTGTCCGGTCGTGAGAGAGCGTGCTCAGCGGGCCGGCGTGGCCTGACGGTGGGACGCGGACTTGGAGACGTTCGCGCCGGTCAGGTTGGTCACCGACCCCACCTTGGTGACGATCAGCTTCTTGCCGTCCAGGCTGGAGCTGTTGCCCACGCAGTTCAGCTGGATGGTCCCGGTGTGGCTGGGTGAGACCACCGAGGTGTTGACGACCTGGCCGTAGCCGCTCGACGGTGCGTAGTACCAGCCGTAGTCGAGAGTGTTGCCGGCCGGCCCGACGAGCGAGCACTGGGCGTAGCCGCCGGAGTTCGCGTAGACGTTGACCTTGCTGGAGATGAGGTAGCTCCCCTTCTGCACGTTCACGCTGAGGACGGTCTTGTTGTTGCCGTCCATCGTCGTACCGTTGTCGTTGCGGATCTGCTTGACGGTGACCTGAGCCGACTTGGCCAGGTCGGCCTTGCCCACGCTGCCGTTGCGGATGTCGTGGCCGCCGATCTGCGACGCGGCGTACGACGTACCGCCGAGCGCCACCACGAGTGCGAACGTCGAGGCGACGGTCGCGTAGCGGCCACTGGTGAAGAGCTTCATGTGTGTTCCTCCTGGTCGTGGTGCGGAATCCCCGCCGCACCTTCGTCGGCCCAGGAGTCCGGAGGACGGTGCGCGATACGGTGGGCGCGCGGAATCGCCCGCGCGGATGACGGGGGCTGTCCGCAGGGATGAGCGCGGTGGCGGCCGCGTGAGGGGATGCGCGGTTAGGTGACCCTTACTTGAACGGTCACCGGTAATAACGGCACACTGGTGTTGTGGAATTCGAGCGGACCCTGCCGACGGGCGACCAGCCGACGCGGGAGCGTGTCGTCCGGTCGATCCTGGTCAGCGGTCCGTCGACCGCAGCGGACCTGGCGGTGCGGCTCGACCTGACGCCGGCGGCCGTACGCCGTCACCTCGACCACCTGCTGGCGGAGGGAGCCCTCGAGGCGCGGGAACCGCGTCCGTCGGCGGCCCGGGGCCGGGGCAGACCGGCCAAGATCTTCGCGATCACCGAGGCCGGCCGCGAGCACTTCGACCAGCAGTACGACGACCTCGCGGTCCAGGCCCTCCGCTACCTGTCCGAGACCGGCGGCGACAACGCCGTGATGGAGTTCGCCCGGCGTCGCGTCGCCTTCATCGAGCGCGACTACGACGCGGTGACGGCGGCCCACCCCGAGCTGACGCCGGCAGAGGCCCTCGCCCGGGTCTTCTCCAGCGAGGGGTACGCCGCCTCCGTGCGGTCCCTACCCCTGGTAGACGGCGCCGCGGAGCAGCTGTGCCAGCAGCACTGCCCGGTCTCCCACGTCGCCCACGAGTTCCCGCAGCTGTGCGAGGCCGAGACCGAGGCCATCGGCCACGTGCTCGGCCGCCACGTACAGCGCCTGGCCACCATCGCGCACGGCGACGGTGTCTGCACGACCTGCATCCCCCACCCCTTGGTCTCGACCAGCCCGACCCACGAGGAGACGACGTGACGTCCATCGAAGAGCTCAACCCCGAGCTGCAGGGCATCGGCCGCTACCAGTTCGGCTGGTCCGACCGCGACGACGCCGGGTCCATCGCCAAGCGCGGCCTGAGCGAGGAGGTCGTGCGCGACATCTCTGCGAAGAAGTCCGAGCCGCAGTGGATGCTCGCGCCTCAAGGGGCTCAAGCTGTTCCACCGCAAGCCCATGCCCACGTGGGGTTCCGACCTGTCGGGCATCGACTTCGACAACATCAAGTACTTCGTCCGCTCCAGCGAGAAGCAGGCGGCCTCGTGGGAAGACCTCCCCGAGGACATCAAGAACACCTACGACAAGCTCGGCATCCCCGAGGCGGAGAAGCAGCGCCTCGTCGCCGGGGTCGCCGCGCAGTACGAGTCGGAGGTCGTCTACCACTCGATCCGCGAGGACCTCGAGGCGCAGGGCGTCATCTTCAAGGACACCGACACCGCGCTCAAGGAGCACCCCGAGCTGTTCCAGGAGTACTTCAACACCGTGATCCCGGTCGGCGACAACAAGTTCGCCGCGCTCAACACCTCGGTCTGGTCCGGTGGCTCCTTCATCTACGTGCCCCCAGGCGTCCACGTCGACATCCCGCTGCAGGCCTACTTCCGGATCAACACCGAGAACATGGGCCAGTTCGAGCGGACGCTGATCATCGTCGACGAGGACGCCTACGTGCACTACGTCGAGGGCTGCACCGCGCCGATCTACAGCAGCGACTCGCTGCACTCCGCGGTGGTCGAGATCATCGTGAAGAAGGGCGGCCGCTGTCGCTACACGACGATCCAGAACTGGTCCAACAACGTCTACAACCTCGTCACCAAGCGCGCGACCTGCGACGCCGGCGCGACCATGGAATGGGTCGACGGCAACATCGGCTCGAAGGTGACGATGAAGTACCCCGCCATCTACCTGATGGGCGAGCACGCCAAGGGCGAGACGCTGTCGATCGCGTTCGCCGGCGAGGGCCAGCACCAGGACGCCGGGGCCAAGATGGTCCACGCCGCTCCGAACACGTCCTCGAGCATCCTCAGCAAGTCCGTCGCGCGCGGCGGCGGCCGTACGTCGTACCGAGGGCTGATCCAGATCAACGAAGGCGCCCATGGCTCGAAGTCCAACGTGCTCTGTGACGCTCTCCTGGTCGACCAGATCAGCCGGAGCGACACCTACCCCTACGTCGACATCCGCGAGGACGACGTGTCGATGGGCCACGAGGCGAGCGTCTCCAAGGTCTCCGACGACCAGCTGTTCTACCTGATGAGCCGCGGCATGGCCGAGGACGAGGCGATGGCGATGATCGTGCGCGGCTTCGTCGAGCCGATCGCCAAGGAGCTGCCCATGGAGTACGCCCTCGAGCTCAACCGCCTGATCGAGCTCCAAATGGAAGGTGCGGTGGGCTGACCACGTCGCCCCTGCACACCCACGTCCGGAAAGAGAGAACCTGGTGACAGCAGTTGCCGACGCGCTCGAGCTCGAGCGCGTGGACTCCCACCTGCACCCGGCAGGGTCGTTCGACGTCGACGACCACCCGGTGCCGACGGGTCGCGAGGAGATCTGGCGCTTCACACCGCTCAAGCGGCTACGCGGGCTCCACTCCGACGCCCCGCTCGACGGCTCCGGCGTCCGGGCCGAGTACGACGGCCCCGAGGGGGTCGTGGTCGAGAAGCTCGAGCCCGGTGACGCGCGCCTGGGGTCGAGCGGCTTCGTGCCGACCGACCGGATCGCCGCGCGGGTGTGGCACGAGAGCGGCCAGCGGTTCGCGGTGACGGTCCCGGCCGACGTCGAGCTCGACCGGCCGGCTTTCGTCACTCTGACGGGAACCTCTGTGGAGCCGGCGACCGCGACCCACGCCGTGATCACGGCAGGTGCCCACAGCAAGGCGACCGTGGTGCTGCGGTTCGTCGGCTCGGCCACCCTCGCCGACAACGTCGAGATCGTCGTCGGCGACGGCGCCGACCTGACCGTCGTCAGCATCGACGACTGGGCCGACGATGCTGTCCACGTCGGCCACCGTCACGCCCAGGTCGGCCGCGACGCCCACTTCAAGCACGTCGACGTCACCTTCGGCGGCAGCGTCGTCCGCCACGACACCACCGCGGAGTACGCCGGCCCCGGCGGCGACGTCGAGATGCTCGGCCTCTACTTCGCCGACGCCGGTCAGCACATCGAGCACCGCCTCTTCGTCGACCACACCGCCCCGAAGACCAAGAGCCACGTGACCTACAAGGGCGCGCTCCAGGGCCACGGGGCACACACGGTCTGGATCGGGAACGTGCTGATCCGCAAGGTCGCCGAGGGGATCGAGACCTACGAGGAGAACCGCAACCTGGTGCTCACCGATGGCTGCCAGGCCGACTCGGTGCCCAACCTCGAGATCGAGACCGGCGAGATTGCGGGCGCGGGTCACGCGTCGGCGACCGGACGGTTCGATGACGAGCAGCTGTTCTACCTCCGCTCGCGCGGCATCGCCGAGGACGAGGCGCGTCGCCTGGTCGTGCACGGTTTCTTCAACGACCTGATCCGCCGGATCGACGTCCCCGAGCTCGAGGAGCAGCTCGCCGCGACCGTCGAGGCCGAGCTCGCCAAGAATGTCCTCGACGGGCTTCCGAAATGAGCTTCGAGAGGGCCTGCTCGCTCGACGAGTTCCGCGAGGGCGAGGCCATCGCGGCCAAGGTCGGCGACCAGGAGGTCGCGATCGCCCGCGACGGCGACGAGGTCTTCGCGGTCGAGGACATCTGCTCCCACGCCGCCGTCGCGCTGAGCGAGGGCGACGTGGAGGGCTGCACCGTCGAGTGCTGGCTGCACGGCTCGCGCTTCGACCTCCGCACCGGCAAGCCCACCGGACTTCCCGCCACCGAGCCGGTGGCCACCTTTCCCGTCGAGGTACGCGGCACCGAGGTGTACGTCGACGTCACCACCACCCTGAACGGAGTAGTACCCCAATGAGCACCCTCGAGATCAAGGACCTCCACGTCACGGTCAAGACCGACGACGAGGACAAGGAGATCCTCAAGGGCGTCACGCTGACCATCAAGGACGGCGAGACCCACGCGATCATGGGGCCCAACGGCTCCGGGAAGTCGACGCTCGCCTACTCGATCGCCGGCCACCCCAAGTACACCGTGACCTCCGGCTCGGTCACCCTCGACGGCGAGGACGTGCTCGCCATGAGCGTGGACGCCCGGGCGCGCGCGGGGCTCTTCCTGGCCATGCAGTACCCCGTCGAGGTGCCGGGCGTCTCCGTGTCCAACTTCCTGCGCACGGCCAAGACCGCGCTGGACGGCGAGGCGCCCAAGCTCCGCACGTGGGTCAAGGACGTCAACGCCGCGCTCCAGCAGCTCGACCTCGACCCGACGTTCGGCACCCGCTCGGTCAACGAGGGCTTCTCCGGCGGCGAGAAGAAGCGGCACGAGATCGCCCAGCTCGAGCTGCTGAACCCGAAGGTCGCCGTCCTCGACGAGACCGACTCCGGCCTCGACATCGACGCCCTCAAGGTGGTGGCCGAGGGCGTGAACCGCTTCCGGGCACAGGAGGGCAAGGGTGTGCTCCTGATCACGCACTACACGCGGATCCTGCGCTACATCGAACCGGACTACGTCCACGTCTTCGTGGCCGGCCGGATCGCCGAGCAGGGTGGCCCCGAGCTCGCCGACCAGCTGGAGGCCGAGGGCTACGACAAGTACGTCAAAGCCGCGGCGGTGTGACGTGGTTCCGAAAGGAGACCTGATGGAGGGCTTGCTTCCCGATCTGGACGTCGTCCGGAAGGACTTCCCGATCCTGTCGCGCGTGCTCGCGAACGGGCAGCCGCTGGTCTACCTCGACTCCGCCAACACCTCGCAGAAGCCGCAGGTGGTCATCGACACGATGGTCGACCACCTCGAGCGCCACAACGCCAACATCGCGCGCGCCATGCACCAGCTCGGGGCCGAGGCGACCGAGGCCTACGAGGGAAGCCGCGACAAGGTGGCGTCGTTCATCGGCGCCCCCGACCGCGACGAGGTGATCTTCACCAAGAACGCCTCCGAGGCGCTCAACCTGGCCGCCAACACCCTGGCCTGGGCGGGGGAGCGCCAGGTCGGGCCCGGTGACGAGATCGTGATCACCGAGATGGAGCACCACTCCAACATCGTGCCGTGGCAGCTGCTCTGCGAGCGCACGGGCGCGACGCTGCGGTGGTTCGGGATCACCGAGGACGGCGGACTCGACCTCTCCCAGCTGGACGACCTGGTCACCGAGCGCACCAAGGTCGTCTCGTTCACCTGGGTGTCCAACATGCTCGGCACCATCAACCCGGTCGCCGAGATCGCCCGCCGCGCGCATCAGGTCGGAGCCCTCGTCGTCGTCGACGCGTCCCAGGCCGCACCGCAGCTGCCGATCGACCTCGCCGCCATGGCCGACGACGAGCGCCCGGACCTCCTGGCCTTCACCGGCCACAAGGTGGTCGGGCCGACCGGCATCGGCGTGCTCTGGGGCCGTCGGGCCGTCCTCGACCAGCTGCCGCCGTTCCTCGGGGGTGGCGAGATGATCGAGACGGTCACGATGGAGCGGTCGACGTATGCACCCGTGCCGCACAAGTTCGAGGCCGGGACGCCACCGATTGTCGAGGCGGTCGGCCTCGGTGCCGCCGTCGACTACCTCACCGAGCTCGGGATGGACGCCGTGCACGCCCACGAGCAGGCGGTCACGGCGTACGCCCTCGAGGGTCTGGCGACGATCCCGGGACTCACCGTGCTGGGCCCGCTCGACGCCACGCAGCGCGGGGGAGCGATCTCGTTCGAGATCCCCGGCGTGCATCCCCACGACGTGGCCACCGTGCTCGACACCCGCGGCATCGCGGTCCGCGCCGGACACCACTGTGCGAAGCCCGCGCATGCGCGGTTCGGCGTGCAGAGCTCGACGCGCATGTCGTCCTACCTCTACACGACGCCGGCCGAGATCGACGCGCTCGTCGAGGGCCTGGAATACACCCGCCGCTACTTCAAGTTGAGTTGAACATCATGTCGACCGAGCTCGATTCTCTCTACCAGGAGATCATCCTGGACCACTACCGCAACCCCCATCACAAGGGTCTGCGGGAGCCGTTCGAGGCCGAGGTGCACCACGTCAACCCCACCTGTGGCGACGAGGTGACGCTGCGCGTCCACGTCGCCGACGGCAAGGTCGCGGACGTCTCGTACGACGCCCTCGGCTGCTCGATCTCGCAGGCCTCGGCCTCCGTGATGACCGACCTCGTGATCGGCAAGTCGGTCGACGAGGCGATGGCGATCCACGAGGAGTTCCTGACCCTGATGCAGGGCAAGGGTCAGGTCGAGCCGGACGAGGAGGTGCTGGAGGACGGCATCGCGTTCGCCGGCGTCGCCAGGTTCCCCGCTCGGATCAAGTGCGCCCTGCTGTCCTGGATGGCCTGGAAGGACGCGACGACGACCGCCCAGATGGAGGAGATGAAGTGACCACGAACCCGATCGACGACCTGCCCGAGGTGCCGGAGGCATCCGGTGCGCCCGCCGGCTCGGTGACCACGATCGACGACGTCACCGAGGCGATGAAGGACGTCGTCGACCCCGAGCTGGGGATCAACGTCGTCGACCTCGGCCTGGTCTACGGCGTACACCTCGACGACGACACCAACGCCGTCATCGACATGACCCTGACCTCCGCCGCGTGCCCGCTGACCGACGTCATCCAGGACCAGACCAACACCGCCCTCGAGGGCCTGGTCAACGACGTCCTCATCAACTGGGTCTGGATGCCCCCGTGGGGCCCCGACAAGATCACCGACGACGGCCGCGAGCAGCTGCGGGCGCTGGGGTTCAACGTCTGAGCCCTGCCATTTCCGGGTCGTCCGCCTGAGGAGGCACTAGGGGCTCCTGTCAGGCGGACGACCCATCTGTACGTCGCCGACCCTGGTCCGCGTGGGCTCTTGCGCACGCGCACAGGTAGTCACACCGGGTCATCCCCGGATGGCCGGATCGCGTCTGGCGGCCCGGCGCAGGGGGGGTCACCCTGAGGACGTCGCGTACCAAGGGGGATACGCGCCTGACATCATGGGGGAGTCACCACATGTTCGACTATCTGCGCATTCTGCTCGACGCTCGTCTGGCCAAGCTCGACGAGCGCGGCGCTTCCGCCGTGGAGTACGGCTTGCTCATCGCCGGTATCGCGGCTCTGATCGTGGTCGTCGTCTTCGCGTTCGGCGGCGTCATCAAGAACATCTTCCAGAACACCTGCAACTCGGTCGGTGCCTCGGGCGGCGGCAGCTGCTGACCACCGCGAGCTGAACCGTCCGCGCCGCCCCGTCTGGTTCCTCCAGGCGGGGCGGCTCAGGATTCGGGGTGCGGGACCCTGCTCAGCTCGGCCAGCCTGGCCAGCCCGGGCCCCATCTGCGCCTGCAGGCGATGCAGGGCATCGGTCAGCTCCGGGGATCCGGCGTACTCGGGCGGGATCCGGGCCGGGTTGGTGGCGACGCCGTTCGACCACGCCTTGATGTCGGGCTCGGACGTGAACGCCAACGAGGCCCGGGTGCCGCGCAGGTTCATGACAGCCCAGTCGGTCAGGGTGTTGCCGTACCGCGACGGCGGGCAGAGTCGGTTCTTCTCGGCGTCGTCGGTACGGGTGGCCTCGACGTAGCCGGTGAGGGCGGCCCCGAAGCACGGGAACCCGGCGCGGATCGGCTGCACCGTGATCGCCTGCGGGCGCCAGACCGGGACCAGCGGAGGGTTCTGCAGGCCGGACGCCGCGCAGTGGACGACGAGCGCGTCGGGTGCGGTCGTGACCGCTCCCCGGTCGAGGGTGACGAGCCCCCGGTCCACGCGCCTGATGTGGCCCAGCCGTACGACGTTCCCGATCGCGCGCAGCAGGTCGAGCTCCCACGTGCCCAAGGTGGGTGCCTTCGCCATGGTCGGCGTGACCGAGCGGTCGATGCGCAGCATGACCCCGGCCCCCTCCAACCGGAGGAAGACGTCGTCGAGCGAGGCAGCGCCGGCGGCGGCCTGCATGACGTCGGCCACCATGCCCTGGAACACGGCGGGATCCGGCTGTACGACTGCGCGGTTGAGCATCCAAGGGTCGCGGGGCCGTACCCAGCAGATCGCGTCGGGGTCGACGCCGCGCCCCAGCAGCCAGACGATGGCGTCGGTAGCGGTCTTGCCCGACCCCACGACGACGTACTGGCTCGGCGCCTCGTCCACACGGGCCAGGGCGTTGACCGGGAGAACGCGGGCATCGTCCCCGACCTCGAACGGCGGTGGGGTGTCGGCCGGGATGGTGGGAGCGAGGTAGCGCGCGTCGACGATGCGGCAGCGGTCCGGAACCTCGAGCCGTTCACCGGAGACCAGCGAGACGATCCGGCGGTCTCCGACGTAGTCGCAGTTCGCGAGGAGCTCGACCCGGCCGGACTCCAGCATCCGGTCGGTCAGGACCCGGTCGTAGTAGGTGCAGATCTCGGAGACGGTAGCCCGGTCATGCAGGCCGGCCTCGGGTCCGCGCCGCTGCCGGCGGTTCCCGCCCAACAGCGTCGACGCCACGCCGTAGAAGGTCGACGACTGGTGGAGGCGGACGAAGGGGTAGGCGTCGAGCCAGTGTCCGCCGACGCTGTGGCGGCGGTCGACCATGGCCACGCGTACGTCGGCATGGTCGATCAGTGCGTCGGTGAACGCCATCCCGGTCGCGCCGGCACCCACGACGAGGTAGTCGACGTCCAGGGTCCGGGCCACGGTCCCATGCAAGCAGGTCGGTGGGTGACCGGTCCACGCTGCCGACCCCGCCGGTGCGATGCCTACGATCGGGTCATGACTCACGACGCTGTTCCTGACGACTCCGTGACCCTGAGCCATGGGGGCCGGATGCCGCTGCTCGGTTTCGGCACCTGGCAGATCAAGGGCGACGACGCGGTGCGGGCGACCTCGGCGGCGCTCGCCACCGGGTACCGCCACCTCGACACCGCGACCGTCTACGGCAACGAGGGAGAGGTCGGTCGTGCGCTCGCGGAGAGCTCGGTGCCGCGCGACGACGTGTTCCTCACCACCAAGTGCCCTCCCCACCGGGCCGGCCGGGAGCTCGAGACGCTCCGCCGGAGCCTGGAGCTGCTCCAGACCGACCACGTCGACCTCTGGCTGATCCACTGGCCGGCCGAGGGCTCGGCGAACCAGGACCTCTGGCGGGCGTTCGTGGAGGCGCGGGAGGCGGGCCTGGCGCGCGACATCGGCGTCAGCAACTTCGACCCGACCCTGATCGACGAGGTGAGGTCGGCCACCGGGGTGCCACCGGCGGTCAACCAGATCGAGTGGAGCCCGCTGCTCTACGACGCCGAGACCCTGGCCGCGCACCGGGAGCGGGACATCGTGCTGGAGGGCTACAGCGCCCTGCGCGGTGGCACTCTCGACCATCCCGTGATCGTCGGTATCGCCGAGCAGCACGGGCGGAGCCCGGCCCAGGTCATCATCCGCTGGCACCTCCAGCACCAGGTCGTGGTGATCCCGAAGTCGGCCAACGCCGACCGCATCCGGTCCAATGCCGACGTCGGCGGGTTCAGCCTCAGCGCCGAGGACATGGCGGCCCTCGACGCCCTCGGCGGCAGCTGACGGGTTGTCACCGCTCGCAGAGCCGCCTCGGCGCCAGGCGGACGCCGTGGCCGCTGGCCGTCGTACGCCAGCGGAAGGTGGCCGCCACGTCGCCCTCGGGCCCGGTGCCGTGCACCTCGACCAGCCAGGTGCCTACCGCGCCGGCCGCCGGCACCGTCCAGGTCCCGTCCGACCTGGCCGTGGCTTCCACCCCGTAGGCCGGGGCGCACGGGCGCCCACTGCGACGCAGGTACGTCTGGAACCGCCAGCCGGGGGACGCGTGGAACTCGAAGGTCGCCACGCGTCCCGGGGCCGCGTCAACGTACGGCGGACGCGGAGCGCCGTCGGCGCACTGGGACTGGCCGGGCGTCCTCCAGCAGTACGTCCAGGGCGCCACCTCCGCCGTGCCGTGGGCGGTGTGGACCAGGAGCGAGGGCGGCTCCGCGCTCGCCGGATCGTACGGAGCGGCTGACGAGGAGGTCGACGAGGAACAGCCGCCGGTGACCCACACCGTGCCCAGCACTGCCGCGAGTGCACGGGAGCGCCGCATCACCCACCTCCGGTCGACTTGGTGCCCGACCTAGGACGTGCGGACGAGCATCGACGGGTCGCGGCGCAGCACGGAAATCTCGGAGGCGGGCGCCGCGGTCGGGCTGACACACTGCGCGCATGGAGCAGTCCGTCGAGCTGGGCCGTCACCTGGACGGTATCCGCGAAGCAGTGGAGGCGTTCGCGTCCCACGCCGAGTCCGCGGGACTCGACGCACCGGTGCCGACCACACCGGACTGGGACGTACGCCGGCTGGTCGCCCACCAGGGGCTCGTGCACCGCTGGGCCACGTCCGTGGTCCGTGGCGAGGAGATCGACGACGACGCCGTGGAGCGCGAGGGGCTCGAGGCCGCCGACCCCATCCGCTGGCTGCGCGACGGGGCGGACCGGCTGATCGCGACGATCGAGGCCGCGCCGGATGACCTCGAGACGTTCGTGTTCCTGGTCGACGCGCCCCCGGCCAAGTGGTTCTGGGCGCGGCGACAGTGCCACGAGACGACCATCCACGCGGTCGACGCGCTGTCGGCGGCGCTCGGCCGCTACCCACGCGCCGGGGACACCTGGATCTCCCGCGACCTCGCCCTCGACGGCATCGACGAGCTGCTCACCGGCTTCATGCCGCGCCCGCGGTCGCGGCTGCGGTCCGACGACCCGACGACGATCGCGGTCCTGCCCGACGACGCGGACGTCCGCTGGACGGTGACCGTGACGCAGCGCCCCCCGACCACGGTGCGCGAGGCGTCAGCCGACGACGCCGACATCGTGCTGTGCGGGTCCGCCGTGGCTCTCTACCTCACCCTGTGGAACCGGAGCGACGAGCTCGACGGCACCGGGCTCGATCTGTGGGCCGAGGGCGCACGTGTGACCTGGGCATGACGGCGCCGACCACAGTCCTGGTCCCTCCGGCCCGGGTCGGGCGGTGGGTCGAGAACTTCGCCGCGCGCCACGGGGACACCGGGCTCGTCGTGCGCGACGGGTCGCTGGCGGGGATGGCCGGTGACGGCTCGACGTTCGTCGCCCGGCTGCCCTTCTCGACGTCGTACGCCGGGCCCGCTGACGCGGTCTCCTTCGTGGAGGCGGCACGGGCCCCGGCGGCCTGGGGTGTGCTCCTCGTGCGCAAGGGCGGCTTCGCGATCGCGCTGCTCGGGAGCGAAGGCCTGGTCGAGCACAAGATCGGCCAACGGCACGTGCAGGGCAGGACCAAGGCAGGCGGCCAGAGCCAGCAGCGCTTCGCGCGGCGGCGCGGCAACCAGGCCCGTCAGGCCTACGAGGCGGCAGCGGACCATGCGGCGCGCATCCTGGGGACACGCGCACTTCCGCTCGTCACCGGCGGTGACCACGGGGCCGTCGACGAGGTTCTCGTCGATCCGCGGTTGCGTCGCGTGACGGTGGTCGGCCCCTGGCTCGCCGTCCCCGACCCGCGGCGGGCCGTCCTCGACCGGGCGATCGAGGACGCGTGCAGTGTGGCGATCGACGTCGTCAACCGTTGAGGTGCTCTCCGAAGGCGATCGGCTCCCGCGTGAAGAGGTACGTCGCCCAGTTGAGCTTGGTGATCGCGCCGTCGGCGCCGCGAGTGATGCGCAGGAGCTCACCCCGCTCGCGGCCGCTCACGTCGCGGTAGAGGTCGTCGGCGACCCTCTCGAAGCGCGAGGCCGTCAGTCGTCCGGCGCCCGGCTTGTCGATGCGGGCGCGCAGCTCGCCCTGCTCGACCCAGAAGACGAAGGGCTGACCCTCGGAGAACCACCGACCCAGCAGCGGCCGGTACGCCTCGGGGATCGCGGTGCCCGGCTGCCATGGTGCGTCCTCCACGGGGTCGTGCTCGACCACGTGGTCGGCCAGCTCGATCGCGAAGGCATCCGGTGCGGGGGAGGCGGTGGAGGTCATCAGCACGATCCCGCCGGTGCCCGACGCGCGGTGGGTGAACACGCCGGTGATGTGGCCGGGCATGCCGCCGGTGTGACCGACCCAGGTGCGGCCGTTCGGCGACCGCATCAGGAAGAAGCCGAGGCCCATCGCCCCGTCCCAGTGCTCGGGGTCGAGGAGGACCTGCGGCTGGCACATCTCCTCCATCGTGTCCGCGGAGAGCAGCGAGCCCGGGTCGGCGACGAAGGCCGACCAGATCGCGAGGTCGTGGGCTGTGCTGGCGAGGCCTCCGCACGGAGCCATCGCCTTGAGGTCCATCACCGGCTCCGGCCGGGGTACGTCGTCGTACGGCCCGACGTAGTAGCCGTTCGCATGTGCCCCGGCGTCGAAGCCCAGGGACGTACGCCGCATCTCCAGTGGCTCGAGCAGGCGGGTCCGTAGCGAGTCCTCCCACGACCGTCCGTCGAGCTCCTCGACCAGCTGGCCCAGCATCGCGTAGACCACGTTGGAGTAGTGCCAGTGATCGTGCGGCCGCCCGATCCGCTCGACGTCGTCGAAGTCGCGCCGCAGGCTCTCGGCGTCGGGCTGCTCGAGCGTCTCCCAGACGTCGCCGAGCGGCTCGCGGGCCATCCCCGACACGTGCGCCAGGCATTGTCGGACCGTGATCGGGTGGGACACGCCGGGCACGTGGTCCCCGAGCAGGTCGTCGAGCCCGAGCCGGCCCTCGTCGCGGAGCTGCATGACCATGACGGCGGTGAACGTCTTGGTGTTGGACGCGACCAGGAACTGGTCGTCGGCCGCCGGCGCCCGGTCGGCGCCGACCTCGACGACGCCGATCCCGTCGCCCCAGACCAGCTCGCCGCCGCGGCAGACCCCGGCGTACAGACCGGGCAGGCGACCGTCGCGCTGCTTCGTCAGAGCGGTACGACGGAGGTGGCGTGCAGTGCTGTCGAGAAGGGCGGCCATGCGGCCGAACCTAGCGCGTCATCACCGGCGCTCGAGCTCCCCTCGGTGCTCCGTCCAGCGGGCCGGGTGGCCCCGCCGTAGGGTGCCCGTATGAGCAGTACCGACCCGGTCGTCGACGTCCGCGGCCTGGTCAAGACGTTCGGGAGCACCCGGGCGCTCGACGGACTCGACCTGGCCGTGGCCCCGGGGGAGGTGCACGGCTTCCTCGGGCCGAACGGTGCCGGCAAGTCCACGACGCTGCGGATCCTGCTCGGGCTGATCCGCAAGGACTCCGGTGACGTGCGGCTCTTCGGGGGCGATCCGTGGACCGAGGCCGCCGATCTGCACCGCCGCCTCGCCTACGTGCCCGGCGACGTCAGCCTCTGGCCCAACCTCACCGGCGGTGAGGTGATCGACCTGTTGTTGCGGATGCGGGGTGCGCCGGTCGCCGATCCGCTCCGGGCAGAGATGCTCGAGCGCTTCGAGCTCGACCCGACCAAGAAGGGCCGCGCCTACTCCAAGGGCAACCGGCAGAAGGTCGCCCTGGTGGCGGCGTTCGCGGCACCGACGGACCTGCTGGTCCTCGACGAGCCGACCTCCGGGTTGGACCCGCTGATGGAGGAGGCGTTCGCCACCTGCATCGCCGACGTCCGGGCGTCAGGCACGACGGTGCTGCTGTCTAGCCACATCCTGAGCGAGGTCGAACGGCTGGCGGACCGGGTCACGATCATCCGCGACGGCCGGGTCGTCGAGTCCGGCAGCCTCGACGAGATGCGCCACCTGCACCGGTCGCGGGTGCGGGCCGACCTGGTGGGCGCCGTACCCGACCTCTCCGGCACGCCCGGTGTCCACGACCTCTCGGTCGAGGGCTCCGTGGTCTCCTGCACGGTCGCGCCCGAGGCGCTTCCCGCCGTCCTGACCGCGATCACCGCCGCCGGCGTCCGCACCCTCACCAGCACGCCGCCCACGCTCGAGGAGCTCTTCCTCGATGCGTACCGCGGGAGAGAACCGGTCCGATGACGGGGGTCTGGCGCCTGACGTGGTTCTCCCTTCGGCGCAGCCGGGTGCTCCTCGCCGCGTGGACGGCCGTGCTCGCTCTCATGTGCTACGCCTCGGCCGCAGCCACCGGCTCGCTCTACTCCACGACCGCCGAGCAGGTCGCGGCCGCCCGGTCGATCAACGCCAGCTCCGCGCTGGTCGCCCTCTACGGGCCGATCCTCGACGTCCACAGCCTCGGCGAGGTGGCGATGACGAAGACGACCGTGACCTATGGCGTCCTGGTGATGGCGCTGTGCATCGCGCTCGTACGCAGGCACACCCGCGTCGAGGAGGAGTCCGGCCGCGCCGAGCTGCTCGGGGCCCTCGGTGTCGATCCCACCGCCCCGCTGCTCAGTGCCGTCCTGGTCGGCGCCGTCGCGGCCCTGGTGGTCGCGGTCACGGCGGCCGTCGCCGACATCGCCGGGGGGCTGCCGGTGGCGGGGTCGCTCTGGTTCGCGGGCTCCTGGCTGGGCCTCGGACTCGTCGGCACCGGGATCGCCGCCCTCGCCGCCCAGCTGTCGGCCAGCGCACGCACATGCGGCGCGGTCGCGGCCGGGGCCGTCGCGGTGCTCTTCCTCCTGCGTGCGATCGGCGACACCACCGTGCACTGGCTCAGCTGGCTCTCGCCGCTCGGATGGTCGACCCAGCTCCGCGCCTGGTCCGACCCACGTGGGTGGGTCCTCCTGCTCGACCTGGCGGTCGCCCTCGCGCTCGTCGGCGCCGCCCTCGCGCTTCGTGCGCGCCGCGACCTCGGCTCGGGTCTGATCGCCGAGCGTCCCGGCCCGGCCACCGGCTCGCCGCGGCTCGGCGACGCGCTGGCGCTGAACGTCCGCGTGCACTCGACGTCGCTGGTGATCTGGACCGTCGCGTGTGCGGTCCTCGGCGCCCTGATGGCCGCCATCGTGCCGGGCGCCGAGTCGATGCTCGACTCGGTCGGGGCTCGCGACATGATCGAGCGACTCGGCGGGGTGGGCGCGATCCAGGAGACGCTGGTCGCCGCCCTGGTGTCGGTGCTCGCGATCGTGATCTCGTGCTTCGCGGTCACGGTCGTGACCCATGGGGGAGTCGAGGAGCACGACGGTCGGACCGAGGAGGTCCTCGCCACCGCGACCGGCCGGACCACCACGTTCCTCGCGGTCGGCCTGGTGGCGCTGGGTGGTGCGGCCTGGCTCCTGTTGGTCACCGGCCTGGGGATGGCCATCGGGGCCGTCGGCACCGCAGTCTCCTTCGGTGGCGTGCTCGCTGCGTCCCTCGTCCAGATCCCGGCCGTCTGGGTCGTCGCCGCGCTCGCGCTGCTCGGCCTGGCCCAGGGGAGCCGGTGGGCGGCAGCCGGTTGGGTCGTGCTGGTGGCCTTCTTCCTCGTCGGGCCGCTGGCCGAGCTCCTGCAGCTCCCGGGCTGGGTGGCCGACCTCTCGCCGTACTCCCACGTGCCGAAGGTGCCGGCCGAGTCGCTCGCGCTGGGGCCCGAGCTGACACTGACGGCGCTCGCAGCGGTGGTCGTCGCGGCTGCGTGGTGGCGCTACCGCACGCGCGACATCGGCTGAGGGGCCACCAGCCCGGCCGCCGGTGACCAACCTCCCTGGCGGATCCGGGAGCGGGGGAGGAACGTGGGATGAGGCCCTGCGCCAGGCACCCTGCGCCCGACACCCCTGGGCGGCCGGAGAGGAGATCGTCATGAGAGCGACGAGGATCCAGAGGCAGCTCGTCGTGGCTGCGGTGGCGGCCTCACTGCTGACGCCCGCCGCTGCGAGCCGAGGGGCACAGGCAGCCGCCGCCGGACGCCTGGACGGCACGCTGCACACGTCGGGGACCGACACCCGCATCTACACCGCGACCAACCAACCGGTGCGGCTCCTCGGCTTCAACTGGCCGGGCACGCCGACCGGAGGCCGGACCGACGCCCTCAAGGCGAAGGACGACTGCGGCAACGTGTGGCGGACACCTGCCGACCGGCTGCCGGGCCTCACCTTCAACTACGACAACGTCTACCAGGTCGTCCACGACTGGGGCTACAACACGATCCGGATCCCCGTGTCGTGGAACAACCTGGAGCCGGTGGCACCGGTCTGGAACGCCGCCACCGGTCAGTACGTGCACTCCTGGAGCGCGGCGTACCTCAACGACCTGAGGTCCATGGTGACGAAGGCGCAGGCGGCGGGGCTGTGGGTGGTCCTCGACCTGCACCAGGACTTCTGGTCCCCTGCCCTCCATCACATCGTGAAGTGGAACGGGCAGCAGGGTCTGTGCGAGGGCGTCGGGATGCCGCGATGGCTCGACCCCAGCATCGACGCGAAGCCCAGCGCCACCCAGCAGGTCGACTTCTACAACGCGATGAACTGGTTCTACCGCAACGTGCCCGACCCGGCGTCGACCCTCACCCATGCCACTCCCTGGCAGCTGTTCCAGTCCGCGTGGTCGGAGCTGTCCTACGTCTTCTCGGCCCGGTCGGGGTTCCCGGCGTACCGCGCGGTCGTCGGGGCCGACCTCCTGAACGAGCCCTATGCGAAGTACGTCGGCGGGAGCCCGCCCGCGGGCCAGACGGTGCTGCAGGCAGCGGGATCACGGCTCGCCGCGTTCTACACGGCGGCTGCCCCGGCGGTCACCACGGACAACCCGGGCTGGCTGCTCTTCTTCGAGGACTCGACCGGCGGCTACAACGCGGCCTCCCCGGCCGGTCGCGAGACGCCGGTCCTGACCGGGCGGCCGGGTGGTGACGCCAACTGGGTCTACTCGATGCACGACTACGACTTCGGCTACGGCACGTTCTCGGACGGTGTCACCCGCCACGACGACTTCGGCATCACGCTGATGAACGTCGACCTCGCCAACGCCCAGGCGTGGCAGGTCCCGCTCTACGTCGGCGAGTTCACGAACTTCGAGCTGGGGATCCCGGCCTGGAACCTGACCACTGCCGACATGGCCCAGACGGCGGCGTTCCTCTCCTGGGCGAAGCAGCATGCAGTGAGCTGGACGTTCTGGGCCTACGCCAACACGTACCCACCGATGAACGTCATCGACTACCGGTCCAACCACGCGATCCCGGCCGTCAAGTCCACCCTCGCCGCAGGACGCTGACCCCGCGGGCCGCGGGTTACCGGGCTCGGGCGCCCTCCTCTGCCAGGATGAGCGGCATGTGGGAGCCCGATCCCGCGTGGCATCCCGTGTCCGGTGGCACGGGGACCTCCACCGTGGGGGTGTGGCGCACCGAGCGCAGCGGCCATGCCCTGGTGGTGAAACGGATCGCCCGGCCCGGTGCCGGCGACCCTGCCGAGCTCAGCGACCCGCGCCACTTCGCCTACTGGCGCCGCGAGGCGGACGTGGCGGTCAGCGGAGTCGTCGACGCCAGCCCTGGTCTGCGCGGCACGCCGCTCGACGTGGCCGAGGATGACGAGGGCATCACGCTCACCCGCGAGTTCGTCGAGGACGCCGCGCTCAACGGTCTCTACCTCGCCCATGCGTTGGGCCGCTTCGCCGGCGCCGACCTCGGCCGGCACGCCTGGCTGGCCGTCGACCAGCTGCGCGACCGGATGACCAGGGTCGAGCGCCGCGGCGGCTGGCCGACGCTCGCCCGGACGACGGTCGCCGACATCGCGGACCGGCTGTGGACGCGACGCGAGACGTTGCTGCGCGAGGTCGACGCCCTTCCGCGCGTGCCGCAGCACGGCGACCCGGCGCTGGCCAACCTCCCCGGTCGGGACGGCGACGACGTCCTCGCCATCGACTGGAGCACCCTCGGTCACGGACCCGTGGGGGGTGACCTCGGGATCTTCCTGCAGAACGCCCGCGAGGCGCCCGAGCCCCTGCTCGACGCATACCTGATGGGCCTCCCCGACGGAGTCGCGACGCCGGAGGAGGTGACGCTCGGGATGCGGGTCAGTGCCGCGTACACCGCCTTGTCGCGCGCCGAGTGGGCGCTGGCCCGGGTCGCCGGCGGTGAGGGCGCCCTGGCCGGGAAGTACCGTCACCCCGCGGTCGCGCCGTACCTCCGGGCGCTGCAGCGGCAGTTCGGACAGATCGAGACGCTGCTCTGACCGACTCTCGTCCGCCGTTACTCGACCGGCTGGCCGTTGAAGGTGTTGCAGGCGGCGAGCGTGCCGTTCTGGAAGCCGACGGTGAACCAGTGCACGCGCGCAGCCGACGACCCGTGGGTCCACTGCTCGGGGCTGACCTTGCCGTTGACCGTCTGCTGGATCGTGTCGTCACCGACGGCCTTCGCGGCCGCGATCGCCTCCTGGACGTCCTGGTCGGTCAGGTCCTCGATCAACACGTTGCCCTGGGAGTCCTGGGTGGAGGTGGCGTTCCTCGCCCACATGCCGGCGTAGCAGTCGGCCTGGAGCTCCAGCCGCACCGAGTCGCTGTTCGGTCCCTGCTGGGTCTTCACCTGACCCATCGTGCCCAGGATGTTCTGGATGTGGTGGCCGTACTCGTGCGCCACGACGTAGGGCATGACGAACGCGCCCGACGGACCGTTCAGCTGACCTTGGAGGATGTCCTTGAAGAACGTGGGATCGAAGTAGATGGTGGCGTCGGTCGGGCAGTAGAACGGACCCATCGCCGACGATGCCCGACCGCAGCTGCTCGAGGTCTGGCCGCTGAAGGTGTCGATCGCGGTCTCGGGCTGCCAGCGGGCTCGAGGCGCCTGCTCGGAGATCGCCCCCTGCCAGTAGTCGGTGAGAGAGTTCTCGACCGCCACCAGACCGCAGGTCTCGGGATGGTCGTTGGCGTCCTGGCCGGTCTGGCAGGACTCGTATGCCGCCGAGTCTCCGGTGAACCGGGTCGTGGAGTAGCCGCCCGTCGTGCCGGCGCCGAGCTCGCCGGTGAGGTCGACACCACCGCAGGCCTTCAGCGCCAGGATCACCACGATGATGAGCAGGAGCCCCACGCCGCCGCCGGCCTTGGTGCCGCCGGGGAGCGGGATCCGGGTCCCGCCGCCCAGGCCACCACCCATGCCACCGCCCATGCCGCCGCCACCACTGCCGGCATCGTCACGCATCCGGCTGGTGTCCAGCCTGGCCTTGGGGTTGAATCGCATCGATCGACTCCTCCGTCGAGCCTGGGACCGGGCCGCCCTAGACTAACCAGCCTCATGATCAGTGCCCAGAAGCTCGAGGTCCGAGCCGGGGCTCGGTTGCTCATGCACGACGTCTCCTTCCGGGTCGGTCCCGGAGACAAGGTGGGCCTGGTCGGACGCAACGGGGCCGGCAAGACCACCCTCACCCGCATCCTGGCCGGCGACGGCCTGCCCGCAGCCGGGGAGGTGCATACGACCGGCTCCATCGGCTACCTGCCGCAGGACCCGAGGACGGGTGACCCCGAGGTGCCTGTGCGCGAGCGGATCCTGTCCGCCCGCGGCCTCGACTCCGTCGTACGCCGGCTCCGCGCCGCCGAGCAGGAGATGGGCAGCGACGACCCCGACGTCCGCGACCGGGCGATGCGACGCTACGAGCGCGCGGACGCCGACCTCCACGCCGGCGGTGGGTACGCCGCCGAGGCCGAGGCCGCGCAGATCGCGGCGTCCCTCGGGATCGAGGACCGGCTGATGACCCAGCCGTTGCGCACCCTCTCGGGAGGACAGCGACGCCGGGTCGAGCTGGCTCGCATCCTGTTCTCCGGCGCCGAGACCCTGCTGCTCGACGAGCCGACCAACCACCTCGACGCCGACTCCGTGGTGTGGCTGCGCGAGTTCCTGCGCGCTCACAAGGGCGGGCTGGTGGTGATCAGTCACGACACGGCCCTGCTCGAGCAGACCGTCACCAAGGTGTTCCACCTCGACGCGAACCGCCAGGAGATCGACGTCTACAACATGGGCTGGTCGGCGTACCTCGCCCAGCGCGAGTCCGACGAGCGCCGCCGCAAGCGCGAGCGGGTGAACGCCGAGCGCAAGGCCGACCAGCTCATGGAGCAGGCCAGCAAGATGCGGGCCAAGGCCACCAAGGCCCAGGCCGCACAGTCGATGATGCGCCGGGCCGAGCGGATGATGAGCGGGATCGAGGCCGAGCGCCGGAGCGACAAGGTGGCCCGGATCAAGTTCCCCGAGCCCGCGCCCTGCGGCAAGACCCCGCTGACGGCGTCCGAGCTGTCGAAGTCCTACGGCTCGCTCGAGGTGTTCACCGACGTCGACCTCGCGATCGACAAGGGCTCCCGCGTCGTCATCCTCGGCCTCAACGGCGCCGGCAAGACCACGCTGCTGCGGATCCTGGCCGCGGTCGACCGGCCCGACACCGGCGAGGTGGTGGCCGGGTACGGCCTCAAGCTCGGCTACTACGCGCAGGAGCACGAGACCCTCGACACCTCACGTACGGTGCTGGAGAACATGCGGACGGCGGCGCCCGGCCTCACCGACACCGAGACCCGATCGGTGCTGGGATCCTTCCTCTTCTCCGGAGACGACGTCGCCAAGCCGGCGAGGGTGCTGTCCGGCGGCGAGAAGACCCGGCTGGCGCTGGCGATCCTGGTGGTGTCCAGCGCCAACGTGCTCCTGCTCGACGAGCCGACGAACAACCTCGACCCCGCCTCCCGCGAGGAGGTGCTCGCCGCCATCCGCGGCTACCAGGGCGCGATCGTGCTCGTGACCCACGACGAGGGCGCGGTCCGGGCACTCCAGCCCGACCGGGTGCTGATCCTGCCGGACGGCGTCGAGGACCTCTGGAACGACTCCTATGCCGACCTGGTCTCGCTCGCCTGAGGGATCGCGTCGTACGAGCGGAAGACGCGGAACACATGGTGCCGACACCCGGGCGTGTCCCCGATCTCTTCCGCGTTTTCCGCACCGTCGGCGGCCGCTCCTAGAGTGACCGCATGACTCCCGAACAGCTGGGCGAGGCCGGTCTGCGGTACGACGTGTCGGGCGTGGTCGCCACGGTGACGCTCGACCGCCCCGAGGTGCGCAACGCCCAGACGCCGCGGATGTGGCGCGCGCTGGCGGCGATCGGCGACGAGATCCCCGACGACGTCCGGGTGGTGGTGCTGCGTGGCGCGGGCCAGAGCTTCTCGGCCGGGCTCGACCGGGCGATGCTCGATCCTGCAGGGGCAGGCGACGGGGTGGAGTCGGTCGCGGCGCTGCTCTCGCAGCCCGACGACCGGGTCTCGGAGACCATCGACGCCTTCCAGCGTGGCTTCACCTGGCTGCGTGACCCGCGGTTCGTCTCGATCGCCGTCGTCCAGGGCCATGCGATCGGTGCCGGCTTCCAGCTCGCCCTGTCGTGTGACCTGCGCGTGGTCGGCGACGACGTCGGGTTCTGCATGAAAGAAGCGGCGCTCGGGCTGGTGCCAGACCTCACGGGAACAAAGCCGCTGGTCGAGGCTGTTGGCTACGCCAGGGCCTTGGAGATCTGTGCCACTGCCCGGGTGGTCGGTGCGGCCGAGGCGCTCCAGATCGGGCTGGCGACCGTCGTCTGCCCGGTGGCCGAGCTCGATGTCGTCGTGGCCGACCTGGTGGCGGCGTTGACGGCGCCGCTGCCTGGCGTGGTCCGGGAGACGAAAGCCCTGCTGCTCGCCGCGCCTGGCCAGACGCTCGATGAGCAACGACGACACGAACGTGAGGCCCAGACCCGGAGGTTCCGGGAGCTGAGCCGGATGATGAGCGGCTAGACCGCAGAGGAGGTGGGCGATGTCGATGCACTCGGCGGCGTCGTGGCGTCACCTGCGCTCCGACCGGTCGGTCGTGGAGAACAAGATCGAGCGGCGCACCGTGCGGCGGGTTCTCACCTTCGCCCGACCGCACCGCGGCGCGATCTCCCTGTTCCTGGCGCTCACGGTCCTCGACGCCGTGCTCGTCGTCGTACCCCCGCTGCTGATGAAACGGCTGGTCGACGTCGGCATCGCCGACCAGGACGTGTCCGTCGTCGTGTGGCTGGCCGTCGGCATCGCGCTGGCCGCGATCGCCGACGCGGCGCTCGGGCTGGCGACCGGTTACCTGTCCAGCCGGATCGGCGAGGGCCTGATCTACGACCTCCGGACCCGCGTCTTCGCCCACGTGCAGCGCCAGTCGCTGGCCTTCTTCACCCGTACCCAGACCGGCGCGCTGGTCAGCCGTCTCAACTCCGACGTGATCGGAGCTCAGAGCGCTTTCACCTCCACCCTGTCGGGCACCGTGTCCAACGTCGTCTCGGTGGTGGTGGTCGGTGCGACCATGCTGGCGCTCAGCTGGCAGGTCACCTTGCTGTGCCTCCTGCTCTTCCCGTTCCTGTGGCTCACGTCGCGCTGGGTGAGCGGCCGGTTGGCGACCCTCACCCGCACCCGCATGAACGGCAACGCCGACATGGCCACGTCCATGACCGAGCGGTTCAACGTCGGCGGGGCGATGCTGCTCAAGCTGTTCGGCCATCGCGAGACCGAGGACGTACGGTTCGCCGCCAAGGCGGCGACGGTGCGCGATCTCGGCGTCCGGATCAACCTGCTCACCCGCGTCTTCTTCGCGGCGATGACGCTGGTGCCGTCCCTCGCAACCGCGCTGGTCTACGGC
>Ga0302263_10000181_pt1 | contig 26017 bp, 25 predicted proteins | sample II_Fen_N1_4_FD_194564 | JGI IMG/M metagenome (GOLD analysis project Ga0302263, IMG submission 194564) | Peat permafrost microbial communities from Stordalen Mire near Abisko, Sweden - II_Fen_N1_4 | ecosystem: Environmental > Terrestrial > Soil > Wetlands > Permafrost | place: Sweden: Abisko... | reverse complement strand
GAGGTCCGCGCCGGCCGCGTACAGCGTGTCCCACAGCGGGCGGACGCCGTCGTCGTTCCCGTGCTGGCCGCTGCTGAACCGCGGCTGATGGAGGAGGGCGACGGTGCAGCGAGCATTGCTCGCGGCAAGGTCCTCGCGGAGCCACTGCTCCTGCTCGGAGCCGCTGCTGCACCGGCGGCCCAGGAGGCCGCAGTTCCCGTCGAGGACCACGACGTGCCAGGCTCCGAGATCCTCCGAGAACCAGGTCTTCCCGTCCCGTGCCGCGGCGCTCCCCATGTAGGCCTGCAGGGGTGCGCCTCCGGCCGTGTGGATGTCGTGGTTGCCGGTGACCGCGAACCGGATCCGGTCCTTAGCGGCTCCCCAGGATCCGCCGAAGCAGTCGGCGAGCTCCTGCGCCGTTCCATCCTCGTACGCGGTGTCGCCGAGCGTGGCGACCACGCCGTTCATGCTTGCCACCAGCGCGCCCGTCGCATCGTCGTGGGTCGAGTCGCAGCGACCGATGTCCCCGGCCGCCAAAAGCACCGTGGGCGCGTCAGGCGAGGCGGTCGGGGGCGGTGCGGGCGTCGCGGCGGTGGGCGGCGCGCTCGCTGTCGGGCTCGGCGCGACGGTGCCGGTCGGCCGTGTCGCGGACGGCGATGGTGCAATCGCGTCCCGCGCCCCACAGCCCGCGAGGCACGAGATCACGAGGACGGTCGTCGCGATCAGCGAACCTGCGCCGCAGCGGCCGTGACGTGTGCCCAACACGATGCGCCCTCGTTCCGTGGTGGTCCGGGTGCCCGCGACGATGCGAGGCGCTCTTCCCGCGCGTCGAGGATACGGGAACACGACCACCCGTCCGCCTGCCGCTGGGCGCGGAACGTACCATCGGTCGCGTGAGCCACCCCCACCGCCACGTCACGCGTGCGGCCGCCCGCCGCTTCCTCGTCCAGCGGCATCTGCTCGCCCCGCCGCGCGCGCTCCCCGCGGAGCCCGCGTCCGTCATGCGCGTCATGGACCGCCTGGGCTCGCTGCAGTTCGACCCGCTCGAGGTGGCCGGGCGCAACCACGACCTCACGCTCCTGGCCAGGGTCGCGGGCTACCGGCGGCCGTGGACGGACGACCTCCTCTACCGGGACCGCGCCCTGTACGAGACCTACAACAAGATGCTCTCGCTCGTCCCCACCTCGGAGCTGCCCTGGTACCGGGTGACCTGGGACCTCAGCCACGCGAGGCACACGGGTGATGCCTTCGACGAGCACGCGCCGCTGGTGGAGGAGCTCCTGGAGCGCATCCGCGCCGATGGTCCCCTGAGCTCCACGGATGTCGCACCGCGTGCCTCCATCGACTGGTACTGGCGCCCGACCAACCAGGTCCGCGCGATCCTCGAGGCACTGGCGGAGGCCGGCGTCCTGGCGATCGCCCGCCGCGAGGGCAACCGGCGCGTGTACGACCTCACCGAGCGCCTCTTCCCGCCAGACCTCCTGGCCCGGCGTCCACCCGAGCGCGAGCAGCGCCGGCACAAGCTCCTCTCCCGGTATCGCGGCAACGGATTGCTCGGGGCGACGGGCGAGTACGCGCTCTGGGCCGGCACGGGCGATCCGGCATACCGCGCGAGCCTGCGCGACGAGCTGGTCGAGATCGGCGCGATCGTCCCCGTGGCGGTGGAGGGGCTGCGCGGTTCGCGGTTCGTGGTCGCGGACGAGATGCCGATCCTCGACGCGGCGGAGGCCGAGCTGGCAGCGGAAGGGGAGGCCGATCCGGCGGCGCCGTGGCGGATCGGGCGGCCGGGAGGCGCGGACCCCGGCGCGGCGTTCCTGGCGCCGCTGGACCCGATGGCCTGGGACCGCGACCTGCTCCTCCGCCTCTGGGACTTCGACTACCGCTGGGAGGTCTACGTGCCGGCCGCGAAGCGCCGCTGGGGCTACTACGTTCTGCCGCTCCTCCACGGCGACCGCTTCGTGGGGCGGATCGAGCCCCGCATCGACCGGAAGGCGGGTGTCCTGCGCATCCTCGGACTCTGGTGGGAGGATGGCTTCGATCCCCTGGACGGGGCGAACCCCGGGTTGGCGGCGGCCGTCGCCGAGGCGCTCCGCGCGCACATGGCGTTCGCGGGCCTCAGGCGCGTGACGTGGCCGCGGGCGGTGCGCCACCGTGCCTTCGCGGCCGCCGTCCGGGAGCGGCTGGACGCCTGACGCGCTGTTACCCTCCGGGTATGAGCATCGAGATCCGCAACGTTGCGCCGGACGAGTACGTTGCCGCCATCGAGGTCATCAGCACGGCGTTCCTGGAGCGCCCGGACGTCCCGAAGGTGGCCGAGTGGGTCCGGGACCGCTGGGACGCCGACCGGACCTGGATCGCGTGGGACGGCACCCGTGCGTGCGGCACGTTCCGCTCCTGGGCCACGGACCTCACGGTCCCGGGCGGGGCCACGCTGCCCGCGGCGGCGGTGAGCGCCGTGACTGTCCTGCCGACCCACCGGCGCCGCGGGATCCTGACCGCGATGACCGCGACGGAGCACGCGGCCATCCGGGAGCGTGGCGAGGCGGTCGGGATCCTGTATGCCTCCGCGTACCCCATCTACGGCCGCTTCGGGTACGGGCCCGCGACGCGCACGGGGACGGTCACGGTCGAGGCCCCGCGGACCGGCTTTCACGGTGCGCTGGTGACCGGGGTCGAGCTGGTGACCGCGGACGAGACCGTACGTGACGAGGTCCGAGCGGTCCACGAGGCGTGGCGCGTCAGGCGCGCCGGCGAGATCCGGCGGCGGCCGGGCTCGTTCGACGTCCGCCTGGGCCTGGCGGAGGATCCGTGGGAGGGGCGCTGGAAGGGGTTCCTCGCGCTCCACCGCGACGAAGGCGGCGCCGTCGACGGCTTCGCCCGCTACAAGACCCAGATGAGGTGGACTGAGGGCCACGGGCGTGGCGTTGTCGAGGTCGAGGAGCTCTACGGGCTGACCGACGAGGCATACGCCGCGCTGTGGCGGTTCCTGGCGGAGATGGACCTCGTGGCGACGGTCAAGGCGGATGGCCGTCCCGTAGACGAGCGCCTTCCGTGGCTGGTGACGAACGCCCGGGCGGTCCGCGTGACGGACCTCGTCGACGGGCTGTGGGTCCGCCTGTTCGATGTGCCGCGGGCCCTCGCAGCACGGACCTACGCGGCGACGGCCAGCCTGGTGCTGGAGGTCCCGGACGAGGCCGCGCCGGGCGGCCGGTGGCGACTGGTCCTCGACGCGTCGTCCGACGGTGCCTTGTGCCGGCCGGCCGACCGCGAAGCGGACCTCGTGGTGCCGGTGATGGCCCTGAGTGCGGCGTACCTCGGCGGCACCCGGCTGCGGGACGCAGTCACCGGGACCGGGTTCGAGGAGCGCACGCCGGGGGCGCTGGCGATCGCGGACCGGCTGTTCCGCACGGCCGACGAGCCCTGGTGCTCCACCGGCTTCTAGCGGTCCCGCCTCCCGGGGGTGGCGACTTTTCACCCACCGTGGGGGTTTCGACCACTTGCGTTACCGCTATCATGTGCCTACGCCCGCGCTGCGGGTCACGGCCCAACAGGACAGTGAGGGACATCGCCAATGACCATCAAGGAAATCGTCGCCCGGTTCCGGAAGCCGGCGCTGCCGCTCGTCGCGTTGCTCGCCCTGATCGTCGCGGGCTGCAGCAACGTCGGCGGCCAGCAGCTCACCTTCTGGGACATCATCTGGTCGATGATCGTCTTCTACTTCATCTTCATGCTGATCTGGATCTGGATCTCGGTCATGATCGACATCTTCCGCCGGAACGACATGTCCGGCGTGATGAAGGTCATCTGGATCCTGGCCATCTTCATCATCCCGCTCTTCGGCTGCCTGATCTACCTGATCGTCCGGCCGAAGGTCACCGCCCAGGACGTCCAGATGATGACCCAGGCCGACGCGGCCGCGAAGGCCGCCTCGCAGGTGTCGTCCGCCGACCAGATCGAGAAGCTGAACCAGCTCCTCGCCTCCGGCGCGATCACCCAGCCCGAGTATGAGACCCTCAAGGCGAAGGCCATCGCGGGCTAGCCCCGCGCAGCCACGCTGCACCGGGCGGCGTGCGTGACGGCCCCAGGGCCGCCGCGCCGCCGCCTTTTCCTTTGCCCGGCCTCACCTTGGATCGGTGAACCGGTGCGCCGGGGATCCTGCTAAGGTGCCTCCGGGCCGGCACGGGTCACGCGGAGCGGGAGTCATGCGCTCGCGGCGGATGGGCCGTCGGCCGAATGTCCGAGGGAGGTTCGTACTGCCATGCGACGTATGGTTCTCGTGCTCCTTGCTGCGGCGGTGACCGTCTCCGTGGCGGCCTGCGGGATCCTGGGAGGCGGCACCGACCTGACCAGCAAGACGTGGCAGTGGACGGCGGCCACCACCGTCTCGCCCGCGGGCCAGAGCGTCGTTCCCAACCCGGCCAACTACACCATCACGTTCGCGGCTGACGGCACGTACGCCGGCAAGGCGGACTGCAACCAGATCGCCGGCACCTACACGACCTCCGGCAGCTCCCTCACGATCAAGCCCGGACCGTCCACGCTCATGGCGTGTGCCTCACCGGACTCGCTCGACGCGCTGTACGTCGCGGGGCTCCTGTCGACGACGCAGTACAAGATCGAGGCCGGCGGGCTCACCACGATGAACGCGGCCGGCGACACGATGCAGTTCAAGGGGAGCTGATCGGCGTTCCAGGCCTGGGACCGCGGCAGTGTGCCGCGGTCCCGACCGCCCCGCTCCGGACGCGGCCTACGGCGTGACGATGGCGAATCCCGGGTCCGGCGCCTCGAGCACCGCGGTCAGTCGCGCGAGGACCGACACGTCACCCTCCAGCGCCATCCCGGCGGTCTGTCCGGCGAGGAGCCCCGGCAGGGCCGCCCTCGTCGTCCTGATGACCAGGTCGGCGCCGTCGACCGGGGCCTCGTGGTGGACGAGCACGCCGTTGCGCAGGTCGAGCCGGTAGCTGGCCCCCGCGTCCTCGAGGACGATCCCGATCGAGAGCGCCTCGTCCCATGCGCGGGGCCCGTCCACGCGGATGGCGATCGCGTCGAAGACCTGGCCCGGGAACAGGGCCGCCATGATGTCCGGGGCGGCCGTTGCGGTGGGTGTCCCGAACGAGCCCTTCCGGAGCTCCGTCGCCCCGGCCAGGTAGGCGCTGCGCCAGGTGCCGTTCTCCGCGCCGAAGCCGAGCTGCTCGAACGCGTCGGCCTGCAGCGCCTTCGCCACCCCGTTGGCGTCGTCGGCGAAGAGGACATGGTTGAGGAGCTCGACCACCCACCGGAAGTCGCCGGAGTCGAAGGCGTCGCGCGCCAGCGCGAGCACCCGGTCCGCCCCGCCCATCGCGGCGACGTAGCGCGTCGCCGCCTCGGTCGGGATGTGCTGCCAGAGGTGGGCCGGGTTGCCGTCATACCAGCCCATATACCGTTGGGAGATCGCCTTCACGTTGTGGCTGACGGAGCCGTAGTAGCCATGGGCGTGCCAGGCGCGCTCGAGCGCGGGCGGGAGCTGCATCGCCTCCGCGATCTCGGACCCGACCATGCCCCTGTTGAGCATCCGGAGCGTCTGGTCGTGGAGGTACAGGTACAGGTCCCGCTGAAGGCCGAGGTAGGCACGGATGCGGTCCTCGCCCCAGGTGGGCCAGTGGTGCGAGGCGAACACCACGTCGGAGCGGTCGGCGAAGATGTCGATCGCCTCGGTGATGTACCGGGCCCACTCGTGGGGGTCGCGGACCACGGCGCCGCGGAGCGTGAGCAGGTTGTGCAGGGTATGGGTCGTGTTCTCGGCCATGCACAGGGCGCGGTGGTCCGGGAACAGGACGTTCATCTCCGACGGGGCCTCGGTCCCAGGGGTGACCTGGAACTCCATGCGGATGCCGTCGACCACGCGCGTCTCGCCGGTCGCCGCGACGAGGTCGGTCGGCCGGATCAGCGTCACCGTGCCGCCGGAGGGGGTCTGGCCCAGGCCTGCCCCGACCTGGCCCTCGGGCCCGCGCGGCAGGACCGCGCCGTACATGTAGCCCGCCCGGCGGGCCATCGCGGTGCCGGCGTACACGTTCTCCTCGATCGCGTGCTCCAGGAACCCCTCCGGCGCGATGACGACGCATCGCCCGGCGTCCACGTCCGCCTGGCTCGCGACGCCCTTGACGCCGCCGAAGTGGTCCACGTGGCTGTGCGTGTAGATGACCCCGACGACCGGCCGGTCGCCGCGATGCTCCCGGTAGAGGGCCAGGGCCGCTGCCGCCGTCTCCGTGCTGATCAGGGGATCGATCACCAGGACGCCGGCCGTGCCCTCGACGAAGGTGATGTTCGACAGGTCGAACCCGCGGACCTGGTAGATGCCCGGCACCACCTCGAACAGCCCGTCCATCGCGACGAGCTGCGACTGGCGCCACAGGCTCGGGTTCACCGTGTCCGGCGCGTCGCCCTCGAGGAACCGGTACGAGTCGTTGTCCCAGACCACGCGGCCGTCCGCGGCCCGGATGATGCAGGGGTCAAGACGACCCAGGAAGCCACGGCGCGCGTCGTCGAAGTCGGTCGTGTCCTCGAAGGGCAGGGCGCCGAGCAGTGCGGCGTTGGCGGCCCGGACGGACGCTGATGCTGTGGGTGCCATTGGTGCAGTCTCCCTCGGTATGCGGTGACCCTCGAGCGTCAATTCGGGGCCGACGGATCTCCGGCAAGTGTATGCAGGTGGCTGTTCCCACCCCTGCCGGACCCGCGATTGACGGATCGCCGTCTAATTCCGATAATTCAACTCGGGATTAGCCCGCGACCCGCGTCCCTGCGGTCGCGGCGTTCCCGAATCGACGACCCCGACCGCGGCCGCCGGCCTTGAACGGAGCAGCGATGACCTCGACCCGCGACCTCGTCCAGGATGAGCGCGACCAGTACGCCTTCCACGACGACATCGTCTACCTCGCCCAGACCAAGCGGGGGCTGACGCGCGACACCGTCGAGGAGATCAGCCGGTTCAAGGACGAGCCGGACTGGATGCTCCAGTACCGGCTTCGCGCCTACGAGCACTTCCTGAAGCGGAAGATGCCCACCTGGGGCGGCCGGCTCGCCGACATCGACCTCGACAAGATTGTCTACTACCGCAAGCCGTCCGAGCGCGAAGAGAAGTCGTGGGACGACGTCCCCGAGAAGATCAAGGCGACGTTCGAGAAGCTGGGCATCCCGGAGGCGGAGCGGAAGTTCCTCGCGGGGGTCGGCGCGCAGTACGACTCCGAGGTCGTCTACCACTCGGTCCGCGAGGAGCTGACCAAGATCGGCGTCGTGTTCATGGGCACGGACCAGGCGCTCAAGGAATACCCGGAGATCTTCCGCACCTACTTCGGCACGGTCGTCCCGGCGGAGGACAACAAGTTCGCGGCCCTCAACGCCGCCGTCTGGTCCGGCGGCTCGTTCGTGTACGTGCCCAAGGGCGTCGAGGTCCCGCTCCCGCTCCAGGCCTACTTCCGGATCAACGGCGAGAACACCGGCCAGTTCGAGCGGACGCTGATCGTCGTGGACGAGGGCGCCAAGGTCCACTACATCGAGGGCTGCACGGCCCCGATCTACGCGACCGACTCGCTCCACGCTGCCGTGGTCGAGGTGGTTGCGCTGGCCGGCTCCAAGGTCCGCTACACGACCATCCAGAACTGGTCGAACGACGTGTACAACCTCGTGACCAAGCGGGCGCACGCGTACGCCAATTCACACGTGGAGTGGATTGACGCGAATACAGGTTCGCGCCTGACGATGAAGTACCCCGCAATCTATCTTCGAGGCGAAGGCGCCAGCGCAGACGTGATCTCGGTCGCCGTCGCCGGACGAGGCCAGCACCAGGACACGGGCGCCAAGGCCGTCCACCTGGCGCCCAACACCACGTCGCGGATCGTGTCCAAGTCGGTGTCCAAGGACGGCGGGCGAGCGACCTACCGCGGCCAGCTCAAGGTGGCCCCGGGGGCGACCGGTGTCACCGCCAGCGTCCGCTGCGACGCCCTGATGCTGGACGACCAGAGCCGGTCCGACACCTACCCCTACATCGACATCCAGGAAGACGACACGACGATGACCCACGAGGCCACCGTCGGCAAGGTCTCCGCGGAGCAGGTCTTCTACCTGATGAGCCGCGGGCTGACCGAGAACGAGGCGACGAACCTCATCGTGCAGGGCTTCCTCGAGGTGTTCACCAAGGAGCTGCCGATGGAGTACGCCATCGAGTTCAACCGCCTCGTCAAGCTGGAGATGGAGGGGTCGCTCGGATGACGGAGATCGCTGACCCCTCAGCCCTAGCCGGGCGCCCGGCCCGGGCCCCGCGCCGCTCCCCGACTGACCTGCCGTTCACGTTCGTGGACCACGGGCTCGTGGAGGCCCTGGCCGCCGGGCGCCTCGAGCCCGCGTGGCTCCTGGAGGACCGTCTCGCCGCGCTGGCCCTGTTCGAGGCGCTGCCCGTCGAGGGCAGCCAGCTGTACACGCCGTACGTGGACCTGCGTGCCGCGTCCCTCGAGGGTGCCGCGCCGTACACCATGACCGGGAGCGCCGGCGCCACGACCGCGCAGGGCCTCCCCGATGGCGTGGCCGGATTGCTGGACCTCCGCGAGGACGGCGTCGCGGTGGTCGCGATCTCGGACGCCGCCCGAACGGCCGGGGTCAGGCTCGTGACCCTGGGCGAGCTGGTGGCCACGGACGACACGCTGGCGCGCGAGCTGCTGGCCGGCGGTTCCCTGGTCCCAGTGGACGAGAAGCTCGCGCAGCTGTCGCGAGCGGCATGGTCCCAGGGTGTCCTCGTGTCCGTCCCCGCGGGCGTCCGCCTCGAGCAGCCGATCGTCGTCCGCTGGGCCGTCGGGGCCCCCCGGACCATGATCGGGCGCACGCTCATCGTCCTGGGAGACGGTGCCGAGGCCTCCGTCGTGGAGGAGATCGTGACGTCCGACGTCGTGGTGCCCGGAGCCCAGGCCCTGCTGTGCGCCACGACGGAGATCCGGCTCGGTGCCCACGCGCGCCTCGCCATGGCCAGCCTCCAGGAGACCGGCCCGGACCAGATCGTGTTCCAGCAGCGGCGCGCGGACATCGGCGAGGCCGCGGACCTGCGGTGGGCGCTCGCCCAGCTCGGCGCTCGCCTCGTGCGCTCGCGCGTGGACAACGTCCTCGCCGGGGACCGGAGCACGGTCGAGCAGACCGAGATCGTGTTCGGCTCGGACGAGCAGTTCCACGACCTGACCTCGTACACCCGCCACGTCGGGCGGGACACCACCGGGCAGCTGCTGTCCAAGGGCGTGCTGATGGACCGGGCGCGGACCTACATGAAGGGCCTGATCCAGATCGAGAAGACCGCGATCGGGACCGACAGCTTTCTCGGCGAGTTCGGGATGAACCTGTCGAAGGCGGCGCGGGCGGTGGCGATCCCGTCCCTGGAGATCGACCAGCCGGACTGCCGACGCGCGGCGCATTCGTCCTCCGTGGGCCCGATCGACGAGACCCAGCTGTTCTACCTCGAGAGCCGCGGGATCCCGCCGGACGATGCGCGCAAGTTCATCGTGCTGGGGTTCCTGGAGCCGGTCGTTGCCCGCGTCCCGCTGGCCGAGGCGCAGGACCGCCTGCGCGAGGCGCTGGAGGCCAAGTGGGACGCGGGCGCTGCGGCCGCCGGGGCGGCATCGGCGGCCTGAGCCACCGCGGCTTGAACGGCATCCTCGGCCAGAACGGCCACCGCGGCCTGGGCGGCACCATCGGCCTGGGCGGCATCATCGGCTTGACCGCCACTCGCTGCCTCATCGCAGTCCGCTGTCCGGATACGATCGCCCCGTGAGCCGCCGCATCGATCTCCTCGCCGCCGCCGACCTCGCCGAGGGCGAGATGAGGATGGTCTGGGTGGACCAGGCCGAGCCCGTGCTGGTCGTCCACCTCAACGGGGCGTTCAGCGCGCTCCAGGGAACGTGCTCCCACGAGTACTTCGAGCTGGATCGCGGGTTTCTCACGGCCGGGACGCTCACCTGCGCGCTCCACCTGTCGCGCTTCGACCTGTCGGACGGTGAGCCGCTGGATCCGCCCGCGGAGATGCCCCTGGCGGTCTACGCGGTTGAGGTGGTTGACGGGCGGGTGGTGATCGAGGTGCCGGACGGGCCGCTCGAGGTCCACGAGGAGACATAGCGGCCGCTTCCGGCCGGGGCTGGCGCCGCGACGCCGCGCTTCCGGGCGTCGCGCTGCGGGGCCCGGGCGCCACCTCCGGGCGACTGCCGCTCGCCCGGGTCGCGTGAGGATCGGCCGCCCATGTTCTCACTAGCCCTGGCGTTCGGACCGTGGCGCGGGCAGTCTCGCCCTCATGAATCGAGAGCGAACCTGCACCGAACCATGGGCCGTTCATCGGGACGCTCGCCCGGCGAGGCCCGAACGCCCGGGGTGCCAGGCTCCTGGCCGAGCCAGGGCCCCCGCGGTCAGCCGCGTGCCACGTGCTCCGGGCAGGGTTCGGAGAGGGGCAGCGTGGGCGCCTCGAACGCGCCGATGAGCGCGGCTATCGGGCAGGGACCCATGCCGTTTCCCTTCGGGTCGTAGTAGACGGTCTCAACTCCCTGCAGCGCCCGCAGGAGACCCAGGGCCCCGTCCCGCCGCGCCGCGCTCCCCGCGATGACCCCGTTGACATGCAGGCGCCAGTGGCCGGCCAACCCCTCGTCGTGCGCGGTGGCGTTGTGCTCCAGCAGGACCATCATCCCGGCCGCGGGGATCGCGGCAGGGATGATGTCCGCCTCGGTGGCAGGTGGCGGCATCGGGATCTCGACGTCGGCCCGGGGCGCCCGGCACCGCTGGCATCGATCGGCGTGGCGGGGGTTGACGGACCGGCACCGGCCGCACGCCCAGTGGTCCTGGACCCAGGGCGGCGGCTCCGGTCGGCCGATCAGGTTCCGAGTCGCCGGTCCCGCCCCGCGCCGGATCCTCGCCGCCAGCTGCCAGGTGCCCCAGGCGAGCAGGCCACCGCCGTACACGAGGAGGAGGAAGGCGAGGGCGGCAGAGGCCGACTCCAGCGACATCCCGGCCACCTGAACCCCTCCCGGCCTTCGATTCCGGTCCGCGCCGGCGCGATCAGTCGATCAGTCGATCAGTGAGCCGCCGTTGATGTCCACCACCTCGCCGGTGATGTAGCCCGACTCGTCCGACGCGAGGAACGTGACCAGCGCGGCCACCTCCTCGGGGGTTCCCAGCCGCCCGACCGGAACCCGCGACGCGAGGTCCCGCGCGCCCGCCAGGAGGTCCGTGTCGATCAGCGCCGGGGCCACGATGTTGGCCGTGATGCCGTCCTTCGCATACTCGATGGCGATCGACTTCGCCAGCGTCATCAGCCCGGCCTTGGAGGCCGCGTACGCCGCCGATCGCGCCCCGCCCGACTTCCCGGCGGCGGCCCCGATGGCGATCACGCGGCCGTAGCCGAGCGCGCGCATCCCGGGCAGCGCCCGACGGGCCACGAAGAAGGCGCCGGTCAGGTTGATCGCCAGCGTCCGCTCCCAGAGCTGGGTGGAGGTCTCCTCCAGGGGCGCCGGCGCGAAGATCCCGGCGTTGAGGACGAGGACCGTCGGTGCACCGAGCGTCCGCTCGATCTCCGCGAAGGCCGCGTCCACGGCTGTCTCGTCGCTGACGTCCGCCTCGATGCCCAGGATCCCGTCGATCTCCGGCGGTGTCAGGTCCAGCGTTGCGACGCGCGCGCCATTGGCAGCCAGCGACCGGGCGATGCACAGCCCGATTCCGCGACCCGCGCCGGTCACGACGGCGACCCGATCCTGCAGCCCGTCGACCCTGACCATCGGTGCCTCCATCGCGTGTCGGTCGCGTCCCGGCCGCGTCCCGGTTGCCCGATTGTCGGGTCCGGCGACGCGGCTACCTTAGCCGAGGCGGCGCCACCCGGGCGTGCCCCGCGGCACCTCCCTCGGAATCGCTGCGGGACGCCGTCCGCTGAGGTCAGACGACCGGGCCCGCCGCCGTCTCCACGGTAGCCTCGAGCTGGGGATCGGATCGCAGCTGCAGCACCAGGGCGCCCGCCAGGACCAGCGCACCACCGAAGGCCTGGGTGGGACCCATGGCCTCCCCGAGCAGGATCCCGGCGAGCATCACGCCCACCACGGGCTCCAGCAGCATGAGGATCCCGGTCCGCGTCCCGCCGATCCTGCGGATCGCGGTGAGGAACAGCAGCGAGGAGACGCCCGCGCACGCGATGCCAGCGACGAGCAGGTACGGCCACGGGTCGAGGGAGTGGAGCGGCGCCGTGAGGCCGGCGGCCTGGCCGGTGAGGATCGCGATCGCGGAGGCACCGATCACGGACGCGACGAGGAGGACGAGCGTGGCGGCATCGGCGGGGACGGCCCGGTAGCCGGACCGGCTGACGGTCATGAACACCACCTGGCTCACTGCGGCGCACAGTGCCAGCGCGATCCCGAGTGGGGCGATCGGCATGTCGCCACTGCCGCCCATGCCCCCGGCCAGCACCAGGATCACGCCGGCGGACGAGAGCAGGAGCGCCGCGACCCGCGGCCGGGTGATCCGCTCGTGTCCCAGCAGCACGTCCGCCACGACCACGCCGGCGGGATACGTGTAGAACAGCATGAGCGCCAGCGCGATCGGGACCAGGCCGAAGGCGGTGAACATCGATACGTTGAGGGCCACGCCCATGACGGCCGCCGTGGCGAGTGACAGGCGGCCGCGGGTCGAGAGGCCGCGCACGGACGCCAGCGACGAGCCGGCGGACCCCCGGATCACGATGAGGACGGCGAGCGACGCGGCGCCGAGGATCGCGCGCCATGCAGTGAATGCGACACCCGGGACGCCGGCCTCGGCGCCGAAGCGGGCGAGGGGCCCGAGCAGGCCGAACAGCGCCGCGCCGACGATGGCGGAGAGCGTGCCGATGAGGAAGTCGCGGTCCCGGGGCATGGCCATTGATGGTACCGGCAGGCCGTCGCGGCCCCCGGACCGTGTCAGCCCGGGGCGTCCCGTGGCCCGCCGCTCAACGCGGCAGGATCGTGCCCAGCCCGCGTGCCACGGCCTCTGCAAGGATCGCTGCGCCGAACACCACGTCCGCGAGGCCCGTGCCGAGATGGGTCGTCACGATCCGGCCCACGGGCCGCGGCCGTCCCAGGACCTCGCCGATCATCGCCGCCGGGTCCGGATAGCCGTCGAAGTTGCCGGTCTCCCGGTTGGCCAGGAACTGGGCCGTGTGGTCCACCACGAACAGGGACGCCTCCCGCGCCACCTCGGCCGCGCAGTACGTGGCGTAGTCCACCGGGACGACCAGCGCATGCGGCGTCAGCCAGTCGTTCGTCATGACCTGGCGCTCCGGCGGCGTCACGAACGAGGCCGCGGTGACGACGACCCCGGCACCATCGACGGCCTCACGCGCGGAGGCGGCAACCCTGACCTCGCCGATCCCCTCCGTCTCGCTCGCCACGGCCGCCAGGGCCTCGGCTCGGACCCGGTCCCGGTCGAACACGGTCAGCGCCACGCCCGGCAGAACATGCCCCAGCACCGGCACGTGGCTCCGCCCCTGCACGCCGGCCCCGATCAGCGCGGCGCGCGGCCCGCCACTCCCGCCGCGGGCGCCACTCCCGCCGCCCGCTCCGGCCGGTTCGCCGGGTGCGAAGGCCCGGATCGCGACGCCGCTGATCGCCGCCGTGCGCTCGGCCGTGATCGGCCCCGCGTCGAGGATCGCGACCGGCGCGGTTGTGACGGGGTCGTTGAGCACCAGCAGGCCGTAGATCCCGAGCAGGCCCGTGGCGTTGTTCGCAGGGTTGCCCGAGACCCATTTCATGCCCAGCCGGTCGGTCGAGCCGTCGGCCGCGTCACCCGGCAGGAACGCCGGCATCGCATGCGCGAATGACAGCACGGCACGCGGGTGCACGCCGATCTTCGGCGGCAGCTCGGCGACTCCTGCCAGGCCCCGGAGCGCCTGCTCGGCCAGCGCCAGGCGTTCGGGGAGAGGCGGCATCGCGGCGGCGACATCCACCCCGGAGAGGTAGCGGAGCGGAGGCAGGGCGGCCATCGCGCGGAGTGTAGGGCGACGAGACCGGCGCCATCCGGCACGCCGGACGCCCGGTATCGCGCGGCGTTCGGTAGATTGGGCCCGTGAACATCGCCACGAGCCTGGAGAACCTCAAGCTCGAGCAGGACGCGATCGTCCTGTACGACGCCCTCGCCGGCATCGAGGAGGACGAGACGCGCGCCGCGGCCTTCCGCCACATCGCGGCCAACGAGCGCCGGCACGCCGCCATCTGGGAAGAGAGGCTCCGGGAGCTGGGCGCAACCGTGCCGCCAGCCGGACGACCGCGCACCCGGATCCGGATCATCGTCATGCTCGCCCGCCTGTTCGGCACCCGTGCCGTGAGCGACATGGTCAAGGCCGTCGAGGGCGACGAGGAAGCGACGTACGACGCCCAGGAGGCGAACCCGACGGTCGAGGCGATCGCGGCCGACGAGCGCGAGCATGCCGAGATCTGGAAGCGCCTGGACGGCGAGCCGAAGACGCCGAAGGCCCGCCGGAGGGGCGGCAGGGGGACCCCCGAGGACCTGATCGCCGCAGGCGGGCATCCCGGCATCGAGCCGGGAGCGGCGGCGGCGGCCGAGACCATTGCCCGTGGCGAACGCTGGCACACGAGCGGCCGGTCCGGCACGCTCCGGGCCACGATCTTCGGCGTCTCGGACGGCCTCGTCTCCAACCTGTCACTCGTCATGGGCGTCGCGGGCGCGTCGGACAAGGGCGGCTTCATCCTCCTCGCCGGGATCGCTGGCCTCCTCGCAGGCGCCTTCAGCATGGCGGCGGGCGAATACATCTCCATGCAGAGCCAGCGTGAGCTGTTCGAGCGCCAGATCGCGCTCGAGAAGGCGGAGCTGGAGGCGATGCCCGAGGAGGAGCAGAAGGAGCTGGCCGCGCTCTACATGGCCAAGGGGTTCACCCGCGAGGAGGCGGACAGGATCGCTGCCCGGATGTTCGCGGACCCGAAGACGGCGCTGGACACGCTGGTCCGGGAGGAGCTCGGCCTGGATCCCGACGAGCTCGGCTCGCCGTGGGGCGCCGCGATCGGCTCGTTCCTGGCGTTCTGCGCGGGCGCGATCGTCCCGGTGCTCCCGTACCTGTTCGGCAGCGGCACAACCGCGTTCTTCCTCAGCTTCTTCCTGAGCCTCGGGGCGCTGTTCCTCGTCGGGGCGGCGGTCAGCCTGCTGACGGGTCGCAGCATGCTGTTCTCCGGGTTCCGCCAGATGGGTCTCGGTGCCGCCGCCGCCGTCGTGACCTATGGCGTGGGCAAGGTCATCGGCGTGAGCGTCGGGGGGTAGGGGATGGACGCTGCGGATCTTCCGGGGAGACTGCGCGCCGAGGGCCTGGAGCCCGGCCCCTGGTCCAACGGGCCGGGCGACCGCTACTCGCCCCACGAGCACGGCTACGACAAGGTCCTGGTGTGTACCGCCGGCTCGATCCGGTTCGGACTGCCGGCCCGCGGCGTCACCGTGGACCTCGCACCCGGCGACCGTCTCGAGCTGCCGGCGGGGACGCGTCACGATGCCATCGTCGGGGCCTCGGGCGTCACGGTCCTCGAATCGCATCTCCCGGCCGGGAGCCTGGTGGAGCTTCGCCGCCGATCCTCAGGCACCTGGTAGCAAGGCAGTCCCGCATCGGACCGCCGTTGCCGAGCCCGGGAATCGCGAACGCCCCGACCTGGGGAGGACCGGGGCGTTCGTTGGGGTAGGCTGTGCGCGCCTAGCGGCGACCGAACGTCGCCCAGAGGAGCGGATTGTCGCGTGGATCGCCGACGCCTCGCTGGTCCTCGGTGGTCACCAACAGGCTGACGATCGAGAACGCCGCGAAGAGCGCGAACACGGTGACGATGTCCATCGTCGTGCACCTTCCGGTTGCTGGGGATGCCGTGGACCCGGAGGTCCCGGCGGTTGACACCGGCGGGGTCGGCACACCCGGGTTGACCCTGGAGTGACAAGATCATAGCCTACGAACCATAGGGTGATCAAGTGATCTGCCTAATGAATAGGTACCTTTGACCAAGAACCATACGCTCAACGATACGGACGCCCGGATCCTGGCCCTCCTCCAGGAGGACGGCCGGCGCTCCTATGCGGACCTCGGCGCAGAGCTGGGCATGGCCGGGCCGTCCGCGTACGAGCGGGTCAAGAAGCTCGAGTCCCGCGGGGTGATCCGCGGCTACTCGGCCGACGTGAGCCCGGCGGCCGTGGGCCTCTCGGTGCTCGCGTTCACGTGGGTGACTCAGGCGCCGGGGACGATCTCCCTGGACCTCACGCCGGAGTTCGCCGCGATTCCCGAGGTGGAGGAGTGCCACTACATCGCGGGCGAGGCGGACTACCTCCTCAAGATCCGTGCCCGGGACATGGACCACCTCGGCGCCATCGTCCGCAGGGTTCAGACGACCCAGCACGTCTTCTCCACCGAGACCGACGTCGTGTTCAGCACGGGGTTCGAGGGACGCGCGATCCCGCTCGGCCGGGCCGCTCCCGAGACGCCCGAAACCGGGAAGCGCGGAAGCGCGTAACGGGTGAAGGAGCGCCGCGTGGGAGAGCCCGGCGAAGCCGATCTCGTCAGGGCCGTTGCGAGCGGTTCCGAGGAGGCCCTCGCGACGCTCTACGACCGGCACGTCGACGGCATCCATGCCGCCGCGCTCCGGCTCACCAACGACCGGCAGCTGGCCGAGGAGGTCGTGCAGGAGACGTTCCTCGCCCTGTGGAACCGGGCGGAGCTGTTCGACCCGGCCGTCGCGTCGCTGGCCACCTGGCTCCGGACGATCGCCCGGAATCGCACGGTTGACCGGCTGCGGGCGGCTGGCCGGCGGCCGCAGCTGGTGTCCCTTCCGGGATCCGGCGACGGCGGCGAGGTGGACCCCGGGTTCGACCGGGTGGCACCCGGCGCCGTGATCATCGGTGGGGCCGGTCCGGATCCTGGTCCGGAGGCGGCTGCGGAGGCAGCCGAGTCACGCGCGGCCGTCGGGGCCGCGATTGCCGGGATGCCAGAGGAGGAGCGGACCCTCATCCTCCTGGCGTATCGGGAGGGCCTGACCCAATCCGAGATCGCAGAGCGGCTCTCCTGGCCGCTCGGGACGGTAAAGACGCGGACCCGCCGGGCGCTCGCCCGGCTGCGGGCCGTGCTTGAGGCGGAGGACACGCGGCCGGCGGGGACCGGCGGCATTGACCAGATGGACGACGATGGAACACGCTGACGCGCTGGAGCGGATGGAGATCGCGGCGGTCGAGCCTGACGGCCTCGAACGGCTGATGGCGGGCGACACGCCCGACGCTGCCGCCGTCGCCGGGCACCTGGCTGGCTGCCCCGCGTGCACGGCCGAGCTGTCACGCATCCGGCGCTCCTCCGGCATCGCGCGGCGAGCCATCGAGTCGCTGCCGGATCCGGCGCTGAGGGACCGGACGCTGGCGTACGTGCGCGCCGTGGGCCGTGACCGGCCGGAGGTCGCAGTCGAGGCGGTCGCGATGCCGCCGGCACCCGCGCCCTCGACCGTGGGTGCCGCCAGCGGGGCCGCCAGGGGGAACCGCCGCCGCTACGCCGTCATCTCCGGGCTCGCCGCGGCCGTCGTCATCGCGGGCGTACTGGGGTTCGCCACGGCCGGCGTTGTCCTGGCGCCGGGGACCGACAGCCACGACAGCGAGGTCGCCGTCCTGACCACCGTCACCGAGACCACCATGCGGATCGAGCAGGGGCCCGACCCGACCCACCTGGTGCTCACGGCGCCCGGCGGTGGCGCGGCCCCAACCGGCACGCTCCTGTTCTCCCCGGCAGGCGGGGAGCTCGTGATGATCGCGGACGGCCTGGCGCCGGCCCCGGAGGGCATGGAATACGGCTGCTGGGTGGAGGTGAACGGCGAGAAGCACCGCATCGGGCGCATGTATCCGGGCGGCGGGATGCAGGCGTGGGCGGGTCCCATGACCGGCCTGGCCGAGCTCCCACCGGGCACCGTGTTCGGGATCTCGCTGGTGCCGGTCGGCGGCGGGGCCGGGGAGCCGATGCTGACGGGGAAGCTCTGAGGGAGCCCCGGGGTCAGCCGGACGGGACCTGGCCCGGGTCCCCGGTTGCCTCGTGGTGGCTCTCGAGCGTCGACAGGTCGCCCGGCTCGACGAGGAGGTCCGGAGGCGGGAAACCCAGGTAGCGGCGATGGGCGCGCAGCACGCGCTCCGCGGCCGCGGCGTCCAGCGCGGGCTCACCGAGGGAGCGGGCGATCCAGCCGGCCTCGGCGGCCACCTCCTCGTCCGAGAGCTCGGCATCGATGCGGTTCCAATCGAAGATCACGAGCCACGTCAGGGCACCGCCGGCGACGAGGCCGACGATCAGGAGCCACCAGTTGAACTCGGCGGTCACCGGCAATCCGCGCGGTGACGGGGCGGGGCGTGCATCGAGGCCGAGGATAACCGACTCAGGCCCATGACCGCAGCCGGGCTACACTTCGCCGACATGCCTGCCCCGTTGTCCCTCGTCGCCCTGCTCGCGCCCGTGCTGGCCCTGATCGCGATCACGCCGGATCCGATCGCATTCCATATCGGATCGATCTCGGTCTACTGGTACGGCGTCTGCTATGCCGTGGGGATCGCCGCGGCCTACGTCGTGATCACCCGCGAGGCCCGCCGCCGGGGCCTGAACGCCCGCCTGGTGGACAACGGGATCATCATCGTCGCCGCGGCGGCCCTTGCCGGCGGCCGCATGTACCACGTCATCGACCAGTGGCAGCTGTACAAGGACAACCTGGTCGCGATCGTCCTGCCCCCGTACAACGGCCTCGGGGTCTATGGCGGGTTCCTGACCGGGATCATCGCGCTGGCGATCGTGACCCGGCGCTGGCACCAGTCGTTCTGGCGGTGGCTGGACGTCATCGCCCCCGGCCTGTTCGTGATGCAGGCGATCGGGCGCTGGGGCAACTTCTTCAACCAGGAGCTCTACGGCCCGCCCACCGATCTGCCGTGGGGGATCGCGATCGACTGCGCCCATCGCGTGGCGCCGTACCCGTGCACCACGTATCCGCTCCTGACCACCGGTTTCCAGCCGCTGTTCCTGTACGAGTCCATCAGCGGGGTCCTGGGTGCGATCACGCTCCTGTGGATCGCGCGCCGGTACGGACGGCACATGCGCCCGGGCGACCTGTTCCTCATCTTCTTCATCTGGTACGCGGCCGTGCGGTTCGCGCTCGAGACCCTCCGCACCGGGAACTGGACGTTCTTCGGGGCGCCGACGGCGATGCTCATCTCCGGCGGTCTCATCGTCGGGTCGCTGGTGATCCTGGCCATCCGGCATCGACCGGGAGCCGCGGGCGGCGACCGGTGGGGCGATCCGCCGGAGCCCGGCTGGGATCGCGTGCAGGCCGGCGACGACGACGACGAGTGGGTCGATGACGAGGACGATGCCGTGCCCGCGGATGCCGCCGTTGTCGAGGGAGAGGCCGCCGCCGGCGACGACGACGTGGGCAGGATCGAGGACGAGGAACCCGATGGAAACGACACCACCGGCGAGCGTGTCGAGACTGGATCCGGCTCCGGAACCGACTCCAGCTCCGGAGCCGATTCCGGCCGCGCCGGCTGAAGCCCAGCTGGACGGTCCCACGGGCGATGGCGCGCCTCGTGCCGTGCCGCCGCCCGCACCCGTCCCTGCCGCGACCCGTCGCCGCCGCCCGCCCCAGTCCCGGCTGACGCCGGACGCGATGGCCGCCGCCCGAGGAAACGGCGGCGCCCAGGAGGGACTGGCCTGGCTCGGCCGCACGCCCGAGTCGAAGGCGTCGCTCCTCTACCGGGCACTGCGCCTCCTCGCGCAATTCGTCCTGCTCGGGCTGTTCCGCTTCCGCGTGACCACGTCCGGCCAGGAGCTGCTTCCCCGGGGCGGGTACCTGTTGATCGGGGCCGCGCACCGGGGCTGGATGGACCCGTTCGTGGTGATGCACGCGCTGCCGGTGCAGCCGCGGGCCTGGTTCCTGGGCAGCGGACCCTCCACGTTCACGTCCCGCTGGCGTGAGCGCCTGATCCACCGGCTCGGCGGGCTGCTGCCCGTCTGGCGCGGTGGCGTGGGCGTGGAGCCGCACGTCGCCTCGGCGCGCGCCGTGCTGGCCAACCGCGGGGTATTCGTCCAGATGCCCGAGGGGACCGTCAGCGGGCCCGCGGGCCGCATCGGGCCGTTCCGCAACGGTGCGGCGCTGATCGCCCTGCGGACCGGCGCCCCGATCGTGCCGCTGGCGATCGCCGGCACGGAGGAGCTGTACATCGGGCGCCGCATGGCGACCCGCGTCCTGTCGCCGACCAGCGCCCGCCAGCTCCTTCGTGACGAGTGGGACGGCACGCTGCCGGAGCCCGGCTCCCGCGAGGAGCTGGACCTGGCCCGCCGGCTCACCGCCCGTTTCGAGGCCCTGCTGGGTCCGGTGGTGGAAGAGCTCCAGCCCGGGACGGTGGACCCCCCGGAACACCCGCGCCGGCTGCGCCGCCGCCTCACCTGGCTGCTCCTGCGGCCGGGACGCCTGGACCGCGACGAACGGGGCTGACCGAAGCCCCGTGCTCCCGAGCCCGCCCGTTCGCCTGCGGCGGCTATCCTGCGCCGATGCGCTACGCGAACACCATCGTCGATCTCGTCGGCAACACGCCCCTGGTCCGCATCTCCAGGCTGACGCGTGACCTCGGACCGTCGGATCGGCAGCCACTGCTCCTCGCCAAGCTCGAGATGCTCAATCCGGGTGGCTCCATCAAGGACCGGATCGGCCTGCCCATGATCGAGGCCGCAGAGCGCGCCGGCCTCCTGAAGCCTGGCGGCACGATCATCGAGCCGACGTCGGGCAACACCGGACACGGCCTGGCGATCGCGGCCGCGCTGAGGGGCTACCGCTGCATCTTCGTCATGGCGGACAAGCAGTCGGCCGAGAAGCAGGCGCTCCTGCGCGCGTACGGCGCGGAGGTGGTGCTGTGCCCGAGCAACGTCGCCCCGGAGTCCCCGGAGAGCTACTACTCCGTTGCCACCCGCCTCGCCCGCGACATCCCGGGCGCGTACAAGCCGGACCAGTACTGGAACATGGAGAACCCGCTGGCCCACGAGCGGACGACGGGCCCCGAGATCTGGGAGCAGACGGGCGGCAGGGTCACCCACCTGGTGTCGTCCGTGGGCACCGGCGGCACGGTGTCCGGCATCGCGCACTTCCTGAAGGCGCAGAACCCCGCGATCAGAGTGATCGGGGCGGATCCGGAGGGCTCCGTGCTCTCTGGCGACGAGCCGCGGCCCTACCTCACCGAGGGCGTGGGCGAGGACTTCCTCCCCGGCACCTACGACCCGGCGATCGTTGACCGCTGGGTGCGTGTCTCGGACCGCGACGCGTTCGCCATGGCACGCCGGATCACCCGCGAGGAGGGGATCCTGTCGGGCGGCTCGTGCGGAACGGCGATGGTCGCCGCCCTGGACGAGATGGCCTGCCTGGTGAGAGAGGAGCCGGCAGCCGCCGCCGGGGCGGTCGTGGTGGTGATCCTCCCCGACGGCGGCCGGAACTACCTGTCCAAGCTCTACAACGACGAGTGGCTGCGGGCGAACGGCCTGCTCGCCACGACCGGCGCTTCGGCCCGGGTGGGGGAGCTGCTGGCGGACCGGCACCATGGCCCGGACCTGCCGGAGGTGATCCTGGCGCGCACGACGGACCGCGTGAGTTCCGTGATCGACCTGCTCCAGGTCTACGGGATCAGCCAGCTGCCGGTGTCCGAGCAGTCGGCCGGCGATGACCTGGCCGGGATCGTGGGATCGGTGTCTGAGAAGGGCCTGCTCGAGCGGGTGTACCGGAACCCCGAGATCGTGGATCGGACCATGGGCGAGGTCATGGACCGGCCGCTGCCGATGCTGGACGTGGCCGCGACGGTGGACGAGGCGTTCCGGCTGCTGTCCGGCGGCGCCGCAGGGCTGCTGGCCGTGCGAGGCGGGCATCCGGCGGGCGTTGTCACGAAGCTCGACCTCCTGGAGTTCCTGGCGCACCTGCCGGGGTAGGCCGCGCTTCCGCGGTTCCCATTCCTGCCGCCTCAGTCCGTCGCGACCGTGGAGTCGGCCACGGAGGGCGCACCATCGAGCGCGGCGAGCAGGTCGCGGGTCGACATTGGCTTGGCCACGAACCTCGCCCCGCGGCTCACGATCCGATTGAGGTCGAGCGTCTCGGCGCTGTACCCGGAGAGGAGCACGACCCGGATCGACGGATGGAGGTTCATCACCCGCTCCGCCAGCGCGATCCCGGACATTCCGGGCATGACGACGTCGCTCACCAGCGCGTCGATCGGGTGGACCATCGACTCCATGAGCTGCCAGGCCTCGTCGCCCGACGCGACCTCGATGACATTCCACCCGCCGCGGCGCAGTGCCTGGCGGGTCATCTCCCGCACGGTCGCCTCGTCCTCGACGAGGAGTACGGTCCCCATCCGGATCCCGGCGGCATCCGCAGGAATGGGCGCGTCGTCGTCTTCCGGCTCTGCCATGTCCGCCCTGGGGAAGTAAAGCTTGAACACCGAGCCCCGCCCGGGCTCCGAGTAGAGCCAGATGTGGCCACCGGCCTGCTGGACGATCCCGTAGATGGTGGCGAGGCCGAGGCCCGTCCCGCGCCCGAGCCCCTTGGTGGTGAAGAACGGCTCGAAGATGTGCTCGCGCGTCTGGCGATCCATGCCGTGACCGGTGTCGCTCACCGCCAGGAACACGAATGGGCCGGGCTCGACCGCGAAGTGCTCGATCGCGTAGGCATCGTCGAAGACGACGTTTCCGGTCTCGATCGTGATCCGGCCGCCGTCCGCCATCGCGTCGCGGGCGTTCACGACCAGGTTCATCAGGATCTGGTCCAGCTGGCCGGGATCGACGCGGATCCGGCCGGCCGACGCGTCGAGGGTGAGGTGGAGGTCGATCGTCTCGAGGATCAGCCGCTCGAGCATCGGCTCGATGGCGCGGATCCGCTCATTCAGGTTCACCACCCGCGGCATCACCACCTGGCGGCGGCTGAAGGCCAGCAACTGCATCGTCAGGTCACCCGCGCGGTCGGCCGCCTCGCCGATCGCAAGGGCATTGCGCAGCGCGAGATCGGGGTCGAAGGCGCCGCGCCGTCCGGGCTCCAGGTCCTCGGCCAGCATCTCCGCGTAGCCCCGGATCGCGAACACCATGTTGTTGAAGTCGTGCGCGATCCCGCCGGCCAGCCTCCCGATCGATTCCAGCTTCTGCGCCTGGAGCAGCTGGGCCTCGGCCGCCTTGCGCGCCGTGATGTCGACTACGGTGGCGAAGACCCGGATGCCGTTTTCGGTCTCGATCGCGGAGAGGCCGATCTCGACCGGGAACTCGCGCCCGTCCCGGCCTCGCGCCGACAGGTCCAGCCCGATGCCCATTGGCCGCGCCACCGGGTTGGCGGTGTACGCGCTGCGATGGGCGGCATGACCCGCCGCGGTCCGTTCGGGGAGCAGGAGCTCCACCCGCTGCCCGAGCACCTCGGCGACGGCATAGCCGAACGTGCGCTCGACCTGGGGGTTCGCATAGGTGATCCGGCCCTCGCCGTCGACCGCGATGATCGCGTTGGGCGAGGCGTCGAGAACGGCGAGATGACCGACCGCCGGCGGCCGGGCATGGCTGGCGGGGCGCTGCTGGTGGGCCACGGGGACGCGCAACCTTTCCGATCTGGTCCGGTCAGCGTACCCGGCCGATGCAAGGGCACATGGCGTCCGGGTGCGATGATCCGCGAATGCATGACGACGACCTCGCCCTCGAGGGCCGAGACGCCTTTGCCACGCGGGCGGTCCACGCGGGTGCCGAGCCGGACGACCTGACCGGCGCGGTCTCGCCGCCGATCTACCAGACCTCGACCTATGCCCAGGACGGCGTGGGCCGGCCCCGGAACGGGTACGAGTACGCCCGAACGCAGAACCCGACACGGTCCCGCCTGGAGCGTGCGGTGGCCGATCTCGAGGGCGCGCGGCACGGGATCGCGTTCGCGTCCGGGTCCGCCGTCACGTCGGCCATCGCCCAGCTGGCGGGGCCCGGCGAGGAGATCCTCGTCGGCGACGACGTCTATGGCGGCACGTTCCGCTACTTCGAGCGTGTCCACCGGCCGGCCGGGGCTGGGGTGGCCCGATACGTGGATCTCGCCTCGGATCCCGACGCGCTCTGGGAGGGGCTCAACGCCCGGACGCGGCTCGTCTGGCTGGAGACGCCGTCGAACCCCTTGCTCAAGGTGACGGACATCGCAGCCGCTTCGGGCACCATGCGGGAGCGGGCGGAGCCTGCGTCGGGCGGAGCGGACGCGCGGCCGCTGCTCGTCATCGACAACACCTTCGCCTCGCCGGCGCTCCAGCGGCCGCTCGCGCTCGGCGCTGACGTGGTGTTCCACTCGGCCACCAAGTACCTGGGCGGGCACTCGGACGCGATCCTCGGCATCGCTGTGACCAACGACGAGGGCGTGGCGGAGCGGCTGCGGTTCCTCCAGAACGCGATGGGCGCGGTGCCGGGGCCGTTCGACTGCTTCCTCGTCCTGCGGGGCCTCCGCACGCTGGCGATCCGCGTGGAGCGGCACTCCTCGAATGCGCTGGCAGTGGCACGGTTCCTGGCCGGTCGCCCGGACGTTGCGTCGGTTGCCTACCCGGGTCTGTCCGATGGACCGCACGCGCACCCCGGGGCGGCTGTCGCTGCTCGCCAGATGCGCCTCGGCGACCGTCCCGCGTTCGGGGGCATGGTGTCGTTCGTGCCGGGGGCAGGCGGCGTCCGCGGTCGCACGGCGGCCGAGCGGGCGGTTGCCCTGTGCGAGGCGACCCGGCTGTTCACCCTGGCCGAGTCACTCGGCGGCGTGGAGTCCCTGATCGAGCTGCCGGCGGTGATGACCCACATGTCGGTGGCCTCGTCTCCCCTGGCCGTGGACCCGGCGCTGGTGCGGCTCTCGGTCGGGATCGAGGCGGCGGAGGACCTGCTCGCGGACCTCGCGGGGGCGCTCGACCGATCCTAGACAGGCGTCAAGATGCGGCTTTCGCGCGGCCGCTTCCGGCCGGGCACCCCGGACGGGCAGCGGACAGGTCTCTCCGCGGACCTCTCGTTGCTCGGGCACCGCCGTGGAGGGACACCCCGCTGACCCGCGACACGTGCCGGACGGCCCGTGGCCGCGGCTCGGGCGAGAGGCTAGAATTCCGCGGACTCCGAAATCGCCCGATCCCTGACCCCGGAAGCCGACTCCCGGGTGACGGGCCCGGCTCGCACGGCCGGTCACGAACCACCTGCAGGGCCGTGCGCCTGCGCCGCAACCGAGGTACTGACCGTGACGCTGACCAATCCCGCGGCGACCCCACTCATCGGCGCCAGCATCGTCGCCAACCTGCCGGTGGCCGAGCTCTATGAGCACGCGATCCGCGCCAGCGAGGGCACCATCGCCGCCGACGGCCCGCTCGTCGTGCACACCGGCCAGCACACGGGCCGCTCGCCCAAGGACAAGTTCGTCGTCCGCGAGCCCTGGAGCCAGGACAAGGTCTGGTGGGGCGATGTCAACCACGAGATCAGCGAGGAGCACTACGACGGTCTCCGGGCGCGGCTCGTCGAGTACGTCGCGGACAAGCAGCTGTACGCACAGGACATGTACATCGGTGCGCACCCCGAGCACCGCCGCAGCCTCCGCGTCTACACCGAGACCGCCTGGGCCAGCATCTTCGCCCGCAACCTCTTCCGCCGGCCGTCGCAGGAGGACCTCGCGTCCTTCGTCCCCAACTTCACGATCATCAACGTGCCCAGCTTCCAGGCCGACCCGGCGACCGACGGGACCCGTACCGGCACGGCGATCCTGCTCCACCTGAGGCGGATGGAGATCATCATCGTCGGGACGAAGTACGCCGGCGAGATCAAGAAGTCCGCGTTCACCGTCATGAACTACCTGATGCCCGACGAGGGTGTGCTTCCGATGCACTCCTCGATCAACGTGGGCGCCCGCGGTGATGCGTGCATCTTCTTCGGCCTCAGCGGTACCGGGAAGACCACGCTCTCGGCCGATCCGCAGCGGAGCCTGATCGGGGACGACGAGCACGGCTGGGGCGACGGCTACACCTTCAACTTCGAGGG
>Ga0302263_10000180_pt1 | contig 26226 bp, 27 predicted proteins | sample II_Fen_N1_4_FD_194564 | JGI IMG/M metagenome (GOLD analysis project Ga0302263, IMG submission 194564) | Peat permafrost microbial communities from Stordalen Mire near Abisko, Sweden - II_Fen_N1_4 | ecosystem: Environmental > Terrestrial > Soil > Wetlands > Permafrost | place: Sweden: Abisko... | reverse complement strand
GGACCAGGGCACGCCGCACGACGTGGTGATCAAGGACGCGGGGGGCGCCGAGATCTTCAAGACCCCGCTGCTCACGGGTGTCGCGGTTTCGGTCTACGATGTGCCCGCGATCCCCGCCGGGCAGTACACCTTCGCCTGCACGGTGCACCCCAACATGCAGGGGACCGTCACGGCGCAGTAGCCCGCTGACGGCCCCCTTGAGGCACGTCCCATCCGCCGCGTGACCCGCTCCAGGCTCCTCTCGCTGCTCGCCGTGGTGGTGCTCGCCACCGCCGGCTGCGGCGGCTCCGCACCCGCCGAGGCCCGGACCGGGCAGACCGCCCCCACGCTCGCCGGCACCGCCCTCGACGGCTCGACCGTGGACCTGGCGTCCCTGCGTGGCAAGCCGGTCATCGTCAACTTCTGGGCGTCGTGGTGCGTGCCGTGCCGCGACGAGTTCCCGCTGTTCGCGGAGAAGCAGAAGGCGCTCGGCCCCACGGACGGGCTGCAGATCGTGGGCGTGCTCTACAAGGATGAGCCCGACCTCGCCAGGCAGTTCCTGACCGAGTTCGGCGCCACGTGGCCCACCCTCCCCGACCCCGGCGACGCCTTCGCCAAGGCGTACCGCGTGGCGGCGCCGCCGCAGACGTACTTCATCGACAAGAACGGCGTGCTCCGGGGGATGCAGATCGGCCAGGTCCGTCCGGAGGACTTCGACACCCAGTACGCGAAGATCAAGCCGTGACCGCGTCCGCCACCGCCGTCCGCGCCGATGGCGTCCGCAAGGCCTACGGGCGCCGCCCGGTCCTCGTGGACGTCTCGTTCTCGGTGCGCAGGGGCGAGCTGTTCGCGCTGCTGGGACCCAACGGCGCCGGCAAGACCACGACCGTCGAGATCCTGGAGGGCTACCGGCGGGTGGACGGCGGGACGGTGCGGGTCCTCGACCTCGACCCGGCGAAGGACGGGCGCGCGCTCCGGCCGCGCCTGGGGCTGATGCTCCAGGAGGGCGGCATCGACAACCGCTCCACGCCGCGCGAGGTGCTGCGCCTGTACGCGAGGTTCTACCGCGACCCCGAGGATCCGGACGCCCTGCTCGAGGCGGTGGACCTGGGCCGCGCCGCCTCGACCCGCTACCGGCGGCTCTCCGGCGGCGAGAAGCAGCGCCTGGGCCTCGCGATCGCGCTCCTGGGCCGGCCCGAGCTGCTGGTCCTCGACGAGCCCACCGCCGGCATGGACCCGGCCGCCAAGCAGGCGACGCGCGAGCGCATCGCGGGCCTGCGCGCCGCGGGCACGACGATCGTCCTCACGACCCACGAGCTGGGTGACGTTGAGCGGCTGGCGGACCACGTCGCGGTCCTGGACCGCGGCCGGGTCGTGGCCGACGGCACCCCGGCTGAGCTCACCGGCGCCGGAGCGCCCCGCGTCCGGTTCCGCCTCTCCGCCTCCCTGTCCGCGGAGGACGCGGCGTCGCTCGTCGCCGGGGTCGGGCCCGCCAGCGGGGCGGCGCTGGTGCCGGCCGGCGCCGGTGCGCACTACGAGCTGACGGGCCTCGCCGCGGCCCCCGATCCCCGGACCGTGGCGGCACTCGCGTCCTGGTGCGCTGAGCGCGGCTTCCTGATCACGGAGCTGCGCCTCGGGGCCGCGAGCCTCGAGGAGCGCTACCTGGAGCTCGTCGGCGCGGACGCGGCCGCCGAGGCCCACGAGGCGACACCGGACGGCGACCCAGGCGGCACACCCGCGAGCCCGGTGGCCGCCTCGTGAACGGAACGGTCCGCACCCTCGGCAGCGGCACACCCGCCGCGCCCGCCTCCTGGGCGGGCATGGCGATGGCCCTGGCCGCGAACGAGCTGCGGCTCGCGGTGCGGCGCGGCGAGAGCCTGCTCATCACCTTCGTGATCCCGGCCGGCGTGCTGCTCGTGTTCAGCGCCTTCGACATGAGCGGCGGCACGGCCACCGGGAGCCCGGTGGACCGCATGCTGCCGGGCGCGATGGCGCTGGCCGTCATCGCGGCGTCGATGGTGTCGCTCGCGATCGCCACCGGGTTCGAGCGCTCCTACGGCGTCATCAAGCGGCTGGGCGGCTCGCCGGCAGGGTCGTCGGTGCTCGTGGCGTCCAAGACGGTCGCGGTCATCGTGGTCGAGGCCGTGCAGGTCGTCCTGCTCGTCGGGATCGCGCTGCTGCTGGGCTGGGCACCGGGACCCACCCCCTCGGCGCCGCTCGTGGCGTCGGGGCTGCTCCTGGGCACGATCGCGTTCGCGGGCCTCGGGCTGCTGATGGCCGGGACCCTGCGGGCCGAGGCCACCCTCGCGCTGGCGAACCTGCTGTTCCTGCTGTCCCTGGTGCTGGGCGGCATCGTGATCCCGCTGGACCGCCTGCCGGGCCCGGTCGCCACGATCGCGGCCGACCTGCCGCCGGCCGCGCTCACCCACGTCCTGACCGTGGGGCTGGGTGCCGCAGGGGACGCGACGGAGTCGCTGATCCTGCTCGCGGGCTGGGCGCTGGTGCTCGCCGTGCTCGCGGCCCGCAAGTTCCGCTGGGACTAGCCGCGGGACCGATCCGCCGAGGCCCGTGGCGCGAAGGAAGGTCGACAGTCCTTCCCGAGAGGTTCCCGATGCGCTCCGACACCCGGCGCCAGGTCGCGACGATCCTGTCGTTCCTGGCCGTCTTGGTCTCCAACACCGCCGCCAACGCGCTGCCGATCAACGGCATCACCACGGCCGAGATCAGCGACCGCTTCCACGTCTACGTCATCCCCGCAGGCTACGTGTTCGCCATCTGGGGCCTGATCTACGTCCTCCTCGGCGCGTTCACCACCTGGCAGGCGCTGCCGCGCAACCGCGAGGACGGGACGCTCCGATCGCTGGGCTACCTGCCGGCCCTGTCGGGCGTCCTCAACACCGCCTGGATCCTGCTCTGGCAGTACGAGGTCTTCGCTGCCACGGTGCCGGTGATGCTCGGCCTGCTGGTGACCCTCATCGCGATCCACCTCCGCCTCTGGGAGCACCGGGACACGCTCCGCGGCACGAGGTACTGGGCGGTCCGGGCGCCGTGGTCCGTGTACCTGGGCTGGATCACGGTGGCCACCATCGCGAACATCGCGCAGACCCTGTCCGCGTTCGGGTTCACCGGGTTCGGCATCGAGCCCGCGCTGCTTGGCGCGGCCGTGCTCCTCGTCGGCACGGCGATCGCGGCAAGGTTCGTGACCCGGTTCCGCGACGTCGCGTATGGCCTCGTCATCGTGTGGGCCTACCTCGGCGTGCTCGTGAAGGAGCAGGGCACCCCGGCGGTCGCGATCGCGGCCGGCCTGGGCGCCGCCGTCGTCGGGGCGCTCGTGGTGGCCGCTTTCACGAAGGGGCGGACCAGCGGCGCGGGCCGCCCGGTCGAGGCCCCGGCGGCCGCCTGACCCCCGGCGGCCTCGTCATCCCCCGCCGGGATCGCGTATCGTCGGGGCGTGACCGGCCGCCACCGCCCCGCCACGCCTCGCGCTCCCGAGTGGCTGCGCTTCCTGGCGCTCGCCGCGCTCGGGTCGCTCGTCGCGCACGATGCCATCTTCGCGGCGCAGCACGGGTTGGGTGCCGCCCGGGAGCAGGCGCGCGCCACCACGGCCCACGGCTACTGGTCCGCGTACGTCGTCCTCACGCTGATCGTTGTTGCGGCCGGGGCCGGCGCGGCCGTCCGCGGCGTCCTGCACCTCCGGCGGATGGTCCGCGGCCTGCCGGCCGCACCGCCCGCGCCAGGACATTCGCACTCCTGGAGCGAGGTCGCGCACCTCTGGCCGCGGCTCCTGCTGGTCGTGGGCACCGTCTTCCTTGTCCAGGAGAACGTCGAGCACCTGGCCGCCGGGCAGCCGCTGCCTGGGCTCTGGGCCCTCTCGGCGCCCGGCTACCCGCTCGCGGTCCCGGTCCTCGTCGCGGTCACGGGCGTGCTCGCAACCATCGGAGGCTTGCTCGCCTGGCACCGGGAGACCCTCGTCCGCCGCCTCCACGCCGCCCGCGTCGCAGCCGGGGACAGGCGCAACACCGCGCGCGTGCCGCACGGCCGATGGGCGCTCGTCGCCGCCCTCCTCGCCCACCGCTGGATCCTGCTCGGCCAGGACGCGGAGCGGGCCCCACCCGCGCCCGTCACAGCCTGACCAGCCGCCGCACGCCCTCGCCGGGCGTCCGACGGTCCCGTCCGGCCCGGACCGGCCACCTCGCCGTCCGCGCCGCCGCCCCGGAGCGCATCCCGCCATGTCCACCCCCGGCCGACGGGCCGGCCTCGTCCCGCGGCATCCCGTCGCCGCCCTGATGCTCGTCCTCGTCACGGCCCTCGTGGCGGCGTGCAGCGGGGCGTCGGGCGGCGCGAATGCGTCCCTCACGCCCGTCTTCGTGGAGGCGGTCACGCAGCCGCCGCTCGGCAGCCGGGAGACCGCCTACGACCCGCCCCGTCCGTCCCCGTCCCTCCGGCTGACGGACGGGGACGGACGGCCGTTCGACCTGGCGAGCCTCCAGGGCGGCCCGGTCTTCGTCTACTTCGGCTACACCCACTGCCCCGACGTCTGCCCCACCACCCTCGCCGACGTGCGCGAGGGGATCAGGCGGGCCGGGGTCGACGCGAGGGTCGTCTTCGTGACCATCGATCCCGCCCGGGACGACGCCCCGGCGATGAAGCAGTACGCGGGGTTCTACGGGCCGGGCTTCATCGGCCTGACCGGCACCGCCGCGCAGATCGCCCAGGCGGCGTCCACCTGGGGCGTGTCGTACACCCAGCTGTCCTCGGACTCGGCCGGCGGGTACGCCATGGCGCACTCGACGGACACCTACCTCGTCGATGCGAGCGGCGAGCTCCGCCACCACATCTTCTTCGGCGCCGGCGCCGACCTCATCGCGAAGCTGCTCCTCGAGGTCGCGCGGCCGTGACGCCGCCATCCCAGAGAGAGGAACGACCCTTGCACACGGGCAACCGCGCCAACCGCACCAGCCGCGTCATCGCGCGCCTGGCCCCCGTCCTCGCCGCCGTCGTGCTCGTGGCCGCCTGTTCCGGCGGGTCGAGCTCGGGCGTCACGATCACCGATCCCTGGGTACGCACCTCGCCGGTGGTGGCGGGCGCCGGGGCCGGCTACATGGTCATCGCGAACACCGGCTCCGTCCCGGACGCCCTCCTCGGCGGCACCAGCGACATCGCCAGGGCCGTCGAGGTCCACGAGACGGTTGCCATGCCCGCGTCGGCCGAGCCATCGGCATCGGGGGCCATGGACGGCGGCATGGCGTCACCGGCCGCGTCGGGTGGCGCCATGACCGGGGGCACGATGATGGGCATGCAGAAGGTGGACCGCCTCGAGATCCCGGCGGGTGGGTCGGTCGAGCTCAAGCCGGGCAGCTACCACCTGATGCTCATCGACCTCACGCGCGAGCTGAAGGCCGGCGAGACCATCGAGGTCACCCTTGAGTTCGAGAGGGCGGGCGACGTCAAGGTGTCCCTGCCCGTCCGCGACCAGTAGCCCACCGGAGCCGCCCGGGCGGGTGTCGCGCGGCGGCCCACCGGGGCGGGCGTCGCGCGGTGGCCCACCGGGGCGCGTGCCCTGGGCCGCCTGGCCAGTCCCGCGTCGCGGCGGCCCCCGTGCCACACGGTCACCGCGCGTCGCGTGAGGGCAATGCGCGTCGCACGGGAGGCTTCGCGCGCGTCACCCACCCGTGCGAGCCCTGGCCCACCTCGTCTCCCCCGTCGCGCGCGGCTGCGCGCTGCTGTTCGGCGCGCTGGCGCTGCTGGCCGTCGTCGCGGAGCTGCGCGGGCACACCACGGACCTGTCGCTATGGTGGATCGACCTGCGGCAGGCCTCGCCGGTCGCCCGCCTCGCCTTCCTGGTCGTCGTGGGGGTCACCTTCCTGGCATGGGCGCTGCGGCGATCTCCCGGCCCGCGCCTGCGGGGCGCGATGGCCGTGGCATCGGCGGCCGTGGCCGTCGTCGCGGTCCGGGACACGGCGGTGGTGTTCGGCGCGACGGACAGCGGGCTCGTGCGCCCGGCGGTCCCGGTCCCGCTGTCGTCCGTGACGGCGGCCGTCTTCGGGCTGCTCGCGGTCCACGCCATGCAGGCAACGGAGCCCCGGGGCCGCCTCACGGGCCGGAGCGGCGCGGGCCTGCTGCTCGCGACGGGGCTGTGGGCCGTCGCCTTCCCGCTCGCCCAGATGCTCTGGTTCGGCGCCACGGACTACCGGCGTCCCGCCGACGCCGCTGTCATCCTCGGGGCGCGCGTGTACGCGAGCGGCCGGCCCTCACCCTTGCTGGCGGACCGGCTCCGGACCGGCATCGAGCTGTACCGGACGGGTCTCGTGCCGCGACTGGTGATGTCGGGCGGGGATGGCTCCGACGGCTTCAACGAGGCTCGGGTGATGGCGCAGGTGGCGAAGGACGCGGGCGTCCCGGCGTCGGCGCTCCTGGTGGACCCGGCCGGCAACACCACGGAGCTGACGGTCGCCAACTCCCTCGCGCTCCTCGCCTCGGCCGGCGTCCGGCGGCCCCCGACCGTCATCGTCGTCTCGCAGGCGTACCACCTGCCCCGGGTGCAGCTCGCCTACTCGGACGCCGGGCTGGACGTGCTCACCGTCCCGGCGCCCGAGGCGCAGCCCATCGTGGAGCTCCCGCTGTTCATCGCCCGCGAGTTGCCGGCGTTCTGGAGCTACCTGTTGCGGGTGGCCGTCACCTGAGGCCGCGAGGCGCGCGAAGCCTTGAGGAACCCCTCGACGATGTCCCAGCAGGTCGCCGCGACGAGCACCACCGCGATCACGATCCCGGTCGGCCGCATCGCCGCCCCCACGCCGAGGCTCCCGAGCGCCGCGACGAGGCCCGGGTCGAACAGCCTCCCCTCCGACCAGAGCCAGACGGCGGGGATCACGAAGGCGAGATCAAGGGCCGCGTTCGCGATCGCGAGGCCCCAGCTCCAGCCGTGGCGCAGGTACCGGGCGAGCTTGAACACGATCTGGAGGCCGATCAGCCCCAGCAGGTACGGGAGCCAGAACGACCACAGGTCCGCGTTGAACAGCGGGTACGAGGTGCCGCCGATCGTGACCAGGCTGCCGGTCTGCTGCCAGACGACCAGCGAGGCCGCGAGGGCGAGGAATGCGACCGAGACCGCGGTCTCGACGAGGCTCACGCCGTCGTTTGCCGGCAGCTCGGGGAGCTTGTCCGGGGTCCAGACCAGCTCCTCCTCGAGGTCCGGGATGGACCGGCGCTCCATGATCGCGAACACGACCGTGACCCAGAACGTGAGCATGATCCCGACGGTGAAGGCCGTCGAGATCCCGGTGGCGATGACCTCCGCCGGCGGGTTGCCCGCCAGGAGCCCGGCCCCCGCGACCGCGATGCCGGTGATCGGCACGACGATCGGCAGGAGCACCGAGACGAGCCGCCTCCAGTCCGGGAACAGCCGCGGACCGATCAGGAACAGGGTCTTGTCCGTGTACCGCGCGGCGAGCCGCTCGGGGTCCCCCAGCTCGGCGATGGCGGCGCGCTCGGCCTCGGCCGGGACGACCCCGGCGGCCGTGCGAGCATCGACGGCGTCCCCGATGAGGGCGCGAATCTCGGGCTCGAGGTCGGCGCGCTGGGCCGTCGGGACAGCGCGCACGACGCCCCAGACGTAGCGATCGGTGAGGGTGCTCATGATTCCCGGCCTCCCTGGCCCAAACGGCGGATCGAGGCGTCGATCCGGTTCCAGTCGGCGAGGAGCTCCGCGGCGAGACGCTCGCCGTCGGGGCTGATCCGGTAGAACTTCCGGGGCCTCGCCTCCTGCGTGTTCCACTCGCTGACGAGCATCCCCTGGCCCTCCAGCCGGCGGAGGAGCGGGTAGAGGGTGTTCGCGTCGACCGCGAAGCCCAGGTCCCGCAGCTCCTCCAGCAGCGCGTAGCCGTAGCCGGGCTGTCGCAGCAGGAGCAGGCAGGCCAGCACCACGGTGCCGCGCCGGAGCTCCTGCTGCGTGCCGGAGAGGATCTCGTCGAAGGTCATGGCCGGCACTATAGTGTGTAGCACACACTATGTCAAGACACACAACAACGTGCGGTCAAAGGCCTGGCGCGCCCCCGGTGGGCCGGCCGCCTCCACGAGTCAGGCGAACACGTTCACGGCGCGTGCGATGACGAGGCCCACGATCACGAACGAGACGAGCGCCTGGACGGCCATGGCGACCTTCGCCCAGGTCGCGAGCGGAGGCGTATCGGCCGGGCTGAAGGCGTTGGCCGTCGTGAGGGCAAGGTAGAGGTAGTCCACGAACCGTGGCCGCCAGTCCGGCGGCGCCAGGTCGCGGTTGAGCAGCTGCGGGAACCCGAAGTCGGGGTACCTGGGCAGGCGATGGGCGCGCTGCGCAGGCCCGCCCCCGTCCAGCTGCCAGTAGAGGAGCGCGAAGGCGATGTTGTTGGCGAGCCACACCTTGGCGCCGGCCAGCAGCAAGGTCGCCGGTTCGCTGGTGATCGCCGATCCGGTGACGAGGTCGTGGATGAGCTCGCCCGTGAGGAGGAGCGCAGTGCCCACCATGACCGCGATGAGCAGCAGGCCGACCCGCCGCAGCCATGTCGAGCGCCGGTCGATGCGGCCCGGGTCGCCGAGGATGAGGGCCGCAAGCAACACCCCCTCGACCCCGGCGATCGCCCACGCGAGCTGGGAGACGAGGGCCCCGGGGGCGGCGACCGTCACGCCCATGAGCAGCAGGACGGCGATCGCCATCGGCCACCGCGACTCCCCGACCACATGGTCGGGAACGGACGTGTCCTCGCTCACGACCGTTTCGTCGCCGGCGCCGACACCAGCCAAGGGTCCCGCACTGTCTCGACGGCTCGCATCGATTGCAGTATCCACCGCGCGTCGCCACCCGTGCGGGCGCTGCGAGCCGCCGGACAAGACGAAACCCCGGGGTGGTCGGGTCCCGGGGTTTCAGGTGAAGCGAGTTGGTTGCGGGGAGGGGATTCGAACCCCTGACCTTCGGGTTATGAGCCCGACGAGCTGCCGCTGCTCCACCCCGCGACTGCCTACCTTACCGGCGATCCGCCGATCCGTCAAAAGCCGCCTCGGCCCTCGCCAGCAGCGCGGCGCGCCACGTCTCGAGGGCGAGCGGCCACCAGCGGGCGAGGAACCGCGGCGACCCGTACCAGTCCCGCCCGATCCCCTGGCCGTGCGCCGCATCGTCCAGCACGAGCTGCGGGGCGCCCGGCAACAGGGCCGACGCGAGCGGGATGAGCCCGTCGCCCTCGATCTCGTCGCGACCGCGCTCGGGCGTCAGGCCGTCGTACACGGCGAAGGTCCGCCGCTCCCCCGGCGAGCCGTCCCGGCGCCCCGGGACCCTGCGCGACGCCACGGCGAGGTACCCGGTCCGTGGCGCGAAGGCGGGCCCCGGGACCACGCGGTTGGCGAACTCCGCTGCGAGGGCCCCCACGCGGTTCCGCTGCTCGACCTCGAGCGTGACGACGTGAGGGGTCCCGAGCGTCACGATCGCGCCGATCCGCGACGACCCGTTCAGGCGACGGCCCGCGAACGGCTCCGGCGAGGTCAGCAGCCTCGCCGACATGCCGCCCGCCGAGTGGCCGATGACCAGGACCGGCGCACCACCGGCGGCCGACCCGGACCGCATCGACGCCTCGAGGAGCCCGCGCCCGGATCGCGCGAGGATGGGCCCGAGGCCCCGTGACGCGGCGATCAGCCAGTCCATGGTCCAGACGCTTGCGACCACGACGTCGGCGGCGCCCGCCGCCCGCAGGTCACGCGCCAGCGCGCGGTACATCGGAGGCGAGGTGAGGAAGCCGCCCAGCACCAGCACGACCGGGGCCGGCGACCGGCCGTCCAGGATGTCGCGGGCCCACGGAGCCGTCACGCGACCGCCTCCGGTGCGCCCGCGGGCGCCCCGGCCGCGCGCCGGGGCTGCATCGCGTCGTACAGCCGCCGCCGCCCGAGCGCGAGCCCGAGGACGATGGCGCCCATCCCCGCGATGCCGACCGCGTAGAACGGGTAGCGAAGGTTCGCCGCCGCGAGCGCCCCCGCCGACAGCGAGGCCACGATGGTCCCCACGGTGCCCGCGCCGCCCAGGAGGCCCTGGGCGGTGGACGTCCGGCCCGGCGGCGCCGCCCGCGCCGCGAGCAGGAAGACCGCCGGCGAGGCCATCGCGAAGCCCGTGCCTTCCACGAGGCCCAGGGCCGCCATCCACCAGACCTGGGGCACCGCCGGGTAGAGGAACCCGCACGCCGCCACGATGAACATGCCGGCGACGAGCGCCGCGAAGCCGCCCTCACGGTCGATGTAGCGGCCCATGAACGGCGAGAGCAGCAGCGGCGGCAGGCCGAACGTGAAGAAGGTGAGCCCGATGGCGCCGACGCTCGCACCGAGCGACGTCATGTACACGCTCCAGACCACCTCGTAGGTGCCGCCCGCGTAGAACATGCCCACGGAGAAGCAGACCGCGGCGACGAACAGCAGGTTGAGCAGGCGCGAGGGGCGTGCCCAGCCGCGCGCCTCGGCGACATCGAGCTCCTCGGGCGTCGGCGCGTGGCCCGCCTGGACGTGGGCCACCTCGGGAACGCGCAGCACCACGAGCACGGCCGAGAGCAGCAGGGTGATGCCCGCCACCCAGAACACGACCTCCGGGTGGCCCGTGACCGCGGCCGCCACGCCGCCGATGGCTGGGCCGAGCATGAACCCGCCCGTCTGGGCCGCGCCGTACAGCCCGAAGGCCTCCCCCTGGCGCTCGGGCGGGTTCGCGTCCACCAGGTACGCGCGCGCCGCAGGGTCGTACATCGCCGCCGCGAGCCCCGAGAGCGCGCGCAGGACGATGATCGCGGCGGGCGACACGATGAACAGCGGGAGGACCGCGAACACCGAGGCCAGGCCCAGGCCGACGATCATCATCGTCCGGCGCGGCGCCCGGTCCGCCAGCCAGCCGAAGACCGGCTCGCCCACGAGACGCGCCGCCGGCCACGCGGCCACGACGACGCCCAGGGTCGGCAGGTCCACGCCGTGGCTCTGGAAGTAGAGCGGCAGGATCGGGAGCAGCGCGCCGAAGCCGAGCCAGATGGTGCTCTCGGCGATGAGGAGCGGGAGGACCGGCCCCCATTGGGCCAGCCAGGCGTGGAGGCGTCGATTCACGGAAACGTCCTGTCGGCTGCGGTCCGCCATCCTAGCCCGTCCCGGCGTCGCGGCCCACGGGGAGCCCGGGCCCCGGGACCAATCCCGGGAGCGCCTATGATCGGGGCATGCCCGCCATGCTCGTCATCGCGCTCGTGGCCATGCTCCTGGCGATGCTGCCCGTGTGGCGGCTGCACCGGGCCGCCTGGCGCCCCGGGGTGCTGTTCGCGGCCTGGGTCGTGTACACGGCGGCGATGCTGGTCGTGGTGCGGGCCCCGGGCCTCGACCGGTTCCTGCTGCCGATCCTCGTGCTCGCCTTCGTGGCGCCCTTCGTGGCCGGCCCGGAACGGCTGTCGCGGGTCATGGGAGCGCGTCCGCCCAAGGCTCGCCCGGTCATCGACGTCACCCCGCGGCCCCGCCCGGGGCTGCCCTGGCCGCCGCGGAGCGCGACCCCGGACGAGGGCGGCGAACCCGGCGGCGTGCGCGGGGCGGGCGATCCGGGCGATGCGGTCGATACGGGCAGCACGGCCGACCCGGCAGACACGGCCGACCCGGCAGACACGGACGGGGCTGGCTCACGCGGGAGCCGGCCCTGACGGGCACGGTCGCCCTGCACGGGGGCGGGGAGTACGTCGCGGGCGACGAGCCGGCGATGGACGCCCTGGTGGCGGCCGGGACCGCGGCTGCCGGACCCGGTGCAGGCATCCGGGTGGTGCTGGTCCCGCCGGCCGTCGCCCGCCACCGGCCGGACCTCGCCGTGGCGCACGGGCGGCGGGCGTTCGAGGCGGCGGCGATCCGTGCCGGCGTGAGCCTGCGCGTCGAGTCGGTCTCCCTGTTCGACCGGCCGTCGGCGGCCGACCCGGGCGCCGTCGCGCTGCTGGCGGCGGCGCACGTGGTGCATCTCCCGGGCGGCGACCCGGACCGGCTGCCCGCGGTCCTGCGCGGCACCGATGCCTGGGCTGCGGTCCTGCGCGCCTACGGCAGGGGCGCGTGCGTGGCCGGGGCGAGCGCGGGCGCGATGGCGCTCGCGGCACGCCTCTGGACCCGTGACGGGCCCGTGGACGGCCTCGGGCTGGTGCCCGGCCTCGCCGTCCTCCCCCACTTCGACGCGTCCCGGGCGGGTGCGTGGCGTCGGAGCGTGGACCCGGAGGGCGTGTTGTGCTGGCTCGGCCTCGACGAGCGGACGCTGGTCATCGGGCGGCCCGGGGGGACCTGGCTGGTCGCGGGGAGTGGCCGGGCGCACGTCATCCCGCCGGGCGCGGCCGGGCCCGCGGTGAGCGGAGGCCCGGGCGAGTCGCTGGAGATCGGCTAGAGTCGGGCCGTGTCCGCCCAGCGCTTCGATCGTGATCCGTGGCTCCTCGAGCCCGACGTCTCGTTCCTCAACCATGGCTCCTTCGGCGCGTGCCCGGAGCCGGTCCTCGAGGCGCAGCGGGCCTGGCGGGAGCGGCTGGAGCGCGAGCCGGTCCGGTTCCTGGACCGGGAGCTCGAGGGGCACCTGGACGAGGCGCGACGGCAGGTCGCCGAGTTCCTCGGGGCGGACCCCGACGGCCTCGCGTTCGTCCCCAACGCCACGACCGGGGTCTCGACCGTCCTGGGATCGCTGCGCTTCGGGCCCGGCGACGAGCTGCTCGCCTGCGACCACGAGTACAACGCGACGCTCAATGCGCTGCGTGCCGCCGCTGACCGCGACGGAGCCCGCGTCGTGCTCGTGCGGGTGCCCTTCCCGATCACGGACCCGTCGGCCGTGGTGGAGGCGTACCTGGAGGCGGTGACGCCCCGGACGCGCCTCGCCCTCGTGAGCCACGTGACCTCCCCGACCGCGCTCGTCATGCCCGTCGCCGCCCTGGTCCGCGAGCTGGACCGCCGTGGCGTGGACACGCTGGTGGACGGGGCGCACGCGCCCGGGATGCTGCCGCTCGAGCTGGAGCCGCTGGGCGCCGCGTACTGGACCGGCAACGGCCACAAGTGGCTCTGCGCGCCCAAGGGCTCGGGCGTCCTCCACGTCCGTGCCGACCTCCGGGCCGGGATCCGGCCGCTCGTGACCTCGCACGCCGCGAACGACGACCGGACGGACCGCTCACGCTACCGCCTCGCGTTCGACTGGACGGGCACGGCCGATCCCTCGGCCTATCTCGCGATGCCGGCAGCGATCCGGTTCGTGGGCGGCCTCCACGAGGATGGCTGGACCGGGCTGATGGCGGCCAACGCGGCCCTGGCGCGCGATGCCCGCGACAGGCTGTGTGCCGCGCTGGACGTCCCGGCGCCCGCCCCGGACACGATGCTGGGCTCCATGGCCGCCATCCCGCTGCCGGCGCTGAGCCCGACGCCCGCGGCGGCACAGCGGCTCCAGGCCGCGCTCTACGACGAGGACCGGATCGAGGTGCCGGTGATCACGTTCCCGGCCAAGGCCGCGTGCCCGCCGGGCGAGGGCCCGTCCCAGGTCATCGTCCGTGTGAGCGCCCAGCGCTACAACCGGCCCGAGGAGTACGCCGCGCTCGCGGCCAGCCTTGCGGCCCGCGTCAGGGCGCCGCGGTCGGCCCGGTCGCTGCTGGGGCGCCTGCGCGGGCGCTGACTTCGGGGCGGAACGCCACCGCCGGGCGCGCCGCCGTCCCGTCAGCCGCGACCGTCGAGCGGGATGCGGGTCCCGGTCACCGCCGCGGCCGCCGGCGAGGCGAGCCAGGCGATGGCGTCGGCCAGCTCCTCGGGCGTCGTCCAGCCCGCCGTTCTCGCCGTGGGCTGCGTCGCGCGGGACCGCTCGTCGTCGAGAATCCGGATCACGAGGATGTTCGCGGTGACGCCGTCCGCCGCAACCTCGCGCGCGACCGTCCGCAGGAGGACCTCCTCGGCCGCCTTGGCCATCGCGTAGCTGGCGCCGCGCGGCCCGGGGGTCGCGGCGTAGGGCGACGAGACCGCCACGATGCGCCCGAAGCCGCGGGACGTCATGCCGGGCAGAACCGCCTGGAGGGTGTTGAGCGTCGTCCACAGGTGCTGGTCCAGCATCGACCGGACCTCGGCGTGGTCCAGGTCCGCGACCGGGGTGCCGCCGGTCCAGCCGCCCACGAGGTGGGCGAGGACGTCGATGCGCCCGAAGGCCGCCTCGACGGTCACGACGATCTCCCGGGCCGCCTCGGGATCCGTCAGGTCGCCCGTGACCGCGAGGGCGCGATCCGTCGCGAGCCCCAGGCTCCCGATGACGCCGGCAAGGCGAACCGCATCGGAGCCGTTGAGCGCGAGGCGTGCCCCGTCGGCGGCGAAGCGGCGGGCGACGGCGCGTCCCGAGGGTCCCGTGGCCCCGGTGACGAGCACGACGAGGGGCTCCGGCTGCTCGACCGTGCTCACGGCCGTGCTCCCGGCTCGGTGCCGGCGCCCGTCCGGCGGCCGCGGCGGGGGTAGATGATCAGGATCCGGCCCGGCTCATCCCCGATGTTCTGGACGTCGTGGGGGATCGTCGGATCCCAGGCGAGGTAGTCGCCCGGGCCAAGCTCGAAGGTGTGCTCGCCCTGGGTCATCCGCCAGTGGCCGGACAGCACGACGTGGTGCTCGTCGCCCTGGTGCGCGTGGACGCCGGTGCCGGTCCCCGGCGGCACGGTCGTCTCGAGGATGCAGACGTCGCGCGAGGTCCCGGCATCCACCTCGGCCAGGACGCCGCCGCCGACGCCCACGGTCCGGGGGCGATCGGCCTCGCGAACGAGCCGCGGGGGCAGCGAGGAGTCCAGGAGGAGCCAGGCCGGCGGCACGTCCAGCGCCTGGGCGATGGTGGCGAGCGCCTCGAGCGACGGCACCGCCTTCTCGTTCTCGATCTGGCTGAGGTAGCCCACGTTGAGCCCGCTCCGCTCGCCCACCTGCGCGAGCGTCAGGCCGCGTGACTGCCGCCAGCGGCGGACCTCCCGGCCCACGGCGATGCGGGCCGCCGGCGGATCGTGTTTTTCTACAGACAACCTACTTGACCTCTGGCCTACTTCGTGGCATTGTTCGCTTGAAGGCAATAGTGATTTGCCAAGGACAAACAGTCAAGGGCACCGGCGCCCGGCGTGCCCCGGAGGGTTTCAGCACATGACCACCATCGCGATCATCGGTACGGGGAACGTCGGCGGCGCGCTCGGCACCGCGGCCGTCAAGGCCGGCTACGACGTCGTGTTCGCGGCCAAGGACGCCGCCAAGACGCGGGCCGTCGCCGCGGCCGCAGGGGCCACCGCCGCCCCGACCGCGAAGGACGCCGTCGCCGGCGCCGACATCGTCGTGCTCGCCGTCCCGTACACCGCCGCACTGGGCGTCGCCGCCGAGATCGCCGCGGTCGTCGCCGGCAAGGTCGTCATCGACGCCACCAACCCCATCAAGGCCGACTACTCCGGCCTCGCGACCGGGTCCGACGCATCGGGCGCCGAGACCATCGCCGCCGCCCTCCCGGGCGCCAAGGTCGTGAAGGGCTTCAACACCCTGTTCGCCGGCAACACCGCCAACCCGACCGCCCTCGGCACCCAGCTCGACCACCTCTTCGCCACCGATGACGACGACGCCAAGGACGCGGTCTGCGGCCTGTCCTCCGCCATCGGCTTCCGGCCGATCCATGTCGGTCCGCTGGCCGCGGCCCGCGAGCTCGAGGCGATGGCCTGGCTGAACATCCGGCTGCAGATGCTGACCGGCGGCGCCTGGAACACGGCGTACGCCCTGGTGGCGCCGCCCGCCGCCTCGCTCACCGCCGCCTCGTTCACCGCCCCCTCGCTCACCGCCGTCTGACCCTCGCTGCCGAGACGCCCGGTGGCGCATTGCGCCGCCGGGCGTCTCCGTCTACCGTTCGCCCAAACCCCGTCCTCTCGCGGAGATCCGGCGTCCCATGACCGACCCCCAGCCCGCTGCCCAGCCCGAGCCCACCCCCTGGGCCGGCGTCGGCCCGCTTCCCGCGCTCTACCTGGGGCACGGGGCGCCTCCCCTCCTGGACGATCCGCTCTGGATGGCGCAGCTGGCCGGCTGGTCCGCCGGGCTGCCGAAGCCGAAGGCCATCCTCATGGTCAGCGCCCACTGGCAGACCGCGCCCATGGCCGTCGGGGCCACGACGACGGTGCCGCTGGTCTACGACTTCTACGGCTTCCCGGAGCGCTTCTACCGGCTCCAGTACCGCTCCCCGGGCGCGCCGGAGCTCGCCGCCTCGGTCAAGGCCCTGATGCCCGCCAACGAGCCCGTGCTGGACCGCCCGACCCGCGGCCTGGACCACGGCGCCTGGGTCCCGCTCCTGGCGATGTACCCGGATGCTGACGTCCCGGTGCTCCAGATGTCGATGCCGGACCTGGACCCGGAGCACCTGTTCGACATCGGCAGGCGGCTGGCGCCCCTGCGCGACGAAGGGGTGCTGGTCGTCGGCTCCGGGTTCATGACCCACGGACTGCCGTTCCTCGGCGAGTTCTGGGACGGGCGCCCGGGTGCGCCGCAGTGGTCCGCGGACTTCGACCATTGGGCGGCCGAGGCGCTGGACCGCGGCGACCTCGACACGCTGTTCGCCTTCCGGGAGAAGGCACCGGGGATGCCGTACGCGCACCCCACCGTCGAGCACTTCGCGCCGCTGTTCGTCACGCTCGGCGCGGCGGCCAGGCCGGACGACAAGCCGAGGACCGCCATCGACGGGTACTTCCTCGGCCTGTCCAAGCGCTCGATCGAGGCGCGGTAGCCTCGGGACCACCAAGGGCCCGGGGGACCCCCGAACGGGGCCGATCGGACCATGGCCGAAAGGGGCCTGGCGCCCCGAGGATCGACCCCATGTCCGACACCTGGCTCCGCGACCTTGAGGACCTCCTCGACGAGGAGCTGGTCTCGGGCTCGCTCGAGAGCCCATTCCGGCCGGCCGTCCTGCGCTGGGCCGCGGGTCACGGGCGCCCGGCGGACCCCAGGCCGCTCCTCGAGCTGCTCGAGGGGAACCAGATCGGGGGCCGCGGCGGCGCGCGGCGGTACCGCTGGAGCTTCCCGGTCGCGACCTGGCTCCCGCTCGAGGAGCGGGTCCGCTGGCGGCCGATGGAGGCCGAGCAGGCCGACCGCGACGCGCCGGAGCACGCGAACCGTCTCTGGACGCCGCTGGTGCTGGTGGAGCATGTCGAATGGCTGGAGCGCCTCACGCACGACGCGGACCGCGGGATCGCCGCTCGCGCGTCGCTCCTGCTCGAGGAGTGCACGCCCACCCTGGAGGATGACGTCGCGCGGCACGTGCTCGGCGTCGACGCCTGGGCCGACACGTTCATGCTCTGGACCTTCGCGCGGCGGCCGCGGGCGCTGACGCGGCCACGCGGCCTCATGACCGCGGTCTCGTCGCGCTACGCCGCGCGGGCGGGGCGCGCGGGCGGGCTGGTGCTCGGCCGGACGTTCCCCTTCTTCGACACGCCGATGCCGTCGGCGACGGCGCACCTGGCGTCCGCGGCGGCCCGCGTGGGGGACGGGATCGAGGTCGTGGCGCCCGCGGTGGAGTGGCTGCGCGGGCAGCGCCGGCCGGACGGCGGCTGGGGCGACCCCGGGCAGGGCTCGGACATCCTCACGACGCTCGCGGTCGCCGAGCTCATGGGCAACCTCGACCCCGGGTTCGACCCGGCGGGCGTCCTGGGTGTGCTGGGCTCCCTGGTTGCGGCCCGCGGCGGGCGGCCTGCGCTGATGGGTCCCGAGTGGCCGTGGGTCGCGGGCGAGCTGCTGGCGTTCGAGGCGTGGTGCCGGCGGCCGTTCCGGGAGCGCTTCCGATGGCCGCACGTGCCGCCGTGGATGATCGATCACCGGGTGCGCGTGCCGCGGTTCGAGGCGTACCTCGTTGACGCCCGCCTGTTCGAGAGCATCCCTGGCCTCGCCGGCGCCCCGGTGGAGATCGCGTTCCTCGACATGGCGGCGTTCGGGTCGTGGAACACCGCGTACGGACAGGCCGCCGGCGACGAGCTCCTGGCCTGGCTCACGACCCTCCTGCGGACGCTGCCCGACTCCCGCACGATCCGCGACGGCGGGGACGAGTTCCTGGTGGTCGGGGCGCCCCAGGCGACCGGGCTCGAGGAGCGGATGCGGTCGCTGTTCGCGAGCTGGGCGGAGGCGTCGCGGGCGGTGAGCCCGGACCTGCCCGTCGTGCCCCTGCGGGCCGCCGTCACGACAACGCGCGCGGACCGCCTGCGCGAGACCCGCGAGAGCCTTGGCCAGTGGATCGGCGTCCTGAAGGCGGACTACCCGAAGCCGCCGCCCGAGGGCGTGATCCGGCGCTTCCCTGAGTACCTCGCGACAGGCGGGATCAGGGCGGGCAGACCGTCGGGCGCCACGTGAAGTCGTCGTCCACGAGCGGCACGTCCATCGAGGCGATCCTGAACGTCCGCCGGCGGCGGTCGACGTGCCGGACGCCGGCGGAGACGCCGCGCGGACCCGCCGCGCACGGAGCTCGATCCAGGATCGCCGGTCCTCCCCCTGCACCCGCCGCGACGCGCGGGATCGTCCGCGCACGATGACCGGTCCGGGGCCGGTCCGGTGGCCCGCGACCGCGTGGTGAGCCCGCTGGGATTCGAACCCAGGACCAAGGGATTAAAAGTCCCCTGCTCTACCGCTGAGCTACGGGCCCGCCGGGGGACGCTATCACGTTCGCGATCACGTCTCGGCCCGGGTGAGGACCGGCGCGGCCGGATCGCCTATCCTTCCGCACGGGGACGGTCGGCCGCATCGGGGGCAACCGGCCCGGGCCATCAGAGACCCCCTCCGGTATTCCCGATCCACAGGAGCCACCACGTGCGGAAGCTCACGCTCATCGTGCTCGGCGTCGCGATCGCCGCCATCCTGGCGGCCTGCGGCTCGAGCAACTCGAGCGCCCTCACCGACAAGAACTGGCAGCTCACGGCCATCACCGAGAAGGTCCCGGCGTTCCAGGGGATCATCCCACCGGCGGAGCAGACGAGATACCAGGTCACGTTCAAGTCGGACAACACCTTCACCGGGACGGCGGACTGCAACCAGTTCGCCGGGACGTACAAGACCAGCGGCTCGGACAAGATCACGATCACGCCCGGCATGGCCACGCTGGCGTTGTGCCCCGAGGGCTCGTTCGGGGACCTGTTCGTCCACGGGCTCAGCCGGGCGAAGAGCTACGCCATCGCGAACGACACGCTGACGCTCACCCTGACCGATGACGGGACGATGACCTTCGTCGTCGGCGTCGCGGCGGGCTCCACGCCCGAGGCGGCCAGCCCGACGGCCGCGCCCACCCCGTCGCCCACGCCCACGGTCGCGCCGACGCCCACGCCGACGGTCGCGCCGACGCCCACGCCGACACCCACGCCGACTGCGGCACCCACGGCGACCCCCACCACCAAGCCCACCACGGCACCGACGAGCGGCCCGACCGCCGCCCCCACGGCCAAGCCGACGCCGGCCCCGACGCCGGTGCCGACCCCGAAGCCGACGCCGGTCCCGACCCCGAAGCCGACGCCCGTCCCGACCCCGGCCCCGACCCCGCCGCCCGGCGCCGGCCTCACCGGCAAGACCTGGCAGCTGACCGCGATCACCCTCAAGGATCCGGCGTTCCAGGGCGTCGTCCCGGCCGACCAGCAGGCGAACTACACCGTCACCTTCAACACGGACGGCACGTTCTCCGCCAAGGCCGACTGCAACACCGTGAACGGCGGCTGGACGGCCACGTCGTCCGGAGGCCTGACGATCACCCCCGGCCCCACGACCACGGTCGCCTGTGCCGATGGCTCGTACTCCGACCTGTACATCCTGGCGCTGACCTCGACGGCGAGCTACGCCATCGCGAACAGCCAGCTGACCATCACCCTGACCGACCAGGGAACCCTCGTCTACAAGTAAGGCGACCGCTCCGAGCGTCGCGATCCGGCCGGGTCCTCCATCGGGGACCCGGCCTCTTCCTGCCGGCCGGCGGACACCCGCTGGTGCCGGGCCGGCGCTATGGCAGCAGGGACTCGTTCACCAGCTGGTCCACGGTCACGGGGTTCGGGACGAGGCCCAGGCCGGTCATGAAGCCCAGCGACGCCTGCCACGCGGGCTTGTCGATGGAGCCGAGCGCGCCGCCCGTCCGCTGGTTCTTCCAGGTGGCGATCGTGGCATCGAGGATCTGGCGCTGCAGGGCCGGGTCCTGGGCGAGGTCCGGCACGGCCTTGAACGTCGCATCGAGGCCTGCCTGCGGGTTCGCCTGGATCTCCTCCATCGCACGCAGGGTCGCGGCGGTGAACGCCTTGAGCGCTGCGCCCTTCGTCTCGAGGGTCTTCGTGCCCGTCACCAGCCCCGGCCCTGGCAGCGGCACGGCGGCGTCCACCGTCAGCACGACCGGCTCGATGCCGGCCTTCTTCAGCTGCACCGGCTCGTTGTTGGCGAAGCCTGTCGCGGCGTCCACCTGGCCCTGCTGCAGGGCCGACGCCTGGCTGAAGTCCGGGAACTCCACGATGCTGACGTCGTCGACGGTCAGCCCGGCGGACTTGAGCAGCGCCTGGAGCATGATCCAGTTGGTGCCGTAGCGGCCCGGGATGCCGATCTTCCTGCCCTTGAGGTCGGCCGCCGTCGCGATGCCGCTCCCCGCCTTGGCGATGACCACGGCCGGGAACTGGCCGTAGATGGTCGACGTGTAGACGACCGGGATCCCCTGGCTCACGGCCGGGATGACCGACGTGCCGTCGCCCGACCCGATGTCCACCGCACCCTGGCCGAGGAGCGTGATGAGGTCGGGATCGATCTTGTTCTGGAGCGTCACCGTGAGGCCGGCGTCGGCGTAGTAGCCCGCCTGGTCGGCGAGGTAGAACTGCGCGAACTGGACGCTTGGGATGTAGCCCAGGCCCACGGTGAGGGCCACCGGCGCGGCCGACGGGGTCATGGCGTCGGCCGAGGCGCTCGCGGACGCGCTCGGGGCTGCCGAGGGGGCGGACGCGGACGCCGGGGCGGGAGAGGCGGCCGTCGGGACCGTGGCCGGGGTCGAGCCGCCGCAGGCCGCTGCGGCCAGGGCCAGGGCGAGGGCGAGGTGGCGGGGTCGCGGGGTCACGGGCGGGGATACCTCCGGGCGGGGACGCGCCTCACCGGTCGCCGACCAGGCGGCGCTCGATGAGGACCATGACGAGATAGAGGGTGACGCCGATGAGCGCCAGCTGGGCGAGCGCGGCGAACATGAGCGGGGTGTCGAACAGCGAGGCGCGGGCGATGTTGATGAGGACGCCCAGGCCCTTCTCGCCGCCGGCCCACTCGCCGACGATCGCCCCGATGACGGCGAGGGTGACGCCCACGCGCATCCCGCCGAGGATTGCGGGCAGCGCCGCCGGCACCTCCACGCGCGCGATGGTCTGCCAGCCGGTGGCCCGGAAGCTGCGCGCCATCTCGAGCAGGCGCGGGTCCACGCTCCGGATGCCGACCATCGTGGCGACGGCGACCGGGAAGAACACGATGAGGGTCGTGATCACGAGCTTGGACGGGAGCCCGTTGCCGAACCACAGGACGATGAGCGGCGCGAGCGCGAGGACCGGCGTGGCCTGGGCTGCGACGAGGTAGGGGCTGAGGAGCCGCTCGGCGAGGCGTGAGCGCGCCAGCAGGACGCCCACGGCGAGGGCGATCGTCGCGCCGATGGCGAAGCCGAGCAGGATCTCGACGAGCGTCTGGGCGACGTGCGGCCACATGGTGCCGTCGGTCCACGCCTTGACGAATCGTTGCGCGACGGTCAGCGGTCCGGGCAGGATGAACGACTGCAGCCCGCTGACGAGGACGACGAGCTGCCACGCGATCACGAAGGCGGCGAGGCTGGCCGCGACCGGCCATGCGACGCCGAGGAGGCGTCGGCGGCGCGGCAGGCCCGGAGCCTCCGCGGTCGTGGAGCCGGGGACGGCTTGCGCGCCGCTCATGCCTCGTCCTCCGGCCGGAACGGGTCGAACCAGGCCGGCGTGCCAGGCTCCGTGTCCGCGTGGCGCGCCCTGGTCCCCGGCCGGGCACCCGCCGTGACGGCCGTCGCGGCCTCTGCCATCGCGATCCGGTCGTCCGTGGTGTCGACCAGGTGGGCGCGGACGTCGGCGGCCAGCGACGAGACAAGGGCCGAGTCGAGGTCCGTGAGGCGGCGCGGGCGCGGCAGCTCGACCCGGATGTCCGCCACGACGTGGGCGGGGCGCGGCGACATCACCACCACGCGGTCGGCCAGGAAGATCGCCTCGGGGATCGAGTGGGTGACCACCAGGATCGTGGTCCCCGTGCGCTCCCAGAGGCGCAGCAGCTCCAGGTTGAAGCGCTCGCGGGTCAGGGCGTCGAGGGCGCTGAAGGGCTCGTCCAGGAGCAGGACCCGGGGCTCCAGGGCGAGCGCCCGGGCGATCGAGACGCGCTGGCGCGTCCCGCCCGAGAGCGTGGATGGCTTCGCGCGCGCGAACTCGCGCAGGCCCACGAGGCCCAGGAGGTCGTCGGCGCGTGCGCGCTGCCGCTCCCCCGACCAGCCCGCCAGCTCCATCGGGAAGCGGACGTTCTCCTCGGCCGTCCGCCAGGCGAGCAGGCGCGGCTCCTGGAACACGAGGCCGACCCGCTCGTCGGGGCCCGTGACCGGGTCGCCGTCGAGCGCCACGCGGCCGCCGTCGGCCGGCACCAGCCCCGCGAGGACGCGCAGGAGCGTGCTCTTGCCGCAGCCGTTGGGGCCGATGAGCCCGATCACCTCGTTCGGCGCGACGTCGAGGTCCACGGCGTCCAGGACGTGCGCGGTCCGGGCACCGCGAAAGGTGAGCGAGACGCCGTCGATGCGGATGCCGGCGCCGGGCCGGGGTGCCGGGACGCGGGCGGACGCGGGGAGAGGCGCCTCGGTCGCGGGCTCCCGGGCCATCGTCATCGCACACCTCCGTCAGCAGCCAAGCGCACGACGGGGCGGACGGCGCACATGCACGGGCGGGTGTCCGGCCCGTGCTTGGGCCCGGCCTTCTCTCATCCGGACTGTACCGTCGGCTCCGGCCGGCCCGGCTCGCGCCGGGCCTCGGATCTGCTGCACGTCGCGGGCCTGTCGCCGCGCCGCCGCTCGTGGGCTCGTCCCGCGTCGCGGGACCCTACCACCGGTCGGGAATCGCACCCTGCCCCGAAGGCTCTACCGGGAATCTACCACTCCCCGCCGATGAGCCTCCAGATGGCGGTCAGGGCGAGACGTCGTACAAGGCGGCGATCGCGAGGTCGGCGGCCGGCAGGGCCTCGATGTGGGTGTACAGCGCCCGGAAGGCGTTGCAGGCGTCCGCGTCGGAGGCCTCGGCACCGTTGTAGAGGCTGCCGATCTGCTGTGACTCGACGTCCGAGAACCTGGCGAAGACGTCGCCCAGGACGCGGTCGGACTCCGCCTTGTCCACCGTCCGCGCGGGCGGCGTCCCCTTGGCCTGGGCCTCGATCGCCGCGACGTTGATCTCGAACCAGCGGCCCATCGACGGCGTGTCCAGCGCGTTGAGCGCGGTGGTCAACGCCGGGGTGTCCCCCTTGCCCGTGGCGGTGGCCCGCGCGATGGTGGCGCAGGTGGCCACGTCGGCGGTGTTGAGGAGCTTCGCCGTGAGGTGGACCTTGTCCACGAGCTCCTGGTCGGCGAGGCGGGGCAGGCCGGCGGTGAGCATCGCGTCCACCTTGGCGGTGGTCTCGGCGTCCGACAGGTTCTTGAGGCTGTCCCCCACCGCCGCGTCGAAGCGCTGCTCCAGGGCCTGCTTCTGGTCCGCTGGCAGCTTCTCGAACGGGCCGCCGAAGACGGTGCCGATCGCCCCACCTACCGCGGTCACCAGGACGAGCGGGATGACGAACTTGACGGCGAGCGCCCCCAGCGCGATGACGGCGGCGGCGATGCCGGCGATCAGGCCCCTGCGCCTCCTTGGCTCGGCCTTCAGCGTGATCGGCTCCGCGGGCGTCCCGAGGACGGTGGTCCCCACCGGATATGGGCCGACCGGGTACGCACCGCCCGGCGCGGGAGGGCCGGGGGGCTCCGGTGGAGGTGCCGTGGCGTCCGCGGGCGCCTGGGGCGGTTGCGGCAGGCCGGCGGAAACGGGCGCGAACGGGGCGGCGGGGGCCTCGGGAACCTCGGGCGCCTCGGGTGGCGGCGGGGCCGCGGCGAAGGCCGGCGACGGGGCCGCGGCGAAGGCCGGCGGCGGGACTGGGACCTCCGCCTGCGTGCCGGGCGGAGGGACGGGGTCGCCGGCCTGGTCCGGTCGCGGCTCGTCGCTGGTCATGGCCGTCGCTCCTCCTCGCCAGGCCGCGCCCGACAGGGCGGCGGCACCGGCCCAGTATCGGAACCGGGACCCCTGACGGCAATGGCCCTTCTGGGGGCTGACGCAGCTGTCGTTCGCGGGGCCCGTGAGTCATCGGGAGGCCGATTCTCCTGGCTCGCCCGCGAGAGGCCAACTCCCGATCGCGGGCCGTGTCGGCACGGGCTCGTCGCCCACCGGGCTCGCAACCTGCGCACCCAAGCGGACCAACGGTCCGCTCACCGGACGAACGACCCGCTGCATGGCACACCTGTTCGCCGGCAGGGCCGCCCACCGAACGAACGTGCCATGGGCCAAGCGGAACGTTCGGCGACCGAACCGTTGGCCCGCTGGGGGCACGGGTCACGGGAACCGGACGCCACAGCGCACGGGTCTCACGAACCCGGGGGCTGCACCCAGCCGCGGGCCTCGCCGTGGAACAGCGGGCGCAGGGCGGGGTACAGCCCCCGGTAGACCGCGAACAGCTCGTCGTAGCGCGCGTGCGCGACCGGGTCCGGCTCGATGCGCCGTGCCACGGAGGTCATGGCCGCCACGCCGCCCTCCAGCGACCCGAAGGCCGCGACCCCGACGGCGCCCAGGATCGCGGCTCCCAGCACGGCCGTCTCACCCACCGCGGGGATCGCCACCGGCACGCCCAGGACGTCGGCCTTGATCCGGGCCCACGTGTCCCCGGGCGACGGGCGCCCCGCTGGCCGCAGCTCGCGGACGGGCGCCCCCGCCTCCCGGAGGGGCTCCGCGACGTGCCGCACCGCGAACGCGGCGCCCTCGAGCGCGGCGCGGGCCAGGTGCTCCGGCCCGTGGGCAAGGGTCAGGCCGAACAGCACGCCGCGCGCGTCCTCGTCGAAGATCGGCGCGCGCTCGCCCGCCAGGTAGGGCAGGAACACGAGGCCCCCCGCCCCCGGCTCCAACCCTGCGGCCGCCTCGAACAGCTCGTCGGGCGTCCAGCGCCCGCCGAGCAGCCCGGTGCGCACCCAGTCGACCGACGCGCCCAGGGCGGCCATCGCCCCGCCCACGACCCACAGGCCGGGAAGCGGGGCCGGCGCGAGGAAGGCACCCTCGACGTGAACGGGCCGGTCCGCGTAGATGCCGATGCCGCCCGAGGTCCCGCCCGTGTCGACCGCGTCGCCCGGCGCCCGGAGACCCGCGCCGAGCATCGATGCCGTGCCGTCGTTGACGCCCGCGATGACTGGGATGCCGGCCCGCAGCCCCATCGCCTCGGCCGCCGCCGCCCGCAGGGTTCCCAGCCGCGACCCGAAGGCCAGGGCCGGCGGCACCGCCCCCGCGCGCACCCCGGCCTCGGCCAGCTCGTCGGCGGTGAGCGCCGACTCGTGCGCCTGGACCGTGGCGACCGCCTCGCCCGACAGCCACAGGCCCACCGCGTCCCACGACGCCATCAGCCAGCGCGCCCGCGCCGCCCCCGCCGGGTCCTCGCGCGCGAGCCACGCCATGCGGGGGAGCAGCCCGTAGCCACCCGCCCCGGCACGCCGGTCCTGCCAGGTCAGGGCCGGACGCACCGGCAGCCCGTGGGCGTCGACCGGGGTGAGCGTCGGTCCCTGGCCCACGCAGCAGACCGCGATCGCCTCGATGAGCCTCGGCTCCTCGCCGGCGGCCCGCCGCGCGGACCACAGCCGTCGGACGGCCGCGGTCGCGGCCGAATACCAGTCCCGCGGATCCTGCTCCGCGCGCCCGTCCGGGCCGACGTCCGTCGCGTACGTCCCGCGCTCCAGCCCGAGCAGCGTCCCGTCCAGCCCGACCAGCGCGGCCTTGACCTCGCTCGTGCCCAGGTCGATGCCGATCACCGCCGGGGTCACGGCGTCCGGGCGGCGTCCCCCGTGCCACTCAGCCATCGGCCGCGACGTCCTCCGGCACCAGGAACCACCGCAGGTCCTCGAAGTCCGCGCCCACCGATCCGGCCGGGATGGTGGGCGAGTCGAGTGGCCGCGGCGGCCGGGCGAGGATCGCCCGCGCCTCGTCGAGGTAG
>Ga0302263_10000175_pt1 | contig 26682 bp, 17 predicted proteins | sample II_Fen_N1_4_FD_194564 | JGI IMG/M metagenome (GOLD analysis project Ga0302263, IMG submission 194564) | Peat permafrost microbial communities from Stordalen Mire near Abisko, Sweden - II_Fen_N1_4 | ecosystem: Environmental > Terrestrial > Soil > Wetlands > Permafrost | place: Sweden: Abisko... | reverse complement strand
GGTGGTCGGCGCGACGGTCGGCCCAGCCGTCGGCGCGGCAGGCGCGGCAGGGGGCGCCGTCGGCGCGGCGGTCGGTCCGGTAGGTGGCGCGGCAGGCGCGGCAGGTGGCGCCATTGGCGCGGCAGGTGGCGCGGCAGGCGGTGCGGTCGGCGTGGCAGGTGGTGCGGTCGGCGCGGCAGTCAGCCCAGCAGTCGGGGCGGCGGTCAGCCCAGCAGTCGGCGTGGCAGTCAGCCCAGCAGTCGGGGCGGCGGTCAGCCCAGCAGTCGGCGTGGCAGTCAGCCCGGCCGCCGGCGCGATGGTCGGCCAGACGGGCAGCGGCACTCTCGTGCGCGTCGTGCTGCCGACGCGCGTCGCGCGCAACGAGGGGGCGCCGGTCGTCGCGGCCGCGCCGGCGCCGGTCGCGGCTGCTGCGCCGGGCGGGTTGCCGCGGCTGCGCGTGATGCTGATCGACGACGAACCGCTCGTGGCGGAGACGATCGCTCGGCTGCTGCGGCAGGATCACGACGTGACCGTCGCGACGCGTGGCGAAGACGCGATCTCGCTGATCACCACGGGCGCGCGGTTCGACGCGATCGTGAGCGACGTGATGATGCCGACGATGACCGGCATCGAGCTGAGCGAGGAGCTCCAGCGACTGGCGCCCGAACAGGCGCAGCGGCTGATCTTTCTTTCGGGAGGCGCGTTCACCGAGCACGCCCGAGCGCGGCTCGAGCAGATCGGGGTGCCGCAGCTCGCAAAGCCGGTCACGGCGGCGGCCCTGCGGGACTGCGTGCGCGAGGTCGCGGGAAAATTCGCGGCGGGCCGGGCGGTCGCGCACGGCGGCTGACCACGGCGCCAAGTGGGTCAGTCACTCCGGCTCGACGCCGCTCCGCCATGAAATCACCTGGGCGGCGGCGAGCGCGCGGACCACGATGCGTGCGGCGCGTCGCCATCGACCTTGGTCTGGCCGTAGAGCGACGTGGTCACCCGGGCCGCTCTCGGGCAACAGCGGGTCCATCCCGGCCCGCGTACGAGATCGTGGGCTGTGGCCGACAGCCGCGGCGCCGAGATGCTCTGGGTGGCCCGACGCCGGTTGCGCTGGGCCGCCTGGGCCGGGGACCTGGGCGCAGGTGGCTGCGTGCGGAGCCGCGCCGGAGCGTGCGGGTCCGGGGGGCGGCCGCGGGCCGCGGAGGCTGGCGCGGCGGGCGTTGCAGCAGCAGCAGCGGGATCGGTTGGCGTCGCGGCAGCGGCAGCGGCGGGATCGGTTGGCGTCGTGGCGTCGCGGCAGCGGCAGCGGCGGGATCGGTTGGCGTCGCGGCAGCAGCGGCAGCAGCAACGGCACCAGCAGCAGCAGCGGCACCAACAGCAGCGGAGGCGGCAGCAGCAGCGGCGGGATCGGTTGGCGTCGCGGGAGCGGCAGCGGCGGCGTCGGGCGAACGCTCGAGACAAGGCGAACCGGCGGAATCGCCTCACGCAGAATATTGTGGTCAAGTCGACCATGTGGCGCTGGGCGCAGGGCCACTACCACCATCGGTCGTCGCCAGTGCCGCGAAACAACAGCAGGCCGTCGCCCGCTGGCAGCTGATCGCGGCCCGCGTGATACGCCTTGGGAAAGTACGAGGCGATCTCGGCGTTGAGGTAGAGCAGCGCCGAGTACGACTTGTCGAGCAGGATGCCGTCGAGGCCGAGCACGAACGGGTACTGCGCATCGAGGTATTCCGGCTCGATCTGATCGGCTCCGGTATAGAGCATCGCGGCGTCGGGCTGGAGCGCCACGCAGGCATCGCGGAACGTCTCGGCGATCGGCATCGCGGCCTCCGGGTTGCCGATGATCTGGCGATCCAGCAGGTCGTTCCGGTGCGGGAACACCTGGAGACAGACGTGCTGCGCGAGGATCTGGCGGTGCGCGTACACGCTCTCCATCACCCCCCAGCGTGCGAACACGACCTCGGTCTGGCCGTAGAGCGACTTGGTCACCGGGCCGCTCTCGGGCAACAGCTGGTCCATCCCGGCCCGCGTCACGAGATCGTGGAGCGATGGCGGGACGCTGTCGGGCTCCATCGGGATGAAGAAGATCGCGGCCATTCGATGTTCGCTCATGGCGCTTCGTCCTGAGGATCTAGCTTGCGCGGCGGCGGCGGAACGGGCGTCGGGGGAACGCTCGGCACCAGGCGAACCGGCGGATTCGCCTCACGCAGGAGAGGAGGTGGTCAAGCCGCGCGTGAGACGCAGAAACCGCGTAGGCGGCTACGCCCATCGGTCGTCGCCAGTGCCGCGAAACAACAGCAGGCCATCGCCCGCGGGTAGCTGATCACGGCCCGCGTGATACGCCTTGGGAAAGTACGAGGCGATCTCGGCGTTGAGGTAGAGCAGCGCCGAGTACGATTCGTCGAGCAGGATGCCGTCGAGGCCGAGCACGAATGGGTACTGCGCATCGAGGTATTCCGGCTCGACCTGATCGGGCCGGATATAAAACATCGCGGCATCGGGCTGGAGCGCCACGCACGCATCGCGGAACGTCTCGGCGATTGGCATCGCGGCCACCGGGTTGCCGATGATCTGGCGATCCAGCAGGTCGTTCCGGTGCGGGAACACCTGGAGACAGACGTGCTGCGCCAGGATCTGGCGGTGCGCGTACACGCTCTCCATCACCCCCCAGCGTGCGAACACGACCTCGGTCTGGCCGTAGAGCGACTTGGTCACCGGGCCGCTCTCGGGCAACAGCTGGTCCATGCCGGCCCGCGTCACGAGATCGTGGAGCGATGGCGGGACGCTGTCGGGCTCCATCGGGATGAAGAAGATCGCGGCCATTCGATGTTCGCTCATGTCGCTTCGTCCTGAGGATCTTGCTTGCGCGGCGGCGGTGGAACGGGCACGGGCGGATCGACCGGATCGACGATCTTCCCGGTGATGCGGACGTGGCGGCCGTTGACGTCGATCGCTTCGAGCGTGCCCTTCACGCTGCGGGTCACGCCGCGCGGGAACTGCCAGACCAGCTCGGGTGGATGCGGTGGACTGCCCACCGGGTGGGCCTCGGCGAGCTCGAGCGCTTGCCGGGCCTGATCGACGAGCTTGGGCATGTTGCTGCTGCCCTTGTCGAACGGTGCGTAGTTCTTGACGTCGACCCAGGTCTCTCCGTTGTTGGTGATGCGATCGATCTCGATCTTCTTGCCGTTGAGATCGAACTCTGGCGCGAGCTCGGTGGCGTTGGGATCGCTCTGCGCGTCGAGGAGCTCTGCGCGGATCCCGTCGACGTTGTTCTTGAGGCCGCGGACGTTGGCCCTGCCGGACGCGTCCATGTCGGCCGCGAGATCGCCGGTCTCCATGCGAGTCAGTATACGTTCCTCGCTGCTGAGACTTTTTAGTAGGCGGTCGACGCCTTTGAGGTTAGGACGCGAGGCCTTGAGCGCCTGCAACTCGGCGCGGGTCTGGTCGAGCGTGCTACGGATCCCGGGCAGCTCCTGCACGGCGTCGCCGTGCGGCGGCCTGGGCTCCTTGGGGGCTGGATGCGCCTTCTCCCAGTCGGCCGCGAGGTTGCCATCGAGGTCCGGGCCCGGGTTGCCGCGGCTCTTGAGATACCCGCGGAACGCGTCGAGCTGCCGCGGCGTGGGGTTGGCCGCGCCCTTGGTGATCTGGTCGTACTTGGCGTTGAACTGGTCCTTCGCGGCGCGGCTCGACAGCGAGTCCCAGGCCGTGGCGAGATCGGGCGGCAGCCCGGTGGGCTTCGCCGGCTCGGGGTTGGGCTCGACGGGTTTGTTGGGATCGGGCGCCGGGCCGGGCTTGTTGGGATCGACACCTGGGCCGGGCTTGTTGGGATCGACACCTGGAGCCGGCTTGTTGGGATCGACACCTGGACCCGGGTTGACTGGATCGTCGATGGGGCCGGGCGGCTTGACCGGATCTTCCACCGGACCGCCCTTGGCGCCCTTGGGGAAGAACTTGCCGAGCCAGGCCAGGACGCCGACGAGCGCCATGTTGGCGAGCAGGCCCTCGTCCCAGGGCCGGCCGGTGGCGAGGTTCGTGATCACGGTGAGCACGCCGGCGATGCCGGCGAGGCCGAGGTAGCCGACGATCCCCTCGGGGAGCAGCAGGGAGGCGCCGAACAGCACGGCGCCGAACACCGCGCCGATCAGCATATTGGTGCCGAGGTTCTGGTTCCAGGGCCGGCCGGCGGCGAGGTTGGAGACCACGGTGCCGACGCCGGCGGCGAGGGCGCCGACCACCGCCATCGCGGCGAGGCCGAGCAGGACGGCGCCGACCGTGAGCTCGGCGGGCAGGAGCGCGATCACGACGACCGCGAGCACGAGGCCGACGACGAGCGCGGCCCAGAACCCGGGGTCGCTGAGCATGCTGACCAGGGTGTCGAGCTGGCGCGCGAGCCAGCCCTTCTGCGATTGCTTGGCCTTGGCGTCGATCCGCGCGTGGGCCTCGTCGATCCGGGGAGCCACGGTGCCGACCGGCTCGCCGGCCTTCTGGGTCGCGGAGGTGGCCTGCGCGTCGATCTTGCCCTGGACGTCGGCGGCGCTCGTGGCGAGCTTGTGGTCGACGGTGTCGATCTGCTGATCGAGGCCCTGGAGGAAGGTCGCGACGTCGTGGTCGCCGGTGGTCTGGACCTGGGTGGCCACGTGGCCGAGCTGCGTGCTGACCTGGGTGGTCTGGTGCTGCAGGGTGGTGTGGGCGTGGGTCGTGAGATCCGCGAACGAAGTGGCGGAGGCGTGGTCGATCGGCGCGAACGACTGCGTCGCGCCGGTGGCCGCGTGATCGAGGCTTCCGCGCACCTGGTGGGCGCCGGCTTCGACGGAGTGGTGCAGCGAGCCGAAGCCGTGCCGCACCTGGGTGACCAGGTGATCGCCGATCTGCTTGGCCTGGCGGTGGCCGATCGACAGGTGGCGGGCCTTGGCGGTGATCTGCGCGACGGAGTGGTCGCCGGCCGCGAGGGCCTTGTCGCCTTGAGCGCGCAGCGTGGTCACGGCGTGGTGGCCGGCGTGGGTGAGCTGGCTTGCGTGGGTGTGATGCGCGGTCTGGACGTGCTGCAGGTGCTGGTGCTCGGCGGTCGCGATCTGGTGCTGGAGCTGGGTGTGCGCCTGGGCGATGGCGGCCACGGCGTGCGCCTCGGTGTGGTCGATCTCGGCGAGCGCCTGCGACTTCTGGGTGCCGAGGTGAGCGACGACCTGCGGCGCCGAGCTGCCGATCTGGGTGGCCGCGTCGCTGGCGTCGCCCTTGAGCTTGGTGCCTGCGTCCTGACCGGTCTTGTGGATGTCGGCGACGGTCGTGCCCAGGCCGCCGGTGATCTTCGACGCCGAGTCGTTGGCGATGTCGTTGGCCGCCTTGCGCTTGGCGGAGGTGGCGTCGGGGGTCGGCCCGGTCGCGCCGGCCTTGCTCTGACCGATGTTGCGGGCGTCCTGGGCCTTGCCGGCGACCTGGGTCTGGGCGCGCTGGGCGGCGCTGCTGGCCGCGGTGGTGAGGCTGGTCGCGTGGGTCTCGCCGAGCTTGCGGGTGCGGTCCTGCCGCGCGCGCACGCCGTCGGTCAGGTGGGCCGTCGCGGCGGTGTGCCACGCGTCGATCGAGTGGCGCTTGGCCTGCGCGTCGGCTTTGAGGCGGGCCTGGGCCTGGGTGACCTCGGCGGCGAGCCGGCCCCGCGCCGCCTGTGCGTGGGCGTGGATCGCGGCGGTGTGGTGCTGTGCGGCGGTGGTGAGCTGCTGGTGCTTGGCGGCGACGTGCGCGTCGACGTCGGCGCAGCGCTGGGCGAGCAGCGCCGAGAGCTTGGCGCGCTCGGCGTGCGCGCTGGCGTGAACCTGGTGCTCGACGGCGGCCGCGGCCTCGGGGGAGGGATGTTCCGGCGGGCCGGCGTCGAGGTGCCAATCGGCCGCGCCGGGGGTGCCGGGGGCGCTGGCGGCGTGCGCGGGGGCGTGTCCGGCCGCGCCGCCGTGGCCGGCCGTCGCCGGGACGCTGTGGCCGACGGCCGCGGCGCCGAGATGCGCTGGGTGGCCCGACGCCGGTTGCGCGTGACCGCCTGGGCCATGGCCGTGGGCGGCGGCTGCGTGCGGAGCCGCTCCGGAGGGTGCGGCTCCGGGGGTGCCGACCGCGGGTGCCGCGGAGGCTGGAGCGGCGGGCGCCGCGGCAGCGGCAGCGGGATCGGTGGGCGTCGCAGCGGCAGCGGCGTCGGTGGGCGCGGCGGGAGCGGCACCGGTAGCAGCAGCGGGAGTGGCGCCGGGAGCGGCGGGCGTCGTGGCGACGACGGGCGGGCTCGCATCTTCAGCGTTCTTGGGTCCGAGCCGCGCGAACAGCGGGCGTCCCTCCGGCAACCTGCCGTGGGGTGTGCGGGCAGGGCGGGGTGGCTCCTCCGCGGCTTCGGTGGCGGTGGCTCGGCCGGCGGTCGTCGAGTCGCCCCCAGCGAGGGCTGCGTCGCTCGACGGCGGAGCGCTCGCGGCGGCCGCGTTGTTGGGTCCGAGTCGCGCGAAGAGGGGGCGTCCCTCCGGCAACCTGCCGTGGGGTGTGCGGGCAGGGCGGGGTGGCTGCTCGGCGGCTTCGGCGGCGGTCGTCGGGTCGCTCCCAGCGAGGGCTGCGTCGCTCGACGGCGGAGCGCTCGCGGCGGCCGCGTTCCTGGGTCCGAGGCGCGCGAACAGCGAGCGTCCCTCCGGCAACGTGCCGCGGGGGGTGCGGGCAGGGCGGGGTTGCTCCTCGCCGGCTTCGGCTTCGGCGGCGGCGGGCGTCGGCTCGGCGCCGGTCATCGGGTCGCGCCCCGCGAGCGGTGGGTCGCTCGACGGCGGAGCGCTCGCGGCGTCTGCGGCCTTGGCTGGCGCTTCGCTCTCGTCACCACCTCGCCGCGCCGCGCCGGGGTCGGCCGCGGGACGCGATTGTGCGTCCGGGACTTTCGGCCCGGGAGGGATGATCGGGGGGAGCTGCTCGGAGCGCGTTCGCTTGGTGGGGGTGCCCGTGGAGTCTGGCGGGGTCCCGTCCGAGGTCTGCTGCACGGGCGGGCGACCGCCCGGCCTTGGTTCAATGCCACCACCCATGTCAGTTGCTCCTTGGCTGCAGACTCAACCGTCAGTGTTGCGCACGCAGCCGCCCGGATCCAGCGAATCTGCGGTCGCTTGCGAATCTGCCCCGCGGCGGTGGGGGCGGCCGCCTCGACGCCGATCTTGCCCGGCCTGCGCCGCGGCGGCGGGGGTCACGCCGGCTCGACGCCGATCCACAGCGGGAAGGCCTGGGCCGCGGCGAGCGTACGCACCAAGGTGATCTTGGCGCGCGCGTCGGCGGCGGAGAACCTGCCGATCACGGCGCGGCCGGCCGCGTGGGTCTCGAGCATCAGCGCCTTGGCGCGGGCGTCGTCGACCGCGAACACGTCGCGCAGGACCCGGCAGACGAACTGCTGGGTGGTGTAGTGGTCGTTGCGCAGCACGACGAACACGTCCCGGTCGGTGGCGCTCGGAAGCGGCGGGAACCGCCCGCCATGGAACAGCGCGAACAGCGTGGCCCCGCGGTCGACCGCCGCGGCGTTGACCAGGCGGGCGGCGTGGGTATCGCCCAGGAAGGCCCACAGATCGGTGCAGCTCGCCTTGCGATCGGCGCGGTGGGCGACCGTGGCGGCGTGACCGACGACCCAGTTGGCGTCGTCGTGGGCGTTGTCGACCGGCGCGACGAGCGCCGCCAGGACGCGGTCCTCGAGGGCGACCGTGTCACCCCCCGCGGTGGTGACCGCCTCGTCTTGCAGCAGGCCGTAGAGCACGTGCAGCGACGACAGCGCCTGGTCGCGCTGGCGGGCCTCGTGGGTCGCGACGTGGAGGGCGACCTCGGCGTCGGGCGTGAACAGCTCGCTCATCGGGCTGGGCGATCGGGCGCGCAGGTGCCGCCACCAGTAGGCGCCGAACCCGGCAACGACGATCGCGAGGTATCCGACGTCGGCCACCCCGGACACCTTGCCGCCGATTTGCCAACATGTCCACCGCCGGTCCGACCCGGCAAGGAGCTCGCATGAACACCGTCGATTCCCAGACCGCACACCCGAGCGAGTACCCCCAGACCGTCCGGATCCGCGCGCACACGTTGAGCGCGGATGTGATGCCCGAGACCGGCGGCACCGACTCCGCCCCGGGGCCGCATGATTACTTCGATGTCGCCCTGGCGACCTGCAAGACGCTCACCGCGACGTGGTACGCCAAGCGCCACGCGATCCCGCTCGAGCGGGTCGAATCGCACGTCGAGCGCGACGATTCGCGCGAGCGCGCCGGGGTGTACCGGCTGCGCGTCCGGCTCGCGTTCCACGGTCCGCTGTCGGACGAGCAGCGCCAGGCGCTGTCGCGGGCGGTCGCGACGTGCCCGATCCACAAGCTCATGACGACCAGCGAGGTCGAGATCGAGACCGTGGCCGGGTGACCGGGCGGTCCGGCTACGGGCCTGCGTACTCGTCGACCAGCAGCGCGCCGTCGTCGAAGCTTCCGCAGGTCGCGCTGTACTTCGCCGCGTAGCAGGCTGGCGGGCTGGCGCCGCGGGTGTGGTTGACGCACAGCGCGCCATCGGGGCCCCACGCGGCGTCGACCGGCCATGACTCGGTGTCGGCCTGCACGCCGGCATTGTCATAGAGGTTGATCAGCGTGCCGGTGACCGTGTGCGGCGTGCCGTCGCCGCAGTAGTCCGCGCGCAGCATGCGCACGCAGGCGTGGTGGTGGTCGCCGTAGCCGAGCCACGACTTGTAGCCGAACTCGACGCACTTCGCGACCGAGGCGTGGCGGCACGCGAGGCTGAACGCCAGACCGTCGTCGGTCCACGCGCCGTTCGCCAGGTTCCACGTGCCCGGGACGACCAGCGCGAGGATCGGCGTGCCGTCGGGCTCGGCGCCGCACGCGGGGTGCCAGCCGTCGTCGCCCTGCAGCGAGACGGCGTAGCCCAGGACGTCGGCGTTGGCGCCGGTCAGCGCGGTCGCGGCGTCGACCCGCATCGCCAGCGTGCCGCCGTTGCTCAGCAGCGCCGACAGCGTGGCGCCGACGAAATCGCTGCCGGTGACCGAGGTGCCGTTCACGGAGATGCCGTTGAGCGACGTGCCATTGACCGAGATGCCATTGACCGAGATGCCGTTGACCGAGATCCCGTTGACCGAGATGCCATTGACCGAGATGCCGTTGAGCGACGTGCCATTGACCGAGATGCCGTTGACCGAGATGCCATTGACCGAGATCCCGTTGTCGCCATCGAGCGCCTGGTGGGCGGTGTTCGTGGGCGCGACCGGCGCGGTGCAGGCGGCGACGAGGAGGCTGGCCGACGTGATGCTACTCAGAAGATATCGCATTGTTTCCCATCCCTACTTTGCGTGAGGTCACAGCTGGTTCGGCCGCGGTGGCCCGCGCGTGAAGTGCCAAGCCGCGGTCGCGATGCGGCACACTGTCGGCGGACATGTCGGCGGCTCACCAACCCGCGGAGACGCCGCGCGACGCGCTGGCCCGCGGCGTGCGCGACGCGCTGTGCCGGCGCGCTGCCGTCGAGGATCAGCGGTTCGATGTGCTGTATCCGGATCACATCCGGCGGATCTCGGCGGTTCACTGGACGCCCGTGTCGGTGGCGCTGCGCGCCGCGGCGCTGCTCGCGCCGGAGCCCGGGATGCAGATCGCCGACCTCGGCGCCGGGCCCGGCAAGCTGTGCTGCATCGGCGCGCTCGCGCGGGGCGGCAGCTGGCTCGGCGTCGAGCACGACCCGCGGCTGGTCGCGGCGGCCGAGGGGCTCGCCGCGCGGCTCGAGGTGGCCACGGCGCGGTTCGTCGCGGCCGACATGATGGAGCTCGACTGGGACCGGTTCGATAGCCTGTATCTCTACAATCCGTTCGAGGCCGACCTGTTCGGCGCCGGGCGCCCCGATCACGCCGGCTGGACCGCGTTTGCCGATCAGGTGGCGCACGTCGAGGAGCGGCTGTCGGCGCTGTCGACCGGGACCCGCGTCGTGACGTTCCACGGGTTCGGCGGCGAGCTGCCGTCGAGCTTCGCGCTGACGTTCAGCGAGGCGATCGACCACGGCGAGCTCGCGCTGTGGATCCGCCAGCCCAGGTCGCGGCGGGCGTAGCGAACCGTCAGCCGGGCGGCAGCTGCGCGCGCCTGGCCTGGAGGTAGGCGTGCGCGACCGCGACCTCGTTGACCATGCCGATCACGCGGCGGTCCGGACCGATGACCGGCAGCTCGCCAAGGCCCGACGACAGCATCAGGTCGTAGGCGGCGCGCACGGTGTCGGTCTCGGTCAGCGAGACCTGGGGCCGCATGATGTCGGCGGCGTTGCCCAGGCCGTCGCGCGGCTCGTCGGCGAGGCTCGTCAGATCGTCCAGCGTGATCACGCCGATCAGCTGGGCCTGGGGATCGACGACCGGGAACACCTCCTGGCGGCCGGCGGCGGCGGCGTCGGCCAGCAGCGCGGCCGCGGGCCGCCCGGGCGGGAACGCCAGGAAGTGGCGATCGAGCGCCGGCAGCTGGGCGAGCAGCACGGCATCGGCGGGATCCGCCGCTGCGGCCGGGGCGCCGTGCCCGAGGTGGACGCCGTCCTGGGCGAGCAGCGCCTCGTAGATCGGCGTCGGCCGCAGGCGGCGGGCGAGGGCGTAGGCCGACATGTTGGCGATCATGAGCGGCAGGATCAGCGAGTAGCCATTGGTCATCTCGATGATGATCAAGACCGAGGTGATCGGCGCGCGGATCACGCCGGCGAACACCGCGCCCATGCCGACCAGCGCGAACGCGCCGATCGCCTGGGGCGGATCGCCGAGCAGCGCGACGTCGAGCACGCCGATCGCGCCGCCGAGCATGCCGCCGATGAACAGCGCCGGCGCGAAGATGCCGCCGGCGCCGCCGCTGCCGTACGCGCCGATCGTCGCGATGAACTTCAGCAGGCCCAGGCCGAGCAGCACGTCGAGCGGGAGGTTGCCGGACAGCGCGTCGGCGAGCTGGTGGTAGCCGCCGCCGGTGATGCCCTGCGAGTGGAGCACCGCGAGCGCGGCGACCGCGAGCGCGCCGGTGATGAGGCCACCGGCCGCCGGGTGGGCCCAGCGCGGCAGCGCGCGCAGCCCGGCGAACCACCGGCGCAGCCCGAGCAGCGACGCGGTGAACCCGACCGAGACCACCGCCGCGGCGACGCCGAGCACGGCGTAGAGCGAGAGCGACGCCGCGGAGTCGAGCCCGAACGCCTGCTTGACGTCGAACACCGGGTGGCCTCCGAGCACCATGCGCTCGACCACGGCCGCCAGCGCGGCGGCGACGATCACGCCCGAGAGCAGGGTCTGGTCGAGCGTGCCGACGATCTCCTCGATCGTGAACGTGACCGCGGCGATCGGCGCGTTGAACGCGGCGGCGATCCCCGCGGCGGTGCCGACCGGGATCAGGCGCTTCAGGTTGCGCGGCGACATCCCCGCGATCCGGCCCAGCCCCGTCGCCACGCCTGCGCAGATCTGCACCGTGGGCCCCTCGCGGCCGAGCGACGAGCCCGATCCGATCTGCAGCGTGCCGATGCAGAACTTGCCCAGCGAGTCGCGCACGCGCAGCCGGGGGCTATTGGTCGCGTAGGCGACCTTGACCTGTGGCACGCCGCTGCCGCGCGCGTTGGGGACGACGAAATACAGCAGGATGCCGGCCGCGAGCCCGCCGGCCGTCGGGATCACCAGGGTCCAGCCGATCCAGCGATCGCCGCCGGCGACCATGCCGCGCTCGATCGTGGCGGCGGCGACCACCTGGATCGCGAGGTGGAACGCGACCGCCGCCAGGCCGCACACGCCGCCGATCGCGATCGTGAGCCCGAACAAGCGCTGGCGCTCGGTCGGGACCAACCGCTGCTTGGCGACCCGCCAGGACTGATGGCCGCCGCGGTAGAGCCGGCGGGCGCGCTCGACGAGCGTCATCGTGGTACCGGCGCGCCGGTGGGCTGCGGGAGCTGCGAGGCGGGCGTGCGATGCATGCGGAGGTGCCGGCGCTGTCGGTGGCGCCCAGATGGCATAGCGCAAATTCATTTGACCTCAAAGCATCTGCGTGGGACGCGGCCGCGGGCCCGCGCCCGCGCTGGCGGGGCAGGCGGCGGCCTCCTGGTGGTCGGGCCGGTTGCGCCGGTGTAGGTGCCGGGCGCTGGTGACAAGACGCCGCGGCGCGGTTGATACTACCCCGGTGATCCGCCGGTCACTCCGCTACGTGAACGAGCTACCGGAGGCGTTGCAGCACCAGCTCGCGCTGGCGTTTCGCGCCAAGGACCTGCTGGCGTTCGGGCTGCGCAGCCGGCTCCGCGAGGGATATTCGGTCAAAGATTTTCGCGCCGACCTGGCCGCCGCGCTGGTGGTCGGCGTGGTCGCGCTGCCGCTGTCGATGGCGCTCGCGATCGCGTGCGGGGTGCCGCCGCAGCACGGGCTGTACACCGCGATCGTCGCCGGCATCGTGTGCTCGCTGCTCGGCGGCACCCGGCTGCAGGTCACCGGGCCGACGGCCGCGTTCGTCGTGATCCTCGTGCCGATCGTCCACAAGTACGGGCTCGGCGGCCTGCTCGTGGCCGGCATGCTGGCGGGGGCGCTGCTGGTCGCGATGGGGCTGTTGCGGCTCGGCCGGCTGATGCAGTTCGTGCCGCACCCGGTGACCACCGGGTTCACGATGGGGATCGCCGTGGTGATCGGCGCGCTCCAGCTCAAGGACGTGTTCGGGGTCGCGCTGCCGCACACCGAGGGCATCTTCGAATACCTCGGCGCGCTGTGGGACGCGCGCCGGGAGATCAACCCCTACGACGTCGGGATCGCCGTCGTGACGCTGGGGCTGTTGCTCGGGCTGCCGCGCGTGCTCAAGCGGGTGCCCGCGCCGCTGGTCGCGCTCGTCGTGGTGTCGCTCATCGTCGTGGCCTGCCAGCGCTGGTGGCCGGGGTTCCACGCGTCGACGATCGCGAAGTTCACGTTCAAGCTCGGCAACGAGGTGCGCCACGGCATCCCGCCGCTGCCGCCGATCCCGATCGTCCCGTGGCACGTCGGCGGCTTCGCGCTCGACTACCACACCGTCCGCGAGCTCTTGCCCTCGGCGTTCGCGATCGCGATGCTCGGCGCGATCGAGTCGCTGATGGCCGCGGTGGTCGCCGATGGCATGAGCGGCACGCGCCACGATCCCAACGCCGAGCTGATCGCGCTCGGCATCGGCAACCTGCTGTGCCCGCTGTTCGGCGGCATCGCCGCGACCGGGGCGCTCGCGCGCACGGCCACCAATATCCGCGCCGGCGCGCGCTCGCCGTTCGCGGCCGCGATGCACTCGATCTTCATCCTGGCGTGCACGATCGTGCTCGCGCCCCTGGTCGCCTACCTGCCGATTGCGGCGCTCGCGGCGCTGCTCATCATCGTCGCGCGCAACATGTCCGAGGCCCGCCACTTCGCGCGGCTGCTGCGGATCGCGCCGAGCAACGACGTCCTGGTGATGGTCACCTGCTTCACGCTGACCGTGGTGTTCGACATGGTGATCGCGGTGAGCGTCGGCGTGGTGCTCGCGGCGCTGCTGTTCATGCGGCGGATGGCGATGACGACCACGGTCGTGCTCGAGCAGCCGGCCGAGCTCGGGATCGCCGTCGAGCTGCCGCCCGGCGTGCGGCTGTACGAGATCGCCGGCCCGATGTTCTTTGGCGCCGCGAAGTCGGCGATGGAGGCGATCGCGCGGGTCGGCGTCGGCAACGACCACACGTTCGTGCTGAACATGCAGCACGTGCCGACGATCGACGTCACCGGCCTGGTCGCGCTCGAGTCGATGCTCGATCGGCTGTTCCGGATCCGGATCAAGGTCATCTTCGCGGGGCTCACGCCCGAGGTCGCCGATCTGCTCGATCGCGCGGGCATCAAGCGCGAGCCCGGGCGGCTCGCCTACGCGCCCGACATCGAGACCGCGATCAGCATGGCGATCGTCCACGCGGCGCGGCTGCGCGCCCCCGAGTCGCCGATCGCGGCGTAGTCGCCCGGAGCCGATGCTGCCTGCCACGCGCCCGCGCCCGACCGGCGAGACCCTGCAGTTCATGCAGGGGCTGTGGGAGCTCGTGCACGCGCTCGCGGTGCGGTCCAAGCGGATGGCGCGCACGATGGGCGTGACCGGCCCGCAGCGGCTGGTGATCCGCGTGGTCGGCCAGTCGCCCGACGCCACGGCCAAGCAGATCTCGGACATCCTGGGGATCCATCCCAGCACGCTGACCGGGGTGCTGGCCCGGCTCGAGCGCCAGGACATGATCCGGCGCCAGACCGACCGCGCCGACCGCCGCCGGGTCCGGTTCCGGCTCACCGCCGCCGGTCGCAAGGTCGACCGCGAGCGCAAGGGCACGGTCGAGGCGGCGGTGCGCCGCGCGATGGGGCGCGCCGATCGCCAGATGATCGCCCAGACCGCGGCGCTGGTCGCGCTGCTGGTCGACGAGCTGACCCGCGGTGATTGACCGCAGGTGGATCGCCGAAATCACAGGCGAACTCGCAAATACCCGGTGTGCATGTCAGCCCGGGGGCCTATCCTGCGTGCCATGGGCATCGAAGTGACCGGCAAGCTGCACACCATCTTCGACACGAAGCAGGTGTCCGAGCGGTTCACCAAGCGCGAGTTCGTCATCGAGCTGGCGGACAATCCAAAGTATCCGCAGATGGTGCTGTTCCAGCTGACCGGCGATCGCTGCGCGCAGCTCGACGAGCTCCGCGTCGGCGATCCGGTCCGCATCGATTTCAGCCTGCGCGGCCGGGAGTGGCGCAACCCGCAGGGCGAGGTGAAGTACTTCAACAGCCTCGACTGCTGGAAGGTCGAGCTGGCGCAGAACAACGCGCGGCGCGATTCGCGCGGTCGCGGGTCGTACGACGAGGCGCCGCGCGGGCGGCCGCCGGCCTACGACGACGCGCCGCCGCGCAACGACGAGCCCCGGCCGCGCGACGAGCACGGCCGCGATAACGACGACCTGCCGTTCTGACGCGCTCCGGCGCGCTCCGAACTCACAGGGTCGACCAGAATACGTTCGGCCGCGCGGGTGACGGTCCCATTCCGGATGCTTGCCAGGCTGGCACCGGCCCCGGGCGCTTGTTCTGATCGACCCTCTCAATTCAGGTGAGGCTCACAGGGTCGACCAGAATACGTTCGGCCGCGCGGGCGACGGTCCCAGTCCGGATGCTCGCGAGGCTGGCACCGGCCCCGGGCGCTTGTGCTGATCGACCCTCTCAGGCGGCGGCGCGCGCCGCGGTCCGCTTCGGCAGACTGATCGAGACCGTGGTGCCCGCGCCGCGGACCGACCGGATGCTGAGCGTGCCGCCGGTGCGCTTCACCGCGTCGGCGACCGCGGCCATGCCTTCGCCGCGGCCCGAGACCTCCGAGACCTGCTCGGCGGTGCTCAGCTTGGGGGCGAGGATCAGCGTGCACAGCTGTTCGTGGCTGAGCTGGGCGCCGGGCTGGAGGATGCCCAGCGCGACCGCGCGCTCCTGCAGCCGGGCGACGTCGATGCCGCGGCCGTCGTCGCTGACCTCGATCTGCCACGCGTCGCCGGTGTCGTGGAACGCGAGCCCGAGCGTCGCCTGCGCCGGCTTGTCGCCGCGGGCGCCGCGCGGCTCGACGCCGTGATCGAGCGCGTTGCGCAGCATATGCGGCAGCATCGCCAGCACCGGCGCGATCTGCGACGGCACCACGGTGACGTCGCCGCCGCTGACCCGGAGCGTGACGTCCTTGCCGAGCCGGGCGGCCAGGGACTCGACCTGCTCGTCGATCGGCCCGAGCAGGCGCGACACCGGCTGCCAGCGCAGCAGATCGAGCCGGTGGCTCATCGTGCGGCGCAGGGTGTCCAGGTCGGTGGCGTCGCGCACCGCCTGCTCGAGCTCGACCAGCGCCGCGCTGTCGATCCGGAACACCTCGCGCTCGGCGCCGTTGCGTTCGATGCCCAGGACGTCGAGGTTGGACTCGAGGAAGCTCTGGAACGCCTGCTCGAGGTCGAGCACCGGCAAGAGCTCGATCTTGTCGTGCTCCTCGATCAGGTGGGTCTTGCTCGCGATGTCGGCGAGGCCGTGGAGGCTGGCGTTGCCCTTGATCGTGTGGAGCTCGCGGCGCGCGCGGGGCTCGTCGGCCGATTGCACGGCGTCGCGCACCGAGCCGAACCGGCTGCTGAGGTCGGCGACGAACCGGCGGAACGGCTCGGGCGCCTTGAGCGCGCGCAAGAGGGTCCGGTTGTCGCGGTTCTCGCGCTCGGCGGACTCGAGGTCGGTGACGTCGGAGATCCCGAACAGCACCTGGACGACCTGGCCGGCGGCGCCGCGCACCGCGCTCGCCTGGATCCGCAGGATCTGGCTGCCGCGGACCACGCGCGCCGGGATCTGATCGCAGTTGAGCTCCTCGGGCAGCAGGTCGTCGAAGATCTGGGTGACCCGCATATCGAAGTCGGCGCCGCGGTCGCCCTCGAACCCGAGGCACGCGCTGGCGAGCTCGCCGGCGAGCTGGTCCTTGCCGAGCAGCGCCGACAGCGACCGGGTGTACCCGTCGGTGATCCGCAGCTCGGGGCCGACCAGGAAGAACCCGAAGTGGACGTGGTCGAGGATCGCCCGGATCGTCTGGGTGCGCTCGTCGACGGTGCGCTCGAGGCCCTCGTTGGCGGCGACCAGCCGATCCTTCAGCTCGACGACCTTGCCGAGCATCCGGCGGATCGCGCGGTAGATGAACAGGCCCGCGATCAGGCCGAGCAGCGCGGACACCGCGAACACCACGACGACGGTGACCCGCGAGGTCTGCGAGACCCGGCGGCTCTCGCCGGTGGCCGCCTGCAGGTGCTTATCGGCGCTGGCGATCAGCGCCTTGATCAGCGCCTCCCACTTCTTGCTGTGGGTCCGCGACAGCGCGGTCGCCTCGGCGACCTGGCGCGCCTGCGATAGCTTGAGCACCCGCGCGTCGAGCGCGTACCAGGCATCGACGTCGCCGCGCAGCTGGTTCCACGTGCCGGCGTCCTCAGGCAGGAGCAACGGCTGGTACTTGGCGAACAGCTCGTAGGTGGTCTTCGCGCCGGTCTGGAGATCCTTGGCGATCGCCGCGGCCTTGGCCGGATCGGCCTCGAGAATGTGGTCGTTCTCGGCGACCACGAGGGTCCGGATCCGGCGCCGCAGGTCGGTGATCGTCATGAGCCGCGGCATGTCCACGGACACGACGTCCTCCAGCGAGCCGTCGAGGCGGTCGAGGCCGAACACGCCCGCGCCGCAGGTCACGACGCTCCCCACCAGCAAGGCTCCGATCAGCAGGGTGAAATCGCGACTGAGTTTCCGCACCCCTAGACCATCGGCCGCCCTGGCGGTCTGTCGAGGTCGCGGTCTGCGATCGGTCCGCGATCGGTTTAGCGATCGGTCTGCTATCGGTCTACTCTCCGGCCGGGCGTCCGCGGTGACCCTACGGCGAGCCGGCGGCCTGGCGGGCGCACCGTGCGGCGCGCTCGAGCAGCAGGTCGCGCTCGCGGCCATTGCGGGTCAGCGCAGCGGCGCGCTCGAACTCGGCGCGGGCCTCGGTCCACCGGCCGAGCTTGGTGAGCAGGTCGCCGCGCACGCTCGGGAGCAGGTGATATCCGGAGAGCGCGGGCTCGCCGGCCAGCGCATCGACGATCGCAAGTCCTGCGGCGGGCCCCAGCGCCATCGCGACCGCGACCGCGCGGTTGAGCTCGACGACCGGCGATGGCGCGAGCGCGGCGAGCGCGGCGTACAGGGCGGCGATCCGGACCCAGTCGGTCTCGCCGGGGGTGGCCGCGCGGGCGTGGCAGGCGGCGATCGCGGCCTGCAGGGCGTACGGTCCACCGGCGCCGCCGAGCGACTCGGCGCGCGCGAGCGCCGCCAGGCCGCGCCGGATCAGCACGTGGTCCCAGCGCGCGCGGTTCTGGTCGAGCAGCAGCACAGGCTCACCCGCGGGGCCGGTGCGCGCGCGCGTCCGCGAGGCCTGGAGCTCCATCAGCGCGATCAGTCCGTGGGCCTCCGGCGCCGCGGGCACCAGCTGGGCCAGGATGCGCCCGAGCCGCAGCGCGTCCTCGCAGAGCGCCGGGCGCATCCAGTCGCCGCCCGTGGTCGCCGCATAGCCCTCGTTGAAGATCAGGTAGATCACCTCGAGGACCGAGGCCAGCCGGCCGTAGAGCTCGGGGCCGCGCGGCACCTCGAAGCCGACCTGCGCGTCGGCCAGCGCGCGCTTGGCGCGGACGATGCGCTGGGCGATCGTCGGCTCGGCGACCAGGAACGCGCGCGCGATCTCGGCGGTGGTCAGGCCGCCGAGCAGGCGCAGCGTCAAGGCGACCCGGCTCTCCGGCGGCAGCACCGGGTGGCACGCCGTGAACACGAGGCGCAGCAGGTCATCACCGGGTTCGCCGTCGATCGCGGCCTCGATTCGCGGCACGAGGTCGTGGTCGACCTCGTCGCGGCTGCCGATCTCCGCGTGCTTGCGTTCGACCACACGCGCTCTGCGCAGCCGGTCGATCGCGCGGTTCTTGGCCGTGGCCATGAGCCAGGCGCCGGGATTGTCAGGGACCCCGGCGTCGGGCCAGCGCTCGAGCGCGACGACCAGCGCGTCCTGCGCGAGCTCCTCGGCGAGCCCGAGATCTCGCACGATCCGTGCAAGACCGGCGATCAGGCGGGGAGATTCGATCCGCCAGACGGCGTCGATCGCGCGGTGCGTCTCGGAGGCAGTCACGCCGCGATGACACCACGCAGGTCGAGCTGCGGCCAGACACCAAGTGCGCGATCGGGCTATCCTGGATCCGCGTGAGGGCGCCCGTGAAGAAGCTGGCCAGCAAGGCGACGATCGTGCCGCGGATCCTCCCGCGCGGTCGCCACAACCTGGATCCGGATCTCGTCGCCGCGTCGCAGCGCCAGCGCTTGCTCGAGGCGATGACGGGCCTGGTCGCCGAGAAGGGGTACGGCGCGGTCACGATCGGCGACATCGTCCGGCGCGCCGGGACCGCCAAGCGCACCTTCTACGACCACTTCACCGACAAGCTGCAGTGCTTCCTCGCGGCGCTCGACGTCATCACCGACACGCTGGTCGCCTCGGGCCGGATGACGTTCTCGGTCTCCGGTGGCGTGCGCGAGCGCTGCGAGTACTCGCTGCGCGGCTACCTGGCGCTGCTGGTCTCGATGCCGGACACCGCCAAGGTGTTCTATCTCGAGGCGATCGCCGCCGGCCCCGAGGCGGTGACCCGCCGCAACGACGTGCAGCTCAAGTTCGCCCGCCACATCGTGGCGATGAGCCGGTCGGTCGAGGGCAAGGGCCACGAGCTCACCGAGCTCCACGCGCTCGGCGTGGTCGGCGCGATCCACCAGCTGATCTACGCCCACCTCCACGCGCACGGACCGGACAGCCTGCTCGAGATCAGCGACGACGTCGTCGATCTCGCGGTCGCATTTCTGACGATCAAGTTCCCGCCCAAGCACCGGAGGCGCCGCGCGGCCCGGTAGTCGCGGCGTGCCGAGGCCGCTCGAGCCACGCGAGGACGTGGCGCCGACGCGGCGCGGCTTACCGGCGGCGGCTCCCTGCGATGCGCGGCGCCGGTGGACGATGCTAGGCTGCCGGGGTGGTGAACCTCCCCGCAGTGACTGCGCCTTACCGGCCGAAGCATCACGTCCGGATCGTCACCGCGGCGTCGCTGTTCGATGGTCACGACGCCGCGATCAACGTCATGCGCCGGCTGATGCAGGCTGCCGGCGCCGAGGTCATCCACCTCGGCCACAACCGCTCGGTCGCCGAGATCGTCGACTGCGCGATCCAGGAGGATGTCCAGGGCATCGCGGTCACCTCGTACCAGGGCGGCCACGTCGAGTACTTCAAGTACATGCTCGATCTGCTGCGCCAGCGCGGCGCCGCGATCAAGGTGTTCGGCGGCGGCGGCGGGACGATCCTGCCCGCCGAGGCCGCCGAGCTCCACGCCTACGGGGTCTCGCGGATCTACTCGCCCGACGACGGCCGCGCGATGGGCCTGGCGGGGATGATCAGCGACCTCTTGCGCCAGTGCGACTTCCCCAAGCCGACGCCGGTGATCGCCCAGGCGATCGAGGCGCTGGCCGAGCGCGCGCCGGCCACGGTCGGCGGCCTCATCACGGCGGCGGAGACTGATCCCGCGGCGGGCGACGAGCTGCGCGCGGCGCTCGCGCCCAGGCTCGGGGCCGGCGCGCGGGTGCCGGTGCTGGGCGTCACCGGCACCGGCGGCGCCGGCAAGTCGAGCCTGGTCGACGAGCTGGTCCGGCGCTTCCTCGCCGACTTCGCCGACAAGACCCTCGCGGTGATCTCGGTCGATCCGTCGAAGCGCAAGTCGGGCGGCGCGCTGCTCGGCGACCGCATCCGGATGAACGCGATCGACGACCCGCGGGTGTACATGCGGTCGCTGGCGACCCGGCAGTCGAACCTCGCGCTGTCCAAGCACGTGCGCGAGTCGATCGAGATCTGCCGCGCCGCCGGGTTCGACCTCGTGATCGTCGAGACCTCGGGCATCGGCCAGAGCGACACCGAGATCACCGAGCACGCCGACGTCTCGCTCTACGTGATGACCGCCGAGTACGGCGCCGCGACCCAGCTCGAGAAGATCGACATGCTCGACTTCGCCGACGCGATCGCGATCAACAAGTTCGACAAGCGCGGCTCGCTCGACGCGCTGCGCGACGTCCGCAAGCAGTACAAGCGCAACCACAACGCGTTCGCCACGCCCGACGACGAGCTGCCGGTCTACGGCACCATGGCGTCGCAGTTCAACGACCCGGGGATGAACACGCTGTACCGCGCGCTCATGGCGCTGGTCGCCGCGCGCACCGGCGCGCCGCTGACGCCGCGCCTCGAGCTCACCGGCGGCATGACCGAGAAGAAGTGGATCATCCCGCCCGAGCGCACGCGCTACCTCGCCGAGATCGCCGAGGCGTGCGCGGCCGCGGACGCGTTCGTGCGCGCCCAGGCCGCGGTCGCCCGCCGGATGTACCAGCTGCACGGCACGATCGAAGCGCTGCGCGCCAACGTCGGCAAGCGCCGGCTCGAGATCGTCGAGCCGCGCGGCGCGGACGACGTGGTCCAGGTCACCGAGACGGTGGCCGGCGAGCCGGCGTACCTCGCCGAGCTGGTCGCGCTGTACAAGGATCTCGAGGGCCGGCTCGACCCGACGTGCCGCCAGCTCCTGGCCGACTGGCCGGCGATGAAGCGGCGCTACGCCGCGGCCAAGTACCAGTTCCAGGTCCGCGACAAGGTGATCGAGCTCGATCTGACCTACGAGTCGCTGTCGCACCTGAAGATCCCCAAGGTCACGCTGCCGCGCTATGAAGACTGGGGCGATCTCCTGACCTGGCTGCTGCGCGAGGCGCCGCCCGGCCAGTTCCCGTTCACCGCCGGCGTGTTCCCGCTCAAGCGCGAGGGCGAGGATCCGGCGCGGATGTTCGCCGGCGAGGGCGGCCCCGAGCGCACCAACAAGCGGTTTCACTACGTGTCGCGCGGCCTGCCCGCCAAGCGGCTGTCCACCGCGTTCGACTCGGTCACGCTGTACGGCGAGGATCCGGACCCCCGGCCGGATATCTACGGCAAGGTCGGCAACTCCGGTGTCTCGATCGCCAGCGTCGATGACGCCAAGAAGCTGTACTCCGGCTTCGATCTGGCCGATCCACAGACCTCGGTGTCGATGACGATCAACGGCCCGGCGCCGATGCTGCTCGGGTTCTTCCTGAACGCGGCGATCGATCAGAGCTGCGAGAAGTACATCCGCAACCACGGGCTCGAGGCCGAGACCGCGCGCAAGATCGACGAGCTGTACGCCGCGCGCGGCGTGCCGCGGCCGCGCTACCAGGGCGAGCTGCCCGACGGCAACGACGGCCTGGGCCTCCTGCTTCTCGGGGTGTCCGGGGACGAGGTGCTGCCGCGCGAGGTCTACGACCGGCTGCGCGCGGCCACGCTCGCGCAGGTCCGCGGCACCGTGCAGGCCGATATCCTGAAAGAGGACCAGGCGCAGAACACCTGCATCTTCTCGACCGAGTTCGCGCTGCGCCTGATGGGCGATATCCAGCAGTACTTCATCGACCACCAGGTGCGGAACTTCTACTCGGTCTCGATCAGCGGCTATCACATCGCCGAGGCCGGCGCGAACCCGATCTCGCAGCTCGCGTTCACGCTCGCCAATGGCTTCACGTTCGTCGAGTACTACCTGTCGCGCGGGATGCACATCGACGAGTTCGCGCCGAACCTGTCGTTCTTCTTCTCGAACGGCATGGATCCGGAGTACGCCGTGCTCGGCCGGGTCGCGCGGCGGATCTGGGCGCGGGCCATTCGCGACAAGTACGGCGGCAACGACCGCTCGCAGAAGCTGAAGTATCATATCCAGACGTCGGGCCGGTCGCTCCACGCCCAGGAGATCGCGTTCAACGATATCCGCACCACGCTGCAGGCGCTGCTCGCGCTCAACGACAACTGCAACTCGCTCCACACCAACGCCTATGACGAGGCGATCACCACGCCGACCGAGGAGAGCGTGCGGCGGGCGCTGGCGATCCAGCTCGTGATCAACAAGGAGTTTGGCCTGGCCAAGAACGAGAATCCCAACCAGGGCTCGTTCATCATCGAGCAGCTGACCGACCTGGTCGAGGCCGCGGTGCTCGCCGAGTTTCGCTCGATCTCGGAGCGCGGCGGCGTGCTCGGCGCGATGGAGCGGATGTACCAGCGCTCGAAGATCCAGGAGGAGTCGCTGTACTACGAGATGCAGAAGCACGACGGCACGCTGCCGATCATCGGCGTCAACACGTTCCTCGATCCGAGGGGCAGCCCCACGGCGTCGCCCCCCGAGGTGATCCGCGCGACCGCCGAGGAGAAGCAGGGCGCGATCGCGGCGCGCGACGCGTTCTGGGCCCGCAACGCCAAGGCCCGGCCGGCCGCGCTCGCGCAGGTCCAGCGCGCCGCGCTCGACGGCGGCAACCTGTTCGAGGCGCTCATGGAGGCGTGCAAGGTGTGCACGCTCGGCCAGCTGTCGCGCGCGCTGTACGAGGTCGGCGGGCAGTACCGGCGGAACATGTGATGGGCGGCAAGTTCGCCGACGTCACGCCCGCCGACTGGCGCGCGCTGGTCGAGGCCGAGCTCGCGGGCGCGCCGTTCGACAAGCTCGTCCAGATCACCGCCGAGGGCCTCGCGGTGCAGCCGCTGTACACCCAGGCGGCTGCCGATCCAGGGTCGCCGGGGCGCGCGCCGTTCACGCGCGGCAGCGCCGCCGAGCCGCGGCCGTTCGCGATCTGCATGCGGATCCCGCCGCCGGGGCGGCGGCGCGCCGGCGAGCTCGAGGACCAGCTCGAGGGCGGCGCGGACGCGCTCTGGATCGCGACCGGCGACGACGCGGCGCTCGACGCCGTGCTCGCGCGGCGGCTCGCGGTCGTGATCGACGTCGGCGCCCAGCCGCCCGCCGAGGCGCTCGTGTGGTACGGCTCGCGCGAGATCGCGGCGCCGCGGGGCGTGCTGGCCTGCGACCCGATCACCGCGGCGGCGCGCGGCGCGCTCGACGCGGCGCAGCTGCCGGGGCAGCTCGAGGAGCTCGCCCGCGTCGCGCGGCGCGTCGCCGGCGAGGCGTGGCCGGAGCTCCGGGTCGCGCGCGTGTCGAGCGTGGCGTTCCACGACGCCGGGGCCGACGCCGCCGACGAGCTGGCGCTGGTGCTGGCGTCGGGGGTGGCGGTGCTCGGCGCGATGGTCGCGGGCGGGCTCGATGCGCTGGCCGCGGCGAGCCAGCTCGCGGTCCAGGTCGCGGTCGGCCGCGATACGTTCGGCGAGCTCTGCAAGCTGCGCGCGCTGCGGCGCTGCTGGCACAAGATCTTCGTCGCCATGGGGGCCGCTTTGGTGCCGCCGCCGCCGGTCCATGCGATCTGCTCGTCGCGCACGCAGGCCCAGCGCGATCCGTGGGTCAACATGCTGCGGGTGACCACCGAGGTGTTCGCCGCCGCGCTCGGCGGCGCCGAGCTGATCACGCCGATCGCGTTCGATGAGGCGCTCGGGCCGGCCTCGTCGCACGGCCAGCGGGTCGCGCGCAACACGGCGCTGGTGCTGCGCGAGGAGAGCCACCTCGGCCGCGTGCTCGACGCCGGCGGCGGCTCGTACTACCTCGAGTCGCGGACCGACGCGCTGGCGCGCGAGGCGTGGTCGCGGTTCCAGGCGATCGAGCGCGACGGCGGCATCGTCGTGGCCTTGGGCTCGGGGGCGCTGCGCCGCCGGCTCGACGCCGCGTGGCGCCAGCGCCAGGACGCGATCGCGCGCCGCAAGGAGCCGGTGCTCGGCGTGTCGGAGTTCGCCAACCTCGGCGAGCGGCTGCCCTCGGCGGTGCCGCCGCCGTCGCCCGCGGTGGCACCGCCAGTGCTCGCGGCGCATCGCGATGGCGAGGCGTTCGAGGCGCTGCGCGCGCGCGTCGCGGCGGGCGCGGTGCCCGACGTCGCGCTGATCGCGCTCGGCCCGCCGGCGGAGCATCGCGGCCGCACCGGCTACGCGACCGCGCTGTTCGCGACCGCGGGGCTCGCGGTGCGCGAGGTCGCCGAGCCGGTCGCCGCGGACATCGCGTGCATCTGCGGCAGCGACGAGCGCTACGCCGCCGAGGCCGTGGGCTGCGCGCGCGCGCTGCGCGCGGTGGGCTGCCGCCGGATCGTGGTCGCCGGGAGGCCGGGGCCGCTCGAGCCGGCGCTGCGCGCCGCCGGGGTCGACAGCTTCCTCTTCGTCGGCTGCGACGTGGTCGCCGCGCTCGCCGATCTGGTCGAGCTCGTGGCGGCGCCGGTCGCGCTCGGCGGTGCCTCGTGAAGCTCCCCGATTATGCCACGCTCGGGTTCGACGACATCGCGGCGCCCGTCGCCGACGATGGCGCCGCGGCTTCGGCGACCTGGGACACCCCCGAGGGCATCCCGCATCGCGGGCTCTACACCGCCGCCGACCTGGCCGGCGTCGCGCACCTCGGCTCGTTGCCCGGGTTCGCGCCGTTCGTGCGCGGGCCGTACCCGACGATGTACGTCCAGAAGCCGTGGACGGTGCGGCAGTACGCCGGGTTCTCGACCGCCGAGGACTCCAACGCGTTCTACCGGCGCAACCTGGCGGCCGGCCAGATGGGCCTGTCGATCGCGTTCGACCTGGCGACCCACCGCGGCTATGACAGCGATCACCCGCGCGTGGTCGGCGACGTCGGCATGGCGGGCGTCGCGATCGACTCGATCCTCGACATGCGGATCCTGTTCGATCGGATCCCGCTCGACCGGATGAGCGTGTCGATGACGATGAACGGCGCCGTGCTGCCGATCCTCGCGCTCTACGTGGTCGCCGCCGAGGAGCAGGGCGTGCCGCCCGCGAGGCTGTCCGGAACGATCCAGAACGACATCCTCAAAGAATACATGGTGCGGAATACGTACATCTATCCGCCCGCACCCTCGATGAAGCTGATCGCCGACATCTTCGCGTTCACCGCGCGGAACATGCCGAAGTTCAACTCGATCTCGATCTCGGGCTATCACATGCAGGAGGCCGGCGCGACGGCGGACCTCGAGCTGGCCTACACGCTCGCCGATGGCCTGGCGTACGTGCGCACCGGCGTCGCCTCGGGGATGTCGGTCGATGCGTTCGCGCCGCGGCTGTCGTTCTTCTTCGCGACCGGCATGCACTTCTTCATGGAGGTCGCCAAGCTGCGCGCCGCGCGGCTGTTGTGGGCGGAGCTGATGGCGGGGTTCTCGCCGAGCAGCGCGAGGAGCCTGGCGCTGCGCACGCACTGCCAGACCTCGGGGTGGTCGCTCACCGCGCAGGACGTCTACAACAACGTCATCCGCACCTGCATCGAGGCGATGGCCGCGACCCAGGGCCACACCCAGAGCCTGCACACCAACTCGCTCGACGAGGCGCTCGCGCTGCCGACCGATTTCTCGGCGCGGATCGCGCGCAACACCCAGCTCCAGCTCCAGCTCGAGTCCGGCACCACGCGGCCGGTCGATCCGTGGGGCGGCAGCTATTACGTGGAGTGGCTCACCGATCAGCTGGCGGCGCGCGCGCGCACCCACCTGGCCGAGGTCGAAGCGCTGGGCGGCATGGTCAAGGCGATCGAGGCCGGCGTGCCGAAGCTGCGGATCGAGGAGGCCGCGGCGCGCACCCAGGCGCGGATCGACGGCGGCCGCCAGCGCATCGTCGGCGTCAACTGCTGGAAGCCGACCCAGGCCGAGACCGTGCCGGTGCTCCGGGTCGACAACGCGGCGGTCCGCAAGACCCAGATCGAGCGGCTCGAGCTGCTGCGCCGCGAGCGCGACGGCGCCGCCACGACCCGCGCGCTCGACGAGCTGACCACCGTGGCCGAGCGCGGCGACGGCAACGTGCTCGCGCTGGCGATCGCGGCGGCCCGCGCGCGGGCGTCGGTCGGTGAGATCTCGTGGGCGCTCGAGAAGGTGTGGGGCCGGCACCGCGCCGAGATCCACGCCATCTCGGGCGTGTACAGTGGCGAGGTGGGCGAGAGCTCGGAGCAGGTGACCCGCGTCCGCGCGCGCACGCAGGCGTTCCTCGCGCGCGAGGGCCGGCGGCCGCGCATCCTGATCGCGAAGATGGGCCAGGACGGTCACGATCGCGGCCAGAAGGTCATCGCGTCGGCGTTCGCGGATCTCGGCTTCGACGTCGACATCGGGCCGCTGTTCCAGACGCCCGAGGAGACGGCGCGCGCCGCGGTCGAGAGCGACGTGCACATCATCGGCGCCAGCTCGCTCGCCGCGGGCCACCTGACGCTCGTCCCCGCCCTGCGCGCCGCGCTCCACGCGGCCGG
>Ga0302263_10000172_pt1 | contig 26894 bp, 27 predicted proteins | sample II_Fen_N1_4_FD_194564 | JGI IMG/M metagenome (GOLD analysis project Ga0302263, IMG submission 194564) | Peat permafrost microbial communities from Stordalen Mire near Abisko, Sweden - II_Fen_N1_4 | ecosystem: Environmental > Terrestrial > Soil > Wetlands > Permafrost | place: Sweden: Abisko... | reverse complement strand
TGCCGCGTAGCGGTTGTGGTCCAACCGGACGTGGGCGTTCAGCCGGCGCGGCCCGACCAGGCGGTTGCGCTGCAGCAGGAGCGGGGTGGCGCGATGGGTGGCCACCACCGTGTTGCCGACGATCGACGTCTCGTGCAGCTTGAACTGCAGCAGCAGCTCCGGGGAGCCGTCCCGGAGCGTGTTGTCGTCGCGGAAGTGGTTGCCGGTGACCCGCACGCCGTACACCTCGCCGCGGCTCGGGCTGTACCCACCGAGCGCGAGGCCGACGTAGCGGCTGCCGCTGACCCGGTTGCCGCGGACGCGCACGCGGTCGGCATGGCCGCGCGGGTTCTCCGCCCCCACCTCGATGCCGATGTCGCTGGATCGCACCACGTTGTGGCGCACGTCGACCTGACCGGCCCCGTCGAGGTAGATGCCGTCGGCGCAGTTGCACCAGCCGTCACCCTCCCAGTACGACGGGTTGCCGCGGCTGATGATCCGGCTCACTGTGTTGCCGGCGATGACGCCCCGTCGTGCCTGGTCGACGTGGGCGTAGCGGTGTCCGCCCGGGACCGTGCCCTCCCACCCGATCGCGTCGATGCCGATGTTGTTGTCGTCGTGGATGTGGTTCCCGGTGATCTGCCAGCGGGTCACGTTGCCGTTGACGACCACGCTCTCGCTGGCGCCCAGGTGCAGGTGGTCGACCTCGTTGTCGCGGATGCGCAACCGGGTGATCGGGCGCGAGGGACTGCGGCCGTACGCCGCGATCCCGTGGGCGTTGATGTCGAAGCTGCCCAGCGTCGCGTTGTCGTTGCCCATCCGGTGCACGTGGTTGTGGGCCAGGGTGATCCGCGAGCCGTGCCCGGTGACGTAGATGCCGATGGGGACCTTGGCCATGGACGTGGTCCGGTAGCCGCGGATGTCGAGGCCCCGTACCGTGATGCGGGAGCTGTTCTGGATCTGCACGACACCGGACTGGCCGTCGAGGGGCACCAGACCCCGCTCGTCGAGGACCGCCGCCCCCGGTCGGGTCGCGGTCACGGTGAGGTCGTGGCGACCACGCAGCACGATCCGGGTCCGGGCGTAGGTGCCGGGCAGCAGCCGTACGACCCCGCCTGAGACCAGCCGGTCGACGGCCACCTGCGGTGTTCGCAACGGCGCGTCCCGGGTCCCCGCCGCGCCGTCGTCGCCGGTGGGCGACACGTACAGCGTGGGCGGGGGTGCGGTGGCCTCGCCGCGCGCCGTACCGATGACGGTCGACCCGAGGACCAGAGCGAGTGGGAGAGTCGCGGCGAGCAGTCTCATGATCAGCCCATCTCGTCGAGGGTGCGGAGGACGGCGTCCCGCATGGCCAGCCGTGCGGGAGCCAGATAGCGGCGCGGATCGGTGACCTCGGGGTCCGCGTCCAGTGCCTGCCGCAGCGCTGCGGTCAGCGCGACGTTCAGGGCGGTGCCGATGTTGATCTTCGTCATACCGGCCGAGACGGCGCGCCGGAGCTCGTCGGCCGGTACGCCGGACGAGCCGTGCAGGACCAACGGCACGGGCACGGCCGCATGCAGGGCTGCGATCAGGTCGTGGTCGAGTCGCGCCGTCCGGGTCGTCATCGCGTGCGAGCTGCCCACCGCGACGGCGAGGGCGTCGACCCCGGTCGCGGCCACGAAGGCCGCGGCCTCGTCGGGGTCGGTCCGGACGCCGGGGGCGTGGGCGCTCTGCGCCGCGCCCTGCTTCCCACCGACGAAGCCCAGCTCCGCCTCCACCCACAGACCGGCTGCGTGGCCGTCGTCGACCACCTGTTTCGTGCGGGCGAGGTTCTCGGCGTACGGCAGGGCGCCCCCGTCATACATCAGGGAGCTGACGAAGGGACGCAACGGCCCGTGGATCGCCTCGTCGACCAGGGCGTCGTCGATGAGGTGGTCGAGGTGGATCCCCAGCGATGTCCCGGCCCGGGAGGCCAGCGTGTGCACGGCCGCCAGGATCGGTGCGGCCGCGCCCTCGTGGTAGCGGATGGCATTCTCACTGAGCGCGAGCACCACCCCGCGGCCGGCCCGTGAGGCGGCGTCGACGATGGCCTCCGCGTGCTCGAGTGTGATCACGTTGAACGCGGGGAGCGCGTGCCCCCGACGCCGCGCCTCGGCGATCAGGACGCCCGTCCCGACGACAGTCATCGCGCACCGTCCAGGGCTCGGACGACGACCCCGTCGCGCTGCTCGACGTGTTGGGCCGGGTCGACGTCGCCGGCCTCGGGGGAGAGGACGGCCGCGGCCGAGAGGGCCACGGCGTCGTGCAGCATCCGGTCGGGGTGCCGGGCCGACTGGGGGTCGCGCAGCAGCTCGCGCGCCAGTCCGGCCACGAGGGCATCGCCGGCGCCGACGGGGTTCCCGGCGAGCACGGCCGCGGGCCGGGCCTCCCAGACCCCGCCGGCCGTGGCCGCGACGACGCCGTTCTCGCCCAGAGAGGCCACCACCGTGGCCCCGGAGAACCGGGCCAGGGTGCGGGCCGCCCGGACAGGGTCGTCGTCGCCGGTGGTCGCCGCGAGCTCGTAGGCGTTCGGCTTGACCACGGTCGCACCGGCACCCAGCGCGGAGGGCAGCCACGGGCCGTGGGTGTCGACGAGCACGGGCAGGGAGCGGCGTCGCCCGGCCGAGACCAGGGTGGCCAGGCCGTCCGCCGGTACGCCTTCGGGAACGCTCCCGCTGACGACCAGCACGTCGGCGTCGGCGAGGGCGGCGTCGACGGCCGCGACGACGGCGGGCCAGCAGTCGAGTGAGGCCGGCTCGACGAGCGTGGTGGGCTCGGCGCCGTCGCGCTGGACCACCGTCACGGTGCGTCGCGTGGGGTGGCCGCTGTCGACCAGGGTCGCGGCGAGCCCGGCAGCGGCCAGGCCGTGCCGCAGCTGGTCGCCGGTCCCGCCGCCGGCGGGTGCGACCAGGTGGGTCGGCTCACCGAGGCGGTGCAGGACCCGGGCGACGTTGACGGCCTTGCCGCCGGGCCGCTCGGTCAGCTCCCGGACCCGGGTGGTGCCGCTCGGGTGCAGGTGGTCGACGTGGTAGGTCACGTCGACCGCCGGGCTGAGGCAGACGCAGAGGATCACGAGTCGGCGAGCACGACGGAACGGGCGAGGCTGCGCGGCCGGTCCGGGTCGAGGCCCCCCGCCTGCGCGCGGTCGACGGCGAGGAGCTGCGCACGGACCAGGTCGACCACCGGATCCAGGCGATCGTCGACCAGGAGAGCGCCGGTACGGCGGATGTCGTCGACCAGGCCGGGGACGGGGTCGCCCATGACCCACACGGCGCGGCCGGGCTGGGCGATGGCGATCGGCCCGTGGCGGTACTCCATCTGCGGGTAGGACTCCGTCCAGAGCCGGCACGCCTCGCGGAGCTTGAGGGCGGCCTCCTGGGCGACGCCGTAGGCCCAGTGCCGGCCCAGGAAGGAGATCTGCTCGACCGAGGCCAGCGCCGGATCGAGGCGATGCTGCCCGGCGAGCACCTCGCTGGCCTGTGCGCTCGGGGCGTCGATCGACTCCCCGAGCGAGGCGCGCAGCAGCATTAGGGCGCTGGTGGCGAAGACGGTCTGCACCACCGAGCGTTCGTCGGCGAAGTCCAGCACCACGGTGTCCGTGGACGCCGCGGCCACCGGGGTGCCGGCCACCGCGGTGAGGGCCAGGACGGGCGCCTGGATCGACGTCACGGCCCGCACCACCTCGGTCGTGGTGCCGGAGCGGGAGATGGCCACGACCCGGTCGTAGCCACGATCGGTGGGGAGCTCGCTGGCCGCGAACGCGTCGGTCCGGCCGTGGCCCGCGGCCTCCCGGAGTCCTGCGTACGCCATGGCCATGAACCACGACGTCCCGCAGCCGATGACGGCGACGGACTCGCCCGGGCCCGGCAGGACGCCGACGAGGTCGGGTGCCAGGCGAGCGGCGCGCAGCCACGCGCCGGGCTGCCGGGCGATCTCCTCGCGGACGTACGGGGCGTCTGCTGCGGGGTCACTGCTCATGGCGGTCTCCTGACTGCGGTGGGGCGTCGTGCTGGTCGTGCGTCAGCTGGTCGCGGGTCGGCTGGCCCGCCGTCCCGCCGACGAAGGCGACACTGCGCGCGCCGGCCGTGACGGCCCGGGCGAGAGCATCGGTGAGGGGGACGGCGTCGAGCCAGGCGTCGAGGAAGGCGGCGTCGAAGGTGTCACCGGCGCCGGTGGTGTCGACAGCTCGCACCGCCCGGCCGGCGACCGCGGTGACCGTGCCGTCGGGCGAGACCGCGAAGGCGCCGGTGGCCCCGTCCTTGACCACGGTCAGCGGGCCCCGGGCGGCCAATGCGGCCGCGGCTCGATGCGGATCGGCGTCGCGGCCCAGGGCGACAGCCTCGGCCCGGTTGGGCAGCAGGACGTCGAGATGTGGGAGCAGGGCGTCCACGCCCTCCCACTGTCCGGCCGGGTCGTCGTTGGTGTCGAGGGAGGTCGTCAGTCCCCGCTCGTGTGCCCGGGCGAGGAACGCCGGCAGGATCGCGGCCAGCGAGGGCAGCAGGAACAGCGACCCCACGTGCACGTGCCGCAGCCCCTCGGCGTGCAACCCGTCGAGCGCGCGGTGGAGGTCGGGCTCGGTGAGCGAGTCCAGGGCGCCGGTCAGGGTGAGCATGGCCCGGTCGTCGCCGCGGTTCAGCGCGACCGTGAGCCCGGTCGGGAGGTCCGGCCGGACCGCGACGTGGCGCACGTCGACACCGGCTCCGCCGAGCCGTTCGGTGAGGAACACACCGAAGGTGTCGTCGCCCACGGCGGCCACCAGCGAGACCGGACGACCGAGCCGCGCCAGGCCGTGCGCTGTGATCGAGGCCGACCCGCCGACCACCAGGGCGGCCTCGTCGAGCAGCTGCTCGGCCTGGCCGAAGCGGGGTACGACGTCGCCGCTCAGGACCAGGTCGGGGTTCGCATCGCCGACCACGAGCACCCGGGCGACACCGTCGGCGGCGGGCGCAGGGGCGGGGGACACCGTCCTATCGTGGCCGACCGTGTGCACATCTGTCCAGAAACACGCAATGTGATTGCTCTTTCTTGATCGTTTCGCGAGTCAGTGCCATGCTCCCGCCATGACGACGATCAGCTTCGTCGGTGCCGGGTCGGCCGAGTTCACCCGTCAGCTGCTGCGCGACCTGCTGTCCTACGACGACCTCGGTCCACTCACGCTGGTGCTGCACGACATCGACGAACGCCGGCTTCGGCTGGCCGGCGACGTGGCCCGGCTGACCGTCGACCACCACGGGCGCGAGGCCGAGGTGCGGGTGGAGGCGGATCGCCGCGCCGCGCTGGCCGGTGCCGACTTCGTGGTCAACACCGTGAACGTCGGCGGCCACGCGGCGACGCTCACGGACTTCGAGGTACCCGCCCGGTTCGGCGTGCGTCAGACCATCGCCGACACGCTCGGGGTGGGTGGGGTCTTCCGGGCGCTGCGGACCTTCCCGGTGCTCGACGCCCTGGCCCGGGACATCCAGGGGGTGTGCCCCGACGCGTGGCTGCTCAACTACACCAACCCGATGGCGATGAACCTGCAGTACCTCGGCGACCGCCATCCGCAGGTCAAGGCCCTGGGGCTGTGCCACTCGGTGTTCTGGACGGTGCACGACCTGTGCGAGCTGGTCGGCGTACCGCTGGAGGACGTGACCTTCCACAGCGCCGGGGTCAACCACCAGGCCTGGGTGCTGCGCTGGGAGCGCGACGGCACGAGCCTGTACCCGCTGCTCGACGAGCGCATCGCTGCCGACCCGGAGCTACGGCGTCGCGTGCGCGTCGACATGTACCGGCGACTCGGCTACTACCCGACGGAGACCAGCGAGCACTCCAGCGAGTATGTGCCGTGGTACCTCCACGACGACACCGAGATCGCCCGGCTGCGGATCCCGGTCGACGACTACGTCAGGATCAGCGCGGGGAACGTCGCCGAGATCGAGGCGCTCGAGACGCACGTCGCCGAGGGCCGGTACGTCGAGCCCGAGGAGGAGGCTGCGGAGTACGCCCCGCAGGTGGTGCACAGCCTGGTCACCGGGACGCCCCGCACCATCCAGGTGACGGTGCCCAACCACGGGCTCGTGCCGAACCTGCCGGCCGGAGCCGGCGTCGAGGTCCCGTGCCGGCTCGATGCGGACGGCGTCCGCCCCCAGGCGGTCGAGCCGCTGCCGGCGGCGTGCGCGGCGCTGAACCGGCACTTCCTGTCGGTGGTCGAGCTGACGGTCCGGGCCGCCGTCGAGGAGCGGCCCGAGCTGGTACGGCGGGCGCTGATGGTCGACCCCAACACGGCGGCCACCTTGTCGGTCGAGGCGATCTGGGACCTCGCCGACGCGATGGTGGCCGCCCACGGCTCGCTGCTGCCCGAGGCGCTGCGGGTGCCGTTGGCGCTCTGACCGGGTGCGTACCCGGGCAGCCAAGCACGCTCAGCCGATGAGAGGACGTCGACGGCAACTCGTTCAGGGACTTTCTACCTGACGATCCGCCGCGCCAATCCCAGAAACTCTGGCCCGTGACCGCCACGCCCACGGAGTCCATGTCCACCACCTCCGGACGCCGCTACGCGGTACTGGCCACCGTCCTGTTCCTCATCGGCATCGGGGCCTTCGGCACGGCCTCCTCCGGCGACTGACCATGTTCGGGATCACGATGCAGGCCACGTACGCCTGCGCCATCGTCTTCGTCTTCGGCGCGGTGTTCGCCTGGGCGGCTCTGGAGGCGAAGCGGCGCGGCATCCGCGTCCTCTGACCCAGGCCAGGGCGGATCAACGCCCTGCGCCGCTGCCCGGGCTCGCGCTCATGCCAGTGAGCGGTCGCGCGGCGCTCATGGCCGCAGGCAGAGGTACACCTCTCCGGGGGCTGGAGTGAACGGCGTATCCCATGCCTCGAAACCCATGTCGGCGCACAGACGAGCCATGCTCAGGTTCTCGGCTCGGTGACTGGTTGCCACGAGCTCCACGTCCGCTGAGAGCCGCAACCGCCGTACCAATTCCGTCATCGCGGCGCATCCGTCACCCATCCCCTGATGGTCAGCATCGATCAGAAGTCGCAGGATGAATCCCACCGACGCCACCTCCTCGGTGACCGCGAAGCCGACTGGACGCTGATCCGGTTCAGGCAAGCCGAGTTGCGAACCATCGAACACAACGAACGGCGTCAGCGCATCGTTGGATTCGACCTCCGCCAGAGAGGCTTCGACACTGGCGACGAGATGTTCCTGATCCGGTCGAGGGCGGATGCCCTCAACCCCCTGTCGATCCGAGCCACTGAGACGACGCAGCGTGACCTTGTCCATGAGGGAAGTCCATCACGCAGCGGAAGAATCGCACGCACTCACATGTCCGGCTACCCATCGCCGGGACGTCATACGAGATGAGCCCTAGAACGCACAGTTCGTATGACGTCCGCCGGGTCTGGGGCGGATCGACCTCGGTCAGGAGGCGTCGACGAGGTGGACCCGGATCCCGGCACGCTGGAGCGCGGCGACCGCGTCCGGCGACGCCGCCGAGTCCGTGATCAGGTCGGTGACGAGGTCGAGGTCGCCGATCTTGGCGAACCCGCGTCGGCCCAGCTTGCTCGAGTCGGCCACGACCGCGGCCCGCGCTGCCGTACGGACGAGCGCCCGGTTGGTCTGTGCCTCCACCTCGTGGTGGGTGGTCAGCCCGGCCGTGGGGCTGATGCCGTCGACGCCGATGAACGCCAGGTCGAGGTTCAGGTGGGCGAGGGTCAGCTCGGCCAGGGGACCGACCAGCTCGTAGGACTCGGCCCGCGCGCTGCCGCCACAGACCACCAGCTCGATGTTGGAGCGGACGGCGAGCTCGGAGGCGATGTTGAGGGCGTTGGTCACCACCCGCTCGGTGGTCGTCGTACCGCCGTTGAGGCCGACCGAGGTGGTCTCGGCCGTCACCAGCTCGGCGGCTGCGGCCGCGATGGCCCGCTTGGCGTCGTGGTGCTGCCCGCCGCGGTAGCGCATCGGCAGCTCGTAGAGGACTCCGGACGCGACCGCGCCACCGTGCGTGCGGGTGAGCAGGTTCTGCTGTTCCAGACGGTGCAGGTCGCGGCGTACGGACGCCTCCGAGACGTTCAGCTGCTCCGCCAGCTCGGCGACACCGACCGAGCCGCTCTCGTTGAGCTGCTGGAGGATCAGCCCCAGGCGGACGTCTTGTCGCATGGCTGCACAGTACGCGCACGACTGTGCTCACTTCGCGCATGTCCTCCGGCGCGCGTTCCTTGACCGGTTGCCAGAACCGTGCAAGGCTGAGCAAACTTCACGATCGAATCTGCTTGATCGCGGAAACGAAGGGACGAGCGCGATGTCACCTCACCCCGGGTCCGCCCACCGCCCCGGACGCCCGCTGCGCGCGCTCGTGGCCGTCGCCCGGGCCGTCGGTGCCCTGACCGCGTGCGGAGGCGGCGGTGGCTCGGGTGGGAGCACCTCGATCGTGGTCTCGCACGGCTACACCGACGCCGAGGCCACCGCGCTGCAGGCAGCCGTCGGCACCTGGAACCAGCAGCACCCTGACGAGAAGGTGAGCCTGCAGTTCAACGGCGGCAACGACAACGCGCTGCAGAAGACCGTCGCCGGGTTCGCCGCCGGGAACTTCCCGGACGTGTCCTACCAGTACGGGTCGTCGGCCACCCAGCTGGTCCGCCAGCCCAAGCTCGTCGACCTCACCAACCGGGTGACGGCGCCGTCGGTGCACTGGGACGACTTCTACCCCTCGGCCCGCGAGGCGTCGACCGTCGACGGCAAGGTCGTCGGCGTCCCGGCCCTGATCGACAACCTCAGTCTCGTCTACAACAAGGCGCTCTTCGCCCAGGCGGGCGTGGCCCCGCCGACGAACGACTGGACCTGGCAGGACTTCCGCGACGCGGCCAAGAAGCTCACGAACGCGAGCGCGCACACCTACGGCTGGGCCTACGTCAACGACGGCAGCGAGGACACCGTCTGGCGCTACCTCGCGATGCTGTGGCAGGCCGGCGGCGACCTGCTGACCGCCGACAACACCAAGCCCGCCTTCGACTCACCCGCCGGCAAGGCCGCTCTGCAGCAGCTCGAGGACATGGCCGTGACCGACAAGTCGGTCTACCTCGACCAGGGCAACGGCCAGTACCTGAACCTCTTCAACAGCGGGAAGATCGCCATGCTCTGGACCGGCCCCTGGGACCTGTCGAGCATCAACGCCGACGTGAAGTACGGCGTCACCTACCTGCCGGGCTACAACGGCAACCACGAGACGATCTCCGGGCCGGACGTGTACATGCTGTTCGACCACTCGTCGGCCCGCGCCGACGCGGCCTTCGACTTCGTCACCTGGCTGACCTCCGCCCAGCAGCACCTGAAGTTCGCGATCGCCACCGGTGACCTGCCGTTGCGGCAGTCGGAGACCACGCTGCCGGCGTACCAGACCTTCTTGAAGAAGTTCCCGGCCGAGAAGGTCTTCGTGTCGAACCTCGACAACGTCAAGCACGTCCGCCCGAACATCGCCTCGTATGCCCAGGTGTCGACCATCATCGGGACCATGGTGCAGTCGGTCCTCCTCGGCCAGGCCACGCCCGACGAGGCCCTGAGCTCGGCCTCGTCGCAGGTCTCCTCGGTGCTGGCCGGCTCGTGACGCAGGCTCGTCGGCAGGCCACCATCCTGCCGCCGCGCCGGGTGTCGACCCCAGGGGCGGGCCGGCCGCGGAGGTCACGGTCCTGGCGGACCCGCAGCGACGCGGTCACCGGCTGGGCGATGGTCGCCCCGAGCGTCGTCCTGATCGCCCTGTTCGGGCTCGTCCCGGTGGTCTGGGCGTTCCTGCTCTCGTTCCAGCACAACGACCTGCAGACGCCGGGACAGTGGGCCGGGTTCGACAACTACCGGCAGCTGGTGCACGACCCGGTGTTCGCGGAGTCGGTGCGCCACACCCTGGTCTACACCCTCCTGTTCGTGCCGAGCACCCTGCTGCTCTCACTCCTCGCGGCGTCCGCGCTGAACCGGCGGATCCGCGGGATCACCGTCTACCGGCTGGCCGTGTTCATCCCGGTCGTCACCTCGACCATCGCCACCGGCGTGATCTTCACCTGGCTCATGGATCCCGAGTTCGGGCTCATCAACGCCGGACTGAGCAAGCTGGGTCTGCCCACGTTCGGCTTCTTCTCCTCGCCGCACCAGGCGCTCTTCGCGGTGGTGATCATGACGGTCTGGGGATGGGTCGGCTTCGGGGCGCTGATCTTCCTGGCCGGGCTGCAGGGGATCCCGCAGGACCTCATCGACGCGGCCCAGATCGACGGCTGTACCCGCCGCGGGGTGTTCTGGCGGATCGAGGTGCCGCTCCTGCGACCGGTGTCGGGCTTCATGCTGGTCTGGCTGACCATCAACGCCCTGCAGCTCTTCGACGAGGTCTACGTGACGACCAAGGGCGGACCGCTGCACGCGACGACCGTGGTCGTCTACTACCTCTACCTGCAGGCGTTCCAGTTCTTCCACGCCGGCTACGCGGCCGCCATCGCCTCGGTGCTCTTCGTGGTGATCGCGGTGATCACGTTGGTCCAGCTCCGCCTCACCCGCGACACGTCGGCGGGTGAGCGGTGATGACGAGCACCGTGGACGACGTACGTCGGTCGGGCGGACCGCCGCGACGGCGGTGGCGCCGTCCCTCGGGCTGGCACCTCGTCCTGATCCCGGTCGCCCTCGTGATGGCGGCTCCGCTGCTGTGGATGGTGCTGACGAGCGTGTCCACGCTGGCCGAGACGCGACGCTTCCCACCCGGCCTTCCGAGCGGGGTGCACTGGGCGAACTACACGCAGGCCTGGAGCGACTCCCCGATGGCGCGGTGGCTGGTGAACAGCGCCCTCGTGTCCACCACCTGCGTGGTCAGCAACCTCGTGCTGTGCAGCCTGGCGGGGTATGCCTTCGCCCGACTGCGGTTCCCGGGCTCGCAGGTGGCCTTCATCGCGATCCTCGCCACCTTGATGGTGCCGTTCCAGGTGGTGATGATCCCGACGCTGCTGATCGTCAAGCACCTGCACCTCGTCGACAGCCTGCCTGCGCTGATCCTGCCCAACCTGGCGACGCCGTTCGGGATCTACCTGCTCCGCCAGTTCTTCGTCTCGCTGCCTCTCGAGCTGGAGGAGGCGGCACTCATCGACGGCGCCGGACGGCTCCGGATCCTCCGGAGCATCCTCTTCCCGCTGATGGGTCCACCGCTGAGCACGGTGGCCGTGCTGACCTTCCTGTCGGTGTGGAACGACTTCCTGTGGCCCCTGGTGGTGATCGCCACGCCGAACAACATGACGGTGCAGCTCGGGCTGGCGACGTTCCAGAGTGCCCACTACACGAACTGGCCGGTGCTGATGGCCGCGACCGTGATCAGCCAGATCCCGGTCCTGGCCCTGTTCCTGCTGGGCCAGCGCTACTTCGTGCAGTCCATCGCCAACACCGGGATCAAGTGACCCGGGGCTGTCGCCGGCCCGTCCGCGGGGGACAGAGGGACTGAGACACGGAGAGGACCGGCTCCACGACCGCGGCCACCGTCGGTGCCCCGCGCTCGTCGAGCAGGCTGACCACGAGGATCGCGACCGTCACACCGGTGAGCGCGAACACGATGACCACGGTCGACAGGCCCAGCGACAGGCACGCCGAGACCAGACCGGCCGCAGCCACCGACCCGGCCAGCGCAAGAGATCGGCCCAGAGATGGCGCCTACGACCGGTCATGACACCACGGTGCGCCGACGTCGGCCGGCGAGGCGGGGCAGATCGGGTCATCGTGGTCGGGCCGAACGTCCCGAGTGGGCCTCAGTCCGACAGCCGGTGGTCGTCGTCCTCGGGCGCGAACGCGTAGGCGACGATCTCCTCGAAGCGCCGCCGGGTCTCGGCCCGTTGCGATCCGTAGCGAGCAGCCAGCCCGCTGCGGCGCCGGCGGTCGAGCAGCGGCGAGGTGACGAGGACCAGCAGGAACGCCGGGATCGACCACACGCTCATCCACGCGACCAGGCCGAGCGCCACGACCGTGCCGAGCGCGCACACCGGCGCCAGCTCCATGACGGCCGGGCGTCCGGGCCGTCCCATGTCGGTGAGGATGCTCCAGGCGCTCGGCGCCACGGTGAGCTCTATGAGCACGAACGCCGCGACGGTGCCGAGCAGACCGATCTCGACGTACGCCGCCACGACGCCGCAGGCAGCGACCGTCCCTGCCAGGACGGGCCAGCCCACGTCGTACCAGAGGCTCCCGGTGTCGTCGTTGCTCCTCATGCTGTCCACGGTCACCCCGGGAGACGACTGCGAAGAGGGCCGTTGGACAGAAGGTCCCGGGTCCAAGGACCACATCGCCGGCACCAGAGTCGTCAGAGGATGAGACGTGCTCGGGCAGGGTCGAGGGGGAGGATGGTCCGATGACGACGATGCGGGCGTGGGCGGTCAGCGGGAGGCCGGGTACCCGTGTGCGGCTCGAGCCGGTCGAGCGCGAACGCCCCGAGCCTGCGGCTGACGAGGTGCTCGTCCGGGTCTCGGCCAGCGGCGTGTGCCGGACCGACCTCCATCTGGCGGACCTCGAGCTCGAGCCACGCGAGCCCGGCCGGGTGCCGGGCCACGAGGTGGTCGGCGAGGTGACCGCGACCGGCAGCGACGCACGGCGGTTCGCTGCGGGCGACCGGGTCGGGATCGCCTGGCTGCGGCACACCTGCGGCACGTGCCACGCGTGCCGCAGTGGACGCGAGAACCTCTGCCGGTCCGCGGCCTTCACCGGCTGGGACGCCGACGGCGGCTTCGCGGAGTACGCCGTCGTTCCCGAGGCCTATGCCTACGCCCTGCCCGGAGGGCTGGAAGACGTGCAGGCAGCACCCCTGCTCTGCTCGGGGATCATCGGCTACCGCGCCCTGCGCCGGGCCGCGGTGCCGCCCGGGGGCCGGCTCGGGATCTACGGCTTCGGCGCCAGTGCACACCTCACCGCGCAGCTCGCGATCGCCCAGGGAGTGGAGGTCCACGTCCTCACCCGGGAGGCGAGGGCGCAGGAGCTCGCCCTGGAGCTCGGTGCGGCGTCGGCGCGTGGCGCCTACGACGCACCACCCGTGCCGCTCGACTCGGCCATCCTCTTCGCCCCTGTCGGCGACCTGGTCCCGGTCGCGCTCGCCGCCCTCGACCAGGGCGGCACCCTGGCGGTGGCCGGCATCCACCTCAGCGACGTCCCGCCGCTGGACTACGACGCCCATCTGTTCCGCGAGCGCACCCTGACCAGCGTGACTGCGAACACCCGCTCCGACGGCGAGGAGCTCCTCGCGCTGGCCGAGCGGCTCGGGGTACGGGCCACGGTGACGACGTACCCCTTCGGCGAGGCGGACATCGCGCTGGACGACCTGGCCGAGGGCCGGCTGACGGGAGCAGCCGTCCTGGGGGTCCCGGGGCCATAGGTCCCCCCGGGTCGGGCCGGTGGACAGTGGGGTGGGCCGGGCCGGGTCGTCACCATGGAGCCATGAGTGAGCAGCGAGAAGGCGTCATCGTGGTCGGAGTCGACGGCACTCCGGGCTCCGACGCAGCGCTCGACTTCGCCCTGTCGGAGGGGTTGAGCCGCGGGTGCACGGTCGAGGTCGTGACCGGGTGGCTGTGGACCTCGTCGTCGGACGGATCGGCCCCGAGCGGCACGCTCGCCGACGGCAAGACCGAGATCGCGCGCAGGCAGGACGCCCAGCTCACGGCGGCGCTGGCCCGCCTCGGCGCCACCCCGTCGCTCTCGCAGCTCGTCGTGCACGACTTCGCCGGCCGGGTGCTCGTCGCCCGCGCCGACCACGCGGCCATGCTCGTCGTCAGCGGTGGCACCCAGGGCTCGGCGAGCCGCAAGTCCGTCGGGTCGGTAGCGGAGTACTGCGTCCGGCACTCCGCCGCCCCTGTCGTCGTCGTCCCCGATCCCGTCCGCGCCCGGCGGCGCGCGTCCGGGCCACAGCTCATGCACGTCGCCTCCTAGGAGGGCGTCATGACGCTGGTCCCGGGCAGGCCTCTGACCGGACCGACACTCACGTTCCTGGGTGCCGTGGGCACGGTGACCGGCAGCCGCTTCCTCGTGGCGGGCGCCGAGGCGCGGATCCTCGTCGACGCGGGTCTCTTCCAGGGCCTGGCCGAGCTCCGGCGTCGCAACTGGGACGAGCCCGATCTCGACCCGGCCTCGCTGAGCGCGGTCGTGCTGACCCACGCCCACCTCGACCACTCGGGCTACCTGCCGAAGCTGGTCCGCGACGGCTTCGCCGGCCGGATCGTGTGCACGCGCCAGACCGCCGAGTTGGCCGTGATCGTGCTGCGCGACAGCGCCCACCTGCAGGAGGAGGACGCGGCGTACGCCAATGCCCACGGCTTCTCCAAGCACCACCCGGCACTCCCGCTCTACGACGCCGGCGACGTGGAGCGCACGGTGCCCCTCTTCGACCCGGTCGGCTACGACGAGCCCACCCGCCTGGCACCTGGCATCACCGTGACGCTCCGTCCCGCCGGGCACATCCTGGGCTCGGCGACGGCGGTCGTGGAGGTCGACGGCAGCCGGGTCCTGTTCAGTGGTGACCTCGGCCGACCGCACCATCCGCTGCTGCTGCCACCGGCCGACCCGGCCGGGGTCGACGTCGTGGTCGTGGAGTCGACGTACGGCGACCGCACCCACCCGCCGCCCGACGACGACCTCCTCGCCTCGGCCGTACGCCGGACGGTCCAGCGAGGCGGCTCGGTGCTGATCCCCGCCTTCGCCGTCGACCGGACCGAGCTGGTCCTGCTCGAGCTCGACCGGCTCCGGCGCGCCAAGCGGATCCCGGACGTCCCGGTCTACGTCGACAGCCCGATGGCCCTGGCCGCCCTGGCGGTGTACCGCCGCGCCGCGACCGATCCGACCTGCCCGTTGCGGCGTGGCCCGGCCGGCGACGACCTCCTCAAGATCTCCGGGGTCCACCCCGTCAGCGACGCTGCCGGCTCCATGCGCCTCAACCAGCCGGCGTACCCCTGCATCGTGATCTCGGCGTCCGGCATGGCGAGCGGTGGCCGCGTCGTGCACCACCTGCGCCACCAGCTCTCCGACCCGCGCAACACCGTGGTCCTCACCGGGTACCAGGCCGAGGGGACCCGCGGGCGCCAGCTCCTCGAGGGCGCCCGTCAGGTGAAGATGCACGGCCGCTGGGTGCCGGTGCACGCCGAGGTGGTGCAGATCTCGGACTTCTCGGTGCACGCCGACGGCGCGGAGATCGTGGCGTGGCTCGGCCGCGCTCCCCAGCCGCCCCGCACGGTGTACGTCGTACACGGTGAGCCGCGCTCCGCCGGCGCGCTGGCCGAGCGCATCCGAGAGGAGCTGCACTGGCGCGTGGTCGTCCCGCACTACGGTGCGCAGGTGCGGCTGGACCGGTGAGCCTCCCGATCGAGGCCCTTGGACCCTCCCGGCGGCACGCCGGCGGATCGAGGCTGGAGTCATGGCAGCGCAGCGGCACGGGATCCTGATCGGCTACGACGGCTCGGAGGACGCCGACTCGGCCGTCGCGTGGGCCGCGGAGGCCGCTCGTCTGCGCCACGAGCCGGTGGTCGTCGTGATCGCCGAGGACACCGGCGCCGACACGGTCGGGCTCCGCTGGTGGCCGCAGAGCTACTGGCGCGAGCTCGGCGAGCGGGCCGAGGGTCTGCTGCACGAGGCCGGGGTGACCGACGTGCGGGTCGAGCGCCACACCGGCGCCCTGGTCCCGGCCCTGGTCCCGCTCGCCCAGGACGCGACCATGCTCGTGCTGGGCAGTCGCGGTCACGGGAGGGCCGGGCAGACGTTCGTCGGCTCCACCAGCCAGCGGGCAGCCGGTCACGCGCCGTGCCCGGTCGTCGTGGTCCGGGAGCCCACGAACGCCGCCTCCGACCGGGTCGTCGTCGGGGTCGACGGCTCACCCGGGAGTGAGGCAGCCCTCGAGTTCGCCTGCCGCCAGGCCGAGCTGGCCGACCAGCGCGTGCTCGTGCTCCACGGCACCGACTCCGGCTCGGAGGGCGAGCCCGAGCCGCACGTCGCCGACGCGGTGGCCCGCGCCCGCGAGGGGCACCCCGACGTACGGCTGGAGACGGAGTCGGTGGACCAGGGGGCGGCGCAGGCACTCGTGGACGCGTCGGCCGACGCCTCGCTCGTGGTCGTCGGTTCGCGTGGCCTGCGGCCCTATGAGGGGATGCAGCTCGGATCGGTCAGCCACGACGTGCTGCGTCGCGCCGGCTGCCCCGTCGGGGTCGTCCGCTGAGGTGTCAGCGCGCCCTGCGTCGAGGCCCGATCGTGCGGGGAGTACGTTCGCGGTGTGACCGACGGGCGTCCAACTCAGGACGACGGGCTGCATCTAGGACTCGACCAGCTCCTCGAGCAGTTGGTCGAGCGTGCCCGCGACGTCCAAGAGGTCCAGGATCGCCTTCGTGCCCTGCTCAGCGCCAACCGGGCGATCGCGAGCGATCTCGACGTCACGACGGTGCTGCGACGGATCATCGAGGCTGCGGTCGAGCTCGTGCACGCCCAGTACGGCGCCCTCGGCGTCATCGCGCCGGAAGGGATCGGCCTCGAGCAGTTCATCCACGTCGGCCTGGACGAGTCCACCGTCGAGTCGATCGGTCACCTGCCCGAGGGGAAGGGCCTGCTGGGCCTGCTGATCGAGCAGCCGCACGCCATCCGCCTCGAGGACCTCTCGCGTCATGAACGCTCCGTCGGGTTCCCGGCGGGACACCCGCCGATGTGCGGCTTCCTCGGAGTGCCGATCCGCGTCCGGGACGAGGTCTTCGGGAACCTCTACCTGACCCGGAACGACGGCGAGACCTTCTCCGAGCACGACGAGGAGGTCGTCCAGGCCCTCGCAGCGAATGCCGGGGTCGCGATCGAGAACGCCCGGCTCTTCGCGGAGTCCCAGCACCGTCAGGACTGGCTCGCCGAGTCCGCCGACGTGACCAACCGCGTCCTCGCCGGCGATGAGGGCTCGCTGCAGATGATCGCCCGGAGCGTGCTGTCGCTCGCGGATGCCGACCTGGCCACCCTGGTGCTCCCCGAGGACGGAGAGCTCCGCGTGGCCGTGGCCGAGGGCCGGGACGCGGCCCAGCTGGGGGGCACCCGCTACCCGCGTGAGGGCACGCTCTCCGACCTGGTGATGGACACCGGGACGCCGGTCCGGCTCACGAACGCCGAGGAGACCGCACAGGTCGGCGGCCGCACCATCTACCTGGCGGGGCGCATCCAGGTCGGTGCGGTGATGGTGCTGCCCCTGATGGGTCGCGAGGACGTACGAGGCACCCTAGTGGTGTGCCGCAGCCCCGGCCGGCGTCCGTTCTCGCAGGTGGACATGGAGATGGCCACCTCGTTCGCCAGCCACGCGTCGACCGCGCTCGAGCTGGCCGAGGCACGGCGCGACCAGCAGCGCGTGCTGCTGCTCGAGGACCGAGCGCGGATCGCCCGCGACCTCCACGACCACGTGATCCAGCAGCTCTTCGCCGCTGGCCTGATGGTGCAGGCGACGGCGGCGCACCTCGACGCGGAGCGTGACGTGGCCACTCTCTCCGACGTCGTCACCTCGCTCGACGAGGCCATCAAGCAGATCCGGGTCTCCATCTTCCAGCTCCAGCCGTCCTCCACGACGGGCCTGCGGTCCGCGGTCCTCGACGTGGTCGGTGAGGTGCGGCCGGCCCTCGGGCTCGACCCTCGACTCGACCTCGACGGCCCGCTCGACTCACTGAGCACCGACGACCTGGTCCGCGACGTCACGGCCGTCGTCCGCGAGGCGCTGACCAACGTCGCCAAGCACGCCCACGCGACGGCAGCCCAGCTCAGCATCCATGCCACCACCTCGCGGCTGACCGTCACGATCAGCGACGACGGCCGTGGCATGACCGCCACGACGCGACGCAGCGGTCTGGAGAACATGCGCCGTCGTGCCGAGGACCGGCATGGCTCGATGGTGGTCGCGGAGCTGCCGGACCTGGGCGGTACGACGCTCGTCTGGACCGTGCCGATCGGCTGACGCCGTCAGGCCGTACGCCGGGTGTGCCGGCGCACGGACCAGCGCCAGGTCTCGTCGACCCCCCAGACGACGAACGGCATGGGCACGAGGGCCAGGAGCTGCCAGGGCGCCGGCACCGCGGTGCCGAAGATGGGACGCAGGACCGGCACGGCCACCAGCACGGCCGCGAAGACGATCTCGAATGCGATCCCCCACAGCAGCAGGGGGTTGGTGAACAGGCCGATCTGGCGCAGGGAGGCGTACTGGGTACGGGAGGCGACCGCCGTACCGATCTGGCAGGCCACGATGCCGAGGAACGTCATGGTGGTCGCCTGTTGCCACACCTGGTGGAGCGGGCCACTGGACACATCGTCACCGAGGTGCCAGCCGTTCGCCACCAGGCTGGCCCAGAACAGGGCGAGCACCAGCACCGCGGAGGTCGCCCCGAGCAGGCCCCAGGCGCGACCGAGCATCGCGCCGTCGATCACGCTCTGCCCACGGGTGCGCGGCGGCCGGTCCATCAGCCCGGGCTCGGCGGGCTCGCGGCCGAGTGCGAGCGCAGGCAGCGTCTCGGTGCCGAGGTCGATGGCGAGGATCTGCATCACCGTCAGGGGAAGGGGGATGCGGCCGCCGGACAGCGCGTAGATCAGGAACGGCACGACCTCGGGGGTCGCGTGGGCGAAGATGTAGACGATGAACTTGCGGACGTTGTCGTAGACCTGACGCCCGGCCTTCACCGCGGTCACGATGGTGGCGAAGTTGTCGTCGGTGAGGACCATCGTGGCGGCCTCGCGAGCGACGTCGGTGCCGGAGAGGCCCATCGCCACACCGATGTCGGCGCGGCGCAGGGCCGGGGCGTCGTTCACGCCGTCGCCCGTCATCGCCACCACCTGGCCCTGGGCACGCAGGGCATCGGCGATGCGGAGCTTCGCCTCGGGTGAGCTCCGCGCGAAGATCAGCTCGCGGTGGGCCTCGAGCAGATCCTCGAGCTCCTGCTCGGTCATCGCCTCGAGCTCGACGCCGGTCACCACCGGGGTGTCAGCGTCCCCGATCCCGACCCGTATCGCGACGCCCTTGGCGGTGAGCCCGTGGTCGCCGGTGACCACGATCAGCCGGATCCCGGCCAGGTGGCAGCTCTCGACCGCGGCGCGGACCTCGGTCCGCGGCGGGTCGACCATGGCCACGAGGCCGAGGAAGGTGAGCCCGGTCTCGGCCCGCTCGCGGACCGTCGGGACCCGGTCTCCCAGGGGCCGTACGGCGACGCCGAGCACCCGGAGGCCCGCCTCCGCCCAGGCGTCGACGGTGCGGAGGATCTCCGCCCGGCGGGCACGGTCCAGAGCCACCGGACCGTCGGCTCGCATCACCATCGTGGAGAGGCCGAGCAGCTCCTCCGGCGCGCCCTTGGCGTGCAGGACGACCTGGCCGTCGTCGCGGTCCAGCGTCGACATCCGGCGCAGGGTCGGATCGAAGTGGAACTGGGCCACCCGGGTTGCCCGGTCGGGGAGCACGACGCCGACCTGGTGGGCGAGCGCGAGCAGCGCGATCTCGGTCGGGTCGCCGCTGTGTCCGTCGGGCCCCCAGGTGGCGTTGGTGCACGTGCCGGCGACCGCGACGAGCACCCGGGCGCAGGGCCCCGGAGCGGGGGCGTCGTCCGGGTCGGTGACATCCCAGACCCCGTCGTCGGTCCAGCAGCGCTGCACCTGCATCTGGTTGCGGGTCAGGGTGCCGGTCTTGTCCGTACAGATCACGCTGGTCGACCCCAGGGTCTCGACAGCGGAGATCCGCTTCACCAGGGCGCCCTCGCGGGCCAGCACGCGGACCCCGAGGGCCAGCGCGAGCGTGATCGTCGGCAGCAGCCCCTCGGGGACGTTCGCGACGAGCAGGCCGATCGCGAAGACCAGGGTGTCACGGAGGGAGAGACCGGTGACGAGGGTGCCGATCGGGATGAACGCGAGTCCCATCCCCACCGCGACGAGAGCGATCAGCTTGGCGACGTGCTTGACCTGCCGCTCCAGCGGGCTCGGCTCGAGCTTGACCCGCTGCGACAGGGCGGCGATCCGACCGAGCTCCGTGGACATCCCCGTGGCGTGGACGACGGCCAGCGCTTCGCCCTGCGTGCACGTCGTACCGCTGAAGAGCAGGTCGTGGGCGTCGAGCAGCGGGCCGTGGGTCGCGCGTGGCTCCGGCGTGCGAAGGACCGGGAGCGACTCGCCGTTCAGCATCGAGATGTCCATCTCGACCGAGCCCGAGAGCATCCGGGCGTCCGCACTGACCCGGTCGCCCTCGCTGACCACGATCACGTCGCCCGGCACCAGGTCGCGGGCGAGGACCTCGCTGCGGATCCCGTCGCGCACGACCTGCGCCTTGGGCGGGAGGTACGCCGACAGCGCCTCGACCGCGCGCTCGGCGTGCCGTTCCTGCACCAACGCGAACCAGGCGTTGATCAGGATCACGACCACGATCGCGACGGCGAGGGGGCCGCTCCCGGTCGCCGCCGACATCACGGCGGCGGCCCAGAGCAGGAGGGCCAGCGGGTGGAGCATCTGCCCGGCGACCTGGGCCGGCCAGGTGCGCGCCTGGTGCCTGGTCAGCTCGTTGGGGCCGGCGATCTCCAAGCGCCGTGCCGCCTCCCGGTCGGTCAGCCCGGCCTCACGAGAGCGCAGGTCGCGCAGCAGCCGGCTCAGACCCTCCTGGGGGTCGACCCCTCGGCCGACCTCGGGCTCCGGATCCGTCGTGCGCACGGCCATGGCCGCTCCTCGTCGCCAGGTGCCGACCGGGGCCGACACGCCCTCACTGTCGACGGTAGGGGCGGGCCCGGGACCTGGTGAGTGCCGATGGTCCGCTCGATCGGGGTTGTTCGGCCCTCCGGGGATAGCGGCCGTCCGCGCCGGGTAGGGGAGCATGAGTCCGTGAGTGAGCAGGTCCATGACATCGGCAGGCGCCGGGCGTGGGTGATCTGGCTCGTCTCGCTGTCCGTCTACCTGCTGGCCGTCTTCAACCGCAGCTCGCTGGGGGTCGCGGGGCTGCTCGCTCAGGACCGGTTCGGCATCTCGGCCGCCCAGCTGTCCTTCTTCGTGGTCCTCCAGCTGATCGTGTACGCCGGACTGCAGATCCCGATCGGCGTGCTGCTGGACCGGTACGGGTCCCGGGTGCTGCTGCTGTCGGGCCTGGTCCTGATGTCGGTCGGGCAGCTCGCCTTCGCCTACGCGACGTCGTTCCCCGTGGCCGTGCTCGCCCGGGCCGTGCTCGGTGCCGGCGACGCCACCATCTTCGTCAGCGTCATCCGGCTGGTGACGCTGTGGTTCCTGGTCCGCCAGGCGCCGATGGTCACCCAGCTGACCGGGCAGGTGGGCCAGGTCGGTGCGATCATCGCGGCCGCCCCTCTGGCGTTCGCCCTGCACGAGCTCGGGTGGACCCGCACCTTCGCGCTGGCATCGTCGCTCGGGATCGTGCTGATGGTGGCGGTGGCGCTCGGCGTCAAGGACTCGCCGTACCGGCGTGAGGGACCGGTCCGGATCAAGATGCGTGCCCTCCGACGCACGCTGAGCCTGGTCTGGGGCAACCCCGGCACCCGACTCGGGATGTGGTCGCACTTCACGTCACAGTTCTCGGCGACGGTCTTCGCCCTGCTGTGGGGCTACCCGTTCCTGGTCAAGGGGGAGGGCCTGTCGGGAGGGGCTGCCAGCACCCTGCTGATGGTGATGACCGGGTGGGTCATCATCAGCGGTCTGATCCTGGGCGCGCTCGTGGCCAGGTACCCCTACTACCGCTCGTGGTTCGTCCTGGTGATCGTGACGGCGATGGCCCTCGGCTGGGCGGTCGTCCTGGCCAGGTCGACGCCGGCGCCGCTGTGGATGCTGGTCGTGCTCGTCTGCCTGATGGCGACCGGCGGGCCGGCGTCGATGGTCGGCTTCGACCTGGCCCGTACGTTCATCCCGAAGGAGGCGTCGGGGCGGGCGAACGGCTTCGTCAACGTCGGCGGCTTCTCGGCCAGCCTGCTCACGATGGCGTTCATCGGCGTCCTGCTCGACTGGACCAGCGGCGGGGGCGGGTCCTCGTCGTACGACCTGGCCGACTTCCGGGTCGCGATGTCGGTGCAGTTCGTCTTCTGGGGGTTCGGCGCGGTGATGATCCTGCGCTACCGGCACAAGGCCATCGCCCACCTGCGCCGGGTGCACCCGGGCGTCGTGGAGTCGATGAAGCGTGGTGAGGCCTTCGCGCACCTCGGGTTCCACGAGCGCGAGGGCGTCTAGGGCTAGCCCTCCTCCGCCTCCATCGCGGCGACGTAGTCGCGCTTGATCTGGCGCCAGGCCTCGTCGGTCATCGTGCGGCGCCAGTACGGCGAGCACGAGAGGTCCTGCCGGGTCAGGCCCCGGTCGTGCAGGAGGTGGTGTCGGACGACGCGGATCTCGTCGGCCTCCCCGTGGACGAAGCCGAACGGGCGACCCTCAGGGAAGGTGAGGTCACGCACCGCGTCGACCAGAAGCGTGGCGTCCTCCGGGCCGCGGCTGCGATGGAGCCATTCGACGTCGACGTCGGCCTCGCTCGCCAGGACGGTCTCGTGCTCGGGGCCGTCGCAGACCAGCCGGACGACCGCTCCTGCGCCCCGGGGGAGGGCCTCGAGCGTCGCCGCGATGGCCGGGAGGGCCGACTCGTCGCCGACGAGGAGGTGCCAGTCCGCGGCCGGGTCCGACCGGTAGCCGCCGCTCGGACCGGTGAAGACCAGAGCGTCCCCGGGTGTGGCTTTCGAGGCCCACGGACCGGCGACACCCTCGTCGCCGTGCACGACGAAGTCGACCGTGAGCAGGTGGGCCCGGGGGTCCCACGCACGCACCGTGTAGCGGCGGCGTGCCGGATGCTGCTCCTTCGGGTACGTGTCGCGGACGGCCTGGGGGTCGAAGACCTCGTCGTACGTCGCGCCCTCGGGTCGGAAGGCCGCGTTGACATAGGCATCGGTCGCGTCGGGCATCGAGAGGTGCTCGAGGTCGCCGCCGCCCAGGGTCACCCGCACCATCCCGGGTGTCAGCTGCTCCGTCGTCGTGACGCGTCCGTGCACCGATGAACCTCCTGCGTAGGTGAGGCGAGCCTAACCAGCGCCCCGTGCCAGGCGGTGACGCAGGACCGGTCAGGGGCGTTCGAACCGCCCTCACTCCCGTGGTGACGAGCGGGTCCTACGCGGTCGTCCTAGTACGCCGCGCCCTTGCGCCACGCCATCTCCTGCAGCTCGAAGGTGTTGCCGTCTGGATCGGAGAAGTCTGCTCCTCTGACGCCGCCCCCGAAGTCGTGGATCTCCCCGACCTCCACACCTCGGCGGACGAGCTCGGCACGCGCCTCGGTGATGTCCTCCACCACCAGGTGCAAGCCTCTGGCACTGCCGGGTTCACCGGCGTATGCATCCAGCCCTGTCCCGAAACCGACCGAGCACCCCGAGCCCTCCGGTGTCAGCTGGACGACGCGCACGCCCTCGCTGGGCTGCACGTCGAAGTCCTTCTTGAAGCCGAGCTGGTCGGCATAGAAGGCGATGGCTCGGTCCACATCCGAAACCGGAAGCGGGATCAGTTCCAGCCTCATCTGCATCGGAGTCGATCCCCCCTCGCGCCTGTTCTCGTCCGCGCGATCATCCCATACGCTCGCTCCTGCCGATGTGCACCTACAGCGGTGACCTGTGCAGGACGGAGTCGGCGCGGGTCTTGCGGATGAGGTCGTAGCCGCAGACCTCGCAGTAGGTCTCCTGCACCGACGCTCCACATGCGGGGCAGGCCTTCCGCGACGCCACCAGCGTGTGGTGGGTCGTGGCGATGATCCAGAGCACGACCATCGTGGCCATCAGGACGGTCAGGGCTGCGTTCCCTGCCGACCACAGCATGACCACACCGGCCACGAAGGCGACCAGACCCAGCAGCGATACGGCTGCCAGGTAGGCCCTGTTGCCGTGCAGCAACTGGTCGAAGCCCGGCACCACCGCGGTCGCCGAGGCCGCGAAGCCGAGGCCGAGGATCACGAGCCCGGTTGTCCGCGTGCTGTCCATGACGGCGAGCGCTGCGTCGACGAGCCACAGCACATACAGCAGGACGGCTGCGGCCACCAGGCACGTGGCGATGAGGTCTCTTGTCGGAATGCGCTTCATGTCTGCTGCCTCCTGACGCCCGGCGACCTGTTGCTAGGTCGGCCGGGCCTGGTACGGAAAGACCTGTGCGGGGCACCCACGGGGGGCGCTGTCTCACGAGGTCCTGTGCAGCTCGCGCTGGATGTCTTCCTCGGTCACGTCGTGCCGGTAGAAGGCGTCCCATCCGTTCAGGATCAGGAGGACACCCCACCCGGCGAGGACCCATCCGGGCCAGAAGTAGCCGAACCCGGAGACGGCCCAGATCCCGATGAGGAAGGCGTTGATCACAATGTAGGCGGCGACGTCCCCGCGGAACTTGCGCTTCCTGAGCGCGCGGGTCCGGGCCTGCTCGAACTCGGAGGTCGTCTGTGTCATGTCGTCACCCCCTCGAAGGCAACACACTCCTCCACCTTCAGTGTGGTGCGTCAGGGGCGCACCGGTCAGATGCGTTGGTCCCCGCCAGGTGTGACCTCGGTCCCGTCGAGCTCTGCAGGACGTCATACGAACTGAGCCATAGAGGACACCGTCCGTATGACGTCCTGAGATCCGCGCGGGAGAGGAGTCAGCCGCCGAGGGGTGGCGCGTCGATCGTCAGCTCGCCGGTGTTCAGCGGTGAGTCCTTGCGCGAGACCATGTCCAGCCGTTCCTCCCGGCTGAGAGCCTCGAGCAGCGGCGCGACGTCGGTCCCGAAGCCGTCGACCTCGGGCGCGTCCGGGACGGGCACGACCGTGTGGACGACGCGGTCGTCGTACACATGAAGGACGTTGACGGCCTGGTGCCCGTCGACCGCGGAGATCAGCCGGTCGAGCGGAGCGGTGTCGACGGTGTAGCACGTCGCTGCGGCGACCGAGACCGGGATGCCGGCGAAGGTCGAGTGTGACGTGAAGTGGTAGTGGCCGCCCAGGATCGCGCGGACGTCGCTGCCGCGCAGCACGGCGGCCAGGCGCTCGGTGTCGAGCAGCTCGATGATCTCCGCTGCCGGCACCAACGGTGACGGGATCGGGGGGTGGTGCAGCGCCAGGACCGTGCCGTGCTCGGCCGGCACGGAGAGGACACCGGCGAGCCAGGTCAGCTGGTCGTCAGTCACCTCGCCGTGGTGCCAGCCCGGCACGGTCGTGTCGAGGCTGACGATCCGCAGCCCGCACACGTCGTACACGCGGTCCTGTGTGGCCTCCGACTCCTCGCCGAACAGCTCGCGGGAGTACGCCGCACGCTCGTCGTGGTTGCCCATGCACCACACCACCTGGGCGCCGATCCGCTCGGCGAACGGCTCGACCAGCTCGCGCAGGGCGCGGTAGGCGTCGGGCTCGCCGCGGTCGGCCAGGTCGCCGGTGAGCACCAGGGCGTGGGGCGGCGGGTCGATCCGCGACAGCCGGTCGAGCGCCGGACGGAACCGCGCGACGGTGTCGATGGCGCCGTACTGCAGGACGTCGCCGGCGAGGAGGTGCGTGTCGCTCACGTGGGCGATCACATGGCTGGGCGGGGCGAGCTGGCCGTACTGGATCACGCGTCGAGCGTACGGGCGAGCGCCGCGCGGCGTAGGGCACGATGGAGGGGAGCGCGTTCTCGACGGACCGGGAGGCTCCATGAACAAGGCAGTGCTGAACTCCATGACCGACGCCGAGCGCCGCTTGGTCGCCGAGACCGAGCCGGCCGCGATGGCCGAGCTCGACGAGGACGAGCTGCTCGAGCTGCACGCGCGGATCCGGCGGGCACGGAGCAAGTACGTGAAGAGCTACCGCCGCTCGGCGAGCGCCAAGGTCGGCGCGCGGTCGTCGCGCGGCACGGCGTACGCCGAGAACCAGCGCCACCGCGACAAGGCCGAGGTCTTCGAGCTGAGCCTGGCCCGCGTCAGCAGGCAGGTCGGGAAGGCGGCCGCGCAGGCGGCGGCCGAGCTGAAGGCCGAACGGCTGGCCGCGGCCCGTGGCGAGGCGGCCGCGCCCGCCGCAGCCAAGGCCGCCTCCGCGCGGGCGCCCGCCAGCCCGTCCCGCAAGCGAGCGGTGACCAAGACGACGGGCGGCCTGAAGAAGGATGCGTCGAGCCGGGCCCAGGGGGCGCGGCGTCAGGCGAAACGCGACGCGCGCTGACCGCACGTCGGGTCGACCGGCGGCCCGCTGTGGCCCTAGCCTGCCACCGGATGTGGCCGGGCCGCCTCCGTACCGGTCGAGGCCTTCAGGAGGGCACATGGGAGTGCGGCGCACGGCTCGAGCAGGAGGCATCCTCACCGTCCTCGCCGTCGGTCTGCTGGTCGCTGCCTGTGGCGGTGGTGGGTCGAGCAGCGCCTCCGACGGCTCCTCCTCGTCGGGGCCTGCGGTGACCGCGGCCGATCTCGACGGGAGCACGTTCGAGTCGACGAGCGTCGAAGGACACGACCTCGTGGCCGGCAGCTCCGTGCGGCTGACCTTCGAGGGCGGCTCGTTGTCGGCGAACGCCGGATGCAACACCATGAGCTCGTCGTACGACGTCACCGACGGACGGCTGGCATGGACCGGTCACCCCATGACCACGATGATGGGCTGCCCCGACGACCTGATGGCCCAGGACACCTGGCTCAGCGACCTGCTGGAGCAGGGGGCCGACGCCACCCTCGACGGTGACGAGCTCACCCTCGTGTCGGGTGACGTCACCCTCCAGCTGCAGCGTGGGTCGACCGATCCCGCAGCCGCCCTGCTCGGCACGACATGGACGGTCACCGAGATCATCACCGGCAAGAGCGTCGCCGCCCTGCCGTCCGGCGCCACAGCGCCCACGCTCGACATCGCAGCCGACGGGACCGTCCAGCTGTCCACAGGCTGCAACCGGGGCCGGACGACGGTCACGGTCGACGGCGACTCCGCTCAGTTCGCGCCGGCGGGCATCACGAAGATGGCCTGCCCG
>Ga0302263_10000171_pt1 | contig 26974 bp, 22 predicted proteins | sample II_Fen_N1_4_FD_194564 | JGI IMG/M metagenome (GOLD analysis project Ga0302263, IMG submission 194564) | Peat permafrost microbial communities from Stordalen Mire near Abisko, Sweden - II_Fen_N1_4 | ecosystem: Environmental > Terrestrial > Soil > Wetlands > Permafrost | place: Sweden: Abisko... | reverse complement strand
ACAGTCGGCTTTCCGGTGATGAGCCCCACCCCGCCGACGGAGCGCGTCGGTCGCTACCAGCTGCTGGAGCCGATCGGGCTCGGCCCGAGCGGATCGGTGTCGCGCGCCAAGGTGTTCGGCGTCGCGGGGTTCGAGCGTCAGTTCGCGGTCAAGCGATTCCACGCCGAGCTCACCACGACCGCCGCGATGGCGGCCATGCTGTCGGCCGCGGCGCGCGCGTACGGCAGCCTGGAGCACCCGCGGATCGCGCGGATGAGCGAGTTCGGGGTCGCGCAGGGCGCCACGTTCACCGCGGTCGAGTACGTCGCGGGACTCGACGCGCTGCGGCTGATCGCGGAGGCGCGGCTCACCGGTGTGGCGCTGGCGGCCGGCGGTGTGCTCGCGCTGGTCTCGCAGGCGGCTCGCGCGGTGGGCTATGCCCACGGCCGCGGCCTGACCCACCTGGGCCTTGCGCCGACCAACGTGATCCTCACCGCCGAGGGCGACGTCAAGATCACCGACTTCGGGATCCTGTCCGCGACCTTGCCGCAGCGCCCCGTCGAGATCTCGCGGCTCGCCAACCGGATCCCGTACCTGGCGCCGGAGCAGCTCGCCAACGAGGCGACCTCGGCGGCGACCGACGTGTTCGCGCTCGGCGTCCTCGCGTACGAGCTGGTCACCGGCAACCGGACCTTTCGCGGAGATACCCCGCAGCAGGTCGCGGCCGCGATCATGGCCGGCCCTCCGGGGGAGCTCGCGCTGCCGCGGCCGATCGTCCGGGTGCTGCAGCGCTGCCTGGCACGGTCGCCGTTCGAGCGGTTCCCCGATGCCCGCGCGTTCGCCGATGCGCTCGACGCCGCGCTGCGGGTCGCGCCGGTGCCGGGTACCCGCAAGGATCTCGGCGCGCAGGTCAAGGACGTGCTCGACCGGTTCGCCGCGCTCCACGAGGGCCAGGGCTCCGGCGTCGTCGCGATGTTCGCCGGCACCGGACCGACCGACCGGGCCGGGCCAGACCCCGGCCGCGCCCCGACGATCGAGCTGCTCGATCCGCCGCCGCCGAGCCCGTCGCCAGCGCGGACGATGCCCGATCTGCTGCGGCCGATGACCACCGTCCCCGGCCTGCCGCCGCCGCCGATCCCGGTGCCGCCGGGCACCGCCGAGATGCCGCCCCCGGCGCCGCCCTCCTTGCTGGCCGCGCCGCCGCTCGCGAGCACGCTGGTCGGGATGGGCAAGGCCCCGACGATGGTCCCGACGATGGTCCCGACAATCCGGCCGCGGACCGGCTCGGCCGCAGGGCTGCCGGCCAGGCCCCCGGCGGTGCCGCCGGCCGTGGTGCGCCCCTCGGCCGCCCGGTCGACCGACCTGGCGATCCCGATCGAGCCGGCTTCGCCGGCCGCCCGGATCCGCGCGGCGAGCGAGGCCGAGGACGATCTGGCCGTCCACACGCTCGATCCCAGCGACATCCTCTCGTTCGATGGCGACGATAACGCCAGCGACGAGCCGCCGGAGCTCGAGGAGCCGCCGCCGCACCCCGGGCGCGTGGCGACGGAGGTCGACCCGCCGGTGCGCGACACCGCGCGGACCAAGCCGTCGCCTCGGCTCGATCCGGGCACGGTCGAGACCCGTCCGATCGCGCCGATCTTGCTCGAGCCGCTGTTGTTCGATCCGATCGGCCGCGACGAGGGGGCCGGTGCGCTGCACGCGCCGCACGCGCCCCCGGCAGCCCCCGAGGACGCGCCCGCGGCGCAGCCGACCGGCGACGAGCCCGCCCCGGGCCAGGCGATGGAGGCGTCGGGGCCGGCCGCGGCCGACGCTTCGCCGGCCGGCAGCACGATGCGAGGCATCAGCGCGTCGCCGCCGCGCACGCCCGCGGCCACCGTGGCGATCGCCGCGGACCCTGCCGAACCCGGGGACGATGATCTCCCGGGGATGCTGAACGAGGGCTTCATCCCCGGTCCTCCGCACGCCGAGCCGGCCTGGCCCAGTGATACAGGCACCCCGCCGCCGTCGCTGTATTCGCCGTCCCCGATCCAGCCGCTGCCCCGCGCGCCCGAGGTCGACGAGTACCCGCCCGACGGTGCGACGCTGTCCCGGGTGCCCGACCTCGCTGCGGGCTGGCCGGCGCCGCCGAGCGCCGATCCCGACGCCCTCGGCGCACCGCACCCGGCGCCAGCAGGCCGACCGCTGTGGATCGCGGTCGGCCTGCTCGGCGCCGTGATCGTCGGGGTCAGCCTGTGGGAGGTCTACCGCGCCTCGGAGGGCGCGCCCGGCATCGCGAAGGCGCCGCCCCGGGCCGCCGCGCCCCGCGACGCGGCCCGCGCGATCCTGCCTCCGGTCGCGCCGCCAGCGGTCGCGTCCGCCGCTGCGCTGTCGCCCGCGGACGCTGCGCTGCCGCCCGTCGATGCCGCCGTCGCCGCCACCGAGGCAGCGGCACAGCGGTCGGCCAAGCCCGACGTCGCGCTGCCGGATGCACCGGCCGCGGTCGATGCATCGCGCATCGCGACCGCGCTGGATGCATCGCTCGCGCCCGAGGACGCCGCGCGGCCGCCTCCCGTGGCCGAGGCGGAGGCGGCGCGCGCGGATGCTGGCGCGACGCCGATCCCGGCGCTCGCGGCCACCGCGCCCGGCCAGGCCCTGGCGATCGCCTCGACGCCGCCCGGGGCGCGCGTGTTCCTCGACGGCGCCGACACCGGGGCGACGCCGCTCTCGTTGCCGGGCACGCCGGATCGCCACACCATCGCGCTGTTGCTCGCGGGGCACGAGCTCTACGTCGCCCAGGTCGACGGCCACGGCACGTTCCAGATCCCGCTCAAGGAGATCACGCCGACCAACGGGCCCGCGGGCATCAAGGTCCTGCGCTGCAAGGACAAGGATCGCTACTACGTGTTCGTCGACGGCAAGCCGACCGGCCAGACCTGCCCGACCGAGCGGATCGGCTGCGAGGTCGGCCCGCACACCGTCGAGGTCTACGACGTCGTGTCGGAGACTCGCCGCAAGTGGGACGTGGTCGTCAAGGACACCCGGCTGTCGCTGCGCGTCCGCGTCGAGTAGCCGCGGCCGCACCGCGGTGCGGCCTGCGCGCCGCTAATCGTCGCCGCCGGTGGTCTCTTCTTCGGCGCCATCGAGCTTCTGGCGTGGATCGAGCCCGTACTTGCGGATCAGCTCGCGCAGGTGCTTGCGATCGATCTGCGCCTCGCGCGCCGCCGCCGACAGGTTCATCTTGTGCCGGCGCATCAGGTCCTCGATGTACTCGCGCTCGAACATCTCGACGAGCTGACCCTTGGCTTCCTTGAACGGAAGGTCGGTCCGGATCCCGAGGCTGGGCGCGGCTTCGCTGACCAGCGCGTCCTCGAGATTGATCGACGAGCCCTTGGCGAGCAGGCACGCGCGCTCCATCACGTTGCGGAGCTCGCGGACGTTGCCGGGCCAGCTGTGGCGGACCAGGCGGGCCATGTCCTCGGGCGACACGGTGAGCCCGTGGCCGAAGCTGTTGACGAAGTGGCTGATCAAGAGCGGGATGTCGCTGCCGCGCTCGCGCAGCGGCGGCACGCTGACCCGGATCACGGCGAGCCGGTAGTAGAGATCCTCGCGAAACGCCTTCTTGGCGACCTCCGCCCGCAGATCGCGGTTGGTCGCGGCGACCACGCGGACGTCGATCTTCTCGTAGGTGTTGGACCCGACCTTGCGCACGGCGCGCTTGTCGAGCACGCGGAGCAGCGACGGCTGAAGATCGAGCGCCATCTCGCCGATCTCGTCGAGGAAGATCGTGCCGCCGTGGGCCTCGGCGAACGCACCGCGGCGGTCGGTGATCGCGCCGGTGAAGCTGCCCTTGACGTGGCCAAACAGCATCGACTCGATCAGCTCGCGCGGGAACGAGCCGCAGTCGAACACCACGAACGGCCCATCCTTGCGCGGCGAATGGTTGTGGACCTCCTCGGCGATCAGCTCCTTGCCGGTGCCGGTCTCGCCCTCGATCAGCACCGTCGCGTTGGTCGCGGCGACGTCCTCGAGCAGCGTGAACATCTGCCGCATCTTGGTGTCGGCGCCGACGATCGAGCCCAGCGCGGTGTACTGCGCCGGCGCGGGCTCGACGATCTCCTCATCGGGCAGGAACTTGATCACGGTCTTGCCGAGCTTGATCTCGGCGCCGAACCCGATCGCGATCTTCTCGAACCGCGACCCCTGGATGAAGGTGCCGTTGGTCGACCCGCAGTCGACCATCAGGACCTCGTCACCGGTGAGCTGGGCTTCGAGGTGCTTGCGCGAGACCGTCTTGTCCGTGAGCACGAGGCTGCACTGCGGCCCGGAGCCGAACGAGACCGGCTCACCGGTCAACCGGACGGTCTCGCCACGGTCCGGGCCCTTGATGACGACAAAGATGCCGCCCTGATTCTGCCGCGACATCGCCGGAGCGTCGTCGAGCAGCGCGGTGACGTTGGAGCGATCGCGCGTCATCTGACCCGAGCTTTGCCATCGTAGCCGCGGGCTCTCCTGCTGTAAACACGCAGCGCTACTTGCTGCGATGCACGGCGACGTCGGGGCCCGACATCGCCACCACCACACCAGCGACCGCGGCGGCGAGGAGGATCGCCACGATGACCAGCCACGTGCGCAGCGGCGATTTCCTCTTGGCTTTCGCTTGCGATTCGCGCTGGACCGGTGCCGGAACCGGCGGGATCGGGATCGGCTGCGATTCTGGTGCCAACGGCAATGGCCGCATCGCCGCGGGCACCGGGTCGCGCGGGTCGGTGGGCTCGGGAAATCGCCGGCGGGCCGCCGCCGGTGGTGGCGGGACCGTGGCGGCGCGCCGGGTCGGCGCGGGGTCGATGTGCTCGACGGGACGCGCCCCCGCGTCGTGGATCGCGTCGTGGATCGCGTCGTGGATCGACTCGCGGGCCTCGCGGTGCTGGTTCTCGAGATCGATCAGCTTGATGATCGACGTCAGCTCGACGACGCCCTGCAGCTTCGCCAGGTCGGTCTTGGGCCGCGCGATCCGCGCGCTGGAGTGCCGGCCGGAGCTCGCCGAGGCGCTGGCGGCAGCGCTCACGGACGCGCTCGGCGAGGCCCCGGGTGGGACGACCGGCAGCGATGGCGGGCGCGGGCGCAGGTGGGGCGCGCTGGCCCCGCCGTGGATCGCGGCGGCCACCGGGCGGTCCTCGGCGTCGTCCTCGTCGTCCTCGTCGTCGGCACCGTCGTACACCTCGGTCCCGGCGCGGCGCACGTTGCCGCCCTCGTCGTCGTCGTCGTCGCCGCGCCACTGGTCCGGCGGCCCACACAAGTCGAGCAGCTCGCGCGCGACCTCGGGCGCCGAGATCAGGAGCCCGTTGCGGTGCGCGCAGCGCGTCAACGCCTCCTGAAACTCGCCCGCGGTCTGGTACCGGGCGTCGGGCGACAGCGCGAGCGCCTTGTGCATGATCGCATCGAGCGCGGTGGTCAACCCGGCGACCTTGCGCGACACCAGCGGCACCGGCTGCGAGTAGATCTCGTCGGCCGACGTGGTGAGCCCGGCGTGCACGAACAGCCGCTCGCCGGTCAGCACCTCGAACAGGCACACCGCGAGCGAGTACAGATCCGAGCGGTGGTCGAGCGCCTCGCTCTTGGCCTGCTCGGGCGACATGTAGCCGATCTTGCCCTTGACCTTGTAGAACAGCGAGTTGTGGGTCGCCGCCTTGGCGATCCCGAAGTCGGTGAGCTTGACCTCGCCCGCCGACGACACGAGGATGTTCGACGGCGACACGTCGCGGTGGATCAGCTTGAGCGGGTTGCCGTCGAAGTCGCGCTTGACGTGCGCATAGGCGAGCGCGGAGAGCACCTCTCGGCAGATGTGGATCGCCGCGGCCGGCGAGAACCGCTTGCCGCGCCGCTTGGCGCGCTTGAGCAAGGTTCGCAGATCGCCGCCCGCCAGGTACTCCATGACGATGAAGTACTCGCCGCCCGCGGTCACCAGGTCGATCGTGTGGACGATGTTGGCGTGATCGAGCGTCGCGGACAGCTTGGCCTCGCGCAGGAACAGGTCGATGAACTCCTCCTGCTGGGTGAACTCCGGAAGCAGCTGCTTCAGGACCACCTGCATCTCGAAGCCACCGGCGCCGAGCTTCTTGCCCACGTAGATCGCTCCCATGCCGCCCTCGGACAGATGTTCGAGTACGACATAGCGATCGATCGGTGCCGCCCCGACGTCGACCATCGAGCGCCGAGTGTAACATCGGCGGCCTGGATCCGCGGCACCGCTTGGCGCCGTTGCGCGACGCTCGGTCGCGAGACGAGCGAATCCGGCGCGGGGATCTCGCAGGAAGCGTGCGCGACGCCCAGGGCGCGGGCCGCAGCGCTCGCCGCGATCGCGCGTCGGCGGGCTGCGCCCAGCTCGCCGCGGCGACCACCGGACGCGATCCCTGATCGCGCAGGGATCGACCGCTGCCACCATCGCACGGTTCGACCGCCACGCGCACCGGCTTCGCCACGAACTCGGGGCCGCGCCGGGCGAACCGCTGCGCGCCGAAGCACGCCACCTGGGCCAAGCTCGAGGCGATCCACCGGCGCGGCCCGGCTGACGCTGGCTCGCGCCGCGCGCGCTGTTATCGAGCGTCATTTTGCGGCGTGGCGCGCCGCCGCGAAGACTGACGCTGGTACTCGAGCGTGGCGCGCGGCACACGTATAATACACGCGCATGCGTGGCCTTCTGCTCGCGGTGATCAGCCTCTGTGTCGCCTGCACCGAGCCGCGCAGCCCGGCCTGCAAGGACAGCTGCAAGCGCGAAGCGGAGTGCATCGACCAGACCGGCAGCAAGACGCCGTTCGACGAGAAGGACTGCGTCGCCGCGTGCGCCGTGCTCGAGCACGACGTCGAGCACAGCGCGGCCAAGGTCGCCCACCACCTCGCGTGCGTCACCACGGCGACGACCTGCGCGGCCGTCCTCGAGTGCAAGTAGTGCTGTCGGCGCGAAGCCAGCTGGCGTTCGCCGGCGCCACGCTGCACTCGACCGTGTTCCTCGAGCGCCGGCTGCGGGTCCACCTGGTGCGCCGCGATCGCCTGCTGTTCGACTCGGCGTACGCGCCGCCCGCCGTGAAGCCGGGCGCGTTCGTCCACCTGTTCGTCCAGCTGACCGGGACGATCATCGCCGCCGGCGGGCCACCGCGGCCCGGACCGTGCGCGTTCGTGCTCGCCGAGTCCGAGTTCGACCGCGTGGTCGCCGGCTCGCAGACGTTTCGTTCGTTCGGCGCGCGCTGCACGATCATCGAGGCCCGGCTGCCGGCGGCGGCGGTGGTGCGCCACCCGATCGGTCTCGCGCACGGCCCGATCGCGCTCGCCGACGAGGTGTGGGCCGCGTACCACGCGCTCGAGGCGGAGCCCTCCGAGGCCCGGGTGCTGGACCTGGTCGGCGCGCTCGCCGGCGCGGGCGTGGTCACCCCCGAGCTCTCGGCCAGCGTCGTCGCGGCGGAGCCCGAGCGGTTCCAGCGGGTGTGGGCGGCGCTGCGGCCGCTCTACGGCAACCTCGCCACCTCGGCATCGCTCAAGCAGATCGCCTCGCTCACCGACCTATCGCTGCGTCAGCTCGGGCGCGACCTGACCGATCTCACCCGCACGTTCGGTCTGTTCGGCGCCGGGTTTCGCGACGCGATGCGCGTGCTCAGGCTCCGCGCCGCGGTGCTGTTGCTGTCCGCGCCGGACGCCACGCCCAGCGAGGTGGCGCGGACCGTCGGCTACGGCAGCCTGGACGCGATGGGCCGCGCGTTCCGCGATGCCCACCTGCCCGCGCCCAGCGTCGTCCAGGGCCAGGTCCGGTTCCGCGATCCCTGACGGTTGCTTTACCCGCACTCATCTTCATGCCACGCTAGGCGCTTATTTGCACAGGCCTGCACGGGCCACCTGCGATGGCAGACAAGCACAAATCCAAGCACATCAAGCTGACGTCGCACCCGAGCTCGGGCGGCGCCAAGCCGACGCCGATCCACTGGGGCGCCCCCGACCCGCGGACCCGCGGTCCGATCATCGCGACGCTGACGACGTCCAATCATCGCAACGTGATCGGGACGCACTCGGGCAGCTACGCCGTGTATCGCGCGCTGGCGATCGCCGCCAAGGCGCTCGATCCGCGGCACGTCCCGGATCTGACCAACACCTCGCCGACCGATCCGGTCGGTCCGTACCCCGCGTGGCACGACCCCGAGAAGATCGTCTCGCTCGATCCGTACGGCGCGGTGGTCTCCACCGTGTTCGCCGATTATCTCGAGCGAGGCTACGACGTGCGCCCGACCATCGCGGTCACCAAGGCGCACATCGACATGCCCGAGATCGTCGACGCGATCGAGGCCGGGCGGCTGACCGTCGACGGCAAGATCATCAAGTCGCCGCACGAGATCGCGGTCACCAAGGCGGCGACCGAGCCGGTGTGGTACCTGCCGGGCCTCGCCAAGCGGTTCGGCTGCACCGAGAGCGAGCTGCGCCGCACGCTGTTCGAGCAGACCGGCGGCATGTTTCCGGAGCTGGTCACCCGCGGCGATCTCGACGTGTTCCTGCCGCCGATCGGCGGCCAGACCGTCTACATGTTCGGCGATCCGTCGCGGATCGCCGATCCCGGCGTCACGCTCACCGCGCGGGTCCACGACGAGTGCAACGGCTCCGACGTGTTCGGCTCGGATATCTGCACGTGCCGGCCGTACCTGGCCCACGCGATCGAGGAGTGCATCCGCGGCGCCCAGGCCGGCGGCGTGGGCCTCATCGTGTATTTCCGCAAGGAGGGCCGCGCGCTCGGCGAGGTCACCAAGTTCCTGGTCTACAACGCGCGCAAGCGCCAGGCCGGCGGCGACAGCGCCGCGTCCTACTTCGCGCGCACCGAGTGCGTCGCCGGCGTCCAGGACATGCGGTTCCAGGAGCTGATGCCCGACGTGCTGCACTGGCTCGGCGTGACCAAGATCCACCGGCTGGTCTCGATGTCGAACATGAAGTATGACGCGATCGTCCGCGCCGGCATCGAGGTCGGCGAGCGCGTCCGGATCCCGGACGAGCTGATCCCGGCCGACGCGCGGGTCGAGATGGACGCCAAGATGGCCGCCGGCTACTTCACGCCCGACGGCGTCGTGCCGGCCCAGGACGAGCTCGCCAAGGCCAAGGGCCGCGGCCTGGTCGACTGAGGTAGCGCCCCCGGCGGCGAGGGGGGCGCCGGAATTGCCGCGCGGCGGGGCGCTTCATGCCCGGCGATCGGGAATACTTCGCGGGTCATGCCTGAACTCGGCGCCGCGATCGCGTACCTGCGCTCGCCGCTCGCGATCCGCGCGCGGTGCGAGACGATCTTCGAGGCCGGCGTCGCCGGTCAGCTCGCCCACTTCGCGCTCGATCTGGGCGCGCTGCCGCGGGTCGTCGCAAAGGTCGCCGCGGTGACGCGCGCGGCCTACCCCGATCTGAAGATCCCGGTCCACGGCCGCACCAACCACTTTCGCGCCGGCGGGATCGACCGCGCCCGCGCGTTCGACGCGCGGCTCGCCGGGCTGCCCGCGTCCGAGCGCGCGCGCAGCTGGATCGACCTCATCATGATCTCGGTGTTGCTCGACGCCGGGGCCGGCGACGCGTGGCGGTTCCGCGAGCCCGGCAGCGGCGCGATGATCGGGCGGTCCGAGGGCCTCGCGGTCGCCAGCCTCCACGCGTTCGAGGCCGGCGTGTTCTCGTCGGACCGGACCCACCCGCTGCGCGCCGACGCCGCGGCGCTGGCCGCGCTCGACGGCCACCGGTTCGCGCAGGCGTTCCAGGTCGGCCCCGACAACCCGCTCGACGGGCTCGCCGGCCGCGTTGGCCTGGTGCGCGCGCTGGGCCAAGCGATCGCCGCCGCGCCGGGTACGTTCCCCGGCGGCCGGCCCGGCGGCCTGGTCGACTCGCTCGCCGCCGGGGCCTCGGGCGGGGCGATCGACTCGACCCAGCTGCTGCGCGCGCTGCTCGAGGGCCTCGCGCCGATCTGGCCGGGCCGCATCGAGCTGGGCGGCACCAACCTCGGGGACGTGTGGCGCCACCCCGCCGCCGGCGGCGCCGGCCCCTCCGCCGGGCTCGTGCCGTTCCACAAGCTGTCGCAGTGGATGGCCTACTCGCTGTTCGAGCCGCTCGAGCGCGCGGGTCACGCGATCAGCCAGCCCGGCGCGCTCACCGGGTTGCCGGAGTACCGCAACGGCGGCCTGTTCGTCGATCTCGGCGTCGTGGTGCCGCGCCGCGACGAGATCCGCACCCAGCTCCACGAACCTGGCGACGAGGTGATCGTCGAGTGGCGGGCGCTCACCGTCGCGCTGCTCGATCGCGTCGGGGAGGCGGTGCGCCAGGAGCTCGGCAAGTCGCCGGCCGAGCTGCCGCTGGCCTGCGTGCTCGAGGGCGGCACCTGGGCGGCGGGGCGCGCCGTCGCGCGCGAGCTCCGGCCGGGCGGCGGATCGCCGATCCGGATCCGGTCCGACGGCACGGTGTTCTGACCACGAGGCCGCCCCCATGTTCACGATCTTCGTCGTCGTCGTCGCGGCCGCCGTGTTCGCGATGTACTTCCAGAACGAGCGCCAGCGCGGCCGATCGCTGCGGACCGCGGCGCCGCGGCCGATCGCCGAGCTGTCCGACGACACTCCCGGTCGCGTCGTGGGGATCGCTCAGCCGATCGGCGACCCGCTGATCGCGCCGCTGTCCGGTCGCCGCTGCGTCTATTACGTCGCGCGGGTCGAGCGCCGCGTCGATGCACCGCGGATGCCGGGCCCCGGCGGTGCGCCTCCCGCCCAGCTCACCGTCGGAACAGCTACCCACCCCACGGCGTCGCATACCCAGTCTCCGGAGCGCGACGCGCCGACCCAGGCGGAGCCCGGCGACCCCGCGTGGTCGATCCTCGCGAGCGAGACGGGCGCCACCGCGTTCGTGATCCACGATGAAACCGGTCGCGCGGTCGTCGAGCCCGCCGCCGCGAAGTTCGACCTGGGGTTCGAGCCGAGCGTCGCGTTCGGAGGGGTGGCCGAACTGACGCCGAGTCAGCGCGAATTTTTTGCGCGCCATCGGATCGCCGACCAGCTCGCCGGGCCGCTCGATGGACGTTCGGCGTTCTTGCGGTATACGGAGGCAGCGATCGCGGTCGGCGAGGCGGTCACGGTGGTGGGTGCCGGCACGCGCGAGGCGGATCCCGATGCTGCGGCGCCGGATCACTACCGTGGTGATCCGCCGACGCGGCTTCGGTTCTCGGCCTCGGCGCGGCGCCCGCTCGTCATTCGCAACGATCGCTGAATCGCAATCGGTTTACAGCCTTCTTCGGCTGCACTTCAAACTCGAGACCGACCTGCGACAGCGTCAGGGCTGCGACGATCGATGCGACAGGTCGCGGCCTCCGCGCATCACCGTAACCTGGCTGAAATAGAAGGATTCAACTTGGCTCGGAAGATGAACAAGGGGTTGCCGTCCGCGGCGCTGCCGCAGAAACGGAAACGAACATGAACCACCTCGACAGTATCGCCAGCCGCCAACGCAAGAGCCTGGTTCGCGACGCCTTCTTTGCTGCGCTGGTCGCCGTGGCCGCCTTCGTGTCGATCTCGACCGTTGGCCAGGCCGTCCACGCAAGCTCGATCGTCGCGCACCGCTGAGCGTCCGCTCGGAGGCAGCCGCTGCGCTGCCGTCGTCCCCTCTCTCTTTCCCGCGGGGCTCCTCGCACCTGCGGCCCGAACGGTCTCGCAACCTCGGATCGATCGATCCACCCGCAGACCAACCACGGGCCGCGCTGATTCGTGGACCCGGAGGTCCTCGGGCGACTGCCCGATGCTCCGGGTCTGCGGAGCCCTCGCGTGCTGATCCTCCGGCACCGCCGGAGGGACGCCAGTTCTGCGGTACCTTCCGCCGGATGGCAGGCACGGTCCACGTTATCGACCATCCGCTGGTCCAACATAAGCTGTCGCTGATGCGGTCGAAGGAGACCAGCACCAGCACGTTCCGCAACCTGCTGCGCGAGATCAGCATGCTCCTGGCGTACGAGGTATGCCGCGACCTGCCGACCACGCTGACCCGCATCGAGACGCCGATCGCGCCGATGATGGCGCCGATCCTCGACGGCAAGAAGACCGTGCTGGTCTCGATCATGCGCGCCGGCAGCGGCATCCTCGACGGCATGCTCGAGATCTTGCCGTCGGCGCGCGTCGGCCACATCGGCCTGTACCGCGACCCCAAGACGCTGGTCGCGGTCGAGTACTACTACAAGGTCCCCGACAACATGGGCGATCGCGACGCGATCGTCGTCGATCCGATGCTCGCGACCGGAAACTCGGCGGTCGCGGCGGTCGATCGCCTGAAGGAGAGCTCGCCGCGATCGATCAAGTTCGTGTGCCTGTTGACCTGCCCCGAGGGCATCGCCGCGTTCCACGCCCAGCACCCCGACATCCCGATCTACACGGCGTCGATCGACGAGCGGCTCAACGAGAAGAGCTACATCGTCCCCGGGCTCGGCGACGCCGGCGACCGGCTGTTCGGCACCAAGTAGTGCCGCGGTGCGGCAGCCTGCGGGCGCCGACGCGAAGCCGCCGCTCACCGGACCCGGGCGCGTTCCGTTAAAGTGGAGATACCCCCCGACGTCTGGGGCCCACCGGGTATACTGGCGGCGGTTTGGACTTGGTGAAAAAGAAAGCTTCAGAACCCACGACGGTCCCTCGCGCGGAGAAGGACGCCCCCGGCTCGCGCCCCGAGAGCGCCGCGCCGCAAGCCACGACCCACCCCGTCGGCGAGTCCGCCGATCTGGCGCCGGTCGTCGGCGGGAACCTGCGCCGGCTGCGCACCCGGCGCGGGCTGTCGCTCGAGCGGCTCGCCCAGATCTCCGGCGTGTCGCGCGCCATGCTCGGGCAGATCGAGCTCGGCCAGAGCGCCCCGACGATCAACGTGCTGTGGAAGATCGCCCGCGCGCTCGAGGTCACGTTCTCGGCGCTGATCAGCGCGCGCACCCAGTCGGGCGCCCTGGTGCTGCGCGCCTCGGAATCGAAGATCCTGACCAGCAAGGACCGCAGCTTCTCGTCGCGGGCGCTGTTTCCGTTCGACGAGCCGCGCCGCGTCGAGTTCTACGAGCTCCACCTCGCCGCCAACAGCATCGAGGAAGCCGACGCTCACCCGCCGGGGACCAGCGAGAACCTGGTCGTCACCGCGGGCACGATCGAGATCGACGTCGCCGGCGATACCCACCGGCTCGAGACCGGCGACTCGATCCTGTTCGAGGCCGACACGCCGCACGCGTATCGCAACGTGGGCCGGGTCGAGGCCGTGATGTATCTCCTGATGACGTACGCCGAAGAGATCGGCTAGAACGCGCCGAGCACGGCGAGGCCGCCGCCGCCGGGCGCGAGCCACCCGGTCACCGTGCTCTGCGCCGGCTCGACGTCGCGATGGCGAAGCGCGATCCAGACCAGGCCGCCGGCGATCAGCGCGCCACCGGCACCGAGGGTGACGTAGCCGAGCGTGCCGCGTGACTTCGCGCGATCGGCGAGCCGCTGCGCGTCGTCGTAGCGCAGCCCGGTGAACGCCGCCTTCGAGTCGCTGTCGAGCGACGCGGCGGAGAATAGCAGCGCGGTGCCGGTGCCGGCGCCGGCGACGCCCAGCCCGAGCAGCGTCAGGGCGATCGGATCGGTGTACCAGGGCGACGCGGCCACCGGGGCCGTCGTCGTCGTCGTCGCGGCGACGTCCGGGGCTGGCGCGGGCGGCGGCGGGCCTGGCGCGGGCGCCGCAGGCGGGGGCTCGGCGGGCTTGGCCTCGGCGGGCTTGCCCTCGGCAGGCTTGGCGAGCTTGGCCTCGGGGGCCTTGGCGGGCTTGGCCTCGGCGAGCTGGGCGCGGCACTCGGCGAGCTTGACGCCGACGGCTTCGCGGTTCGCCGGCGGTAGATTGAACGTCAGGATCTTCTCGTAGAGCTCGATCGCCTTGTCGCAGTGATCGAGCTTGCGCTCCGACTGCGCCCACGCGAACAGCGTCTCGACGTCGCGCTCGAGATCGAACGAGCGCGCCAGCGCGGCAGACGCTTCGGCGAACTTCTCCTTCTTGTAGGCGGCGATGCCGCGGTCGAACGCCGCCTTGGCGGTCTTGCGCTTGGGCGCGGCGGCCACCGGGCTCGCGGCCGAGACCAGCGCGGCACCGAGCAGCAGCAGCGAGATCCGGCGGCGCGCCGCGGCGCCGATCATCGCTTGGGAGTTGCGACGGGCATGAACGGCGAGTCGTCGTTCCACGGCTGCTCCTTCAGTGGGCTCTTCGCGCCGCGCTTGGGCTCCACGCGGGGCCGCGGCTTGGCGGGCTTGGCGCGCGCATCGGGGACCGGTGCGGCGACGGGCTTTTTCTTCGGCGGCTCGGGCTTGGCCTGGACCGCGGGGAGCGGCGGGGCGATCTGCGCGGGCTTGGCCTGGACCGCGGGGATCGACGGGGCGATCTGCGCGGGCTCGCCGGGACGCGGCTCGCTCGGCGGGGCGCCGCCAGGACGCGGGGCGTTTGGTTCGGGTACCGGGGCCGCAGGCGCGCCGCTTGGCGAGGGCGTGGAAGCCACCCCCGGCGGCGTCAGCGTGGCGCTGGGCTCGGGCGCGCTCGGCGCGGGGTGCGCGCGGTCGGTCGTCGGGCTCGGCGCGGCAGCGGGTTCCTCCGTGGTTCCCGCCATGAACCAGGCACCGGCAGCCACCGCGGCGGCGCCGAGCAGCGCGAACGCGACCAGCGGAAAGCCCGACCGGCGGGGCACGCGGATCTTTAGCGTGGGCGCGGCGGCAGCTGCGGCGGCGGGGCGCCCGGTCGAGCCCGCCGTGCCGAGCAAGCCGGGCGTCCCATGGCTGGTGAAGCTGTCGAGCCCGCTCTGGCCGGCGAACCCATCGAGGCCGCCCTGGCCGAACGGCCCGTGCACGGGGCGCACGGGCGGCGGCTGGGTGCCGGCGAGCGTGGCGCTGCTGACCAGCGTTCCGCCGCTCGGCACGTGCGGTGCCGCCAGCGGCGTGATCGGGACGGCGCCCGGCATTCCGGGGACCGTCGCCGATCGCCCGACGCGCAGATCCTGCGACGACGGTTGCAACCCGAACGGCGCGACCTGCGTCAGCGCGGCGGGTCCCCACGGGGATGCATCGGGCGACGACGTGGCGGCCCACGGGGATGCATCGGGCGACGACGTGGCGGCCCACGACTGCAGCGACGGCTCGTGCGCGTGCGCGTGCGCGCTCGGCGGCCACGTGGCGCCCTGGGGCGCCGGATGCGTGCTCGGGGCAGCGGGCCACCCCGGCTGCGCAGACCCGACGATCGGCAGCGCCGGATTCACCAGCGCCGAATTCACCGGGTGCTCGCGCTCGCTGCCGCGGGCCTGCGCCGCGGCGGCCGCAGCGATCGGGGGTGGCTGCGACATGCGGCCGGACCGCGGCTGCGGGCCCGGCCCCGGTGGCTGCGTCGGGCGACCCGCGCGGGGCTGCGACCCCGGCGCCGCGTTGACCAGCGGTGATGATGGCCGCGCGGCGCGCGGTGTCGGCGGTCGCCCCGTCACGCCGGGCTGCGATGGCCGGCTGGCGCGCACCGGCGGCAGCGCCGTCCCGGCAGGTGACTGCGCCGGCCGGCTGGTCCGTGCCGGCTGCGCACCGTCCGGCCGCGGCGACGAAAGCCCGATCTCGGTGCGCTCCGCGAGATCGATGTCGATCGACGTCTGGTCGATCGCGTCCTCGGCCGCGGCGTCCTCGGCCGCGGTCGCCGGCACCACCGAGGGGTCCGAGCCGTCGGCCATCTTGCCGTTCTCGATCAGCGTATGGACCACGTGCTGTTCGACGAAGAACGCGCCCTGCGCGCGCGCGTGATCCCAGTCCTCGAGCCGTGCCGGGAACAGCGTCGACATCAGCCGCGCGAGCACGATCGGCGAGACCCGGAGCCGGTGCTCGTGCGCGAAGTCCTCGATCTGGGTCTGCAGCGCCATCGCCGTGGCGAACCGGGCGTCCGGATCGCGGGCCAGCGCGCGCATCACGATCGCCTCGAGCGCCGGCGCGTAGCCAGGCACGAGCTCGCTGGGCCGCGGCGGGTCGGTGCTGCTGATCTTCAGCCGCACGCCGGGCTCGGTCTCATCGATGAAGGGCAGTCGCCCGGTCGTCAGCTGGTACAGGATCGTGCCGACCGAGAACACATCGCTGCGGCGATCCACCGCACCCCGGCCGCGCGCCTGCTCCGGCGACAGGTACGAGATCTTGCCCTTCAGCACCGATCCCGGCGCGATCGGCTCGCCGGTCGCGCGCGCGATCCCGAAATCGACGATCTTCACGGCGCCGTCGTAGCTGACGATCACGTTGGTCGGCGACACGTCGCGGTGGATCATGCCGACGGGCTTGCCATCGAGCGCGGCCTTCTCGTGCGCGTGGTGCAGCCCGGCGCATAGCCCGGCGGCCACGGTCAGCGCGCAGTCGAGCGAGATCGGCACGCCGTTGTCGCTGCTCGCGGTCACCAGGCGCCCCAGATCCTCGCCGTGCACGTACTCCATCGAGAAGAACGTCTCGCCGGCGTCCTGGCCGACGTCGCTGACCTGCGCGATGTTCGGATGCGACAGGGTCGCCGCGAGCCGCGCTTCGCTGGCGAACGCCGTGACAAAGCTCGCGTCGCCCGCGAACCGCGGCAGCACGCGCTTCACGCAGGCAAGCTTCTCGAGCCCCTCCGCGCCGAGGGTGCGCGTGAGGTACAGCTCCGCCACGCTACCGACGGCGATCCGCCGGATCACGTCGTGCTTGCCGAGCTTGTCGCCCGGAGCCAAGTGCCGACTGGTTTGCGCGGGTGTGACCACAGAGACACTGACAGCTGTTGCCCAGCGTTACGATAGACGAAAACCGACGCCGCTGCAGTACAATGAAAACATGAGCAAATGGGTCGCCGTCGCGGTGTTGCTGTTGGTAGCAACCGGCTGCGGCTTCGGCAACGATGCCAGGTCCTGCACGGGCAACGAGCAGTGTAACAGCGTGGAGCATCCCGGCGGCGTGTGCGAACCGAGCACCCACCTCTGCAGCTTCCCGGACACGGCCTGCCCCGACGGCTTCCGCTACGGCGGCCTGGCCGGTGATCACTCCAACCAGTGCGTCCCGGGCGAGGGCTCCGGTTCAAACGTCGATGCGGCGGTCGACTCGAAGCCGCCGAGCGATACCCCGCCGCTGGTCGACGCAGCTCCGCCCGACGCCCAGGTGTGCTTCGGCACCGGGATCGTGCAGGTGTGCCTCGCCGCGGCGCCGACGGGGACTGTCACGGCGCTGGGCGCGACGATCGACACCACGAGCTCGACGCAGTGTGCCCAATTGACCAGCGGCGGCGATTTTTGCGTGATCGCCGCCACGGCGATCACGCTCCAGACGCCGCTGCGAGCCATCGGCAGTCGACCGCTGGTCTTGCTGGCGAGCGAGACGATCACGACCAACGCGACGATCGACGTTGCCAGCCGTCGCGTGAATGGAGTCGACGATATCGGCGCGGGCGCGGATCCGGTGGCGCTCTGCGGGGCTGGCGCTGCCCCCGGGTCGCTCAGCGGCACCAGCGGCGGGGGGGCCGGCGGTAGCTTCACAGGCATCGGCGGCAATGGCGGGGCGGGCGCCGCGATCAACGTCAACGCCCCCGGAGGTGCCGGCGGTCTGCCCGGGCTCGCGAACAGCATCGTCAGCGAGCTGCGCGGCGGTTGCCCGGGACAGAATGGCGCCGGCGCTAGCGCCGATGCCGGCGCCGGGGGACATGGTGGAGGGGCGATCTTCCTCCTCGCGGGCGTATCGATCACGGTGCAGCAGACGATCAATGCGTCGGGCGAAGGCGGTGGTGGCGGCAGCGCGAACGCATCGGGTGGTGGTGGCGGCGGCACCGGCGGTCTGATCGGCTTTGATGCGCCAACGATCGCGGTCAATGGACTGATCATCGCCAACGGCGGCGGTGGTGGCGAAGGCGCAGGCAACACCGCAGGGAGTCCCGGCAACGAAGCGACGACGCCGAGCGCAGCGTCTGGTGGCACCGGTGCCTTCAACGGGGGCGACGGCGGCAACGGATCGAGCGGCGCAGCGGCAGGACCGGGAGTCGCTGGTGTGCCGGGTAACTTCGGGTTCCACGCGGGTGGCGGTGGTGGCGGCGGTGGCGCGGGCTACGTGGTGGCGCCTCAGGCCGCGAGCTTTACGAAGGAGGGCTCGCCAACCCGGACGATCCAGACACCCTAGCTTGGGAATACCAACGGTCGTTGGACGGATTTCGACTGCGAAACGCGGTCACTCCACGCGCGGCGCACGCGGAGCCCGAGCTCGCGGCCCGGGGGCGAGAGCTGTCGCGATCCGGGCACAACGCGGACGCGGGCACGGCCCGGTCGTTCGGCTCAGTAACGCTGTTCGAACTTCGTGATGAGCGCGATGATTTGCTGCCTGCGGCGCGTCACTTCGTCGAGATGCAGGTCGAGCGCGACGAGCTTGTCGCGCAACGCCGCGAGCATGTGCTGCTTGGTGGGCCGACTGCCTCCGCCCCGGGCGATCGCAGACTTGATTTCGCTCAAGGTGAACCCGAGGCCTAGGGCCTGATCGATCAGGCCGAGCGTCTCCACGGCGCTGGCCGGGTAATCGCGATAACTTTGGTTGAAGGTTTATACGTCCGGGCTGACTATTCGACCTCGATCCACCTGGTGAAGCGGATGATCGAGGGCGCCACGCCGGGTTGTCCGGACCTGTGGTTCGGCTTCGTGGATGTGCGTGACGTGGCCGATCTGCACCTCCGGGCGGTGCCCGATCCGACGGGAGCGGCTACGCTGTGTGGGAGCGGACAAAGCCGAGGGCGCGATCCCAGGCGAGCTTGGCAGCTTCCGGGTTGTAGACCTCGGGGCGGCGCTCGTTGGCGAAGGCGTGCTGCGCGTCGTAGGTGAAGAGCTCCATCGGGGCTTTGACCGCGGCCTTGACCTTCTCGGCGCCTGCGACGGTGGCCCACTCGTCGTGGGTGGCGAAGTGGGCCTGGATCGGGGCGTCGACCTTGGTCCAGTCGAGGTCGCCGGGGAGGCCGTAGAACGGGACGACCGCGGCGAGGCCGCGGAGATGGACCGCGCTGGCCAGGGCGAGGGCGCCGCCCATGCAGTAGCCGGTGACGGCGATCTTGCCGGTCGAGCGCTCGCGGACGAAGGCGACCGCGCCGGCGATCTCCTGGACCGCCTTGCCGAAGTCGAGCGCCTTCATCATGGCGCCCGCCTCGTCCGCGTCCTTGGCGATCTTGCCGTGGTAGAGGTCGGGGACGATCGCGAGGAAGCCGGCCTCGGCGTAGCGCGCCGCGATGGCCTGGATCTGGTCGTTGACCCCCCACCATTCTTGCAGCACCACGACGGCCGGGGCCTTGGCGCCGCCTGCCGGGGTGACCAGAACGCCGCTCGCTTCGCCGACCGCCGATGGAAACGTGACCCGCTGCGTCTGCGTGTTCGTCATGTGCCGCTTATACTGCGCGGCATGTCCGGACCGAAAGGCGCCAGAGGCCGACGATTCGAAGGTGCACTCGACCCCGTGGCGGCGGCGCTCAATGCGTCGATCGACTTCGACCGACGGCTGCTGCCGCATGATGTGGCGGGGTCGATCGCCCACAGCGAGATGCTGGCAGCGCAGGGCTTGATCAGCGCCGAGGACGCCGCGGCGATCGCGACCGGGCTCCGGAGCGTGGCGGCGCGCCTCGAGTCGGGGGAGCTGACGTGGGACGCGGCGCTCGAGGACGTGCACATGAACGTCGAGGCGCGGCTGATCGAGGAGATCGGCGACGCCGGGCGGCGGCTGCACACCGCGCGCAGCCGCAACGACCAGGTGGCGACCGATCTGCGGCTGTATGCGCGGGCCGCGGCGGCGCGGCTGATCGCGGCGGTCGACGAGGTCCGGCGCGCGCTGGTCGTCCAGGCGAAGAAGCACCTCGACACGCTGATGCCCGGCTACACGCACCTGCAGCGCGCGCAGCCCGTGCGGCTCGCGCATCACCTGCTCGCGTATGACGCGATGCTCGAGCGCGACCGCGGCCGGCTCGCCGATGCGGCGAAGCGCGCCGATGTCAGCCCGCTCGGATCCGGCGCGCTGGCCGGGACGACCTTGCCGATCGACCGCGAGCGGGTCGCCCGCACGCTCGGGTTCCAGGGGGTCACGCGCAACTCGCTCGACGCGGTCGGCGACCGCGACTTCGCGATCGAGCTGGTCGCGGCGATCGCGCTCGCGCAGGTCCACCTGTCGCGGCTCGGCGAGGAGCTCGTGCTGTGGACGACGTCGGAGTTCGGGTTCGCGCGGATCGGCGAGGCGTATTGTTCGGGATCGAGCCTGATGCCGCAGAAGATGAATCCCGACCTCGCGGAGCTGCTCCGCGGCAAGGTCGGACGCACGATCGGCGACTGGGTCACGCTGGTGACCGTCGTGAAGGGCCTGCCGCTCGCCTACAACAAGGATCTGCAGGAGACCCAGGAGCCGCTGTATGACGCGGTCGAGACCATGGAGGCGTGCCTCGCGGTGACCCGCGGGATGGTCGCCAGCCTCGAGTTCGACGTCGCGCGGCTGCGCGCCGCGATCGACGAGGGCCACCTGGTGGCGACCGAGCTCGCCGATTACCTGGTGACCCGCGGCGTTGCGTTCCGCGAGGCGCACGACGTCGCCGGGCACCTGGTGCGGCTCGCGACCGAGCGCCGGATCGAGCTGCGCGGGCTGTCGCTCGACGAGCTGCGCGCGGTGCATCCGCTGTTCGCGGCCGACGTGTTCGACTGGCTCGATCCGGCGCGCGCGGTCGATCGCCGCGACCTGCCGGGCGGCCCGGCGCGGGCCCGCGTGGCGGCCGAGCTCGACCGGCTCAGCGCCGAGCTCGGCCTGGGTTGAGCGGGGGAAGCGCGCGGCTACTACCTCGGCGCAAAGGAGCAGACCGGTTGATCCCGCCGATCGATCGCCGATCGCCTCGTTGCGCCTCCTCGAGTCACGCCCGGCAGGCCTTCGTCGGGGGCCTCGTGCTCGTTGCGGCGAGGTTGTCGTCCGTGCCCGTCCTACCCGGACGTATTCTGGTCGACCCTCTGAGCGGTTCATGGAGCCGGTTGCCTGGGGGGCGGCACGGCGCCGACCTGGATGAAGACGTCGAGCGTGTTGAGCTCGTCCCAGTGCTCGACGAAGCGTCCGTTCTCGACCCGCCAGATATCGATCGAGCGCATGGCGAAGGCATTGCCAGTCGCGGGGTAGCCGAGAAAGTTTCCCGTGTGCGTGCCCTCGTAGCGGTAGCGGCCGACCACGCGGGAACCATCCGCCGAGACGAACACGTCTTCGACGAAGACTTTGACGTCCGGCACACCCACGAGCATGCCCGCAAAGACCTTCTTGACACCCTCGGGGCCGGGTTCGGCGAAGGGGTTGTGGTTGACGTAGCCCGGCGCGATGATCTCATCGAAGCGCGACACGTCGTGGCCGGATACGATTTCAGCGAAGAGATGGCCGAGCTTGATCAGATTCATTGACATGGGGGTCTCCTGTGTTCTCGTTGTGTGGGATGTGGGGGTCGTGTGGTGCATGACGGTGCGTACAAACGTGGGACTGCTGCCGCGCAGCGGCTGGCACCGGGCTCCCCTCCGGTCCCTCCGGCGCCTCCGGCCCTCGCCGTGGTCCGTGGCATCGTCGTTCGAGCGCCTTGGCCGCGACCATCGCTCGATGTACGCGGGCGTGCTCGCTGCGGGCTTCGCCGCGCCGCGAGCGGTCACCCGATCGGCGCGCCGACGAGCTTCGCGTAAATGACGGGGTTCGAGTACTCGCTGACCTGGGCGATCAGGTTGGAGCGAAACCCGAACTTGAAGACGTACAAGTTCTTGTACGGGGCCCCGCTCGCGGCGTGCACGAGGTCGCCCTTGCCCTCGAAGAACACCGTCCCGTGTTCGGCGGCATAGCTGCGCTTGTCCGTGAGCACGATGCGAGAGAAGCTCGTGACGATCTGGTTCACATAGCCCATCATGGCCTGCTTGCCCTCGAACCTGGCGGCCGGCGCCGTGCTGCCGCTCGCGTTGAAGGGAATCTCGAGGATGACATCGTCCGCGAGCAGCCCGGCGACGAGGTCGGCGTCGTGTCCCTCGAGACCCTGGAAGAACGTGTCGACGGCGGCCTGGTGAATCGAGGGCCGTGGCTCGGCCGACGTGTGTAGACTCTCAGAAGAAGGTTTCATGTTCGCTACCTCGTGTTGGCGGTGTGACGCGCGGATTCGATGATTCGCGACTTGGCCACGACAGGATCACTGCTCGAGAGATCGTCATGCCTCGTCGTCCTGGGTCTTCAGCTGGCGCCGACGATGAGGCACGTGCCGGTTGCGACGATGACCAGCCCGGTCAAGCCATGAATGCCAAAGGCCGCGCTTCTGCGTCCGCCCGACCGAAGGACGGTCGCCATATCGCCGAACGCGATGAGGCTCGCCACGAGCATGAATTCGCCGAGAAGCCGCGGTGATCCATGAGCCATGAGCAGGAAGACAAACAGGCCGGCCGCGATATCTCGCGTCCCCTTCACCGACAGCCACGCGGTGAGCCCGGGCGACAGCGGTGGTGAATCGGCGATGCCAAATTCGGCTGATGCGCTGGCAGGCGCTAACCAGAAGCGCGAGCCGAGGAACATGATCGCGACCGCGATCAGGCCGGAGAGTACATTTCCAATCAGGATCATTGGGAACCGCTTTCAGTTACAGATAGTGGCGCCGGATACAGCGTCGTTGCGCACAAGACAGGATGTTGACGTCGCGAGGGCTCGGCGCCGCATGGCGCCGAGCGGACGAGCGCAACGGCGAGGTGTTCGCCGGTGGTGCGCGTCCAGGAAGCCAACATGCGCCTCGATGCATCATCTGGCAAACCGATTAATTTTATAGTACAAATCCAAGCCGTGGATGTTGTAAGCGTTGACCTGAACCTGCTGGTTGTCCTGGATGCGCTGTTGATCGAGCGCAGCGTGACGCGTGCTGGCCGCCGCATCGGCTTGTCGCAACCGGCGATGAGCGCCGCGCTCGCGCGGCTCCGCGCGCTGTTCTCCGACCCCCTGTTCATCAGGACGCGGGCCGGCATGGTCCCGACGCAGCGGGCGCTCGCCCTCGCGACCCCGCTACAAGACGCCCTGGCGAAGGTCCGCATCGTGCTCGCCACCCAGGCGTTCGACCCAGGCGTCGCGCCCGCGGCGTTCCGGCTCGCGATGGGGGACTACGGCGAGCTCGTGATCTTGCCCGCGCTGCACGCCGCGCTCGCGCAGCGTGCGCCCCGAGCGACGCTGCGGGTCATGCCGATCGCCGATCCGAAGGCGCAGCTTGCTCAGCTCGGCGAAGGAGCGGTCGACTTGATGATCGCGCCGATGCTACGCGCCGGCAGCGGTGTTGAAGTTGCCGACCTCATCACCGAGGACTTTGTCTGCGTGCTCCGCCGCGCGCATCCCGCGCTCGCCTCGAGATTGACCCTCAAGTCGTTTGCTCGGCTGCGTCACCTCCTGGTGTCGCCCGAAGGTGACGGTCCGGCGCTCGTCGACCACATCCTCGGGAAGGCGGGGCTGTCGCGCGAGATCGCCCTCCGTGTTCCTCACTTCATGGTCGCCCCCGCCCTCATCGCGTCTTCCGACATGGTCGCGACGCTCCCGCGGCGTGTGGTCGCACGCAGCGCGATGAACGATCGGCTCACGACGCTGGAGCCGCCGTTCGGGACGCGCACGTTCACGATGGTCGCCGCCTGGCACGCAGCAAGGCTCGAGGAACCGGGATTGCGTTGGTTCCGCGATCTGGTCTTCGAGGTTGTGGCGACGCTCTGAATGTTCACGGCGCCACCCACCCTGCCGTTGCGCGTGCTCGCGCGCCGAGGGTGGCGTCACCGCCCGCGGTTGCTGCGCTGGCGTACGTCGTCGCGGAGATGCCCGACCGGATCGACGCTCCGTCACGCACCGTCCTGGACACGCTGGAACGCGCTCCGCTGGTGCGGTCGTGAACCACGATGGCGCGCGGCTCTCCGGAGGGAGCCGGCGCGGCGCCGTGGAGGTCGTCGACCTCACGCCGCCGCCGCCCGTTGACCGAGACATCGCCATGCTGCCCGTGATCGGCGCACCGACGAGCGTTCGCGGCTGGCCTGGCGAGCCGCGAGCTTGTACCCTGGTGCCAAGTGCTGCGCATCGCGATCGCCATCGGAATGCTCGCCGCGTGCGGCGGGCCCGGCGACGAGCTCGACGACAGCGACGTGCAGCTCGGCGGCGAGACGACGGTCGACGATCGCACGGCCGACGCGTTCACCCACCCGGCCGAGAACCTCGCTGCGGACCAGCGGGCCACGTTCCAGGCCGGCCGCGGCCCGTTCGACTTTCACTGGGAGATCCCGCAGCTCGGGCGGCTGTTCAACAACGACGCGTGCGTCGGCTGCCACGGCGGCAACGGGCGGGGGCTCTCGCAGATCGGCAACCAGACGCTGGTCTCGCAGGCGCTGATCCGGGTCAGCCTGGTCGACGGCACGCCGGAGGTCCCCGGGGGCGATGTGCCGGTGCCGGCGTTCGGCCTGCAGCTGCAGGATCACGCGACGGTCGGGCTGCCCGAGGTCGTCGTGACGCAGGCGTGGAGCGAGGACGCCGTGGTGGCGCTGCCCGATGGCAGCACCGCGAGCTTGCGCACGCCGCTCGTCGATCCGCGGACCCCCGACGGCGCGCCGCTCGATCCGAGCATCCGGCTGTCGTACCGCCAGGCGCCCGGGCTCATCGGCATGGGGCTGCTCGCGGCGGTCCCCGACGCCACGCTGCAGGCGATGGCCGATCCCGACGACGCGGATGGCGACGGGATCTCCGGCCGCGTCAACCTGGTGTGGGACCCGACCCAGGGCGCGCAGGCGCTCGGCCGGTTCGGCCACAAGGCGACCGTCGCGACGCTGCGCGAGCAGATCGCCGCGGCGTTCTCGAACGACATGGGGTTGTCGAACGCGGTGTTCCCCGAGACTGACGGCTCGCGCGACGTCGCCGATAGCCAGTTCGATCAGGTGTTGTTCTTCGTGTCAACGATCGGCGTGCCCGCCGCGGTGCCGCGAAATGCAGCGGCGCAGCGGGGTCGCACGCGGTTCGAAGAGTTCGGCTGTGCGGCGTGTCATGTGGCCACGCTGGTCACCGGGGATCACCCGATCCCTCAGCTCGCCCATCAGACGATTCATCCGTACACCGACCTGCTGCTCCACGACATGGGGGACCTCCTCACGGACGCGCGCCGCGACTTCACCGCCGACGGTGTGGAGTGGCGGACGCCGCCTTTGTGGGGGCTCGGCCTGGTCCAGCTGGTTGCGCCCGGCGCGACGTTTCTGCACGATGGTCGGGCCCGGACGCTGGTCGAGGCGATCTTGTGGCACGGCGGAGAGGCCCGGGCCGCGAGTGATGCGTTTCGCACCGCCGACAAGCAAGCGCGAGACGATCTGATCGCGTTTCTCCAGACGCTGTAGAATCGCGCGGTGGTCGAGGAGCAGGACACGGAGTGGCTGACCGATATCGTGGACTCGGGGTCCTCCCTGGATCGCGCACATGACGGGCCTGACGGGCCTGACGGGCCTGACGGGCCTGACGGGCCTGACGGGCATGACGGACATGGCGAAAACGATGATCCGGCCGGCCTGCGGATCGGGCCGGGGACCGAGGTCGGCGGCTACGTCATCGAGGGTCCGATCGGCAAGGGCGGCATGGGCGTGGTGTACAGCGCCACCCACCCGGTGATCGGCAAGCGCGCCGCGATCAAGATCCTGCGGCCCGATGTGTCGCGATCGCCGATCGCCGTCGCGCGGTTCATCCAGGAGGCCCGCGCGGTCAACCAGATCGGCCACCCGAACATCATCGATATCTTCGCGTACGGCGCGCTGCCCGACGGCCGCGCCTACCACGTGATGGATCTGCTGGTCGGCGAGTCGCTGCGCCGGCGGCTCAAGCGCGAGGTGCTGCACCCCAGCGAGGCGGCGTCGGTGATCGACGAGATCGCCTCGGCGCTGATGGCCGCGCATGACCGCGGCTTCGTGCACCGCGACCTCAAGCCCGACAACGTGTTCCTGGTCCACCACGAGGACCGCTGGCCCGAGGTCAAGCTGCTCGATTTCGGGCTCGCCAAGCTGATGCCGGACCACGGCCGCTCGCCGTTCACGACCAAGGTCGGGGCGATGCTCGGCACGCCCGAGTACATGTCGCCCGAGCAGGCCCGCGGGATCGGCGTCGATCACCGCACCGACGTCTACGCGCTCGGCATCGTGATGTTCGAGATCCTCGCCGGGGGCCGGCCGTTCCCGGTGCTCGGCGATCAGCTCGCGACGCTCCTGCAGCACGCCGAGGAGCCGCCGCTGTCTCTCGCCGACATCGTGGTGGGGCTGCCCGCCGAGATGGTGCAGCTGGTCGACGCGATGCTGGCCAAGCCCCCCGAGGCGCGGCCCTCGCTCGCCGCGGTCCGCACGGTGATCAAGCGGCTGCGCACGACGCAGCTGCCGACCCGCTCGCTCGCCGGGCAGTCGCTGGCCTCGTTCGCCCGGCGCGCGCCCGATCCGGTGTCGGCGATCGACGCGGCGAACTTCGGGGCGCAGGCGCTGGGAGCCGGCGAGCTCGAGGGCCCGCGCAGCGGCGCCGCGGGGCCGCGCCCGAAGCCGGATATCACCACGCGCGGCCTCGGCGTCGGCCCGGTGTTCGCGCAGCTCGGCGTCCCGGGGATCGCGGCCGGGCCGCTGCCCGCCCGGCCGCGCGCGGCGGTGGGCTCGCAGCAGCTGGCGCCGCTCCCGGGCGGGGCGCCAGCCGAGCCAGGTCACCGCCGGCCGCCGCCGCACGCGAGCGGGCCAAGCCTCGCGGGCGGGACGCCAACCCAGGCGTTGCACCCGCCGCTCGGGAGCGCGATCGAGCCGCCGCTCGCGTCGCATCCTCCCGGACGCGGGCCGGAGGCGTCGCAGCTTCCGCCCGCGGTGGCACACGGCGCCGGGCGGGGCTTGCTCGTGCTGGTGGTGCTGCTCGCCGCGTCCGCGGGCACTGCCCTCGCGATCGCCTTGACCGGCCCCTGACCGCGCCGACGCTCGACGGCTTGGACCGGTCAGTTCTCTTCCGTT
>Ga0302263_10000169_pt1 | contig 27264 bp, 27 predicted proteins | sample II_Fen_N1_4_FD_194564 | JGI IMG/M metagenome (GOLD analysis project Ga0302263, IMG submission 194564) | Peat permafrost microbial communities from Stordalen Mire near Abisko, Sweden - II_Fen_N1_4 | ecosystem: Environmental > Terrestrial > Soil > Wetlands > Permafrost | place: Sweden: Abisko... | reverse complement strand
CCTCGAGGTACTCCCGGTACACCCGTGCGGCGGCCACCCATTCCGGGCGGCCCCGGGCGCGGCCGAGGCGCGCCAGGCCCCCGGGGTCCAGGCCGCGCTCGGCCGCGCGCATCAGCAGGTCGCGCAGCTCGTCGCGGAACGCGCGCAGCCGGCGGGTGTCGGTGCCGATCACCTCCGGCCAGCCGACCTCGGCGCCCTCACCCGCCGCGTGGCCGGCCAGCAGCTCGGCCAGCGCGCGGTCCTGCTCGGCGCCCGACACCAGCACCGGCACCGGCTCGCCCAGCGCGTTCGCGCGCGCCCGCAGCACGGCGAACGCCACCGCAGCCGGGGTCTGCGCCAGCGGTCGTGCACCGGTGTGGCGCCACCGCGCCGCGAGGCGTTCCCGCAGGTCGGCGGCGAGCCGGCGGCTGGCGGTCAGCACCAGCACCTCGTCGGGCGAGAGCCCCGCGGCCCCCGCCGCGACCACGGACTCCAGCGCGACCGTCGTCTTGCCCGATCCCGGCGCGCCGAGCACCAGCAGCGCGCCGTCCGTCCCCGCCAGCACCGCGTCGACGACGGCCCGCTGCCCCGGGTCGAGGTGGACCTCCGCGCCGGGCCCATGCAACGGCCCGTCGGCCATCGCCGGCCGGACGAGGTGCGGAGCGGGGTTCACGAGTCGATCCCACCACGGCCCTCCGACACCACCGGCGACCGACGGGAACCCCGTCGGTCGATCGGCTGCAGCACTGCGCCCCTGCCGTCGGCCCCCGCCGCTACCATCACCGCGTGACGCCGGTGCCGCAGGACGAGCCGCACGACGGACCCGTCGCGCCCGCCCGGCTCAGCCGGTCGGAGCGCCGCCTCCAGCTGCTGCGCGTCGCCCAGGCGCTGTTCTCCTCCGAGGGCTACCACCACGTGTCGATGGACGACATCGCGGACCGCGCGCAGGTGAGCAAGCCCGTGCTCTACCGGCACTTCCCGTCCAAGCTCGACCTGTACCTCGCGGTGGTCGACGAGTGCGGCCGGGACCTGCTCGCCACCATCGATGCTGCCGTGGCTCCCGTGGCGGCCGGCACCGCCCAGGACGGCCGCGCCGTGGTCGCCGCGATCGTGCGCGCCTACATCACCTTCGTCGACGTCGCCGGCGAGGCGTCCACGCTGCTCTTCGAGTCCGACGTCACACACGACGCGGATGCGAGGTCCCGTGTCGGGCACGCCTCCCGGCAGGCGGCGGACCGGATCGCGGAGGTGATCGTCCAGGTGACGGCGCTGTCCGACGACGAGGCGCGAACCGTCTCCGCGGCGCTCGTCGCGATGGCGGAGGGGGCGGCGCTGCACCGGATGCGGCAGGAGGGATCGGCGAGCGCCCAGGTGACGGCGGACCTGGTGGCGCGTCTCGCGTGGGCCGGGGTGGCCGGGCTCGTCGAGGACTCCCGCACGACGACGACCTAGGATCGTGCTGTCCCCCCGGCGCTCGACCACCGGGCGGCGACGACCGACGTCCGCCCGATGTGGTGGGCACCGACAGGAGGCCAGCGGCGTGGAGATCACCATCGGCGTGCGGGATCTGTCCCGCGAGATCACCCTCGAGTCCGACCAGACGCCCGACGAGGTCGCCGCCGCGGTGGCCGCCGCCCTGGACGGGAAGTCCTCGCTCGAGCTCGTCGACTCGCGCGGACGGCGCGTGATCGTGCCCGTCGCCGGCATCGGCTTCGTCGAGATCGGTGCCGAGACGCGCACCCGGGTCGGCTTCGGCGGCCGGTAGACCCGTCGCCGGAGCACCTCGCCTCGTCCGCACCGGGAGGCGAGGCGTCCGGTACAGTGGCCGGGTACATCGGTTGCCCGGTCGTCCCGCACTGCAGGTCCCGCAGGGGACCACCTCGCCAGCCCGGACCCGTCCGGCGCGTCGCGCGAGGCGACGTTCACGATCGGCTGCCGGCCAAACCGCGTGGCTGCTCGCCGCGTCCGAGGCTGCTGGGCGCTCACGCGCCGGTGCTGACCCGTGCGTGCGCCGCCACCCTCGCAGTGAAGAGTCCTCGTGACCGCCACCGAACAGCCTTCGGCGCTCGCCCCCGCCGCGCCCGACACCCTCGTCACCTCGGCCGACGCCGTCGCCACCCCGGTCGGCGCCTACTCGCGCGCCGCTCAGTCCGTGCAGGCGGTCGACGCCTCGTTCGGCGACTTCGAGATCCGCCCCGAGACCGTCGCCGCCCTCGAGCGCCACGGCATCACGCACCCGTTCCCCATCCAGGCGATGACCCTGCCGGTGGCGCTGTCCGGGCACGACATCATCGGCCAGGCCAAGACCGGCACCGGCAAGACCCTCGGCTTCGGCATCCCGCTGCTCGAGCACGTCGTCGCCCCCGGCGAGGACGGCTACGAGGCGCTGGAGGCGCCCGGCAAGCCGCAGGCCCTCGTCGTGGTGCCCACGCGCGAGCTCGCGGTGCAGGTGGCGGGCGACCTGGCGATGGCCGCGGCCACCCGCAAGGTGCGCATCGTCCAGGTGTACGGCGGCCGTGCGTACGAGCCCCAGGTCGAGTCGCTGGGTCGCGGTGTCGAGGTCGTCGTCGGCACCCCCGGCCGGATGATCGACCTGCTCAACCAGCGCCAGCTGATCCTGTCCTACGCCCGCACGGTCGTGCTCGACGAGGCCGACGAGATGCTCGACCTGGGCTTCCTGCCCGACGTGGAGCGGCTGCTCGCGGCCACCCCGGCGTCCCGGCACACCATGCTGTTCTCGGCGACGATGCCCGGCGCGATCGTCGCGATGGCCCGGCGCTACATGAGCCAGCCGACGCACATCCGCGCCAACGACCCGGAGGACTCCGGCAAGACCGTCAAGGACATCCGCCAGGTTGCCTACCGCGCCCACGCGCTGGACAAGGTCGAGCTGCTGGCCCGCATCCTGCAGTCCCGCGGCCGCGGCCTGACCATCGTCTTCACCCGCACCAAGCGGACCGCGGCCAAGGTGGCCGACGAGCTCGTCGAGCGCGGGTTCGCCGCCGGCGCCATCCACGGCGACCTCGGCCAGGGCGCCCGCGAGCAGGCGCTGCGCGCGTTCCGGCACGGCAAGGTGGACGTGCTCGTGGCCACCGACGTCGCCGCGCGCGGCATCGACGTCGAGGACGTCACGCACGTCGTCAACTACCAGTGCCCCGAGGACGAGAAGATGTACCTGCACCGGACGGGCCGCACCGGCCGCGCCGGGCACGCGGGCACCGCGGTGACGTTCGTCGACTGGGACGACGTGCCGCGCTGGGGCCTCATCGACAAGGCGCTCGAGCTCGGCATCCCCGCACCGGTGGAGACGTACTCGTCGTCGCCGCACGTCGCGGCCGACCTGGACATCCCCGACGGCGTCAACGGCCGGCTGCCGAGGTCGCAACGGGTCCGTGAGGGCCTGGGCGCCGAGGTGCTCGAGGACCTCGGTGAGACCGGCAAGCGCGGCGGCGGGCACGACGACCACGGCTCGCGCGACGGTCGCGGCGGCGGCAAGGGCCACTCCGACCACGGCCGTGGCGAGGGCCGCTCCGATCACGGCCACGACGAGCGCCGCGGCCGCGACGAGCGCCACGGCCACGGCGGCGAAGGCCGCGGCGCAGCGGACGGCGGTGGACGTCGTCGTCCGACCGACGCCCCCGCAACCGACGCCGTCGCGAAGGTGCCGGCCGAGCGTCCCGCAGCGACCGGTCCGGCCGGCAGCGAGGCCGCGGGCGAGCGCCCGGAGGGTGCAGCCCGTCGTCGTCCGCGCAACCGTCGTCGCACGCGCGGCGGCCACGGCGCCGACTCGGCCGCCCCGGCCAGCGCCCCGATGCCCACCGACTGATCAGCAGGACGCGCGACCCAGCCGACTGCATGTAAAGTGCATGCATGGTCGCACTCCAGATCCGTGACGTCCCCGACGACGTCCGGGACGCGCTCACCGAACGCGCGCGCTCCCAGGGGCAGTCGCTCCAGGCGTTCCTCCTCGACGTGGTCCGCCGGGAGGCGGGCTTCGCGCGCAACCGGGTCATCCTGGGCGATCTGAGCTGGTCGGACGGCAGCCGCGCCACAGCGGTCGACGTGGTCGATGTCCTGGACGAGGCCCGGGCGGAGCGCAGCCCGGCGTGATCGTCGTCGACGCGTCGGCGACCACGCTGCTGTTCTGCGACCCACGCGTCGAGCCCCGCGCGGAGCAGGCCCGGGCGATCCTCGCCGACGACCCAGCCTGGCTGGTCCCCGAGCACTGGCGCGTCGAGGTGTGCGCGGCGCTGCGCGGCCTGGACCGCGGCGGGAAGCTCGGCGACGCCGCGCGCGCTGTGCGCCTGCTCCGTGAGCTGACCGTCGCCACGGTGCCCACCGCCGAGCTGCTCGACCGGATGTGGCAGCTCCGGGCGTCGCTCAGCACCTACGACGCCGCCTACGTCGCGGCCGCCGAGGCGACAGGACTCGCCCTGGTCACCGCGGACGCCCGCCTCGCCCGGTCGCAGGCGCCGCGGTGCCCGATCGAGCTGATCGCCTAATCGCCCGCTCCGCCGCCCAGGACCGGCAGGCGAGAGCCGCCAGCTACACCTGGCGGGCAAACTCCATGACACCTTCGGCGACCATCTGGGCGGCGATCGCGGCGAGCAGCAGACCGGCGATGCGGCCGAGCAGCATGGTCCCGGAGTTGCCGAGCACGCGGTGCACGCTGTCGGCGAACCGCATCGACAGGTACAGGCACACGTGCACGAGCAGCACGCCGACGCCGATCGCGACCCAGGCCGCCGGTTCGCCGTGCGCCTGCTGGACGAACACCATCACCGCGACGATGGCGCCCGGCCCGGCCAGCAGCGGCGTGCCGAGCGGCACCATCGCCACGTTGCGGTCCGGCACGTCGACCTGCTCCGAGCTGTCCAGCTTGCCGGTGAGCAGCTCCATCGCGACGAGCAGCAGCAGCAGGCCACCGGACGCCTGGAGCGCCGCGACCGACACGTGCAGGTAGGTCAGCAGCTGCTGGCCGAACAGCGCGAAGCCGACGATGACGCCGAACGCCACCGCGATCGCCTGCCGCGCGGCGAGGTTCGCCTCGTGCTTGGTCATCGAGCCGGTCAGCGCCAGGAAGATCGGCACCGTCCCGGGCGGGTCCATGATGACGAACAGCGTGACGAACGCCGAGATCGCCAGCTGCACGTCGATCACGTCGGTCATGCTCACGGACGGACCACCTCCGTTGTTCCCCGCTCCTCGATCGCCGCCAGCACCGCGGGTGCGGTGAGGTGCTCCCCCAGCGTGTTGAGCTTGCCGGTGCCGTGGTAGTCGCTGGAGCCGGTGACCAGCAGCGCGAGCCGGGCCGCGATGGCGGCCAGCCGGGCCCGCTGCGCCGGGGAGTGGTCCCGGTGGTCCACCTCGAGCCCGACGAGGCCCGCGTCCGCCAGCTCGTCGAACACCTCGTCCGGCACCACCCGGCCACGCCCGTCGGCGCCCGGGTGGGCGAACACCGGCACCCCGCCCGCGGCGCGGATCGCCCGCACCGCGTCCACCGCGGTCGGGGCCTGGTAGGGCACGTAGTAGGGGCCGCGGGAGGCCAGCAGGTCGGCGAACGCGGCGTCGCGGTCCGCCACCAGGCCGCGCGCGACGAGCGCGTCCGCGATGTGCGGGCGCCCCACGACGGCGGCGCCGACCGCCTGGGCGAGTACGTCGTCCCAGGTCAGCGCGATGTCGGCGGACAGCCGCTGGACCATCAGCTCGGCCCGGTGCACCCGGGCGAGGGCCGTCGCGGCGAGCATCCCCGCCAGCGCCGGCTCTGCCGGGTCCTGCAGGTAGCTGAGCAGGTGCACGCTGACGCGGCCGTGCAGCGCGGAGACCTCGGTGCCGCGGACCAGCGCGATGCCCTCGCGCCGTGCCGCCGCGGCGGCCTCGTCCCACCCCGCCGTGGTGTCGTGATCCGTGAGCGCGACCACGTCGAGCCCGACCGCCCGCGCGTCGGCCACCACCTGCGCGGGGGCGTCGGTGCCGTCCGAGGCGGAGGAGTGCGTGTGCAGGTCGATGCGCATCAGCGCCACCGTACCGGTGCGACGGGCGGGCGTCCCGGGCGGGCGTCCCGGGCGACTGCCCGTCGGCCCTCTCCGGCCGGTGGGAGGATGTCCCGGTGACCGACACGTCCATCCCCGCCGCGTCCGAGCCCACCGCCCAGCCGCTCGAGTCGCGCGCCACCAACCGCTCGCTGCGCCCCTCCTCCCCGCGCTTCCTCGAGTTCGTCACGTCCGGCTGGGGGCCGCGACCGGCCAGCACGGTGACCCGCTCGGCCGCCGCGGACTTCACCGCCGCCCGCCGGGACCGGCTCTCGGCCGCCTTCCCCGGCGCGCGCCTCGTCGTCCCCGCCGGGCGGCCCCAGGTCCGCTCCAACGACACCGACTTCCGGTTCCGCCCGCACGCGGCGTTCGCGCACCTGACCGGTCTCGGCACGGAGCGCGAGCCCGAGGCCGTCCTCGTCCTGCACCCGCAGGAGGACGGCAGCCACCGCGCCGTGCTCCACCTGCGCCCGCTGGCCGGCCGCGACACCGAGGAGTTCTTCGCCGACCCGGCGCACGGCGAGTTCTGGGTAGGGCCGCGGCCCACGCTGGCGGAGGTCGCCGAGCTGACCGGCATCGACACCGCGCACCTGGACGAGCTTCGCGACGCGCTGGCCAAGGACGTCGGTCCCGGCGGCGTGCAGGTGCTCGTCGTGCCCGGCGTGGACGAGGCCGTGGACGCCGTCGTCGCCCAGATCCGGGCCGCGCAGGAAGCCGGCGAGACCCGCGACGAGGCCCTGGCCGAGGCCCTGTCCGAGCTGCGCCTCGTCAAGGACGACCATGAGGTCGCCGAGCTGCGCGAGGCGGTCGCGACCACCATCGCCGGCTTCGAGAAGGTGGTCACGGCCCTGCCCGAGGCGGTGGCGCACCGGCGCGGCGAGCGCGTCGTCGAGGGCGTCTTCCTCGGCCACGCGCGCCAGGAGGGCAACGACGTCGGCTACACGACGATCGCCGCGGCGGGTCCGCACGCCGCGACCCTGCACTGGACGGACAACGACGGACCGGTCCGCCCCGGCCAGCTCGTCCTTGTAGACGCCGGCGTCGAGGTGGACTCCCTGTACACCGCGGACATCACGCGCACCCTGCCCGTCGACGGGGTGTTCACCCCGGTCCAGCGCCGCATCTACCAGGCGGTACTCGACGCCGCGGACGCGGCGATCGCCGTGATCCGCCCCGGAATCCTGTTCCGCGACGTGCACGCCGCCGCGATGGAGGTGATCGCGGCGCGCCTCGCCGAGTGGGGCCTGCTGCCCGTCAGCGCGGCCGAGTCGCTCGACGTGGACGTCCAGCTGCACCGGCGGTGGATGGTGCACGGCACCAGCCACCACCTCGGCCTCGACGTGCACGACTGCGCGCAGGCGCGCGCCGAGCTGTACCTGGACGGGGTGCTCGAGCCCGGCATGGTGTTCACGGTGGAGCCGGGCCTGTACTTCACGCCCGACGACCTGCTGGTGCCGGCGGAGTACCGCGGCATCGGCGTGCGGATCGAGGACGACGTGCTGGTGACGGCGGACGGCGCCGAGAACCTGTCCGCCGCGCTCCCCCGCGACCCCGACGCCGTCGAGGCGTGGATGGCGGGCCTGCTGGCCCGCTGAGCCGACGCGGCGCTCAGGCCTGCGGGCCGTGCGGCGGGGCGTCGGTCGGCGGCACGCCCGCGCCCGGCGCCGGGTAGGCCGAGCCGGGGTCCGAGGGCGGGGTGCCGAACGGTACGGCCGGCGCCGCCGCCGCGGCCGGCACGGCGCCCGGCCAGCCGGACACCACGCCGCCGAGGCCCGCGAGCAGCTGGCGCGCCTTGTGCGCGTTCTCCGCCGGGCACAGCACGGCGTAGGACGACGCGACGATCTGGCTCGAGGACGTGAAGTCGCGCCGCCCCCGGGAGAACGAGTACGTGATCACGGAGAACAGCAGCCCGAACGCGCCACCGAAAAGCACCGCGGGGATCATCAGGCTGACCGCGTTGGAGGAGAACAGCGTGAAGATCAGCCCGACGAACAGCCCGAACCACGCCCCGGACGCGAACCCTCCGAGCGCGACGCTCTGGTACGACAACCGCCGCAGCACGCGCTCGACCATCTTCAGGTCGGTGCCGACGATGGTGACGCCCTGCACCGGGAAGTGCTCGTCGGCCAGGCGGTCGACCGCCTTCTGCGCCTCGAGGTAGGTGCCGTAGCTGGCCACCGTCTCGCCCTTCGGCAGCGTGGGGACGTTCGGCAACCGGTTGCCCGCATTCATCGACATGAGCCGATTCTCCCCCACGTCGGCCGGGCGGCACCTGGGAGGGTCCTCGGCATAGGCTGACCGCCGTGAGGTCTCCCCACACCACCGCTCGTCGCGCGCCCGCTCACGCGGGCGCCCCGACGTGAGCGCGTTCGGCACGCGCGCGTTCGTCGCGCGCCTCGCCGGCACCGCCGTCTTCGACCCGTTGGGCGACCAGGTCGGTCGCGTGCGCGACGTCGTCGTGCTGCAGCGACCGAAGGGACCGGCCCGCGCGGTCGGGCTCGTCGTGGAGGTACCGGGGCGCCGCCGGGTGTTCCTTCCCCTGACGCGGGTGACCGCCGTCGACGCGGGCCAGGTGATCTCCACCGGGTTGCTCAACATGCGCCGCTTCGAGCAGCGCGCCGCCGAGACCCTCGTCGTCGGGGAGCTGCTGGACCGCACGGTGGACCTCCTCGACGGCAGCGGACGCGCCGTGGTCGAGGACGTGGCGATCGAGCAGCAGCGCGGCGGGGACTGGGTGATCACCCAGCTGTTCGTGCGGCGGCTGCCCGCCGGAAAGCCCAGCCTGCTGCGGCGGCGCGGGGAGACGCTCCTCATCGGTGCCGACGAGGTCGCCGGGCTGGCGCGGCCGGTCGGCGACCAGGGCGCGGGCCTGCTGCTGGCGCAGTACTCCGACCTCAAGGCGGCCGACCTGGCCGACCTGCTGCACGACCTGAGCGACACCCGGCGGCTCGAGGTGGCCCGGGCGCTGGACAACGAGCGTCTCGCCGACGTCCTCGAGGAGCTCCCCGAGGACGACCAGGTGGGCATCCTGCAGAGCCTCGAGGTCGCCCGCGCGGCGGACGTCCTCGAGGAGATGCAGCCCGACGACGCCGCCGACCTGCTCGGTGAGATGACCGACGAGCAGGCCGCCGCGCTCCTCGCACTGATGGAGCCGGAGGAGGCGCGCGACGTGCGCCGACTGCTGGCCTACGAGGACGACACCGCCGGCGGACTGATGACCACCGAGCCCGTGGTGCTCGGCCCGGAGACGTCGATCGCCACCGCGCTCGCCCACGTGCGCCGCCAGGACCTCAACCCGGCACTGGCGTCCGCGGTGTTCGTCACCCGGCCGCCGCTGGAGACCCCGACCGGACGGTTCATCGGGGTGGTGCACCTGCAGCGGATGCTGCGCTGGCCGCCGCACGAGGCGATCGGGTCGATCGTCGACACCGACATCGAGCCCGTCACGCCCGACGCTCCGCTGATGACCGTCACCCGCGAGCTAGCCACCTACAACCTCCTGCTGCTGCCCGTGGTGGACGCCGAACGGCGCCTGCTCGGCGTGGTCTCCGTCGACGACGTGCTCGACCACCTGCTGCCCGAGGACTGGCGTGAGGCGGACGAGGAGACGGGTGTGCACCCGCCTGCGCGGCGGCCCAGGCCCGGTTCCCCGCCCCGGCCCGGCGCGCACAGCGCCGAACCGCCCGGAGGCAGCCGTGGCTGAGCGCCTCGACCAGCCGCGGACCAGTCGGCGCACCTTCCTTCCCCGCTTCGAGATGGAGAAGGACGCCTCCGGCAGGATCTCGGAGAGCATCGCCCGGTTCCTCGGCACACCGCTGTTCATCATCTGGCTGACGCTGTTCGCGGTGGGGTGGATCGCGTGGAACACCCTGATGCCGCCGGGTCTGCGGTTCGACCAGGCGTCCAACGGGTTCACCGCGCTGACCCTGGTGCTCTCGCTGCAGGCGTCCTACGCGGCACCGCTCATCCTGCTCGCGCAGAACCGGCAGGCCGACCGCGACCGTGTGCAGGCCGAGCAGGACCGCCAGGGCGCCGAGCGCAACCTTGCCGACACCGAGTTCCTCGCCCGGGAGGTGGCGGCGCTGCGGATCGCGTTGTCCGAGGTGGCGACCCGCGACTTCGTCCGGTCCGAGCTGCGCGACCTGCTCGAGGAGCTGACCGCCGAGCGCGAGACGCCGGAGAAGGACCCGAGCACGCTCCCGGACGCCTGACCGGGACGTCTGACGCCGAGGCCACCGCGGGACGGCGGCACCCCGGTCCGACGTCCCGTCGGGCCGCATCGCGCCGCTCCTAGGATGGACGCCATGCCGACACCCTCCGCCGACGCCGTCCGGGCCGCCCTCACCGGCGTGCTCGACCCCGAGATCCGCCGACCGATCACCGACCTCGGCATGGTCCGCACGGTCTTGGTGGACGGCGGGCGGGTGGTGGTCGGCGTCGACCTCACCGTGGAGGGCTGCCCGCTCAAGGACACGCTGCGCCGCGACGTCACCGCAGCGGTGCGCGCGGTCGAGGGCGTCACGGACGTCTCCGTCGAGCTGGGCGTGATGTCCGCCGAGCAGCGCGCCGAGCTACGCACCCAGCTGCGTGGCGGCGCGGCCGAGCCGGAGATCCCGTTCGCCCAGCCCGGCTCGCTGACCAAGGTGATCTCCATCGCCTCGGGCAAGGGCGGCGTCGGCAAGTCGTCCGTCACCGCGAATCTCGCTGTGGCGATGGCCGCGTCGGGACTGCGGGTCGGGGTCATCGACGCGGACATCTACGGCTTCTCGCTGCCGCGGATGCTCGGCGTGGACCGCGCCCCGACGCGGGTGGACGACATGCTGCTGCCGCCGATCGCGTTCGGCGTCAAGGTGGTCTCCATCGGGATGTTCGTGCCGCCCGGCCAGCCCGTCGTCTGGCGCGGGCCGATGCTGCACCGGGCCCTGCAGCAGTTCCTCTCCGACGTGTTCTGGGGCGACCTCGACGTGCTGCTGCTCGACCTTCCGCCGGGCCCCGGCGACGTGGCGATCTCGGTGGCTCAGCTGCTGCCCGGCTCGGAGATCGTCGTCGTGACGACCCCGCAGGTCGCGGCGGCCGAGGTGGCCGAGCGCGCCGGCGCGGTGGCCGTGCAGACCCGGCAGAAGGTCGTCGGCGTCGTCGAGAACATGGCCTGGCTGGAGCAGAGCGACGGGTCGCGACTCGAGGTGTTCGGCGCCGGTGGCGGCGCGCGCGTCGCGGAGGGCCTGTCCCGGCTGGTCGGCTCCGACGTGCCGCTGCTCGGGCAGGTGCCGCTCGACATCCGGCTGCGCGAGGCCGGCGACGCAGGCACCCCGGTGGTGCTCGCCGCGCCCGACGCCCCCGCCGCGCGGGCCCTCACCGCCGTCGCCGCGGCACTGACGGCCGCCCCGCGCGGCCTTGCCGGCCGCCCGCTCCCCCTCACCCCCGTCTCCCGCCCGGCCGCCCTGCCGTGACCGGCACCGTCGGCCTGCGGGAGGCCTGGTCGGACGACGTCGGTGCCGGCCGCGCGCAGGCCCTGTTCCGCGCGACCTTCGACGCCGAGCCTGACGGGGTCTGGGCGGCCCCGGGCCGCGTCAACCTCATCGGCGAGCACACCGACTACAACGGTGGCCTCTGTCTGCCGGTCGCGCTGCCGCACCGGACCTTCGTCGCGCTGCGCCGCCGCGGCGACGACGTGGTGCGCCTGGTGTCCGCGCAGGAAGACGCCGACATCCGCCTGTTGGCCCTGGCCGACGTCGCGCCGGGCACGGTCGACGGCTGGCCCGCGTACGTCGTCGGCGTCGCGTGGGCGCTGCGGGCGGCCGGGCACCCGATGACCGGCTTCGACGCCGCCGTGGACTCGTGCGTGCCGTACGGCGCCGGCCTGTCGTCGTCGGCGGCGCTGGAGGCGGCCTTCGCCGTCGCGCTCGACGACGTCCTCGCGCTCGGCCTCAGCCGGCCGGGCGACGACGCCGGGCGCTCCACGCTGGCCGCGGCGTGCGTCCGCGCGGAGAACGAGATCGCGGGAGCACCGACCGGGGGGATGGACCAGGCGGCCGCGCTGCGCTCCCGGACCGGCGACGCCCTGCTGCTCGACTGCCGCGACGGCGCGGTGACCCAGGTGCCCTTCGACCTCGCCGAGCACGGGCTGGGCCTGCTGGTCGTCGACACCCGGGCGAAGCACCAGCTGGTCGACGGCCAGTACGGGGCGCGACGGGGCTCGTGCGAGCAGGTCGCCGCGCAGCTCGGTGTCGACTCCCTGCGCGAGGTGCACGACGACCCCGCGCGGTACGCCGACGCGCTCGCGGCGATGGAGCACGGCGAGCGCGACGAGCGGGTGCGCTACCGGCGGGTCCGCCACGTGCTGTCCGAGATCGGCCGGGTGCACGAGTTCGTCACGCTGCTCGGCGACGACCACCCCGAGCTCGTCGGGGCCGTGATGGACTCCTCCCACGCCTCGCTGCGCGACGACTACGAGGTCTCCTGCCCCGAGCTCGACCTCACCGTCGAGGCCGCCCGGGCCGCCGGTGCGCTCGGCGCACGGATGACCGGCGGCGGGTTCGGCGGCTCGGCGATCGCGCTGGTGCCGGCGGGCCGGGTCGACGAGGTGGCGGGGGCGGTCCGGGACGCGTTCGCCGGTGCCGGGCTGCGCGCTCCGGACTTCCTGCTGGCACCGCCGTCGGCGCCGGCCGGCCGCATCGCCTGACCCTGGCCAGACCGGCGAGGCGCGTCTCCGCCCCCGGACGGCACTGCGCGACACCACGCGACACGGGACGACGCGACACGACGTCGTCGTCTGTCCTCTAGTGCGCATCACGTAGTAGCGTGCGGGGCACACAACGGTCCGCGATCGAGCTGGAGTCACCGTGGGCGTCACCCGCCGGATCATCTTCCCTGCGCTGCGCATCGTGATCTGGGCGGTGATCGCCGTCTGCCTGGTCAAGCTCGCCTTCGTCGGCACCCAGGTCACCCCGCCCGACGAGACGCTGGCGCCCACCGGCCAGGTGAGCGAGCCGGTGGTCGCCGCGAGCACCGGCACCATCACCAACTCGGTGACCGTGGCCGGCTCCGTGGTGGCCGATCCGGCGGTGCCGGTCAAGGCGACCCTCGCCGGCACGGTCTCCAAGCTGCTGGCGGCCGACGGCCAGGCGGTCGACGCCGGCACGCCGATCCTCGAGATCCGCCTCGAGACCCCCCGCGACCCCCTCGTCACCACCGACCCGGAGACCGGCATCCAGACCACCACCGAGCGCAAGCCCACGGTGACCACCGCGACGGTGACCGCCCCGGTGGCCGGCACCCTGACGCTGCCGACGCTCAAGGACCAGATCGTCTCGGTCGGCGACGAGGTGGCGCACGTCGCGCCGGGCACCTTGTCCGTGACCGGCACCCTGACCGCCGACCAGCAGTACCGGCTGGTCGGCGCACCGGCCGAGGCCACGGTCACCCTCAAGGGCGGCCCGGCGCCGTTCACCTGCAGCGGCCTGCGGATGGGGGCCGCACCGGTCGCCGGCACCGGCAGCGACGGCTCGGACGCCACCACGACCTCGGGCACGGTGTCGTGCGCGATCCCGCCCGGGGTGACGGCGTTCGCCGGCCTCGGTGCGGACATCGAGATCGTCAACGGCACGGCCACCGACGCGGTCGTCGTCCCGGTGACGGCCGTGCAGGGCGCGGTGCAGAACGGCAACGTCTGGGTGGTCACCGCAGAGGGCGCCGAGCCGACGGAGCGCGCGGTCACCCTGGGGCTCACCGACGGCGAGCAGGTACAGATCGTCGACGGACTGACGATCGGCGAGCAGGTGCTGGAGTTCATCCCGGCTTCCGAGGGCGGCGCCGAGACCCCGGACTGCTCCAACCCGCAGACGTGGGACCCGACGGTGTGCGGCGGATGAGCATGCTCGAGCTGACCGACGTGACGCGCAGCGTGGTGCTGCCCGACGACCGCACCTTGCACATCCTGCGCGGGGTGACGCTGTCGGTGGACGCGGGCGAGCACGTCTCCGTCGTCGGGCGTTCCGGGACCGGCAAGTCCACGCTGCTCAACATCCTCGGGCTGCTCGACTCGCCGAGCTCGGGTGACTACCTGCTCGAGGGCGTGCCGGTGCAGCGGTTGTCCAACCGGGCTCGGACCCGCCGCCGCGGGCGCGACTTCGGGTTCGTCTTCCAGCAGTTCAACCTGCTGCCCGAGCGCACCGCGCTGGAGAACGTCGCGGCGCCGCTGCTGTACGCGACCGGCCGGCAGTTCTGGCGGCGCCGGTCCATCGCGGCGCAGATGCTCGACCGGGTCGGCCTGGGCGACCGCCTCGACGCCCGGCCCGAGCGGCTGTCCGGCGGCGAGCAGCAGCGCATCGCCATCGCGCGGGCCCTGGTACGACGCCCGCGGGTGATCCTCGCCGACGAGCCCACCGGCGCCCTCGACGTGGAGACCGGCAGCGAGGTGATGGACCTGCTCGACGAGGTGGCGGCCGAGACCGGCGCCGCGCTGGTGACGATCACGCACGACCTGGCGGTCGCCGCCCGGGCCCAGCGGCACTACCGGCTGGCCGACGGCGTGCTGGTGGGCATCCACCTGGCCACCGGCGCCGAGGGTGCCGACTGGGTGGGCGACGTGCCGACCCACCGGGCCGCGACCCACACCCACCTGGCCGCCTCCGTGCCCGCAGCCTCGGCGCCCATCGCCGCCGTGCCCGCCGCGACCGCGCCCATCCCGTCCGACGCCGTGCGCACGCCCGGCACCGGCCCGGCCACGGAGCTGGGCGCATGACCGGCCTGGTGGGTGCGATCGTCGAGGCCTGGGACGAGCTGCGGATCCACAAGCTGCGCGTGCTGCTGTCGCTGGTCGGGGTCGCGGTCGCCGTGATGGCGATCACCGGCGTCACGGCCGCCGTGCAGATGCTCCAGCAGGGCTACGCCGAGCAGGCGGACCGCGGCGGCGGGCGGCAGGTGACCCTGCAGCTCAACGCCTGGTCCCAGACGGCCCCCGGGCTGGGCGCCACCGCCCCCGACATGGGCGACGAGTACGCCCGCGTGCTCGAGCGGTACTCGATCACGTACGCGAGCCGGGACCAGTGGACCACGATCGCCGTGCGGATGCCGGCCGGCACCGAACCGGTGCAGATGCGGGCCGTCGACCCCGACCTGGCCACGCTCTACCGGATCCGGACGGTGTCCGGCCGGTGGTTCACGGACGCCGACAGCGAGGCGTTCGCGCCGCAGCTCGTCGTCAACCAGACGATGCTCGCCGAGCTCGGCGTCACCGACGTGGCCTCCCACCCGACCGTGCTGCTCGGCACCGACACACCGGTGCGCGCCACGGTGATCGGGGTGGTGCCCGACGACTGGACGGACGTCCCGCCGACGGCGTTCCTGCTCTACGACCAGATGACGCGCTGGGGGCTGGCGGGCCCGGACTCCGCCGGCCAGGTGCCGACGCTGTCCCTGTGGGTGCCCGCCGACCAGGTCGACGGTCTGAAGACGGCGATCCGGCGGGACCTGTCGGCCTCACTGCCCGGCTACCAGCTGGACCTTTACGACAACCGCGACATGTACCAGTCCGGCCTCGACGACGCGACGAAGTGGATCGGCATCGGTGTCGGCACCTTCGCGCTGCTGCTCGGTGGCCTGGGGCTGGTGAACATCTCGCTGGTCACCGTGCGGCACCGGATCCGGGAGATCGGCATCCGGCGCTCGTTCGGTGCGACGAGCGCGCGGGTGTTCTTCGGCGTGCTCATGGAGTCCGTGGTGGCGACGGTGGTGGCCGGCTTCGTCGGGGTGGCGCTGGCGGTGGCGATCCTCAAGGCGATCCCGGTCGACGCGCTGTTCGGCGGGTACGGGCTGCAGGACGTGCCACCCTTCCCGCTGTCGGCGGCGCTGATCGGGATGGCCGCCGCCACCGCGGTCGGGGCGCTGGCCGGCCTGATCCCCGCCGAGGTCGCGGTCCGCGTCAAGGTGATCGACGCGATCCGCTACTAGTCCGACGTTCGGCGGCGGCGAATCGTTGTCGACCGAAGGTCCGATGTCACCGGCACCCCACCGGGCTACCGTCACTGACCATGGGGCGCGCGACACCGCTGGTGGCGGCGCTGGCCACCGTCGTCGTCCTGGCCGGCTGCACGTCCACCGCGTCGACCCGCGACGACGCGGCCGGCCCGCTCTCGGCCTACCTGTGGGAGTTCGCCGAGGTGTCGATCGCGCAGGACGAGGCCCAGGCGGTCGCCGCCGAGGAGCAGGTCGCGGTGTGCATGAAGGAGCAGGGGTTCGACTACGTGCCGAATCCCGCAGGGTCGTGGCAGTCCACCATCTACCAGGTGCCGGCGGAGGTCGGCACCGAGGCCTGGGTGGCGGAGCACGGGTACGGCCTCGTCGACGGTTCCACCATCTCCACGAGCGGGCCGGTACCGGACGACCCGAACGCGGCGGCGCTGGCGACGATGTCGCCGGCGGAGCTCGACGCCTGGAACACCGCCCTCCGTGGCGACGCGGCCGCCCAGGCGAGCGGCGAGGCGGCCGGCTGCACCGGCGCCGCCGTCCAGCCGTGGTTCATCCGCGACAAGGGCTACCAGCAGTGGCAGGACGAGGTGAGCGCGCTCGACGCGCAGGCCGACGACGACCCGACGTACGTCGCCGCGCTCACGGCCTGGGCGGACTGCATGGCCGCCGCGGGCCAGGTCGACGTCGCCACGCCGTCCGCCGCGCAGCAGTCCATCCAGGCGCAGGTCGACGCGGCCGGCGGCCCGCTGGCGATCCCCGAGCCGCGTCGCTCCGAGCTGCTCGCCGAGGAGATCGCGATGGCCACGGCGGACACCCGCTGCGACGCGTCCAGCGGCCTGAGCGACACCCGCAGCGAGGTCGTCGAGCGCCTGCAGACCGCGTTCGTCGAGGAGCACCGCGCCGAGCTCGACGCCTGGCGCGAGACCTGGGCCACGCCGTGACGGCCCCGTCGCCGGCCCGTCGGCTCGCAGCGCTCGTCGTCGCCCTGGGCCTGCCGCTGGCCGCCGCGGGCTGCACCGCGAGCGGCCCCGGCCCCGACGCGTCCGTGGACCCGAACGCCCCCGGACCGCTGGACGCGCTGCTCGGCATCTCGTCGTACGGCTGGGTCAGCGCGCAGCAGTACGTGGAGCAGGTGACGACCCAGGAGAACGCGATCGCCGCCTGCATGCGCGAGCAGGGTTTCGAGTACTCGCCGCGGGTGCCCGCCGTCGCGGACGTCACGATGAGCGTCGGCCCGGTGCGCGGCACGCTGGAGTTCGCCGAGGAGGGCGGGTACGGCGTCTGGACATCGGTCCACGAGGGCGGCGCCCTGTCCTGGTCCCTCGAGGTCGACCCCAACTGGGCCTCCCGGCAGGCGATGGGGGACGAGGAGCGTGCCGCGTACGACGACGCGCTCGGCGGGCCGGTCGTCGAGCGGTCCGCGGACGACTCGGTGCTGCGCGAGGGCGGCTGCACCGATCAGGCCCGCGCCGACCCCCTCAGCTCGACCGACCAGGCGCTGCAGGCCATCCAGGACGAGGTCATCGCCTTCCAGGAGACCCGGGACGACGCGGCGCAGTTCGCCGCGCTGGACGCGGAGTGGTCGTCCTGCATGAGCGACGAGGGCTACCGGTTCACCTCCCCGCACGCGGCCGAGCAGTCCTTCCAGGCCGCGGCCGCCGACTGGTACGCCGCGGATCCCCCCGTCCCGCCGGACGACCTCGCCGACCGCGCCGATGTCGAGCGCGCGACGGCCGTCGCGGACTGGCACTGCCGGGAGGGCATCAGCTACGCGGCGCGTCACAAGGTGATCGCCGATCAGGTGGAGCAGGAGTTCATCGACACCCACCGCGCCGAGCTGGACGCCCTGGTGGCAGCCCCCGAGCCGACACCGTGATCGGCCCGGGAAAGTCATCCCGGGGGCGGACCCCGTGCCACCAGGGGACTGACTACGGTCGAAGCACCTGCGGCGACCCGACGACCGCCGCGCCACCACGTCCGAGGGGGAAAGCCGTGGTTGTCGCCCTGCTCCGTGCCCGTCCAGTGGTCCGAGCCGCCGTGGGAGCCGCCGGGCTGGCGCTGCTCCTGACGGCCTGCAGCGGGAAAGGCGGCCAGGGCGACGCCTCGGCGCAGCCGACCGCGGAGATGGGTCCGCTCTCGGCGTACATGGAGAAGATCGGCGGCGCCCAGGACGACGCCGACTACCAGGAGATGTCGCGCCGTTCCGAGGAGCTCATCGCGCAGTGCATGGCCGACGAGGGCTTCGAGTACGTACCGGTGGACCAGTCCGGCCAGATGGCCGTCTCCACCGGCTCGGACGACATGCCGGCGTGGGACAGCGTCGAGTACGCGACGCTCTACGGCTACGGCATCACGACGTACGAGGACATGCCCGGCTACACCGAGGTCACCACCACCGAGTCCACCGACCCCAACCAGGACATCGTGGCGGCGATGTCCGACGCCGAGCGGGACGCGTACTACGCCGCGCTCTACGGCGAGCAGGTGGAACCGGACCCGGATGCCGAGGCCACGCCCGAGGCCACGGCCACGTGGGACTGGAGCACCGCGGGCTGCCAGGGCGCCGCCCAGCACGAGGTCTACGAGCAGGACCAGCCCTGGGCCGACCCGGACTTCCAGGCCCTCCAGGAGGAGATGAGCACCCTCTGGGAGGGGATGGTCACCGACTCCCGCATCACGGACGCCGAGACGGAGTGGTCGAGCTGCATGGCCGACGCCGGGTACACCTTCGACGCCCCGCAGGACGCCCAGACGTCGATCTCCGACGCGCTGAACGCCCTGGGAGAGAAGAGCGGCGACGAGGCGGCGTTGGCACCGGTCCGCGAGCTCGAGATCGCCACCGCCGTCGCCGACCGCACCTGCACGGACAGCGTCGGGCTGACGGACGTGCAGACCGCGGTGCAGCTCGAGCTGGAGCAGCAGTTCGTCGACGCGCACAAGGCCGAGCTGGACGCCTGGGTCGCCCGGTACGCCCCGGCGGACTGACGCGCCCGTGACACCACGACCGACGAGGGCCGCAGCCGCGGCGCCCGCCACCAGGGAAGGGACCCGATGAGCACGCACGCCCCGGCAGGCCGCCGCACGATCGTCGCGATGGCGGTGGTCGCCGTGCTGTGCCTGGGCCTCGGGCTCGTGCTGAGCCGGCTCATCGTCTCCCCCGGCAAGGCGGCCGCGGACGCCGCGCCGCCCACCGCGGGGCCGATCTCGGTGCCGGTCGAGCGGCGGGTGATCGCCAACACCGTCACCCTGCGCGGCGACGTCGGGTACGACGACCCCGAGGGCGTGCACGTGGAGACCGGTGACCTCGGCGGACCTGCCGTGGTGACCGGCCAGGTGCCCGCCGTCGGGGCGACGCTGGACGCCGGCGCGGTGGCGCTGGAGATCACCGGCCGGCCGGTCGTCGTGCTGCCCGGCGACCTGCCCACCTATCGGTCGCTGCGCGCGGGCGTGTCGGGTCCCGACGTCGTCCAGCTGAAGACGGCGCTGCGCGCGCTGGGCATCGACGGCGGCGACCCGGCGAACGGCGCCTACGACGCCGCCGCGGCGGCCGGCGTACGAGCCCTCTACCAGCGGATCGGGTACGAGCCGCCGACCGCCGGCGCGGAGGCCGTCGCCACCCTCGCCGCGGCGCGCGACGGCGTCACGGCCGCCCAGCGCGCCCTGGGCTCCGCACAGACGGCCCTCCGCGGGGCCGCGGCGGGCTCGTGGAGCACCGCCGACAAGGTCGAGGCCGACGGGGTGGTCGCCACCGCGCGCGCCCGGCTGACGGAGGCGCAGGCGTGCGCGGCCGCGGCGGTGGACCCGTGCCTGCCGTCCGCCGTGGTGGAGGCGCAGTCGGCGCTCGACACGGCGGTGGCCCGGCGCGCCCAGATGGACGCGGCCGCCGATACCAGCGGTCAGCGCGCCGACGTCCAGGCCGCCCAGGAGGCGCTCACCGCCGCGCAGCGGGACGTGACGAAGGCCGAGGCGGCCACACTCACCCCGCTGCCCGCCGCGGAGGTCGTGTTCCTGCCCGCCCTGCCCCGCCGGGTGGACCAGGTGGCGGTGCAGCGCGGTGGCGCGGTCTCGGGCGACTTCATGACCGTCTCCGGGGCGACCATCCAGGTGGTCGCGGACACCTCGCGCGCCGACGCCGCGCTGCTCGCGGTGGGCGGCACGGGCACGATCGACCTCGACGGCACGCCGATCGAGGTCACCATCACGGACATCGTCGACCCGCAGACGCTGGCGACGGACGGCGGCACGGGCACCGCCGACACCGCAGGGGCTGCCGCGTCGGACCGCTGGCGGGTGGTCTTCGCCCTGCCCGAGCTGAGCGACGACGTGCGCTGGCAGCTCCAGGGCACCAACGTGCGGATCCGCATCCCGGTCAGCTCGACCGACGGGGAGGTGCTCGCGGTGCCGATCGCGGCCCTGACGGCCGGGCCCGGGGGTGAGTCGCGCGTGGAGGTGCTGGACGGCACCACGACCCACCTGGTCACGGTGACGACCGGGCTGGCGGCCGACGGCTACGTGGAGATCGCCTCGTCCGCCGAGCCGCTGGCCGCCGGCGACCTCGTCGTGGTCGGCGTGGCCGCGGCGGGGCAGGGCGGCGGCAGTGGCGGCGGCGGCAAGACCTCCGGCACCGAGGCGCCGACGACCGGGGCGACCTCGAGCCCATGACGCTCCTCGACCTGTTCCCCGAGTCCGCGCCGCCGCTCGAGCGGCGACCGGTGCTGGAACTGCGCGGCGCCGCGCGGGACTTCCCCGGCGACCCGCCGGTGCACGCCCTGCACGCGACGGACCTCGTCGTGCAGTCGGGCGACTACCTGTGCATCGTCGGACCGTCCGGCTCCGGCAAGTCCACGCTGCTGCACCTGCTCGGCCTTCTGGACCGGCCGACCGCCGGCGAGTACCTGCTGGACGGCATCCCCACCGCCGCGGCCGCGGAACGGACGCGGGCGCAGCTGCGCGCCGCGCACATCGGCTTCGTCTTCCAGGCCTTCCACCTGCTGCCGCACCGCTCGGTGCTGGAGAACGTGCTGCTCGCGACGCTCTACGCCGGGGTGCCGCGGGGGCAGCGGCACGCCCGCGCGCACGCCGCCCTCGAACGCGTCGGGCTGGCGCACCGGGTGGACTTCCTGCCCACCCTGCTGTCCGGTGGCGAACGGCAACGGGCCGCGGTGGCGCGGGCCGTGGTGTCCTCGCCCCGCGTGCTGCTGGCCGACGAGCCCACCGGCAACCTCGACACCGAGAGCTCGGCCGGGGTGCTCGACCTCTTCGACGAGCTGCATGCGGACGGGCTGACGCTCGTCGTCATCACGCACAACCCGGACGTGTCGGCGCGCGCGAGCCGGCGGGTGCACATCACCGACGGCTACCTCCGGGAGGAGGTGTGAGGGCCGGGTCGGCTTCTTCCGAGAGCCCGGCGTCGCCTGCGAGCCCGGCGTCGCCTGTGAGCCCGGCCGCCCCGGCACTGGCGACCGTGCCGCGCGGGGACCGGTTCGGCGCGCGCGACCTGATGGCCGAGGCGGCCGCCGGCATCGGCGCGCGCCCGGGCCGCCTGCTGCTCACCATCCTCGGCACCGTGCTCGGTATCGCCTCCGTGGTGGTGACCGTGGGTCTGGCGCAGACCGCCGCGGGGCAGATCAACAAGCAGTTCGACGCGGTGGCCGCCACCCAGGCGGTCGCGAAGCCGGCGTCCTCGACCAGCGCCTTCGGCCAGACGGTGGCCCTCGGCACCCTGCCGTGGGACGCGCAGGCCCGCGCCGCCCGGCTGGCCGGCGTCGAGGCCGCGGGCACGATCTCGGCGGTGGACGTCGGCGGCGCGGACGTGACGGCCGTGCCGGTCAACGACCCGTCGGCCGCACGGACCGCTTCACCGCCGGTGCTGGCCACCTCCCCGGGGCTGCTCGACGCGATCGGCGGCCGGGTGGTGACCGGCCGCTACTTCGACGCGGGCCACGACGAGCGCGGCGACCGGGTGGTCGTCCTCGGCGCGGACGCCGCCCGGCGGCTGGGCGTGCAGCGGGTGGACCGCCAGCCGTCGGTGTTCATCGGCGACGTCGCCTACCAGGTGATCGGCATCGTCGACGACGTCCGCCGCCGTCCGGACGTGCTGGCGGCGGTGCTCATGCCGGAGGGCACCGCGCGGGTGGAGTTCGGCCTGACCTCCCCGGGCGAGCTGCACCTGCGGCTCGCCCTCGGCGCCGGGCCGGTCGTGGGACCGCAGCTGCCGGTCGCCCTCGCGCCGACGGACCCCGCGTCGATCGACGTCGCCGTGCCGCCGTCCACGTCGCGGCTGCGCGAGTCCGTCGCGGCCGACGTCAACACGATCTTCCTGGCGCTCGGCGCGGTGGCGTTGCTGATCGGCGGCGTCGGGATCGCCAACGTCACCCTGCTGTCGGTGATGGAGCGGGTCGGCGAGATCGGCCTGCGCCGGGCGCTGGGCGCGACGCGGCGGATGATCGGCGCGCAGTTCGTGCTCGAGTCGGTGGTGGTCGGGCTGCTCGGCGGGCTGGTGGGCGCCGCGCTGGGTGTGGTGGTCGTGGTCGCGGTGTCGGCCGCGCAGAGCTGGACGCCGATCCTCGACCTGGGGATGGTGGCGCTGGCGGCGGTGGCCGGCGGCGTGATCGGCCTGGTCGCCGGTCTGTACCCGGCCCTCAAGGCGGCCTCGGTGGAGCCGGTCAGCGCCCTGCGGGCCGGGCTGTGACGGGCAGGCCGTACTCGACGACGAGCGGCGCGTGGTCGCTCCAGCGCTCCGCGTAGGACGGCGCGCGGTCCACGGTGGCGGCGCGCGCGCGGGCCGCCAGGGCGGGCGTGGCCAGCTGGTAGTCGATGCGCCAGCCGGCGTCGTTGTCGAACGCCTTGCCGCGCCACGACCACCAGGTGTACGGACCCGGGCCCCCGCCGCCGAGCCGGCGGCCGACGTCGTGCCAGCCCAGCTCGTCGAACCAGCGGTCCAGGTACGCCCGCTCGGCAGGCAGGAACCCCGCGTGGGCGAGGTTGCCCTTCCAGTTCTTGAGGTCCACCTCGCGGTGCGCGATGTTGAGGTCGCCCCCGACGACGACGTGCGCTCCGGCCGTCGACAGCTCCGTCAGCCGCGCGGTGACCGCCTCGAGGAACGCGTACTTCGCGTCGAGCGAGGGCGTCCCGGCCGTCGCGGAGTGCAGGTACGTCGAGACGACGGTGAGCGTGCCGCCGCCCACCGGCCCGTCGAGGGCGAGCTCGTCGGCCGGGCCGAGCTGGAGGTCCGCCTCCACCCAGCGGCCCACGTCGTCGCTCACGCCGGTGCCGAGACCGACGCGTACCGCCTGCATCGGCAGCCGGGAGGCGATCGCCACCCCGGCGCGGCCCTTGGCTGCGCCGGCCTCGTGCGCCAGGTGCCACTCGCCGGCCGGCAGGTGCCCCGCCAGCACGTCGTCGTCGCCGCGGACCTCCTGCAGCAGCAGCACATCCGGCTCGCGCCGCGCCAGCCAGTCCCCCATGCCGCGCCGGAACGCGGCCCGGATCCCGTTGACGTTGACGGTGGCGACGAGCACCGCACCATCCTGCCCAACGCCACCGACACCGGCGGTACCACCCGCCGGAGCTACCCGCCGGCGTATGCCCGTTCCAGGTCCGCGACCTGCAGCTTCGTCATCCCGAGCATCGCCGCGGTCGCGCGCGCCACGCCCGCCGCGTCGGGCCTGGACATGATCTCGCCGAGAACGCGCGGCACCACCTGCCAGGACACGCCGAACCGGTCGGTCAGCCAGCCGCACTGCCCGGGCCGACCCCCGTCGGCGGTCAGCGCCTGCCAGTAGCGGTCCACCTCGTCCTGCGTGTCGACCTCGAGCAGGATCGAGAACGCCTCGTCGAGCGTGTACACCGGTCCCGCGTTGAGGAACGTGAACGGTGCGCCCGCCAGGGTGAGCTCGACGACGAACGGCGCGCCCTCCGGCATCCCGGGCACGCCGGCCGGCGCCAGCACCATGCTCTGGATCGCCGACCCGGGGACCAGCGCGACGTACAGCTGCGCGGCCTCGTGGGCGGCGTCGTGGAACCACAGGTGCGAGCGGACGGCCACCATGAGCACTCCTCCGGTCGGGGCGACGGCGGGTCCGCCGCACCACTCCCGGACCGACCGCCGCGGACACCGGAACTCGTCGCCTGAGGCCCAGGCGGCCATCCGGCGCGGGCGTGCCGCCAGCTCAGCCGGCCGTGCGCTCGGCCGCCTCCACCACGTTCGCCAGCAGCATCGCCCGCGTCATCGGCCCCACCCCGCCGGGGTTGGGCGACACCCACGCCGCCACCTCGCGGACGCCCGCGTCCACGTCGCCGGCCACCCGCCCGCGTCCCGTCACCGGGTCCACGACGCGCGACACCCCGACGTCGACCACCACGGCGCCGGGCCGCACCATGTCGGCGGTGACGATGCCCGGCACCCCGGCCGCGGCGATCACCACGTCCGCCGCCCGGGTGTGCGCAGCCAGATCGGCGGTCCCGGTGTGCGTCAACGTCACCGTGGCATTCACCTCGCGCCGCGTCAGCAGGAGGGCGATCGACCGTCCCACCGTCACACCGCGCCCGATGACGACGACGTCCGACCCGTGCAGCGACACCCCGTGCCGGTCCAGCAGCTCGAGGATGCCGCGTGGCGTGCACGGCAGCGGCGACGTCACCGGTCCCGACACCCGCAGCACCAGCCGGCCGAGGTTCGTCGGGTGCAGGCCGTCGGCGTCCTTGGCGGGGTCGACGAGCTCGAGCACGCGGTTCGTGTCCAGCCCGCGCGGCAGCGGCAGCTGCACGATGAACCCGGTGCACGCGGGGTCGGCGTTCAGCCGCGCCACCGCGTCCTCGACGTCCTGCTGCGTCGCGTCGGCCGGTAGGTCCACCCGGATCGAGGCGATGCCGACCTGTCCGCAGTCCCGGTGCTTGCCGGCCACGTAGGCCCGGGACCCCGGGTCGTCCCCGACGAGCAGGGTGCCGAGCCCGGGCACGATCCCCCGGGCCGCGAGCGCCGCGACCCGGACCGCCAGCTCGTCCTTGATCGCCGCAGCGGTCGCCGTACCGTCCAGCAGCCGCGCCGTCATCAGTACTGCTTGAGGTGGGGGTACAGCGGGAACGCACCGGCGAGCGCAGCCGCACGGCCGCCGAGCGCGGCCAGGTCGGCCGCGGCGCCCGCCACCAGCGCGGTGGCGATGATGTCGGCCACCTCGGTGAACTCCTCGTCGCCGAAACCTCGCGTGGCCAGCGCCGGGGTGCCGATCCGCAGCCCGGACGTCACCATCGGCGGACGCGGGTCGTTCGGCACCGCGTTGCGGTTCACCGTGATGCCCACCGAGTGCAGCAGGTCCTCGGCCTGCTTGCCGTCGATCGCGGCGTCGCGCAGGTCGACGAGCACGAGGTGCACGTCCGTGCCGCCGGAGCGGACGCTGATGCCCGCGGCGACGACGTCCGGGGCCTGCAGCCGGTCCGCGAGGATCCGGGCGCCCCGGAGCGTGCGCTCCTGCCGGTCGCGGAACTCCGGGCTCCCGGCGATCTTGAACGCCGTGGCCTTGGCCGCGATGACGTGCATCAGCGGGCCGCCCTGCTGACCGGGGAACACCGCGGAGTTGATCTTCTTCGCCAGCTCGGGGTCGTTGGTGAGGATGAAGCCCGAGCGGGGGCCGCCGATCGTCTTGTGCACGGTGGACGAGACGACGTGCGCGTGCGGCACCGGGGACGGGTGCACGCCCGCGGCCACCAGGCCGGCGAAGTGGGCCATGTCCACCCACAGGTAGGCGCCCACCTCGTCGGCGATCGCGCGGAACGCGGCGAAGTCCAGCTGCCGCGGGTAGGCGGACCAGCCGGCGATGATCACGGTCGGCCGGTGCTCCAGCGCCAGGGCGCGCACCTCGGCCATGTCCACCAGCGACGTCACCGGGTCCACCCCGTACGCCACCACCTCGTACAGCCGGCCGGAGAAGTTGAGCTTCATGCCGTGGGTCAGGTGACCGCCCTGGTCGAGGGCCAGGCCCAGGATCGTGTCGCCGGGCCGGGCCAGGGCGTGCAGCACCGCGGCGTTCGCGGTGGCACCCGAGTGCGGCTGGACGTTGGCGAACTGCGCGCCGAACAATGCCTTGGCCCGCTCGATGGCGATCGTCTCGGCGACGTCCACCACCTCGCAGCCGCCGTAGTAGCGGCGGCCGGGGTAGCCCTCGGCGTACTTGTTCGTCAGCACCGAGCCCTGCGCCTGCAGGACGGCGACGGGGACGAAGTTCTCGCTGGCGATCATCTCCAGCGTCTGCTGCTGGCGGGCCAGCTCGGCGTCGAGGACGGCGGCGATCTCGGGGTCGACCTCGGAGATGTTGGCATCGAGCAGGTGGGTCATGGACGGGCTCCTGTCGCAGTCAGCGGTGGGCGGGCGACCGGCGCACGCACACCGAACCGGTGTGGGTGACCGGGGGCCCAGGCGTCCGACCCTCGAGTCCTGCTGCTGCGTCGCTCCCCGGTGGTGACCCACCCGTTGCGCCAGTCGCGACGCCGCCCAGCCTACCAACCGCCGCGGGCAGCACGGCGAACCGGTCCTCGGCGACCGGGCGGGTCAGCCCTCGGTCGCGTCGGTCGGGCCCGACGAGTCGTCCAGGTCCGACGAGTCGTCCTGGTCCGACGAGTCGTCCAGGTCCGACGAGTCGTCCAGGTCGATCGAGTCGTCGCCCAGCAGCTTGCGCAGGTAGGCGTACGTGAGGTCGCCCGCGGTCTGGTCGTGCTGGTAGGTGTAGCCGTTGCGCTGGTACATGGCGATGTTGTGCACCGAGTCGCGCGCGGTGAAGATCCACACCTCGCTGATCCCATCCGGCAGGTAGGGCACGATCTCCGTGAGCATGCCGGTGCCGACCCCACGTCCCTGCAGGTCAGGGGCGACGACGAAGCGGCCCAGCGTGGCCCGGGTGCCCTCGACGAGCACCCGGATGGACGCGACCAGCCGGTGTGCGGACCAGGCGCCCAGCGTGATGACGCCGGGTGCCACCAGGTCGGCGCGCAGCTCGTCCAGCGTCTGGGTGAGCGGCGGGATGTGCGGGTCGTCCATCACCTGCGCCTCGGTGACGAAGGCCGCGCGGCGCAGCGTGAGCAGCTCCCCCGCCTCGTCGTCGCGCACCGGTCGGATGTCGAGCTGGTCGGCCGTCATGCGGCCATCGTCTCAGGATGGCGCGCAGGCGCACTACTCTCGGGCTTCGTGTCCCTCATCGACGCGAGCCGCGACGCGACCCCCTGGGTCCTGACGCTGTCCTGCCCCGACCGGCCCGGCATCGTGGCCGCCGTCGCGGGCCTGCTGGCCGAG